>Ga0134125_10006169_pt1 | contig 13590 bp, 12 predicted proteins | sample KB31751_FD_96464 | JGI IMG/M metagenome (GOLD analysis project Ga0134125, IMG submission 96464) | Terrestrial soil microbial communities with excess Nitrogen fertilizer from Kellogg Biological Station, Michigan, USA - KB3-175-1 | ecosystem: Environmental > Terrestrial > Soil > Unclassified ... | reverse complement strand
GCGCCTTGCTCGAACACGGTGGCAACATCCTGGACTTCCATTTCACCCAACAAGGAGCGAGGTCATGGCGGATCAGCTGACCACGTACATCGACGCCGAATTCGACAATTCCATCGCACTGCTCAAGGCGATGGCGGCCGACGGCGAATTGCGCAAGCTCACAGCGGCGGTGGTGGATGCTTCGGTCGAGGCGCTGCGGAGCGGCAACAAGATCCTGTTCGCCGGCAACGGCGGCAGCGCGGCCGACGCGCAGCACTGGGCCGGCGAACTGGTCAGCCGTTTCAACTTCGACCGGCCCGGCCTGGCCGGGATTGCGCTGACCACCGACACCAGCATCCTCACCGCGATCGGCAACGACTACGGCTACGATTACGTGTTTGCCCGCCAGATCGAGGCGCTCGGGCGCGAGGGTGACGTGTTCTTCGCGATTTCCACCTCGGGCAACTCCGCCAACGTCGTACGCGCGATCAAGGCGGCGCGCGAAAGAGGCATCAAGGTAGCCGGCTTTACCGGTCAGGGCGGTGGTGCCATGGCCGACCTTTGCGACATCTGCCTGCGGATACCGTCCACCGCCACGCCGAAAATCCAGGAGGGTCATGAATTTCTCGGCCATCTCATCTGCTGTCTGATCGAACGGAGAATGTTCGAGCCGGCGGAGTCCAGGTGACCGGTCTCGGTGCCACGGTTACTGAGCCATGCCCGGTCTGCGAGACGGGGCTATCGTCCTTTTACAGGCATATCGATGGCTATGATTATCTGCAATGTGCGGCGTGCGGTTCACTGCATGTCGACCGTGCCACGCTGCGCGAGATCGATGCCGGCAGGAGCACTCGCGTTTATGATGACGCGTATTGGTCAGAAGAGCTGCGCTCTGCGCGGCAGCGGGCATGCAGTGACGGGCTGGTGCGGGCGGGTGAAGCCATGCTCTACGCAAGACTGCCGGTGCAGCGCTTCCTGGACATAGGTACCGGACCGGGCTTCCTGCTCGACGAACTGAGCCGGCAACTGCCGGCTTATTCAGAATGTTTCCATGGCGTGGAATTGTTTCCTCCCCAAGAGCACACCAGCCACCCGAACTATCATCAAGGTGACATTGGAGATCTGAACGGTCTCTTCGATGTTGGTGTGTGCATCGAAGTGGTGGAACACCTGACGCCGAAGATGCTGGCCAACCTGGTGCGAGGCCTCGCCAAGGTCAGCGGGCCGGGCTCGTTGTGGTTGTTCAACACCGGCATGCCGGATTACGTGCTCAAGGAGGATCCCGGTTATCTGGATCCGTTGCATCGCGGCCATATTGTTTCATATGGTTTGCGCGGGTTGACGCATATTTTCGAGCCGCACGGTTTTCGCATCCGCGTCGTTCCCGGGAAGAGCTACGCGTTTGTCGCGGAGTTCCAGCCATCCGATGCCGAACTGGACTTTGAGCAGCGGTTCTATCACCCGGTGCAGGAGAACAGGACATTATTGGAGAGCTCCGGCCTGTTGTTCCAGGCCGCCTTCGAGGCGGCGCGTGCTTCGTACTATCACGAGCAATGTCTGGCCAGGACGAAATGGGCGCTGACGCTGCAAGCTCAACTCGACAGGGCGTCCGGATCGTGGCTCAGAAAGCTGCCGCGACCGGTGAAGGCTGCAGCGAACCGGCTGTTTCGCCGCCACTAGGTTGCCGGCTGATGGGTACAGGAGACTCATGACCGATTCAAGAACTGACGAAGCAATTATCCTGGCCGGTGGTTTCGGTACTCGATTGAGGAGCATCGTCAGCGACGTGCCGAAACCGCTTGCACCAGTGGGCGGGCGCCCGTTTCTGGCGTGGATGCTCGATGTCCTTGCCGCGCAAGGTATTCGTCGGGCGATCCTGGCGACGGGCTTCATGGGGGATCGCATCGCCGATGCCTGTGGAGAATCCTGGCAAGGCATGGAGTTGTCGTATTCGCAGGAGAATACGCCGCTCGGCACCGGCGGCGCGATTGCGTTGGCGTTCTCGCTGGTGCAGGGCGACGCCTGTCTGGTGCTGAACGGCGATACCTGGCTTGCATTCGATCATGCGGAATTCGATCAGCAGTGGCGTACCGGTAATTCGCGACTGGCCATCGCGCTGGCGCACGTGGACGATGTCTCGCGTTATGGCGCAGTGCAGGTCGGGCAGCACCGCGTGACGGGCCTCGCCGAAAAGGGCCATGCTGGCCCGGGCTATATCAATGCAGGCGTCTACGGCGTCCGACGTTCCCTGCTGGACGATTTTCCGGCGCAGGAAAGTTTCTCGTTCGAGAACGCGGTGCTGGTGCCGATGGTAAAGCGTGAGCCGGTATTCGGCTACACCAAGACCCGTGACTTCATCGATATCGGCGTACCGCTGGACTACCGTCGTGCGCAACAGCTTGTACCGGCAACGGCGGGGCATGCCCGGTGAATAACCGCAGGGCCTTGTTCCTTGATCGCGACGGAGTGATCAATGTCGATCACGGCTATGTCTGCGCGCCCGAGCGCACCGAGTTCATCGACGGCATCTTCGAGCTGTGTCGTGCGGCAAGGCAAGCCGGGCATCTGCTGGTTGTGATCACCAATCAGGCCGGCATTGGCAGGGGCTATTACAGCGAGCAGCAGTTCCTCGACTACATGGACTGGATGCGCGCCGAGTTCCAGCAACGTGGGGCGCCCCTGGATGCGGTCTACCATTGCCCACACCACCCGACCGACGCAGTGGGCGAATATCGACGTGAATGCGATTGCCGCAAACCGGCACCCGGGATGATCCTGCGTGCCGCGCGGGAACTCGGACTGGATCTCGCGCGCTCCACCCTGGTTGGCGACAAGCCATCCGATATCGCCGCCGGGCGAACCGCAGGCGTCGGCTGCTGCATTCAGATCGCGCCATTGCCGGGCCCCGGTGTAGCCTCGGGCCTGATGATCACCGTGGCTGATCGCCTGCGGGTGCTGGCCAGCCTGAAGACTGGATCCTGACGCAACGACCCGCGGCCAGGAAAGCTGAAAAGTAGGTGAAGAACGCCTGACGCGATCCGACAGAAGCTCCAGATCACTGGTTGGGGCCGCAATGTACAAAGACTGGCTTGATGACGAGTTTGCCGTATCGGCTTTGTTCGGCGTGCATGTGAATCGGGATGCAGCCGGATAAAGTCGGAAGTCGGTCGATATCCTCGCGTACAAGTCTGCGCGGAAGCGGGTGTGGATACGTAATGCAGCGTCGACGCGTAGTCGGGAGGACACCGTTGAATGAATGGCATATGGCCTTAGCATGCGCGCGGTACGCCGAGGGGCTTTCGATTCCACTCCGCACCTTGCAAACTACGCCGTTTCGCAGACCCGCATCAAAAGTCTGCGAATATGCCGGTGCACCGCAACAGTCAGCCCTCCCCCACAAAAAAAAGCGGCCATGCCCTCAATGCCTCGTCGTTTCCTGGTGTCGCCAGCGTTGTATTGGCTGGGTTTCGTATTGCTTGCCGCAGGCTTCCTCGTCAACAGGTTATGGCGCGGAATAGCGAGCGGGCCCACGCTTTTCCTGGGTGAGTTGTTGCTGGCATCGTTGGTCCTTGCATTTGTGCTGTGCCGCTTGCTGCGTTGCAGGATGGCAACTGCGTCGCTGCTGATTTGGCTGCTGGCGCTGGTTTATTTCGCTGGCTTTGCTTCGTGTCTCGCCGTGCTGCTGATTGCCCTGGCGGCAATGGCCTTGGGCAGTCTGCTGGTTTCCGGCGATACGCCTGCCCGCGGCTCGTTATGCGTCATGGCGGGGCTCGCCTTGCTGTGCGGGATCGACGGTTGGCTGCTCCCGTTTTTCGTTCATTTCCGCGCCGTATATGTCGTCGCGCTGCTCATCGTGGTGTTCTCGCGCTGGCGCGCGATCGTGCCGATGTTGCGCGCATTGCCGGAACGGTGGAGTGGCGCCGTGGCCGCCGCACCCGGCACGGCCGTATTCGCGCTGCTCGCCATCGGCGCCGTGTCCACGTATGCGTGGTTGCCTACGCTGGACTACGACTCGCTGGCCTACCATCTCAACCTGCCCTCGCAGTTGGTCGCGCACGGCTATTACCAGATGAATGCCGCCACGAACGTCTGGGCGTTGTCGCCGTGGGCCGCCGATGTGCTGCAGGCTATCGCCTGGGTCATGGGTGGGGTGGAGGCGCGAGGTGTTGTCGACGTGCTGTGGGCAGGCATGTCGCTGGTGCTGATCTGGAGCCTGTGCGAAGAACTCGGGCTGCACGGTCGTTTGCGCTGGCTGGCCGTGGCCCTGTACGCGTCGGTGCCGATGATTGCGGCCACGCTTGGCTCCATGCAGACCGAGGGGCCGACGGCGGCGGTGCTGGCTGCACTGGCGCTGGTCATTCAGCATGCCCGCGTTCCCGGTCGACGCGACGTGTTGCTTGCTGCAGCCCTGTTTGGCCTGTTGCTGGCCTTGAAGGTCAGCAACCTGATGTTTGCAGGGCCATTGGGGTTATGGCTGCTGTGGCGTTGGCGCGGACGGTTCCCCTGGCGAGCCTTGCCGGTTGCCATTCTCTTTGCGTTGGTGCTTGCTGGCTCAAGCTATTTGTATGCATGGATGTTGACTGGCAACCCGGTTCTGCCGGTGTTCAACGGGATCTTCCATTCCCCCTACTTTGCGCCGGCCAACTTCCGCGACAGTCACTGGTACAAGGGGTTTCACTGGGACATCATCTGGCGTGTGGTGTTTCATTCAAGCGACTACGTGGAGGGCGGGGATGCCACGCCGACCATGGTGCTGATCGCGCTGGCCGGCAGCTTGCTGGTGGCCTTGAGCAGGCCTGCCAGCCGGGCGTTGGCGCTGGTGGCCATCGCCGCACTGTTGTTGCCACTTCATGAGATCCAGTATTCACGCTATGCCGCACCATCCCTGGCGCTACTCATACCAGCGATGCTCTGTGGCCTGCCGTCATTCGATGCGGCGCGCGAGCAAAGCCGGTTGGTACCCGCCGCGCTGTGCGTACTCGTCCTGCTCAGCCTGGCTTACGTGAGCGGCGTCTCCTGGCAGGCGACCAACGGTGCGGTGCGGTTACGCGTGTTCGGTGGGCAGTCGGCAGTCATCAACCAGTTCGCACCCGAACGCCAGCTGGTTCAAGTGGTGGACGATCGATATGGCGAAACGGCCCGGGTATTGATCCTGGACAGCGCAAAACCGTTTGCTGCCGAGTTCGCGGGAAAAGCCTTTGCGCTCAGTTGGTACGATCCACAGCTTTCGCGATGGGCTCAGAACGCCGATGCTGACAGGACTGGACAGGCGTGGATCAAGGTCGTCAAGCGCACCGGGGCCAATCTTCTTGTGACCACGAGGAACACCACCTCCGGTCCTTTGCTGGCCGCCATCGCCAAGATGGATGGCAGCGTGATTTCTGAGGTCGGCAACTCGCTCCTGTGGCGGATCGATACAGGCGATTCGGCAAGCTCCGCGTCGCCTGTACCCAATGGCGTGTCGGCAACCTTCGATACCACGACCGGGCCACCGGCCCAAACCCTGGTCGACGCCAGCGTGACACTGCGTTGCGATCCGGATATCGCAAGCGGACAGCACATCGTCGTAAGCTGGGGGGCAGGGCAACAGGATCATCGTGCACGAGCCAAGTTCGGGTGGGAGTTTTGCCTGCAGAACAGCACGATGCAGACGTCGATTCATGAAGCGCTGCGTTATCGCGTGACGTCACTCCAGATGCAGGCCCATCGCAGCCCCGACCCAAGCCCGGGGCTCGTCGTCACGGACTCACATGTCAGCCTGCGCCGAGACCTGACGGCGGAGCGGGACCTGTCCGAGCAGGTGCGCCATATTCTCGAGTTCAAGGGGAACAAGCAGCCCGTGGGACCGGTTGAGCCGTGAGCATTGCACGCCAGGGGGTGAGATTCCTCGCCGTGGGCTGCTGCCTGATCGTGCTGGACTGGGCGGTGTTCGTGGCGCTGACCGCGCTGGGCATGATGCCTGTTCCGGCCAATATCGCCGGACGCATGATCGGGGCACTTGCAGGCTTCTGGGCGAACGGCAAGATCACGTTTTCGGTGCCCGGTTCGCCGCGCTTGGGCAGGCGTCGCTTCGCGCGCTATCTTGTCTTGTGGATAACGCTCACTCTGCTCAGCACCGTGCTGGTCACACTCTTGGCCGAACATCTCAGCCTGGAGGTCGCCTGGCTCGCCAAGCCGGTGGTCGAGGCAGGGTTGGCGGTGCTGAGTTTCATTGTCTCGCGCCACTGGGTATATCGCTGAAATGAGTCAGACCAACACGCCGCGTATAGCGGTGGTCATTCCCTGCTATCGCGTGGCCGCCTGCGTCGTGGCGCTGATCGGGCGGATCGGCCCCGAGGTGGGCTGGATCATCGCCGTGGACGATGCGTGCCCCGAACATAGTGGCGACGTCATCGAACGCGACTGCCATGATTCGCGGGTGACCGTGCTGAGGCACGCCGAAAACCGTGGCGTGGGCGGTGCCGTCATGACCGGTTATCTCGCCGCGCGCTCGCTGGAGGCTGAAGCCGTGGTGAAACTTGACGGTGACGGGCAGATGGACCCGGCGCTCATCCCTGCCTTGGTCGCCCCGCTGCTGCGCGGTCGCGCCGACTACGTCAAGGGCAATCGCTTCCACCGCCTGGCGAATGTCGCGGCCATGCCTGCGGTCAGGCTGTTCGGCAATGCGGTGTTGTCGTTCCTGACCAAGTTGTCCTCCGGCTACTGGCAGTTGTTCGACCCCACCAACGGATTCACCGCGATCCACCGAAGCCTGCTGTCCGAATTGAATTTCGAGCATGTCGCCAAACGGTACTTCTTTGAATCCGATCTGCTCTTTCACCTGAACCAGTTGCGCGCCGTGGTGGTGGACATGCCGATGAAGGCTGCCTACGCGGACGAGACTTCCAGCCTGCGCCCGATGCACATGATCGGTCCGTTCCTGCGCGGGAACCTGCGCAATTTCGGTCGCAGGTTGCTCTACAGCTACTTCCTGCGGGGCTTTTCCGCCGCTTCCATTGAACTGCTGCTGGGCGTTCCGCTGTTCCTGTTTGGCCTGGTCTTTGGCGGGATCAACTGGTGGCGATCCATCGTTGAGCATGTGCCGTCCACGGCAGGTACCGTGATGCTTGCCGCGCTGCCGATGATCATCGGCGTGCAGCTGCTGCTTTCCTGGATGAACTTCGATGTCGCTGCCGAGCCCCGTCAGCCCGTGCACTTGATGTTGCAAGAACACGACCATGCCTGACCGAACGCCCGCCCCCGGCGGGCATCCGCGGTTTCCAACGTCGCACGTTGCGTCGAAACTGCGAGGCAGGCCACAGTCCTCTTGCGCTTCTCGCTTGCGCCCGACCCGATGCACTGAGCGACGATCCGGCTCCTTGAGAACTTGCTCCAGCGCTTGATCGCTGTCCCTGGGCCCGTTCAGCGACCGGCGCTGACGAAGCCCAGGTCCTTGCCCAGCACACCAAGCGGGCGCGAATCGCCGGTCTTCGCCGCGTCCAGCAGGTTGTCGACTTGGATGCGCACGGTCACGGGCTTCCCTGCGCCGAGGTGGCACGTTGCGGGTATGGGGAATTCCAGCGGGGCAAGTGTGTCGGGCATGGTTGCCTGGGTCGATGCGACGCAACCGTCGAAGCTGACCGTGACATTCGGGGTATGGTCGTGAAGGTATTTGTCGGCCGGTGGGGTGTAAGCGACGAGTTGAAAATGATCTCCAGCTTCCGGAGTCAGCAGTACCTCGTTGTCAGCACTCAACCAGCGTCCATTGACGCCTTCTGACTCGTCGAACCCGTGCAGATATGGGTAGTTGTCAGCGGCAGATATGTAGCGAAGCACGCCGTCATGCCCGGTCGCCGATGGATTCGTGCCCTCGCTGGTTGAGGTTTCTGTCGAGGGCGCAGGGAGGATGAGTCTGCCCGTGCCATCAGGATTGAAAACAAGCTTGGGGATGTCGCGGTAGGCATCGATCGTGCTGATGCTCCTTACGGATACGGCGGATGTGGCGTCGCCCACACCCTGATCAATCCGATAGGCCGCATTGCTGGAGTTCACGAACAGAACCCACCGGGGGGTCAGCCCGAAATCGTCCTTCAGATAGAAGGCCGTCTCACCATTCTTTTGCCATGGCGATTGTTCAATTTGGCCCGGGCCGATCCCGATCACGGCAACTGCCTTGTACCGGTTTATTTCATCCCGGTGAGCGCGGAGAAATTTCTGGACATTGTCGGCAATGGCGAAATTGATGCGCAGATAGTTGCTCTGATTCCAGTTTGTCGAGTGCTGTCGGACCAAGCCGTCCAGATTGGGCGCGAGTACAGCGAGGCTGGCTGCGGCGGCAATGAACAGGCCGGCCCTGGTAAATATGACCTGGAGCAGGGCCAGTGAGGCGAGCGTCTCCCAGACCCACCAGTTGAGCCCGTAGTAGGGGAACAGGTGGTTTGGCATGATCAGATATGGCGCCATCAGGCTGCCCACGATCAACCCTACAAAAACGGCCTGCTTCCAGTGATTGCGCAGGACGATCGCCGCGAGCGAAAGGGCAAGGAAAATGAGGGTCAGCAGTTTGATGTGCAGACCGATGCCCACCGTGTAGTAGGCGAGAACCCTGATCATGCTCATCGGATTGAGTGTCATGAAATAGGGTGAATTCCGTCTTTCGATCGGATCCATGTAGGACCGTCCGGGAATGAGGAATTTGTTGAAGACAAGGAAGAACGCGAGCACCAGAAATACGCACACGAGCATGACGCGGTGCTTTTTCAACTGATACTTCCAGTCCTTGTCCGTGATGACGTGCCATCCGAACAGGAGAACGGGGGGCAACAGGAAGTCTTCTTTCGAAAAGATGGACAGGCAAAACAGTGCGATGAAGGTCGCCGCCGATGATGTTTTTCCGTCGCGTTCCCATTTTTCCAGAGACAGCAGTGCAAAGCCGCCAAACAGCATCGACAATGTACCAACGATGGTCTCCAGCTTGTAGACATTTCCGATGACGCCAGGATTTGTCATGAACAACATCCAGGCCATGATGAACATGAGCGGGTGGAGCTTGATTTTGAAGATCGAGGCGATGATTTTCGAAACGCAGAAAAAGTAGATCAGCAACGAGATGTGCTGAAATGGGTAGATGATGTACTTGCTTTGTCCGTGCAGCAGGTTCTTTGCCACGATCGCTTGCAGGTAGATATACAGTTCGGACGCGGGCCTCGCGTGCAGAAGTGAGGTGCTCAAGCTGTCATCGGCGCGGCGAATGGTTGTGGCGAAATAGTCAATCCGAAACGTCGGTGTCCCGATGATCGACATCTTGCACAACACGAAGTAGTAGACGCAGTAGATCGCTGCGGCCACGCCCGTGATAAAGAGCGGGTGCTCGATCCATGAGCGGATATTGGCTGACGCGCGGTCATTCATGTGCTGGCCTTGCATGTGTGAGCTTTTCAACGTGGGCGAAGCGGACAGTCGCCGTTTCTAGCCCTGATCGGCGTTCTTGCCGGGCAGGTTGGCCAGTCGGTAGTTGATTTTTTCAAGAAGTTTTCTGTTGGTGGCGATCAGCTCACCAATAAGACCCATCATGAACAACAGCATGCCCAGGGTGACGCACAACGAGGCCAGGATGACCGACTGCACGTGTCCGCCGCCACCGCCGCTGCCGAGATAAAAATAGAGGAAGCGAAGGCCGGCGAGCAGCCCGATGGTCAGGAAGACGGAGCCGACATAGACGAACAGCGCGAGCGGTCGATAGACGACGAATACTCGCAGGATGGTTACCAGGGAGCGTTTGACGTAGCTTGAGATGCTCTTGACCAGACGCGATGGGCGCAGGTCGCCATTGGTCCGGATCGGCACGGACAGGATGCGCAGGTTGCTCTGGCCTGCCTGGATGATGGTTTCCAGAGTGTAGGTATAGGCGCTGAAAACGTTCAGGCGCATGGCCGCGTCGCGGGACATCGCACGGAAGCCACTCGGTGCATCGGCAACGTCGGTCTTGCTTGCCATGCGCACGGCCCAGCTTCCCAGGCGCTGCAGTTTCTTCTTGATCCAGGAAAAATGTTCGGTCTGGTCGATCGGGCGCGCCCCGATGACGATGTCCGCCGCATGCGCCAGCACCGGCGCGGTGAGCTTCGGGATATCGGCGCCGCAATACTGGTTGTCGGCATCGGTGTTGACGATGACATCGGCGCCCAGCTTGAGGCATGCATCAAGGCCGGACATGAAGCCGACCGCCAGACCGCGGTTCACCGGGTGCCGAACGACATGATCCACGCCGTTGAGGCGCGCAACCTCGGCTGTATTGTCAGTCGAACCGTCATCGATGATCAGCCACTCGACCGTGTCGAAACCCTCGACCTCGCGCGGCAGCTCGGCCAGCGCGATGGCCAGTGTCTCGGATTCGTTGAGGCACGGGATCTGGATGATGAGTTTCATGAATGCTTGTTCCTTGTGCGCGAACCCGATAATAACTTACGCGCAGCGGTTTCCTTTCAGAAATGGCGGTGGAGCTTGACCCTGGCAGCGTGGGCCGGGGACTGTTCTGAAATGCGGGCAAAGTTCTTGCGCTCAAACCACCTGCTTTCGATACCTCGCGGTCGCGACACTTCCAGATACCAGGTTGAGAAGGTCGCCCAGCGTCGTTGCGATACGGAGTGCCACCACCAGCAGGACGATTTGTGCCGGCGGCAGGGAACCGCTCAGCCAGGCGCTGAGAATGGCTTCGCGGATGCCCAGCCCGGCCGGAGCACCGGGCGCAACGAAGCCGAGGATCCAGCTGCCGGCGAAGGCACCAATGAGAAAAGCCACATTCGGCGTCGGTGCCGTACCGGCAAGCAAAGCGCGGGAAACCAGCCACAACCCGACGCCGACCAGGCAGAAATTTGCGACGTACAACGCATAGCAGGCACTCACCGTGGGCGCATCCAGGTGCAGCCGTGGGGGGGAATAATCGTGCTCACCTCGTCGGTTGGCGCGGTAACTGGCCAACCGGGAAGCGATGCGTGGAGCCAGCAGCAAGATGGCGATCGCGCCAGCCGTCACGGTCGCCAGCAGGGGCAGGCGATATTCAGCGAGCCTCCAGTGGGAAAGTGCATCCGGCGGCGCCCAAAGCAGCATCAACGCCGTGATGTGAGCACTGGCGAGCAGCACCAGGAGCATTTCATACGCCACTGAGAACAAAGCCGCCGGCATTTGCACGCCAGCGTTGCGACTGAGGGCGATACGACCGATATGCTGGGCGATGTTGCCCGGCAGATACTTGCCGAACTGGGTGGTGGAGAGGATGGCGAGCATGCGGCCGTAACTCACTCGCTGTTCCATCGAGCGCAACAGCCAGGTCCAGGCAACGGCCGTGCTGGGAATCAGCAGGGCGTAGAGCACGGTGAGTACCGCTGTTGCAAGCAGGACGTTGACGTCAAGCAGGCCGGACAGATCCTTGTGGGCCAACGCGTGGTGTGCGTAGCGAACGAAATAGATGCCTGCGGCGATCGCCAGCAACAGGCCAAGCCAGCGCACCAGCTGCTTGGTCATCCTGCGCGAGCCCTCAGCAGATATCCATTGCCAAATGGCAATTGGCGGCTCAAGGCCTGGGCTGCGAACGCACAGCGCAGCGCCATGCGTCCGGGCAGGGAGCGCATCACTGGATACCAGCGCATGACGTGCGTTCGGTCTATGCCACTGCGATTGCTGCTGGCCTGATGATCCAGGTGGCCTGTATCCGCAAGCAGCCGACGTCGGATTCCGCGTGCCTGCATCTGCTCCGTCAGGTTTCCGAGCGGGAAGCCGAAACACTCGATGTGTTCGATTTTCAGACCGGCCGATGTCACCACCTTGACCAGATCTTCCTTGCGGTAGCGCCGATAGTGCCCGGCCCATTCGTCCGCGGCGCTCCACAGTCGCGGATGGGCCGGGACGGACATCAGCAGCGTGCCTCCGGGAGCGAGCCACGAAGCCCACTGCCGCATGGCCTCATGGTCGTCTTCTATATGCTCCAGCACCTCGAATGCCATGACCAGCGGGAAGCGGCCCGTCCATGAACTTTCCGGCGAGGCACTCACCTCGATGGCATGGCCGGTTTCACCATTCAGGCGAGCGATCAATTCGCGCGCTTCCGGCGAGCTCTCGAGCGCCTTGCAATGGAAGTCACGTGCGGCAAGTTCCTGCAGAAGCATCCCGGCGCCACAACCAATCTCGATCACGTCGCAGGGAGCCATTCCTTTCAGTTGAGCAAGAATGCGCTGGCGGCGGAGCAGGTAGCGCGGCGCGGGCACCCAGCCCTCCTCGGGTGCAGCCGGGCCCAGCAAAGGCAGATTTTCCATCAGTCAGGCTTCCAGTCCGAGGCGGCTTGTCAGGAGTTCGGAGCACTGTCTGCCAATCGCTGCAGCATCCAGTTTGCCATCGAGTGCGGCATGGCAGTGCTTCGGAGAACGGCCCTGCCGTGCATGGTCCCGGACGGCATTCGCCAACGCTGAAGGATCAGCAGCCGGAATCAGGTGGGTGCAGGGCGATACATCATCCAGCATTTCGCGGATGGCCGGGGAGTCTCTGGTGATCAGGGGGCGGCCCATGGCTACTATCTGGAAGACCTTGTTGGGAATGACGCTGGCTGCCTTTTCCGAATTGCCGAATATGCCAAGGCAGACATCGGCGTTGGCGATCAGTTGCGGCAATTGCTCGTAATTCACCCAGGGATCCCAACGCAGTTTCGGCAGCGGCTGTTCGGCCAGCATGTCCCTGATCCGATTGGCCTCCTGGCCCTTGCCGATCAGCTGCCACGCGATCGGCTCATCCCTGGTCAAGCGTGCAGCACGAATGATCGTGTCGATGCCATGCAAGGGAATGAATTGACCGTAGAACAGTACGCGCAGGTCAGTACCGTCGCCTGTGGCGGCGGCATCGGACGGCTGGTCGGGCTCGGTATGGAAGCACGTTGTTTCAGCCCCGACCCACACCGCGGATGCGGTGCCATGATCGAGATTGAACAAGGTTTCGATGCGACGCGCGTGGCTCCGGGTGTCTAGAAAGACCAGATCCGCGCGGCGCAGCGCGAATCCTTCCAGGGCATGCAGAAGACGTGCCGGCACGCTGCCCTGTCGTAGCAGCTTTCGATCCTCGACCACCGTGTCGTACAGCGACATGAACATGTCCCAGGCCAACGGGATGCCACGCCACCGGGCGATGGGCGCCGCCACCAGCATGTCCAGGATGCCCGGAAAGCCGATCAGGATGACATCGGGCCGTGCTGCGCGCGCCAGTTTCCAGGCGAGGCCAGGATAGGAAAACAACCATCGCAGAATAATTCGCAGGCGCGGCCCGAAGCCGAGGACCTGGGATTTGTCGGTTACGCCATGCCAGATGTTCGCGTGGCATTCCACCACGTCAGCGCCAGAGAGCTTGAGCCCCTCAATGAGTATTCGAGTACGAGGTTTGCCCGTGTCGTAGGTGCCCCAGCAGAGAATGCGCATGGCGTCAGCTTGCCAGGCCAGAGGATACGATTGACATCGCTCAACCGAGCGCCGCTTCCAGCTCCGGAATGATCTTGAACAAATCCCCGACCAGGCCGATGTCGGCGACTTCGAAGATCGGCGCCTCGCCGTCCTTGTTGATCGCCACGATGGTGCCGGCGTCCTTGATGCCGGTGAG
>Ga0134125_10006168_pt1 | contig 13591 bp, 17 predicted proteins | sample KB31751_FD_96464 | JGI IMG/M metagenome (GOLD analysis project Ga0134125, IMG submission 96464) | Terrestrial soil microbial communities with excess Nitrogen fertilizer from Kellogg Biological Station, Michigan, USA - KB3-175-1 | ecosystem: Environmental > Terrestrial > Soil > Unclassified ... | reverse complement strand
TGAACGTCAGCAGCTGGCCGATCCGCTCCTTCGCGTGGGCGCGCGTGTTGAGCACCTGGCTGTCGTGCCTCATCATGCCCTGGTAGACGCGGAAGAGGTTGATGCGGCCGGCGAACGGGTCGGCGCGCGTCTTGAAGACGTAGGCGTAGAGCTCGCGCGACTCGTCCGGCTCCAGCGTCATGCCGGCGACCTCGAGGCCGCCGTGCTTGACCGGCGACGGGAGGTCCTCGACGATCGCGTCGAGCAGGCGGTTCGTCGCGAGGTTGCGGGTCGCCACGCCACACGTGACAGGGAACAGCGCGCCGTGGTTCGTCCCCTCCTTGAGCGCGCCGACGATCTCCTCGTGCGAGATCTCCTCGCCTTCGAGGTAGCGCTCCATCAGCGCGTCGGAGTTCTCCGCGACCTCGTCCATCAGCTTCTCGCGGTACTCCTGCGCCTGGTCGGCCAGCTCCTCCGGGATCGGGATCTCGCGGCAGTTCTCGCGCCCGTCGCCGTCGTAGGCGTAGGCCTTCATGTCGACGAGGTCGATCACGCCGGAGACCTCGTGCTCGGAGCCAATCGGGATCTCGGTCGCGACGACGTGCGGGCCGAAGGCCCCCTTCAGCGCGTCGAGCGTGCGGAAGAAGTCGGCCCGCTCGCGGTCGAGCATGTTCACGAACAGCAATCGCGCGAGATCCAGCTCCGCGGCGCGCTGCCACAGGCGCGTCGTGGAGACCTCGACGCCCATCACCGCGTTGACGACGAAGATCGCCGACTCGCACACGCGCAGCGCGCCGAGCGCGTCCGCGACGAAGCTCGGCTCGCCCGGCGTGTCGAGCAGGTTCACCTTGCGCTCGGACCACTCGAACGACGTCAGCGCCGCCGAGATCGACATTTGGCGGGCCTTCTCGTCCGCGTCCGCGTCGGAGACCGTCGTGCCCTCCGTCACGCGACCCAGCCGGCTGACGGCGCCGGCGGTGAACAGCAGCGCCTCGTGCAGCGAGGTCTTGCCGCTGCCGCGGTGTCCGACGAGGGCGACGTTGCGAATCCGGTCGGCGGACGTGTGCATGCCGGGTCTCCTCTCGGTGGCTGGAGATCCGACCATACCTGGCCCCGCCGGCGACCGAAAGGGGAGCCGCCGGGCTTGCCAGGTATGCCCGGCCAGCCGGCCAGGACCACCCCTTTTCGCGCGGCTAGGAGAGGTCGTCGTCGCCGTTCTCGCTCAGGCGCGAGCGCAGGCGCAGGACGGCCTTCGTGTGCAGCTGCGAGATGCGCGACTCGGTCACGCCGAGCACTTCGCCGATCTCGCGCAGCGTCAGGTTCTCGTAGTAGTAGAGGGCGATCACGAGCTTTTCGCGTTCGGGCAGGCGCGCGATCGCGTCGGCGACGCGGTCCTTCAGCTCGCTCGCGTCGACGATCTTCTCCGGGTCCGGCGCGTCGGGGTCGTGCAGCGTGTCGAGCAGCGAGATCTGGTCCCCGCTCGCGTCCGAGACGGTCCACAGCTCGTCGAGCGCGGCGATCGTCGAGTTCGAGATCTGGATCAGCGCGTCCTGGAACTCGTCCATCGACATGCCGAGCTCGTTCGCCATCTCCTCGTCGGTCGGCGCGCGCTGGAGCTTGTGTTCGAGCTTCGCGTTGGCGCGCTCGATCTCGCGTGCGCGGGCGCGCACCGAGCGCGGCACCCAGTCGAGCGAGCGCAGCTCGTCGATGATCGCGCCGCGGATGCGGGGGATCGCGTACGTCTCGAACTTGATCTCGCGGCCGAGGTCGAAGCGCTCGATCGCGGAGATCAGCCCGATCAGCCCGTAGGAGATCAGGTCCGCTTCCTCGACATGGGCAGGCAGCCCCGAGGCCATGCGGCCCGCGACGTACTTCACCAGTGGGGAGTAGGCGACGACCAGTCGCTCACGGGCACGTCCGTCGCCGCTCGCCTTGTAGCGGCGCCAGAGGTCCTTGAGCTCGATCGCTTTGACGTTGGTTTCCAGCGCCGCCTCCCGCGCCCTAGGCCCGCGGATGACTTCGTGCGTAGGCCGTTCTCAACCGCGCGGACTCTACCCGAGTGTAGACCTGCGTCGTGGAGATCGAGGCGTGGCCGAGCAGCTCCTGGATCGAACGCAGGTCCGCGCCGCCGTCCAGCAGGTGCGTCGCGAACGAGTGTCGCAGCGCGTGCGGCGAGGCTCCGGCGGCGCTCGCGGCGTGACGACCCCACACGCGCAGACGCCGCCGGACGTCCGATGTCGAGAGTCGGCGGCCAGACTTCGAGATGAACAGCGCGCCGGTGCCGTCCGCGGTCGCGAGCGCCGGGCGCCCGCGGTCGAGGTAGCGCCCGATCGCCGTCAGCGCGGGCTCGCCGGTCGGCACGATGCGTGTCTTGCCGCCCTTGCCCTCGACCCGCACGCGCTCGCCGTCGAACTCGATCGCGTCGAGGTCGAGGTTCACGAGCTCCTCCGCGCGCAGGCCAGACGCGTAGGCGAGCTCGAACAGCGCGCGGTCGCGCAGCGCCAGCGCGGTGTCGGCGGGGATGCGGTCGAGCAGCGCCGCGACCTCGGCGGCCTTCAGCACGCGCGGAAGGCGCTGCTCGCGGCGCGGCGCCGACAGCAGGTCGGCCGGGTTCTGCTCGAGCGCGCCGTGCTCGACAAGGGTGCGGAACAGTGCGCGCAGCGACGCGAGCTTGCGGGCGACGGTGCTCGGCGCCTGCCCGCTCTCGGTCAGCCCGGCGGCGTAGCGGCGCAGCGCCCGCGGCGTGATCGCGACCGGGACCAGCCGCTGGCCGCTCGCCCAGCGGACGAACTGCTCGGCGTCGACGCCGTAGGCGTGGCGGGTCTTCTCGGCGGCGCCGCGGCGGCGCAGATCCTGGTCCAGCAGCGCAAGCGCGCGCCGCCAGACCTCGTCCGGGACGGGCCCGTCGCTAGGCTGGGCCGCTGTGGCGGTCTTCTTCATCGACACCGACACGGGTCAGGTCGCGACGCGCAGACAGCTGATCGAGGCCGGGATGGCGTCCGACGTCGAGCCGCCTCCGCGCCCGTGGCTGCGGATCCAGGGCAGCGACGACGCGACCACCATGTGGTACGCGGTGCTGCGCAAGCGGGAGCGAGGCGTCTTCATCGGCGGTCTCGCTATTCGCCACGGCGAGCACCATGCCTCTTTGCTGCAACGCGGCTGGGAGGAGATCCCGCTGGAGCGGCTGCGCGAAGGCCCAGCCGCGCGGTGACCCGGCCGCGCGCTACTGCGCGCGCACCGGCCCGTCGAGGACCGGCCCCAGGCGCTCGGCCAGCTCGCTCCAGTCGGCGGCGCAGATGACGCCCTCCTCGCGGCACAGGTCGCGGTTCCACGGGTGGGCGAGCGTCGCCGGCACGATGCCGGCCTCCTGGGCGCGCAGGATGTTCTGCGGGCTGTCGTCGATCAGCACGTCGATGTCGATCTCGCTGCAGCGCGTGACCTTGTCCCACGAGCAGTGCAGATCGTCGTAGGGCAGGCCGATGCGCCGCAGCCAGTCGGCGGTCGTGCTGTGCGCGTCGGTCGAGCGATGGCTCGTGATGTGGATGAAGTGACCGTCGGCGTGCCAGTCGGCGACGATCCGGACCGCGTCGGCATACGGCGTGGCGCCGAGCACGTGCTCCGGGCGGTGGCTCTCGGCCACGAGCGCGGCGACCTGCTCGCGTCGCAGCTGCACGATGTCCCAGGTGACCTGCTCGTCGTAGGCGAGCGTGACGCCGAAGCGCCGCCGGGCGAGCAGCGCGAAGAGGTCCCAATAGTGGTGCAATGTCGAGTCGATGTCGATCGCGATCCGCATGTGGGCCACAGGGTAGAGGGCGACGTGGAGCGAAACGTCCCACCCCTCCACGACGGCTACGGAACCGAAATCCGGTCCGCCTGGCTGGACATCGACTGGCCGGCGCACCAGCGCTGGGTGGAGATCGAGGGCGTCCCCGCGAACGTGATCGAGCTCGGCTCCGGCCCGCCGCTGCTGCTCGTCCACGGCCTCGCCGGCTGCTGGCAGAACTGGCTGGAGAACATCCCGTACTTCGCGCGCACGCATCGCGTGATCGCCGCCGACCTGCCGGGCTTCGGCGCCTCGCCGATGCCGCGCGAGCGGATCTCGATCCCCGGCTACGCGCGCTTCCTCGATCGTTTGTGCGACGCGCTGTCGATCGACGCGGCCGCGGTCGTGGGCAACTCGATGGGCGGCTACATCGCCGCCGAGCTGGCGATCGCCTCGCCGCAGCGCGTCGAGCGGCTGATGCTCGTCTCTGCTGCCGGGATCTCCGCCGAGCACCTGCAGCGCGACGGCGTGATGGCCGGCGCGCGCGTGGTGGCGGCGATCGGGACCCGCACCGCGGCGCGGCGCGAGTCGTTCGCCCGCCGCCCCGGGCTGCGGCGCGTGGCGCTGCAGTTCGTCGTGCGCCATCCCGAGCGACTGACCGCGCCGCTCGCGCACGAGCTGATGCAGGGGTCGGGCAAGCCCGGCTTCCTGCCGGCGATGGAGGCGATCGTCGAGCACCGCATCAGTACGCGCCTGCCGCAGATCGCCTGCCCGACGTTCGTGCTGTGGGGCGAGGACGATCGCGTGATCCCGGTGCGCGACTCGCAGCGCTTCGGCGAGCTGATCCCGGACGTGCGCGTCACGGTCCTGCCCGACACCGGACATGTCGCGATGCTCGAGCGCCCGGCGCGCTTCAACGCGCTGCTGGAGGCATTCCTGAGCGAGGCGCCGGGCGAGCGGGTCGCACCGGCGGAGCCGGCGCCGGACGCTGTCGCCTGATCGCGGCGAGCGGCGGCGCCGAAGCGAACGGCTCGGCCGCGGCCCGAGCCGTTCCGTCAGCGGGTGACGGCGCCCGCTGCGGCGGCGGGCTCGCTCATTGCGCGGGGACGTTGCCGTCCCGAGCGCTGCCGTCCTGCGGCATGTCGCTGCGCGCCTGCTTGGCGCGCTCGCGTTCCCACTGCCGCAGCCGCCACAGGTCGCGCTTGACCTGCCGCGGGTCGAGCTGACGACCGGGCAGGTGGAGGTTCGCCGTCTCGATCAGCCGCCGCTCGTCGCCGGTCAGCGCCATCCACTTCGCGAGCACGTCGTCCGAGTCGGGCAGGCGGGCGCTGCCGTAGGGACGCGTCACGTCCGGGAACGCGACGCAGTACTCGTTCAGCAGCCGGCCGGTCTGCGGCAGGTAGGCGAGGATCGGCTTGTGCGGATAGATCAGGTACGCGTACGGCGTGCCGGCAGCGGCGGCGTGATCGCCGGGACGCTCCGTCTGCATCCCCCACACGCGGACGAAGCCGAGGTCACGGTACATCGCGCACTCCTCGTCGTTGACGCACGACCTGAGCAGCTCGCGGGCCCGCGCCTCCGCGCGCCGCTCGCGGCCGGGGTCGTAGTCGGGCGTCGGAACGCGCCTGCGACGCGCGCGGCGACGCGCGAGCTGCTCTGCGAGCGGCGGCGCCAGCATCTCCCACAGCAGGCCCAGGACGACGAGCGCGGTGGCGGCCAGCGCGAGCAGCATGGGGTCCCTCTACCCCGTCGTCCGCGCGCTCGACACCGGCGCGACGCGCGGCGCGCCCGCTGCGCCGCACGCGTGCATCAGCAGCCGCCGGCGGCGCGCGGGAAGAAGATCACGCGCTCAGCGTCGCGCGGCACCTCGGCGAAGCTGCGAGCGAGCTGGGCGGTGCGACGGCCGCCGCCGTCGAGCGGCACGGCCGCCCACATCCCGGCGTCGAGCTGGCGGCGGAACTCCTCGACGAGTCGCTGCTCGTCCTCGCGCACCTCGACGTCCCCCTCGGCGATCAGCACCTCGCCATGTCCCGGCTTCATGCGCAGGAACCTCATGCGTCGATTATGGCAGAGCGTTATGTGTCGGCCGGCCTGTTGGCGCGAATCCCGAGCGCGTCGACCGGTCCAGCGCCGCGGCCGATCTCCCGCAACCCGTCGCGGACGGCACGCGCGGCGATCCGCTTCGCGGCCTGCGCGGCCGCCAGCGGCACGAACCTGTGCGCGAGATGCGCCGCGAGCGCGGAGGAGTGCGTGCACCCCGATCCGTGCGCGGCGCCGTCCGGGAAGCGCTCTCCTGGGATCTCCGTGAGCGTCTCGCCGTCGAAGAAGACGTCGACCGCGTGCTCGCGGTGGCCGCCGGTGACGACGACGCAGCGCGGCCCGAGCGCGTGGATCGCGCGCGCGAGCTCAGGGGCGTCGAGTTGCGCGGGGTCGGCGCCGCGAGCCACGGTGCGCGCCCGCTCGTGACCGGCGACGATCGCGCGCGCCTCCAGCAGGTTCGGCGTCGTGACGGTGACGCGCGGCAGCAGCCGCTCCACCAGCGCGCCGCGCGCGTCGCGTGCGAGCAGCTCCGCGCCGGACTCGGCGACCATCACCGGGTCAAGCACGATCGGCGTGCCGGCGTCGAGGAGGTCGAGCGCCCGCTCCACGGCGGCGATCGTCTCGACCGTGCCGAGCATGCCGATCTTGACCGCGTCGATGCCGATGTCGTGTTGGATTGCGCGCACCTGCGCGACGATCAGGTCGGGCTCGACCGGGCCGACCGCGTCGACCGCGACGGTGCTTTGCGCCGTGATCGCGGTGATCGCCGTCATCCCGTGCACGCCGCAGGCGGCGAACGCCTTGAGGTCGGCTTGGATGCCGGCGCCGCCGCCGGAGTCGGAGCCGGCAATCGACAGCACGGCCGGCACGCGGGGGTCGGGCGTCGTCACGGCGCGCAGGTTAGAGCGTGCCCGGCCGCGCCGGGCGCCCGCCGGCCCCGGACGTCTGAAGCGACGCTCGCGCGAACGCTGTCGCCGAGGCCGGTGCGGTCGCGCATCGATCCGCGTCTCACGCTGTCGCGACATACCGTCCTCCGGCCGCGCGACGGACGAGCCCTCGCAGCTCCAACTGCGCCAGCCCGGCGAGCGTCGCGTCGACGCTCGCCTCGCCGTCCGTCAGCGCGGCGAGCGTGTCGCAGCCGGCGCCGACGCGCTCCAGCAGCACCCGCAGATCCGGCGCCAGGCCGTCGCGACGGTCATCGGACGCGGCCTTCGCGAGCGTCTCCGCCGCGGCGCCGAACAGCAGCTCCAGCACGTCGCGCGGCCCGCGCACGAGCCGCGCGCCGTCGGCAATCAGCCCGTTGGCGCCCGCGGCGAGCGGCGCCGTCACTAGGCCCGGGACGGCGCCGACGTCGCGTCCCAGGTCGGCTGCCTGTCCCGCTGTGATGAGCGAGCCCGAGCGCTCGCCGGCCTCGACGACGACGGTCGCCTGCCCGAGCGCCGCGATGATCCGGTTGCGCGCCGGAAAGCACCAGCGGCGGGGGAGCGTGCCGGGCGGCAGCTCGGAGATCGCGACCCCGTGCGCGACGATCTGCGCATGCAGCCGCCGCTTGCTCGCCGGATACGCGCGCTCGGGGCCGCATGCCAGCACCGCGAGCGTCGCGCCGCCGGCTTCGAGCGCGCCCACATGGGCGGCGGCATCGACCCCGAGCGCCATCCCGCTGACGACCGCGAGCCCCGCGGCGGCGAGCCCGCGCCCGAGCCCCCTGGCCTGCGCGAGCCCGTACGGGCTCGCGCGGCGGGCGCCCACGATCGCCACGCAGTCGCGCGCGAGCGCGCGCTCCAGGCGACGGAGGTCGCCGCGCACGTACACGACGGCCGGCGGATCGGATAGGTCCTCCAGCGCCGCCGGATAGCGCTCGTCGCAGCGGCACAGCCCCGCCACGCCCGCGGCCGTGCAGCGGCGCCGTGCCGCCGCAGCGTCGAAGCGCTCGTACTCGGCGAGGATTCCGTCGCGCCGATCGCCGGCGAGCGCGTCGACCAGCGCGAGATCGTGCAGTCCGAGCAGCGCGGCGCGACCCCGCCGCGCGCTCCACGCCAACTCGATGTGCGCCGCGAGGCGCGCGATCAGCCATGAGCGGCGCAGGCACGGCTCGCATGGCCGGCCGCCGCTGTGTGCGTCCCGGCTCATGCCGCGAGCACCTCGTCCGCGCTCTCCCGCGTGCGCAATGCGAGAGCTTGGAGGACGTCGTCGAGCTCGACCGTCTCGCGCTCGGCGAGGTCCGCAATCGTGCGCGCCACGCGCAGCACGCGGTCGTGGCCGCGCGCGCTGAGTCCGCCGGTGTCGTACGCCTGCGCGAGCGTGCGCCGCGCCGAGCTGCCGAGGCGGACATGGGCGCGCAGCCGACGGGCGTCGAGCTGGGCGTTCGTGTGCGCCGCCGTGCCGGCGAGCCGCGCGCACTGGCGCTCGCGCGCCGCCAGCACGCGCTCGCGCACTGCCGCCGACGCCGTCCGCGGGGCCGCCGCGAGCGCCGCCGCGCTTGGCCGCCCGACGGTGACGAGCAGATCGATGCGGTCGAGCAGCGGCCCGCTGAGGCGGCGGCGGTGGCGGGCCAGCTCGGGCTCGCCGCAGCGGCATGGGCGATCGCTGCCGGCGTAGCCGCACGGGCACGGGTTCGTCGCCGCGATCAGCGTGAAGCGCGTCGGAAACCGCAGCGCGAGCTGACCTCGGACGATCACGATCTCGCCGTCCTCGATCGGCTGGCGCAGCGCCTCGAGGCTCGGGCGCGAGAACTCCGACAGCTCGTCGAGGAACAGCACGCCGTGATGCGCCAGGCTCGCCTCGCCCGGCGCCGGCGGACGCCCGCCCCCGACGAGGCCGGCCGGCGAGATCGTGTGATGCGGCGCGCGGAACGGCCGCACCGTCGCGAGCGCACCGGCGTGGCTGACGCCGGCGACGCTGTGGATGCGCGTGACCTCGAGCGCCTCCGCGCGCGTCAGCGGAGGCAGCAGCGCCGGCAGCCGGCGCGCCAGCATGGTCTTGCCGCTGCCCGGCGGCCCCTCCAGCAGCAGGTTGTGCCCGCCCGCCGCAGCGATCTCCAGCGCCCGCAGCGGCAGCTCGTGGCCCCGCACGTCGGCGAGATCCGGCGCGTCGGGCGCAAGCCCGCCCGCGGCCGGGGCCGGGGCGGGCTCGGGCGGCGGCGGGACCTCGCCGCCGTCGAGCAGCGCCGCGATCGCGCGCAGGTCCTCGACGGCCGCGATCTCCACGCCCTCCACGAGGGCGGCCTCCCCCGCCCGCTCGCGCGCGACGATCAAGCCGGCGAGGCCGGCGCGGCGCGCTCCCTCGGCGACGGCCAGCACGCCGCGACAGCCGCGCACCTCGCCGCTCAGCGACAGCTCGCCGAAGATCGCCCAGCGTTCGAGCGCGCCGGCCGAGCACTGCCCGCTCGCCGCGAGCAGGCCGACGGCGAGCGCTGCGTCGAAGCCCGGACCGACCTTGCGCAGGTGCGCCGGCGCGAGGTTCGCGGTGATGCGCCGGGCCGGGAACTCGAAGTCCGAGTTGAGGATCGCCGCGCGCACGCGCTCGCGCGCCTCGCGCACCGCCGCGTCGGCGAGTCCGACGACGCGAAAGGTCGGGAGCCCGGGACGGATGTCGACCTCGACCCATACCGGGCGCGGGTCGATGCCGTCGATGGCGAACGTGACGACGCGAGCGAGCACGACCGGCACGCTAGGGCGCCCGGCGTTACAGCACACACGCGCTTTGCAAGAATTCTCAACTGGTTGCAGGCGCGGCGAAATGCCTGCAAATTGGCACAGACAGTGCGCCACATCTCGCAGCGCGAGGCGTAGCGTCCGGCAGCATGTCGAACGACCTGCGCCACCGCCTCGGACGCATCGGCGAGCAGCTCGCCGCGGAGCATCTCGAGCGCCGCGGGCTCGCGATCCTCGCGCGCAACCACCGCACGCGCTCGGGCGAGATCGACCTGATCGCCGCCGACGCCAAGCGGATCGTCTTCTGCGAGGTCAAGACCCGCCGCCTCGGCGCAAGCGGCCCGTTCGAGGGCCTGCGCGAGGCGCAGACGCGCCGGCTGCGGCGGATGGCGGCCGCGTGGCTGCGGGAGCGGCACGACCGTCCGCGCACGGCCGAGCTGCGCTTCGACGCGATCGGCGTGACGATCGACGCGCACGGGCGGCTCGTCGCGCTGGAGCACCTCGAGGGTGCCTTCTGACTGCTACAGCGAGAGCTGCTGGTAGGCGATGCTCTGGAACGAGCGGCGGTGCAGCGGCGAGACGCCCAGCCGCTCGATCGCGGCGCGGTGTTCGGGCGTCGCGTACCCGACGTGGCCGGCGAACTCCCAGCCGGGATGCAGCGCGTCGGCGCGGTGCATGTAGCGGTCGCGGGTGACCTTGGCGATCACCGACGCGGCGGCGATCGCGGCGCTCGTCGCATCGCCGCCGACGACGGCGCGCCGGTCATGCCCGACGTCCCCGACCGGGAAGCCGTCGCTGAGGCAGATGCACCCCTCGCGCGCGACCTTCGCGAGCGCGTCGCGCAGGGCGGCGAGGTTCGTCACATGCAATCCGCGCCGGTCGATCCCGGGCGCGCAGCGCGAGACGACCGCGACGTCGGCGGCGACCCGCAGGATCACCGGGTACAGCTCCTCGCGGACCGCTTCGGTCTGCTGCTTGGAGTCGTTCAGCGCCGCCAGCGCGCGCACGTCGGCCGGACGCAGCCGCTCATAGTCGAACAGCACCGCCGCCGCGACGAGCGGGCCGGCGAGGCACCCGCGCCCGGCCTCGTCCGCGCCGGCGACGAACCGCCTGCCGAGCGCACGGTCGAACGCGAACAGCTTGCGCGCAGGACGCGCTCTCGCTCTACGTCTGCGGGGAGGGCTCGCGGTCGCGCTCACGAGCGAGTTCTACCGGGTCGGGAAGACGGGGTGCCGGAAGGCGTCTCAGAGCAGGCCGACGTGCTTGGGCGGCCAATACGACAGGAAGGCGTCACCGATGATCCATCTGCGTGGGACCGGGCCCCAGTAGCGGCTGTCGTCGGAGGCGCCGCGGTTGTCCCCCATCATGAAGTAGTCGTCGCGCGGGACGACGATCGCGCCCAGGTTGCATTCGGGTCCACCGCCGCAGGGCCGGATGAACGGCTCTCGCTGCTCGACGCCGTTGCGCACGACGTGGCCGTCGCGGATCGCGATGCTGTCGCCGGGCAGTCCGACGACGCGCTTGATGAAGTTCTGGCTGGAGCGCGTCGCCGTCGGCTTGTCGCAGGGGACGCGGCTCTGCGAGCCGTCGTAGAACGGACCCTGCCCCGGGTTCCCACACGCGTCCGTGTCCGCTCCGTGCGGCGGGTGGAAGACGATGATGTCGCCCACGCCGGGCGCCGCGAAGCGGTTGCCGATGCGGTTGACGATCACGCGCTCGCCGACCGCGAGCGTGGGCTCCATCGAGCCGCTGGGGATGCGATACGGCTTGACGACGAACGCCTGGACGAGCAACGCGATGCCGAGCGCGATCGCGACGACGAGCGCGAGCTCCAGCAGCGAGCCGGCGCCCGACCTGCCCTTCACTCGTCGGTGGAGTCGGACGCCTCGGCCGCGGCGGCGGGCTCAGCCGGCGCCTCGGTCTCGGTCCCGGGCTCGGTCACCTCGGGCGCCTCGGTCGCGGCGTCGCCCGCGAGCGCCTCGGCGTCGGCCATCGCCGGCGCCTCGGCCTCCGGCTCGACGGGCTCGTCCGCCCCAGGCGCGTGCAGCAGCTCGCGCTCGACGACCTCCTCGGGGCCGATCGAGCGGCGCTCGCGCACGCGGGCGCGCTTGCCGACGCGGCCGCGCAGGTAGTAGAGCTTCGCGCGCCGCACCTCGCCGCGCGCCGCCACCTCGATCTTCTCGATCTTCGGCGAGTGCAGCGGGAAGGTGCGCTCGACGCCGACGCCGAACGACTGCTTGCGGACGGTGAACGTCTCGCGCACGCCGTGGCCCTGGCGCTTGATGACGACGCCCTCGAACACCTGCGTGCGACGGCGGGTGCCCTCGATCACCTGGAAATGGACGCGCACGCGGTCGCCCGCGTTGAAGGCGGGAAGGCGCCGCAGCTGCGCGCGCTCGAGGCTGTCGATGACCGTGCTCATGACGTAGAGAACGGCGGCCTCCGGGCCGCCGGCTGGGGAATCGTAGCGGAGTCGCTCAGCGCGGGTCGTCGTGAGGCGCGCGCTCGGCCGCAGCGCGCAGCCGGCTCTGCTCGCGCCGCCACTCGCGCACGCGCGCGTGGTGGCCGGACAGCAGCACCTCGGGCACCGCCCAGCCGCGCCACTCGGCCGGGCGCGTGTAGTGCGGGTACTCGGGCGCGCCTTCGAGCGCTGCGCTGTAGGACTCCTCCAGCGCCGACTCCTCGTGCCCGAGCGCGCCGGGCTGCTTGCGCAGCAGCGCGTCGGCGAGCACCATCGCCGGCAGCTCGCCGCCGGCGAGCACGTAGCGCCCGATCGAGACCGACTCGCTCGCGAAATGCTCGACGATCCGTTCGTCGAAGCCCTCGTAGCGGCCGCACAGCAGCGTCAGCGCCGCCTCCGCCGCCAGCTCGTCGACGAGCGCGTCGTCGAGCAGGCGCCCGCTCGGGGCGAGCGCGATCACGCGCCGGCGGGCGCGCAGCGTCACCGGGTCGGCGTCGTAGCGGGCGCGCAGCGCCGCCTCGACCACGTCGACGCGCAGCACCATCCCCGCCCCGCCGCCGAACGGCATGTCGTCGACCTGACCGCCCGTCAGCGGTGTGGTGTCGCGATAGTTGACGCAGTCGAGCGCGTGGCCGTGCGCGAGCGCGTTGGCGACGTGGCGCTGGGAGCGAAACCACTCGAACGCCTCGGGGAAGAGCGTGAAGACGTCGATCTGCATCAGCGCTCGGGCCGGGGCCCGGCGGGCGGCGTGGGTGGGCGGCGGCGGGTCATGCGTCGTCCTCCCCCAGGAACGCGAGGTCGACGTCGATCCGCTTCGCGTCCACGTCGACCGCGCGGACGGCGTCGCGGATCAGCGGGACGAGCAGCTCGTCGCGCCCCTGCCGGGCGACGTGCAGCACCTCGCAGGAGGGCAGGGCGCGCAGCTCGCGCACGACGCCGACCTCCTGCTCGCCGTCGTGGACGACGCAGCCTTCGAGCTGCTCGGGCCACCACTCGTCCTCCTCCAGCTCCGGCGCACGCGCGGCCGGGACGAGCAGGTCGCTGCCGCGCAGGGCCTCCGCCTGCGCGCGCGTCGTGCAGCTCGCGAGCCGCAGGATCGGGTGCGCGTCGGTGCCGGCGCGACGGACGATCTCCTCCTCGTGGCCGTCCACGACCAGCGTGCAGCCGGCATCGAGGAGCGCGACGCGCGGCTGCGTCACGTGGAAGCTGCCGTCGAGCCCGTGCGGTCTGCCGACCCGGCCCGCGTGGAGGTCCGGCATCTCAGTCGACGATGTCGACGAGCACGCGGCGGTCCTCCTGCACCGCCGCCGCCTTCACGACCGGCCGCAGCGCGTTGGCGGTGCGACCGCCGCGGCCGATCACCTTGCCGTAGTCGTCGTCGGCGACCGACAGCTCGAGCACGAGCGTGCCGTCGTCCTCCTCGAACTCCTCGACGGACACCTCGTCCGGCTCGTCGACGAGCTCGCGGGCGAGGTATTCGAGCAGCTCTTTCAAGAGGCGCTGATGCCTTGCGTCTTGAGCAGCTTGCTGACGGTCTCCGACGGCTGCGCGCCGTTCGCGAGCCAGTGGCGGACGCGCTCCTCGTCGAGCACGATCGTCGACGGCTGCGTCTGGGCGTTGTAGTGGCCGATCGTCTCGAGCACGCGGCCGTCGCGCTTGGAGCGCTGATCGGCGGCGACGACGCGCCAGATCGGG
>Ga0134125_10006163_pt1 | contig 13597 bp, 11 predicted proteins | sample KB31751_FD_96464 | JGI IMG/M metagenome (GOLD analysis project Ga0134125, IMG submission 96464) | Terrestrial soil microbial communities with excess Nitrogen fertilizer from Kellogg Biological Station, Michigan, USA - KB3-175-1 | ecosystem: Environmental > Terrestrial > Soil > Unclassified ... | reverse complement strand
TAAGAGCGCCGGCATCGATCTCAACGCGCCGAGCGATCTGCGCGCGCTCTATCAGCGCGTTGTCGCCAAGGGCGAGAAATTGCCGATCGCTTTCGCGGTCGGCTCGCATCCCGCCGACTTTCTTGCCGCGCAAGCAGTAACGCCGCCGATCGACGAGGTCCATGTGATGGGCGCGATCCGCGGCGCGCCGGTGCCGATGGTCAAATGCGCGACCATCGATCTCGCCGTGCCCGCCGATGCCGAGATGGTGCTCGAAGGCTATCTCGATCCGCGCGGCCTGGTCGAGCCGGAAGGCCCCTACGGCGAATACATCGGCTATTACGGCATGCTGAAGCGCAACCCGGTGTTTCACCTGACCGCGATCACACGGCGCAAAGACGCGATCTTCCAGACGGTGACCATCGGCGGCCGGCTGATCGGCCGCACCGACACCGCCAATCTCGGCGCAGCGCGCACCGAAGCCGCCATCTGGGCGGTGCTCAAGCAAGCGATCCGCGAGCCGGTCGCGGTCTGCTGCACCGGCTCGTCGGGCGGCATGTACAACATCCGCATCGCGATCAAGCAGCGCTATCCGGGCGAATCGCGCAACGCCATCGCCGCCGTCTTTTGCTCCACCGCCGACGTGAAGCATGTCATCGTCGTCGACGACGACATCGATGTGTTCTCCGACGAGCAGATCGATTGGGCGCTGGCGACACGCTTCCAGGCGGATCGCGATCTCGTGGTCGCTTCGGGCTTCCGCGCCGTGCCGCTCGATCCCTCGCTGCGCGGCAGCCGCAGCGGCGCCAAGGCCGGCTTCGATTGCACCAAGCCGCTCGGCAAGGACAGCGAATTCGCTTTCACTGTGCCGCTGCCGCCGGTGCTGCCGCAGGCCAAGCGCCGCAGTGTCGAAGCCGTGCTGGCGGAAGGGCCTGCGACCTATCTCGACCTCATGGCGGCGCTCGGCACGCGCGACGGGCGCGAAATACTGCCGGTGCTTGAGAAGCTCTACGCTGCGGGCAAGCTTGGCCGTCTCGATGACGGCCGCTATGTGCTTAGTTCGACGCCACCTGGATCGTCATGATCCGACCGGTGCTACAGCTATTAGATAATCACCGTTAGTGAATGTAGCGATTTACGGTATTGTACTACCCGGTCCATGATGGGGGATGGCAGAGTGGCCATGAAGTGCCCGTATTGTGCCGAGGAGATCAAGGACGAAGCGGTCGCCTGCAAACATTGCGGCCGCGACTTTTTCCTCTTCCTCCCGCTGCTGAAGCAGGTCGGCGCGCTGGGCAAAAGGGTCGAAGAGCTGGAAGCCGAGATCGAAGGCCTTCAGGCTTATCGCTACCAGCCGGCGATCGAGGCGGCTGAGACCGCGGCGACGGGCAACAGCGAGGCAGCGCCGGCGGCCCGCCCGTCGCTCCGAGCGCCGGAGCGACGCCAAGCCACGAGCATTCCTTCCCTACCGCCAGCCGTCGCGATCGCGAGCGCTATTGTCGCGTTGGTCCTCGCGCATTTTCTCGTCGTCATCGTTTACGACGCCTCGCTCTGGTATCTCTTCGCCGTCTCCATCATCTTCCCGTTCGCTTGCGGCTATCTGATGCGCGTCTCGAAGCATCGCTCGCTCGCGGTGGATTTCGTCTCCAGCCTCGGCATCGCCGTGGTCTCGATCCTGATCATGTCCTTCGCCGTCGCGCGCACCGGCCATGTGCCGGTCTTGCCGCAAGGCGCCGTGGAATGGAGCGAGTTCTTAAAATATGTCAGCAACATCGCTTTCGGCTTCTTCGCCGGCGTGCTGATGCGACGCTGGCACGACAGCCTCGGCCAGCCGGTCGAGCAGGGCAATCGCCTCGCGCTCGATATCTCGCGCCTTCTCACGCGCCACCGCCGCCGCACCGCCAAAGACAATATGGAATTCGAGAAGACGCTGAAACGCGTCGAGACCTCGCTCGTCTCGATGATGGCGATCAGCGCCGCCGTGCTGTCGGTCGCGACCGGCGTCTCGCATTTCATGAACTCGCTTTAACGCAAGAGACGACAACGCCAGAGATCAACAACGGAGGCAAAAATGCGCACCAAACCGGCACTCACCGCCGATGATGTCGAGAAGATGATGGCCGCCTGCACGGCCGAAGCGAAGAAGAACAATTGGAAAGTCTCGATCGCGATCGTCGATGATGGCGGCCGCGTGTGGCAGCTCCATCGCCTCGAAGGCGCCGGCGCGGTGACCGCCGAGGTCGCGGTCGGCAAAGCGAAGACCGCCGCGATGATGGGGCGTCCCAGCAAGATGATGGAAGACCGCATCAAGGAGCGGCCGGCTTTCGTGCTCTTCCCCGGCATTCTCCCGATCCAGGGCGGCGTGCCGATCCTCAGCGGCGGCGAATGCGTCGGCGCTGTCGGCGTCTCCGGCGTGCAATCGCATGAGGACGAGCAAGTCGCCAACGCGGGCATTGCCGCGCTCGCCTAGCCCCTTACGAGTGCCTCAATAGCCGAGGGCGAAAGCCTCGCGGCGATGATCGCCGGCGCCGGCGAAATTGCCCGAGGGCAGGATCTCGAGCGCCTTGGCCGAACCGTAATAGAACGGATCATCGGCATGACGCGCCTTGTGTCCCATTGCGGCGAGCGCTGCGACGTATGATTCCGGCAGTTCGCGCTCGAGGAAGAGATCCGTGCCGTGCGTATGATTGCACCAGCGCGGCGCCTCGACCGCGGCGGCGACATCGACGCCATCGTCGATCAAGCGACCGAGCACTTGCGTGTTGGTGACGGTCTGGCTGAGACCGCCGGGGCTGGCGAGCACATAGCGCAGCCGGCCATCGCGCTGGACCATGATCGGGCAAAGTGTGTGCGCCGGTCGCTTGCCCGGCGCGACCGTGTTGGCCTCGCCCGGCGTCGCGGTGAAGCCAGACATGCGGTTGTTGAAAAGAATGCCAGTCGCGGGGTCGCGGAAGTAGCTGCCGAAGACGGCGAAGACGCTCTGCACGACGCAGACCGCATTGCCTGATTCATCGGCGACCATCAGGCACGACGTACCGCTGCGGTCGCGGATCACCGGCGACGGCGGCTCGCCGAGCACGGCACGCTGCAGCCGCTCGGTCATGTCGGGAGCGAGTGCACGATCGATCGCATCGGGCACGGCCTTCGGATCGGCGATCAACGGCACGCCATTGGCGAAAGCCGCCTTCATCGCGCTCATTTGATAGCCGATACGGCGCGCCGGATCGGCGGTGAGCGCGCCCCGCTCCAGCGCCTTCAACCCGTTGAGCTGCATCAGCAGCAATACGCCGTAGGAATTCGGCGGCATCACGCAGACGCGGTGGCCGCGATAGGTTGTCGAGGCAGGCTCGACCCAGAGCGGCGCAAAGCTCTCGAGATCGGATTCGCGCATCAAGCCGCCGCGCTCGGTGAAGAAAGCGCCGATGCGTTTGGCGATCGGGCCGCGATAGAAGGGCTCGGCGCCGCCCTCGGCGATCTGGCGCAGCGTCGCGGCAAGCTCGGGCTGGCGCAGCGTGTCGCCGGCGACGAGCGGCCGCCCGTCCGGCACATAGAGCGCGGCGCAACCCGGATCTTTCTCCAGCGTCTCGCGGCTCAGCGCGATGTTGCGCGCGAGCACCGCCGAGATCGAATGTGCTTCGGCCAACGCGATGGCGTCGATGAAGAGTTCGCGCCACGGCAGCTTGCCGAAGCGGCGATGCATCGTCTCCCATGCGGCGACGAGGCCCGGCACCACCGGCGCCAGCGGCCCTTGTGCCTTCATGCCACCGCGGAACTGCTCGGGCGTCGCGCCTTGCGGCGCATAGCCCGAGGAATTGAGCCCCATGACGCGGCCGCTCGCCGCGTCGTAATAGAGCATGAAGCAATCGCCGCCGATCGAGGTGGCGTGGCCGAGCACCACGGTGAGCACCGCCGACGCCGCGATCATTGCATCGATGGTATTGCCGCCGCGGCGATGGATGGCGATGCCGGCCTGGCTCGCGGCGGCATGACCCGAGACGACCATGGCGTGGCTGCCATAGATCGGCGAGCGCGGTTCGCGCAGGCCCAAGCCGGCGCGGCTGTTGTTGCGGTTGCGGGCAATCTCTTCGGCCATGTCGATCGTCCTCGCGTTTTCTCTCTACCTTCCCGAGACCATTCCCGGGCTGATCAAAAAGGTCAACCCGGAACAGGCGCGCTTGACAGGCAACTGTTTAGTTGCATATTATTCGACATGAGCATGGATGCGGTCTTCAAGGCCCTCGCCGATCCGACGCGGCGGCGACTGCTCGACCGGCTCCGTGCGCGGAATGGGCAAAGCTTGAGCGAGCTTTGCGAGCACGCCGTCATGACGCGGCAGGCGGTGACGAAGCATCTCGCGATTCTGGAAGCCGCGAATCTGGTGGCAACGGAAAAGCGCGGCCGCGAGAAGCTGCACTACCTCAACCCCATTCCGATCAACGAGATCGCCGATCGCTGGATCGGCAAATATGAACGGCCGCGGCTGCGGGCACTGGCCGAGCTGAAGAAAAATCTGGAGGCGGAAGGCAATGAGTGAGCTGACCAGCGAAAGCACGATCTACGTCACTTACATCGCAGCGGCGCCCGAGAAGGTTTGGGCCGCGCTGACGAGCAGCGAATTCACGCGGCAATATTTCTTCGTCCGCACGGTCGAATCCGATTGGAAGCAGGGCTCGCCCTGGCTGCTGCGCCGGCCTGACGGAGCCATTGATGTGAAAGGCGAGGTGCTGGAAAGCGATCCGCCGCGCAAGCTCGTCGTCAGTTGGAATGTCGATGGCAATGAATATATGCGAGCGCTGCCCGCGGCGGTGGTTACCTATGAGATCGAACCTGTCGGCGACGCCGTCATTCGGCTGACGATGACCGAAGCCCATCCCACGCCGATCCCGGCCTATCTGCTCGAAGGCGGCCGGCGCGGCTGGCCGATGATTTTCTCCGGGCTCAAATCGCTGCTCGAGACCGGCAAGCCGCTGAACATCCCGACGCCGCAACCGCCGAAAGAGGATTGATGCCATGGCTCAGAGCCGCTTCGTCTACGTCACCTTCATCCGCACGACGCCCGAAAAACTATGGGACGCGCTGACCAAGCCCGAATTCACCCGCGTCTATTGGTATGACATGTGGCAGGACTGCGATTGGAAAGAAGGCTCGTCCTGGAAGCTGATGTTCTCCGACGGCCGCATCGCCGACCAGGGCACGATCCTCGCCAGCGAGAGGCCGAAGCGGCTCGTCATTGCCTGGCAAAACGAATGGAAGCCGGAGCTCAAGGCCGAAGGTCCGTCGTGTGCGACGTTCGAGATCGAGCCGGCGGGTCCTGCCGTGAAGCTCACTGTGACGCATGAAATCCCGGTTGCGGAGTCGAAACTCATCGACGCGGTCTCGGGCGGCTGGCCGCTCATCCTGTCGGGTCTCAAATCGCTGCTCGAAACCGGCGAGAAGCTGGCGATCCCTCATCCGCATCCGCGCGCCGAGAACGCCTGACAAGCTGTGGACACGGTGCTAAGGCCATGATCCTCCATCTCAAGGAGCGATCATGGCCGAGCACAAGCCCCTTCCCGTCTTCATCACCGGCGCGAGCCGCGGCATCGGCGCCGCGACGGCGCGCGAATTCGCCAAGCGCGGCCATCCGGTTGCGCTCTCGGCGCGCAGCAAGGATGCGATCGAGAAACTCGCGCAAGAAATCCGCGCTTCTGGCGGCAAGGCCGTCGCCGTGCCTTGCGATGTCGGCGATCCGGCGCAGGTCGAGCGCGCGATCGCGAGCGCCGTCGCGCAGCTCGGTGGGCTCGGCATCGTCATCAACAATGCCGGCACGATCGAGCCGCTCGCACGTATCGCCGATGCCGATATGCGGCAATGGGCGCGCGCGATGGACGTCAATCTCAACGGCCCGATCTATGTGATGCATTACGCGGCGCCGCACCTGCCACGCGGCGGCGTGGTGATCAACATCACCTCGGGCGCGGCCGAGCGGGCACAAACGGGTCGCAGCGCTTATTGCGCCAGCAAGGCCGGGCTGATGATCGCCTCGCGCATCTTCGCGATCGAGGAGACGGAGACGCGCGGCATCCGCGTGATCGGCTTCTCGCCCGGCTATGTCGATACCGAGATGAACGCGCTCAACCGCGACCATCGCATGGGCAATGCCGGCAATATCAATGTCGCCGATCTTCGCCCACCCGAGGAGACGGCGCAGCTCATCGCCTGGCTGACCAGTCCCGACGCCGCCCATCTCAACGGCACGATCGTCAACGCGCGCGAGCCCGAACTCCGCCGCGCCGCCGGAGTGGCCATGCTGCCCGATTCACGCTAGCGTTGTAGACAACGCTTTCGACTAAGCATTTTCGGGAGGGACAAGAAGCATGACCAAAACCGCCATCGCGCTGGCAGTCGCCGCGCTGACCGTCATCGGCGCGCCCATGATTGGTACAAGGGCCGCGCGCGCCGCCGACGACTACACGATCAACGTGATCGTGCCGCTGACCGGTCCCGCGGCATTCGTTGGCGGCGGCCAAAAGGACACGCTCGAAGCGCTGGCCGCCGTGATCAACAAGAATGGCGGCGTCCAGAATCACAAGCTCGCCTTCTCCTTCCACGATGACCAGTCGAGCCCGCAGGTCGCGGTTCAGCTCACCAACCAGGTGCTGCCCTCGAAGCCGGCGGTGGTTCTCGGCTCCAGCATCGTCGCGATGTGCCTCGCCATGGCGCCGCTCATGACCAATGGTCCAGTGCAGTACTGCCTCTCACCGGCGATCCATCCGCAACCCGGCAGCTACACTTTCTCGGCCAGTGCCGATTCCGTCGACCAGGTCGCGGCGGTGATCCGCTACTACCGGATGAAAGGCTGGACCAAGATCGCGGCCCTCCAGACCACGGATGCCAGCGGTCAGGACGGCGACAAGGCGATCGACGCGGTTCTCAACTATCCCGAGAACAAAGGCGTCATGCAGAAAGTCATCGAAGAGCATTTCAACCCGACCGATATCAGCGTCTCGGCGCAGATCGAGAAGATCAAAGCCTCGGGCGCGCAGGCGCTGATCTCCTGGGTGACGGGCGCGCCGGCCGCGACCGTGTTCAAGGGCATGATCCAGGCCGGACTCGACATCCCGGTCGCGCCCACCAGCGGCAATCAGACTTTCGCTTCGATGGAGCAATGGGCGAGCTTCCTGCCGAAGCACCTCATCCTCGCCTCGGCGCTCTTCCCCGAGCATGATGGCGTGCTGACCCTCGATCCGCGCATGGAGAAGGCGCAGCACGACATGTATGCGATCCTCAAGGAGCGCAACCTCAAAGCCGACAACATGGTCGCGACCTCCTGGGATGCGGGGCTCATCGTCGCCGAAGGGTTGAAGAAGCTCGGCCCCAACGCGACCGCACAGCAGCTCAAGGATTTCATCGCGAACCTGACCGATTTCGCTGGCGTCGACGGCATCTACGATTTCAAGAAATACCCGCAGCGCGGCCTCGGCCCGCAATCCTCGACGGTGACGACCTACGACGCCAAGAAGAAGGCCTGGACTTGGCTGTCGAAACCGGGCGGCGAACCGCTGAGCAAGTGACAGCAGCCTAGGCTGTCGTCACCCCGCCGACCCGGCCAACCGCTCTTTGCGGGACGACCCGCGCGGCCGCTCTTCGCGGCCGTGCCCTTCGGGTTCGCTTAAGGTCCGCGCGATTTTTGCAAGCGAGACGATCGCGCAAAGCCGCGGCGCGATGCTTCTGTTCGAGACGGATCTACCGACCCGCTATATGACCGCCGCGCGTTTTCTGACGCTGTCGATCAGCGAGGCGCGCAACAGATAGGCGCGATGCGCTGCGGGGTCGGCAGCAGTGGCTGCGAGTTGCTCGAAATTTCGTGCGCGAACGGCTGGATCCTTCTCCTCCATTCGCTTCTTGTTCGCAATGGTCTGCTGCTGGACGAATTCGATGTTCAGGGGCCGGCGATATCGGTCGTATGAATCAAGAATGTCTGCCGCCGCTTCGCCGCGAATGACACGACCCAGCAGGCTCGTCAGTTCGATGGCGTCATGGATACCGAAGTTGAGACCAAGCCCACCAAGCGGATTGTTGATGTGGGCGGCGTCACCGGCAAGAAACGCTCGCCCTTGACGAAAACGAGCCGCCACCCGTTGATGGACATTGTAGAGGTTGCGGTAGACAATTTCGTAGCGTCCGTCCTTGGGGATAAAGCCTTGCAGCCGTCTTTCGACGGCCTCATCGTCAAAAAGATCCACTTCCGCTTGATCGAGCGCGGTCGCTGACGTCACCCGCCACAGCCCTTTGCCGTCGTCGCCCGCAACCTTAAAAGGGGCGAACCAGGCTTGGGGGTCGGCGAAGTAGTTACGGGTGCACCCTGGAAACTTCGTACCGATATCGAAACGCGTGGTCAGCATCAGGAACCGCTCGGGGTGCGTGTAGCCCTCGAAGTCGATGCCGAGCGATTTGCGCACCGTCGAGCGGCCGCCGTCCGCCCCAATGAGATAAGCGCCTTTCACGCTTCGCGACCCGGCCGCCGTCTCGACGGTAATTTCGACGGCGTCGGTCGATTGGGAGACCGAGGTTACGCGCGCCGAGAATTCGACCGTCGCGTGCGGAAGCTCGCGAAGCCTCTTAATCGCCAAATTGGCAAGCTTGTGCTGCTCGTATTGAACAGCGTAGGGGTAGCGCGTGTCATTCTTGAGGTTACCGAAGTCGAATTCCGCGACCAGCTTTCGCGTCGACCGGTCCCAGATTCGAAATAGCGGTTCAACCAGCCCGCCGCGAATCACCTCTTCAGCGAGGCCGAGATCTTCCAGCATTTCCATCGTCGCAGCATGCGTAGTCGCTGCGCGTGGCATGTCATTAACCTGGCTCTCGGCCTCGAACACATGGACCGGCAGTCCCTGGCGGGCAAGCGCAAGCGCCGCGATCGCACCGACCGGTCCGCCGCCTGCGATGAGGATTGGTCGTTCGGACATGGGAGGCACTGCGCTCAACTCCTTCGCGTCCCGCTCATGACCTGCCACCGTGGAGGCGTCATCGGCACGGCATAACGCTTGTCGATGACTATCGAGGGATCGACCTCGCGCTTGACGAGGCCCTGCCTGTTATAACACGCGTTCTGATGCTCCACATCCTTGACGCCACGGCGCTCTTCAGCATCGACATAGGCGAGGTCGAAGGCGAGAACCTCTCGTTCGTTCTCGTCATTGCGAGGAAGCCCATAGGCTGACGAAACAATCCAGAGCAATATGTGAGGCCGTGGATTGCTTCGCTCTTGAGCTCTTGCCGAAGGGGCTCGCAACGACAATGATTATTTTCGCTTCGCCTTTTGAATGGCGGCCCAGAGCCGCTGCGGCGTCGCCGGCATGTCGAGTGTGGTGATGCCGAGCGGCGAGAGCGCATCGAGCACCGCGTTCATCGTCGCCCCAAGCGCACCGACCGTTCCCGCCTCGCCCGCACCTTTGATGCCAAGCGCATTGGTCTTGCACGGCACGTTGAGGAACGAGATGCCGAAGCTCGGGAAATCATCGGCACGCGGCATCGCGTAATCCATGAACGAGCCGGAGAGGAGCTGGCCGTTCGCGTCGTAGCGCGCATCCTCGATCAGGATCTGACCCGCGCCCTGCGCGATACCGCCATGGATTTGGCCTTCGACGATCAGCGGATTGACCAGCACGCCGAAATCATCGACCACGGTGTAGCGCTCAATCGCGGCGACGCCGGTCTCTTCATCGATCGCGATCTCGCACAGATGCGTGCCGTTCGGGAAGGTGTTCTTGTTGCTGGTCGAGGTGCCGGCATCGTCGAGCGATGACGGCCCGTCCCCCGGCAGCTTCGATGCGTCGCGCGTCTTCGCCGCGAGCGAGAGGATATCGATGCTGCGATCGGTGCCGGCGATGGCGAAGCGCCCGTCGTGAAATTCGATGTCGCTTTCCGAGGCTTCGAGGAAATGGCCGGCGAGCTTCTTGCCCTTGGCGATGATCTTCTCGGCCGCATCGGCCACCGCCGTGCCGGCGAGCAGCAGCGATTTCGCGCCGCCGGTGCCGCCGCCCTGCGTCAGCGCATCGGTATCGCCGGTGACGAAATCGATCGCATCGAGCTCGATGCCGAGCCGGTCGGAAAGGATTTGCGCGAAAGCGGTTGCATGGCCCTGCCCCGACGGGCCAGTGCCGATGCCCATGCGCACGCGGCCAGTCGGCAGGAAGCGGATGTCGGCTTTCTCCGACGGCATCGCCGCCGTGACTTCCATGTAATAGGCGATGCCGAGCCCCAGGAGCTTGCCGCGGCCGCGCGCCTCTTTGCGCCGCGCCTCGAAGCCTTTGAACCCGGCGACGTCGAGCGCGCGCTCGAGATTGGCGGGGAAATCGCCACTGTCATAAGCGACGAGCAGCGGCGTCTGCCACGGCATATCCGACGCGCGCACGAGATTGCGGCGGCGGATCTCGTCGCGGCCAAGCCCGGTCTCGCGCGCCGCCGCATCGACCAGCCGCTCGATGATATAGGAGCATTCCGGCCGGCCCGCGCCGCGATAGGCATCGACCCAGACCGTGTTGGTCATCACCGTGCGCACATGGACATGCGCCGCCGGGATGCGATAGGCGCCGGTCAGCAGGCGGAAGCCCGCCATGGTCGCGACGAAGACCGAGAAATGCGAGAGATAGGCGCCGATATTGGCGAGGGTGTCGGCACGCACGGCGAGGAAATGTCCGTCCTTGTCGAGCGCAAGCTCGGCATGGACCTTCTGCTCGCGTCCCTGCGTGTCGATCACGAAAGACTCTTGCCGGTCGCTCAGCCATTTGACCGGCCGGCCAAGCTGCTTCGCCGCCCAGGGCAGCAGCGTGTTCTCCGGGAAGTCGAAAGTCTTCATCCCGAAGCTGCCGCCGACATCGCCGGTGATGACGCGCACCTTGTCGTCCTTGACGCCGAGATGCTGCGCCACCGTGCTGCGCATGCCGAAAGCGCCTTGCGTGCCGATATGCAGCGTGTAGCGCTCGGTCTTCGCATCGTATTCGGCGAGGATGCCGCGCGGCTCGAGCGGCGCCACCATGACGCGATTGATCGCGAGATCGAGCGTCACGATCTTCGCCGCCTTGGCGAAAGCCTCCTCGCATTTGTTGCGATCGCCGAGGCCCCAATCGAGCGCGACATTGCTCGGCTGCTCGTCCCAGAGCACGGGCGCGCCGGGCTTCACCGCCTCGGCCGGATCGACCACCGCCGGCAGCTCTGCGTAATCGACCTCGATCAGATCGAGCGCGTCTTTCGCCGCGGCAAGGCTTTCGGCAACCACCAGCGCGACCGGATCGCCGACATGGCGCACTTTGTTCGTCGCGAGCAGCGGACGGCCGGGATTGAAGAAATTCGTGCCGTCGCGGTTCTTCAGCGGCGCGACGCATTTGATGCTGCCGAGCCCGGCGGCCTCAACATCGGCGCCGGTATAGATCGCGAGCACGCCGGGCAAGCGCTTTGCCGCGGACGTGTCGATACCGTTGATCTTCGCATGCGCATGCGGCGAGCGCAGGAAGGTCGCATAGGCCTGGCCGCCCGCGCGCTCGTCATCGACATAGCGGCCGGTGCCAGTGATGAAGCGCACATCCTCGCGGCGACGCACCGCCTGGCCGATTCCGAACTGACCCATGAAGCCGCTCTCCTGATTCTTTTTCCCTCTCCGCGCTTGCGGGGAGAGGGCGGGGCCCGGCGCGTAAGCGCTGGGAGGGTGAGGTGTGCTTCAACACACCCACCTCACCCTACCCTCTCCGCCCTCCAGGGCGGAGAGGGAATATTTGTTACAGCGCCTTACGCTCTTACGCCGTGCCCCAGATCTCGCGCGCGGTCTCGACGATGAGCGCGAGCTTCTTCTTCTCGTCATCGACGGTCAGCGCATTGCCGCGGATCGTCGAGGCGAAGCCGCATTGCGGCGAGAGCGCGAGGCGGTCCAGCGGCACGATCTTCGCCGCTTCGTCGACGCGGCGCTTGAGCTCGTCTTTGCTTTCGAGGGCCGGCTTCTTCGTCGTGACGAGGCCGAGCACCGCGGTCTTGTTCTTGCTGAGATAACGCAGCGGCGCGAAGCTGCCGGCGCGCGGGCTGTCGTATTCGAGGAAGAAGCCGTCGATCGCGAGCTCGCCGAAGAGCACTTCCGCCACCGGATCGTAGCCGCCTTCGGCGACCCAGGCGCTTTCGTGATTGCCGCGACAGAGATGCATGACGACCGTCAAATCCGCCGGCTTGTCCTTCACGACGCTGTTGAGCATCCGGACATAAAAGCCCGGCAGCTTCTCGGGATCCTCGCCGATATTCGTCACCGTCGCGCGCAGCTTCGGATCGCAGAGATACGGCAGGTTGGTCTCGTCGATCTGCAGATAGCGGCAGCCGGCGTCGTAGAGCGCCTTGATTTCGGCGCGATAGACCGCGACGAGATCGGCGACGAAAGCATCCATGTCCGGATAGACCGCACCGTCGATGGCGGCACGGCCGCCGCGCATATGGACGAGCGTCGGCGACGGAATCGGCTGCTTCGGCGTCAGGCCATGACGCGCAGCGACACCCTTGAGCTCGGCGAAATCCTCGACGGCGAGCGGGCGCGAGCGCTTCATCTTGGCATGCACCTCGAAGCGCGGCGGCGAGAATTCGATATCGCCGCCCTCGTTGTGGAATTTCACCGCGAGGCCGCCCTTCGCCTCGATGCCGTCGATCTTCTCGAGGAAATCAAGGAACCAGTGGCGGCGGTGGAATTCGCCATCGGTGCAGACGTTGAGTCCGGCGGCTTTCTGCAGCGCGACGACATCCTCGATTGCCGCGCTTTCGATCTTGCGCAGCGCCGCGGCATCGATCTCGCCGCGTTCGCGCTTCTCGCGCGCCGCGAAGATCGCTTCGGGGCGCAGCATGCTGCCGACGACATCTGCCTTGAACGGAGGCATCGCAGACCTCACTTCTTGAAGAAATTGCCGGCCTGGACTTTGACCACGGCCTGCTCCGGATCAAAGCACACACCGAGCGGATCGCCGCCTTCCTTCACGATCTCGATCTGCCGCCGCAGCAGACGGCGAAGCTGTACGACGCCGAGATCGCTGGTGGCGAGATTCTCTTCCGAATGCAGGCTGATCGGGCCCTGACCCACCTGCGCCTCCCAATCGCCGGGGAAGCGCTGGTGTTCTTCCTCGTTCAGCTCGGACCAGGAGCGGTTGTCGTAGTGCCGCACTTTGATCGGCTTGAAATCCTTCGGCACTTTGCGCGCGTGGAAGAGGCGGAAATGCGTGTCGTCGACCGGAACGACCCAGCCGACACCCGCCGCCGGCCCTTCCTTCATGCGGATGTCGGGCACGATGCGGGCATGCGGGAAGAGCGCCTGGGTGATGCGATCCATCTTGCGCCCGTCATCGAGCTCGCGATAAGCGATGTAGCGCATGCCGTGGCTGGCATGTTCCCATTTGACCGTCGGCATGACGCCGAATTCGGGCACGAACTGCACGGTGCTGAAGGTCGTGTGCAGGATCGGGACATGGAACGGGTCCATGATGTTTTCCCAATCGTTCAGCCAATTGGTCGGCACGATCTCGACCGTGTCGTCGCCGCCGGCCCCCGTGCTGGAGCCGGTGACGTGAATCATTTCGTCGGGGCCGACGGTTTCGAGCGTGTCCCAGCGCGTCAG
>Ga0134125_10006162_pt1 | contig 13597 bp, 15 predicted proteins | sample KB31751_FD_96464 | JGI IMG/M metagenome (GOLD analysis project Ga0134125, IMG submission 96464) | Terrestrial soil microbial communities with excess Nitrogen fertilizer from Kellogg Biological Station, Michigan, USA - KB3-175-1 | ecosystem: Environmental > Terrestrial > Soil > Unclassified ... | reverse complement strand
TGCAGCACGCGCGCGGCATCCGGACTGATCGAACCGAAACGGACCAGGTCTTCCAGCTTCAGCTTGTCCTTCTTGAATTTTCGGATGGTGAGGGTGGGGCCGTCCAGCGACAGAGGCGGCCCGATCACGTTGACGCGCGAGCCGTCGAGCAGGCGCGCATCGCAGATGGGCGAGGACTCGTCCACCCGCCGGCCCACCTGACTGACGATGCGCTGGCAGATGTTCATCAACTGGGCATTGTCGCGGAAGCGGATGTTGGTGAGCTGGACCTTGCCGCCCACTTCGATGAACACCCGGTTGGCGCCGTTCACCATGATGTCGGCGATGTCGTCGCGGGCCAAAAGCGGCTCCAGCGGTCCATAGCCCAGCACATCGTTGCAGATATCCTGCAACAGATGTTCCTGCTCGGCGATGGACATCACCACCGCCTTGATCGAGATGATCTCGTTGACGATGTCGCGGATTTCCTCGCGCGCCGATTCCGGATCGAGCTGGGCCAATTGCCCCAGATCGATGGTGTCGATCAAGGCGTTAAAGATGGTGGATTTGATCTGGTAATAATCGTCCGAGCGGTCATCCATCACCTTGATCGGCTTGGTGGCCGGCGCGGGGACGGGAGCAGGCGTCACTTTCTCGGCGCGGGGCGGCGGCGGCGCGGAAGCGGTTGGCGCGCGCGCGTCCGAACCCGCCGGGATGCGGATCGCGGGCTCGCTGCCACTGCGCTTGCCGAACATTCTTTATGCCCGCTTGCGGCTCGTCAGAAAGGAGAGGATCGAAGTCGGTGCTTTTTCCGCGGCGCGCGCGGCCGTGTCGCGCCCGGTGAGCGTGCGGGCCAAAAGGCGCATGCCCTCCGAAAGCGGCGCGCGCGGGGCAAGCTCCAAAAGTATCTGGCCATTGTTGTCGGCCTGGCCGAACAAGGCGGCGTCATATCCCAGGACCGCCACCGGTTCGACGCCCATGGTTTCGGCGAAATCCTTGGCGGGAATTTCGGGCCGCTTGGGCGTGTTCGCCTGGTTGATCAACAGGCGGGGCGGCAGATCGTTGGGGCGGGCATGGCGCACCAATTCCATGATGTTCTTGGCATTGCGCAGGGATGCCAGGTCCGGCATGGCCACGATCACGATCTCATCGGCCGCAACCAGGCAATTCTTGATCCATGGCGACCAGCCGTGCGGCATGTCCACGATCACGCAAGGCGAGGAGTTGCGAGTGACGTCGATCACCGTCTCATAAGCTTCGGGCGCGGTATTGTAGTCTCGCTCCAGCGAAGCAGGCGTGGTGAACAAGGCCAGATGATCGCCGCGCTTGATCAGGAGCCGGTCGAGCAGCACATCGTCCAAGCGTTCGGGCGAAGCCAGCGCCTCGGCCACGCCCTGGCCGGCTTCGTCATTGAAGTCCAAACCCGTCGTGCCGAATGGCAGGTCGAAATCCACCACGGTGGTGTGGATGGCGAGTTCTTCGGCCACGCACCAGGCCACGTTATGGGCAATGGTCGAAGATCCCACGCCGCCCCGCGCGCCAATAAAGGCGATCACTTTGCCCACCGGCTTGGCGCCCGGATCGCAGTAGAGCCCCGCGATCACTTCCGTCACCTGCAGCGGTTGGAGCGGCGCCACCAGATATTCCGAGGCGCCCCGGCGCATCAATTCGCGGTAGAGCTCCACGTCGTTGACGCGGCCCACCACCACCACCTTGGTGGAGGGATCGCAGACCTCGGCCAGACGGTCGAGTTCATGGAGCGCTTCCTGGCCGCTCAATTTGGTTTCCACCATCAGAAGATTGGGCGTGGTCTGGCCGTGGAAATGCTCGACCGCGGCGGTGATGCCGCCCAGCTGCACCGTGAGATGCGCCTTGGAGAGGCGGCGATCGTCGGCGGCGCGCTGGAGCACCGCTCCGGTGTCCGGAAATTCGCAAAACGCATGAATCGAGATGCGCGGCACCGGGCGCTCATGGGGCGCGGCGCCGAACGTCTCGTGCGAAGTCTCATCCTTAGCCATGATCGGTCCTGACGTTAACGGCCCACATCGGAAATCGCGCTCGACTGGTCGGGCGTTTTGGTCGCCGCGGTGGGACTGCCTTTTTCATAATTGGTGATGACGGTGGCGCGCCGGTCGGCATCGGCGCCGCCCATTGGGCTGGGGCCAAGAAGATCGCGCGGATCGGACACCATCGCCGCCACATTGTGCTGGACGGCGCAACCCAGATTCGCCGAGGTCTTGTTGTCGATGGTGTAAGACAGGTTTTCCGACCAGTCGCCGCACGGTGTGGTCGAAGCCTGATAGCTCACATAATTCAATTCGACCCCGGCGTCGCCCGGGCCCATGTCGCGATTGGCCACCAGAATCTGGTCGCGGCTCACGCCCATGGCGTTGACGTGCTCGGCGATGCGGGCCACCTCCGCAGTGGCGGCCGGCGCGCCTTGCGGCACGCTGATGACGATCTTGCCGTTTCCATGGGCCTGATAGTCGCCCACAAAGGCGTCCAGGCGCGCCATGTCGGCAGGCGCGATGCCGGCAGGCGAGACACTCACCGTCAAGGATTGAGACGAGGGCTGAACCAGCAGGGGATGATTGGCGATCGGATCGTCGAACGTCATCTTCCCGCCGGCTGGCGCCGCGCAGCTTCCCGCCACCAGGACGGCGGCGAGAGAAAAGCCACGCCACAGATTTGCTGTTATCCCGTGCATGACGCTCTCCTATCGCACCACAAAGCCGACCGGGGCCGCGGCTTGCGGCGTAAGCGGCTTGTCGGCGCCTTTTTTGTAAACCGTGTTCAGGCGGCCCAAGAGGATCGTCTCCGGATCGCCGGGGGTGACGAACCCATCGCTGGGCGTCGCCAACGCCGCTTCCGATGTCGGACCGACCAGATAGGCGGTGACCAGAACCACCAATTCGGTCTCGTCATTCTGGAAATCGCGGCTGCGGAACAGAGCGCCCAACACCGGCAGATCCTTGAGGCCTGGAAAGGCATTGATCTGCTGCTTGGTGGTGTGCTGCATCAGGCCGGCGATGGCGAAGCTTCCGCCCGAAGGCAGCTCGACCGTGGTGTCGGCGCGGCGCACATCCAAAGCGGGGATGGTGACGCCGCCGGTCTGCACCGTGCCGTTCGACGTGGTCACCGTGCCGCCCTGGAGCGTGAAGGCGCCGGTATTGGTGAGTTCGCTCACTTCGGTGGAAAGCTGCAAGGAGATGCGGCCGCTGGAGAGCACCACCGGCGTGAAGGACAGGCCCACGCCGAATTGCTTGAATTGGATCGAGATATTGCCCTGCTGGTCGCGACCGGCCGGCACCGGGAATTCACCGCCGGCGAGGAATTTCGCGGTCTCGCCCGAAACCGCGACCAGATTGGGTTCGGCCAGAGTATGCAACAAGCCGACCTGCTCGATGGCCTGGAAGGTGCCCTGGACATTGTTGCACCCGCCTGCGATCACCGCCGCCGGCGAGGTGCAGGCTTGGCCGATCTGGCCGCCGGACAGATCCGCCAGGGCGCGGCCGACAAGGCCGAACTGATTGTCGGTGGAAAGAGCCAGCGGCGTCGAGCCGCCGATAATGCCGATGCCGGCCATGTTGACGCCCAACTGCTTGGCGATCTGGCGTTGCATCTCGGAGATGCGCACCTTCAGCATCACCTGCTGGCCGCCCACCACGCTCAGGAGATTGACCACCTTCTTGGGATCGCCGGCAAAGCTGGCCGCCAGGTCGGCGGCGCGGGTGGATTCCACCGGGCTATCGACGGAACCTGACAAGACCACGTTGTCGTTGATGGACGACACCTTGATCGCCGAGTTGGGCAGCGTGTCCTTCATCATATGGGCGAGGTCGCTGACGTCACGCTCGACCCTTATGTCGAGCGAGGAAATCTGGTGCCCCGCTTCGTCGAAGAAGAAGGCGTTGGTCTGGCCGGTCTTGGTGGCCATCATGAAGATGCGCCTGGGCGTCTTTACCACCGCATCGACGATGTCGGGGCTGGAGACCAGCACGTCCTTGGCGTCGGTATCGAGTTCGACCACCACGGCCTTGTTGAGGCCCAGCGTGATGTGCTGATTCTCGGGTTGACCGGCGTGCGCCGCCATCCGGATCACCCGGGCGCTGCTTTCATCCACCATTGCCGCCGGATGAGGCAGTTGCGGGACGGCCAGCGCGGGCGCCGACGCCATCACGGCCCATGACAGGGCGGTGATCGCGCCCGCCAAACGAAGTTTCGAAACGAGCTTAGTCACTGGGATTTCCCTCCCACGCCGGTGTCGTGCGTCACGCCGTAGCGGATGATCGCCACCTGCCCTTCGCGATCATCGTCGCCCGGCAGATTGCTCGCCACCGGCGTGTCGCTGTCGGCGAGCGGCCTCAGTGAAAGCGAGATGGTGCCCAGATCCTCGGCGGCGGCGACATTCTGCGCCTGGCCGGGCGTAAGTTCGAGCGTCGCGGTCTTGCCGATCACGCTCTTGGTATCCTTGTCCTGTTTGAAAATCTGATCCACCGCCAGCACGCGGACGTCGGATAGGATCGTCTTGGCTTCCACGCGGAGTGGATTGCCTTCCAGCTTGCGCGCCAGGATCACATCGACATGGTCGTTGGGCAGGATGAAGCCGCCGGCGCCCGAATCCGCGCTGATATTGATGGAGACGGCGCGCATGTCCGGCATCAGCATTGCCGACATGAAGCCTGCGGAGTGGCCATGCACGATCGCCGTGGTGGCAATGGGCTGGCCGGCGAGCAGTGGCGTCCGCACCACGGTGCCTTTCACCGCGTCATCGATGCTGACCACGGATTTGCGCGTAATGAAGGAGGAATCGACCGAGGCGCTGGGCCATCTTTGCCAATGCACCTGGTCGGCCAGGAGCGCGTGGCCCGGCTGCAAATTGCTGCTGGCGACCAGCACGTCGCTCATCGCCACTGGCGGCGCGACCTTGGCGACAGCCTTGGGCGTGCCCCCGCCCATAAGCCCACGCGCAAGAAGTGCTGCGGCGACGGCCATGATTCCGGCGAAACCCAGAACGGCGAGACGCTTGGTGTTCATGAGATGGGCGCTCCTTCCAGAGTCCAATTCATCACGCCACCACTTAGAATTCGCTTAATATAAAAGTGAGGATTGTGAGAGTTCCTCACGCCGCTGCGGCAAGGCGCAGAATCTCCGCGTGCGGAAGGATCACCAACGCGCCGCTCGCAAGTGCGACACCGTACGGAACGCCGGAACTTTTTTCGTGCAGCCGGATGACCCAATCGAAACGGGCAAGCCCGGCGGGCAGCGGCCACTGGCGCAGCATCAAGAGTGCCAGGGTGAGCATCCCGCCCAACACGGAAGACGCCAAGGCGTAAAGCAGGAAATCATGCAGCCCCAGCCAAAGCGCCACGGCCGCGAACAGTTTGGCGTCGCCGCCGCCGATATAGCCGAAGGCAAAAAGCGCAAATCCCGCCACCAGCGCGACCAGCCCGGCCAGAAGATGAAAAGCGAAATCGCCCGGCGGAAGACCCGCGACCAGACCAAAGGCGGCGAAGGCGGCGGCCAGCGCCAGCGAAAGAAGATTGGGAATGGTGAAAGTTGCCAGATCGCAAGCCGCGGCCACCGCGAGCAGCGCGGGCAGCACGATCATCAAAAGGAATTGAGCGATCATGTTTCGGCCTCAAGGACAAACGGCCGCCCGTATCGCGGGCGGCCGCTGTCTCTTGCCGCTGTCGCGAACGCTTACTGGAGCGCCGTGGCAACCGCGTTGAACTTGGCGGTGAGGTTACCGCCCACCAATTGCAGCGCCCCGATGATGACCACCGAGATCAGCGCGGCGATCAAGCCATACTCGATGGCGGTGGCGCCGGACTCATCGCGCACAAAGCGCGAAATCAACTTGTTCATGTCTGTCTCCCTTAATGACACCCTAGGATGCCTGGCCGCAATTCGTCCGCGAACCAGACCGCGTCACCCTAAAGAGGCCGGTTTAATGTCGCCTTAAGGGGGAAGGATGAATTGCTTCTATCTCCTTGTTCCACAAGGGACTGTCAATTCCCAGCCGTGGCGGCCCCGGTCGCGAAAATGCGACGATTCCCGGTCGCGTTGGTTTTACCAATTCTTTGGTTTTCGGCTCCCCCGGCCTCCTTGTTAAGGCTTTCATGGAGGACGCGGTCCTAGCGTGGACCGGCCGAAATCACAGGAGCGCCGCCCATGCGCCGCACGCTTTTTGCCGCCCTGGTTCTCTTCGCCGCTTCTCCGGCTTACGCGGATGGCGTCGCAATCTCGATGGATGAAGTGCGCACCATCACCTTTCCCAAGCCGGTCGCCACCGTCTATGTGGGCAATCCGGCCATCGCCGACATCAACATGATCGATAGCCGGCATGCCTTCGTGCTGGGGAAGGGCTTCGGCAATACCAACATCGTCGCCTTGGACCATCAGGGGGATCAGGTCTCCGACACCCATGTGCGGGTGATGGCGCGGGAAGATTCCACCGTGACCTTGCAGCGGGGCGCAGGCCGGCTCACCTATAGCTGCACCGCCAGCCATTGCGAGGCGACGCCGGAGCCGGGCGACGCCAAGGACGCCTTCGACGCCGTCAATGGCCAGCTCACCACCCACGAAGCCACCGCCAAGGGCGCCGCCACCGGCGCGCCGTAGTTTTTATTGCCCCCCTCTGTCCGCCAACGCGGGCAAGCCCGCAGGCGGACGTTCGGCGAACTTGGCTGTTCGCCTCAATCCCCCGCCAGCGGCTGCGCCGCGCGGGGGGAAGAAAGCCTTGGCCAGGACGGGCTGGACTCGATGCCGGCCGGAAAATGCCGCTTACATGCCGCGCGGTCGTATCAATCCTTCCTGCGCCACCGACGCGATCAGGCGGCCGGAGCGGGTGAAGATCAGGCCCCGGTTGAAGCCGCGGGCACCCGATGCGGAGGGACTGTCCTGGGCATAGAGCAGCCAATCGTCCAGTTCGGCGTCGCGATGGAACCACATCGCATGATCGATGCTGGCCATCTGCACCGCGGAAAAGAAACTCTTGCCGTGCGGCAGGAGCGACGTGTCCAGCAACGTCATGTCGGAGACATAGGCCAGCAAGATCTGGCGCTGGCGAAGATCGCCGGGCACGGGTCCGGCGGCGCGAAACCAGACATTGTCGAACGGCGGCCGCGGCGGGCGGTCGCCGGGCCCATCGAGGATCACATGGCGCGTCGCGAACGGGCGGGGTCTCAAGATCCATTCGCGCAGCGCTTGCGGAAATTCATGGGCGCGCCGCGCCAGCATGGTGGCGGCATCTTCCAGCTCTTCCGGCGGCGGGACTTTGGGCATCTCGAATTGATGATCGAAGCCGGTTTCTGGAATCTGGAATGACGCCGCAAGATTGAAAATCTGCGCGCCATGCTGAATCGCCACCACGCGCCGGGCGGTGAAGCTCCTGCCGTCACGGGCGCGGTCCACCTGGTAGAGGATCGGCACGCGAGGATCGCCGGGACGCAGGAAATAGGCGTGGAGCGAATGACAATGGCGTGACGGTTCGACCGTGCGGATGGCGGCGGCGAGTGCTTGTCCCAGCACCTGACCGCCGAACACGCGTTGCGTGCGCGCCTTGGGGCTCAAGCCACGAAACATATTCTCCTCGATCTGCTCCAGATCGAGAAGGCTCAGCACCTCGGCCAGGGCTTTCTGTCCCGCTTCACTCATGCGCGATGTCCGCAAGAATCGGTGGTCATCATGCCTTGGCGGCTCTGCCAATTCGCCATGCAATATCCGAATGTCAGCCTCAGGCCAGAATTCACGCAATACTAGAATGGGTTACCCCCTAAAGGGCGCTCCCGTCCTGATGGCGGGGTGCTATGTCATTAGTTACCGCTCGGCACCCAGGCAGCTTTGGGAATCTTGTCCCTTTCCCCTGTGGCGCGGGGACAACAGCTTCCTCATAAAACCTTGAAATCTGGGCGGCAATCCGGCCTAAAGCGAGTTTCCCAGGGGAGACTTTCAAGCGGATCACCGTTATAAGCCGGTATTGAATTGCAGTCATAGGCGGGGGGACTCTACCCCGTCGATATTTCAAGCGAGGGTAGAACAATGAAAATTCGCATGTTGGCTTTAGCCGGCGTCGCGGCGGTGGCTTTGAGCGCTCCCGCATATGCTGGAGAAGGTTGGTATCTGGGCCTCGGCGGCGGTTATGACAGCATGAGCAGCATTCATACCCATTCAGCCACCGGTCCCACCACATTCAATACCAAAACCCAAGCCGGAGCCATCATCGCGGGCTCGTTCGGTTATGCTTGGGATTCCGGCTTTCGCATCGAAGACGAGATCGCCTACGACTCGCACAGTGTGAGCAAATCGTCCGGATTTGGCGGCTCCGCCAGCGTCACCAGCGACATGATCAACCTAGTCTATGACATCCCCTTGGGCGATGCCTGGAAGATTTCCTTGGGCGGCGGTTTGGGCGGCGGTTCTGCCCGCGTCCATCTTTCCGTGCCCGGCACCTCATTCGACTGGATCAACGAAAAGCATCTGTCGTTCGAATATCAGGCGATTGCCGGCCTCGCCTATTCGCTCTCGCCCGATGTCGATCTGTTTCTCGATTATCGTTATCGCTCCAACCAGAATAGCGGCACCAATGTCGCCACCTCTTACACGGCCTTTGCCCCAATCAAGGTGGGCGATCTGACGGAGAATGTGTTCATGGTCGGCTTCCGGTGGTTCATGACGCCACCGCCTCCGCCACCGCCTCCGCCGCCTCCTCCTCCGCCGCCTCCGCCCCCACCGCCGCCGCCGCCGCCGCCTCCTCCTCCGCCGGCGAAGACCTACATCGTCTTCTTCGACTTCGATAAGTCGGACCTGACGGCGGAAGCGCAGTCGACCGTGACCCAGGCCGTGGCCGCCGCCAAGACCCTTGGCTCGGTCCGGATCATGGTCACCGGCCACACCGACACGGTGGGCTCGGACAGGTACAACCAGGCGCTGTCAGTGCGCCGCGCCCAGTCGGTCAAGGACGAGATGGTCCACCAGGGCCTTTCCGCCGACTCGATCGCGGTCGAAGGCAAGTCCTTCCACGATCCGATGGTGCCGACCGGTCCGAATGTGCGCGAGCCCAAGAACCGCCGCGCCGTGATCGATCTGGGCGGCTGATAAGGCCACCAGCAGAAGCAAAAGGGGCCGGTCTTGCGACCGGCCCTTTCTTTTTGGGTCACCCGCTTTGTTGAAGCTTGGCCGTGACCTGCCTCCCCCGCGCATGCGAAGCATGCTGGCGGGGGAGGTCGAGTAGCGGCAGCGTACGAGGGTAGCAGCGCTTGCAGGCGCGTAGCCGAGAGCCGGAGCGCCAAAAGCAAAGGTGCGAAGGCCGGGGGGCAAAAATTAAGGTGGAAACGGACTCGGATCACTTGGCAGCGCGGGCCGCGGCTTGGGCATCACCATGGGTCCGGCGGCGACGCCTTGCAACGTCAAGCCGACTTTCACTTCGCAGGCATCGACGGGATTGCCTTCCTGCACCGGAACGCCGGCGACGAAATCCTCCAACACCGGCTTGTCCGGCGCCAACGCGGCAGCGAAGACAATGTCGGCGGTCTTGCAGAAATCCGCCGCCGCGCCGGGCTTGGTGCGGCGCTGCTCGGCGTGGGCGATGGCGCGGGTCTTATAGGAATCATATTCTTTGTTGCCGCGCGCGGTGCCATAGAGCCGCTTGAACATGGAGAGCATCTGCGCGTCCGAGCGGCGCAGCTCCTTGTTGAAGACGGTCTGGAAACGGTTGAACAGATCGGTCTCATGTTGGCCGCAGGCCAGCGCCGCATCGGTGAGCTCTTGCTGCACGGCAGAAACCTGAATGGCGGAAATCTCCGCCTCGGTGGCGCAGGCCGATCCCCTTGCCTCGGCCAGCGTGGCGCTCACAAAGCACAGCAGCATGGCGGACGCGCAGCCGCGGAAAATCCGTTTCATCGCAATTGCCCTAAATTTCGACGGACCCGGTGGTCGGGAATCCCGCTTCGCATCTTTTCAGAAAGATCCCCGGGCGGCAAAAAAATTAGGTTGCAACAAGCTGCAATGCTTCGAGTTTCCTTTCCGTAATCTTGCCGGTTCCGGCGATGCGCCTGTCAAACGCAGCGGTTTTCACCCTGATCGTGCTCTTCGGGATGGGAACTGCGGCCTACGCCGCGCGGGTTCCCTTCCAGGACCATCTCTCGCTGCAATATCCCGGTGCGCCCAAACTGGTGCCGGAACGGTCAACGAGCCCTTACCCCATGACCTATACCGACGAGGTTGCCCAGAGCCTGGGCGTCAAGGACGGTCATATGGATGTTTTCTCGACCCGCCCGCCGTCCGGCTACATGCCGTCTTTCAGCGCCGGCGTGGACCAGGGCGGGGCGATGCTCCGCCTGAAATGGCATCCGGGCGAATAACTTCGGTTTGCCTAGCGGTGCGCCTCTTTCACCCCCAGCCGCTTTTTAGTATGTGTCCGCCCGGTTCGAGGGCAAGGTTGGACAATGGCTTACAAAGTCGCCGTGGTGGGCGCGACCGGCAATGTCGGGCGCGAAATGCTGTCCGTGCTGGCCGAGCGCCAGTTCCCCGTGAGTGAAGTGGTGGCGCTTGCCTCCACCCGTTCGGTGGGGACCGAAGTGTCGTTCGGCGACGGCACACTCAAGATCAAGGCGCTGGACTATTTCGACTTCAAGGGCACCGATATTTGCCTGATGTCGGCGGGCGGCGGCGTCGCCAAGGAATGGGCGCCCAAGATCGCCGCCCAAGGCGCTCTGGTGATCGACAATTCCAGCGCCTGGCGCATGGACCGCGAGGTGCCCCTGGTGGTGCCGGAAGTGAACGCCGATGCCCTTGGCGAGATCAAGAAAGGCATCATCGCCAATCCCAATTGCTCGACCGCCCAACTGGTGGTGGCGCTGAAGCCGCTGCATGATCTGGCCACGATCAAGCGGGCGGTGATCGCCACCTATCAATCGGTTTCGGGTGCGGGTAAGGACGCCATGGACGAACTGTTCCGCCAGACCCGCGCCGTGTTCGTGGCCGATCCCATCGAGCGGGAGAAATTCACCAAACAGATCGCCTTCAATGTCATTCCCCACATCGATGTATTCCTCGACTCGGGCTACACCAAGGAAGAGTGGAAGATGATGGTGGAGACGCAGAAGATTCTCGATCCCGACATCCAGGTGACGGCGACCTGCGTGCGCGTGCCGGTGTTCGTGGGCCATAGCGAAGCGGTCACCCTGGAGTTCGGGAAGCCCATCACGGCGGAAAAAGCGCGGGCAGCACTGCGCGAGGCGCCGGGCGTGCTCCTGGTGGACAAGCGCGAGGATGGCGGCTACGCCACCCCGATCGAGTGCGCCGGCGAAGACGCCACCTATGTGAGCCGCATTCGCAAGGACCCCACAGTCGAGCATGGCCTGTCACTCTGGATCGTGTCGGACAATCTACGCAAAGGTGCCGCGCTCAACGCGGTGCAGATCGCCGAATGCCTGGTCAACCGCAAGCTCTTGCGAGCCGCATGATGGCCAAGGGTTACTGGGTCGCCCGGATCGACGTGAAAGATCCCGAAACGTACAAATCCTACTTTGCAGCGGCCGAGCCCGCCTATCGGAAATACGGCGCCAAATTCCTGGTCCGGGGCGGCCAATGCGAAGCGGTGGAAGGCCCTGGCCGCGCCCGCAACGTGATCATCGAATTCGAGTCCTATGAGCGGGCGATGGCTTGTTATCGTTCGCCGGAATATCAGGCGGCAGCGGAATTCCGCCGCAAGGCCAGCCTGGGCGAGATTTTGGTTATAGAAGGCGCCTGATGGCTTCTCGCCGGGCTGGGCAGTGCGTCTTGGTCCAGGCTTTCTCCCCCCGCATCGCGAAGCGATTGGTGGGGGGAGATGTCTCTGAGCGCTCGCGCGAAAGAGACAGAGGGGGGCGAGAATGTTAATGGGGCGCTATCGGAGTGCGCTGGCCAACGGCGCGCTGAAGCCGGATGGCGCACAGCGCGCCGCCGCCGAGAAACTCAACAGCCTTGCCCGGCAACTCGCGCGCTATCGGCCGGCAAGCTTTTCTTTCTTTCGCAAGAAGGCGCCGCCGCGCGGGCTTTATCTCTGGGGCGATGTCGGCCGCGGCAAATCCATGCTGATGGATTTGTTCTGCGATGAAGCCGCCGTTGCTCCCAAACGCCGGGTGCATTTCAACGCCTTCATGGCCGATGTGCATGCCCGATTGCACGCCGAGCGCGCCAAGACGGATGCGAACGATCCCATTATGACGGTGGCCGCTTCTTTGGCAGCCGAGGCGAGGCTGCTTTGCTTTGACGAATTCCAGGTGACCGACGTGGCCGACGCCATGATCCTTGGCCGGCTGTTCGAGCAGTTGCTCGATCTCGGCACCGTGATCGTGGCCACCAGCAATGTCGCGCCGGACCGGCTCTATGAAGGCGGCCTCAATCGCCAACTGTTTCTGCCCTTCATCGCCCTGATCAAGGAACGGCTGGACATAGTGGAATTGAACGGACCCACCGATTTCCGGTTGCATCGCCTCTCCGGTCATCCGGTTTATCTCACGCCGCTCTCGCCAGAGACCGACGCGGCGATGGACGCGGCCTGGCGCCGGCTGACCGACTGCGCGCGGGGCGAGCCGGCGCGCCTTACCGTCTTCGGCCGCAGCCTGATTGTCCCCCAGGCCGCGCGCGGCGTGGCGCGCCTTTCCTTCGCCGATCTTTGCGAGAAACCTCTGGCGGCGGCGGACTATCTGGAGATCGCGCGCAATTTCCATACTGTGCTGATCGATCGTGTCCCCGTGCTTTCGGCCCCAGAACGCGACGCAGTCAGGCGCTTTGTGCTTCTGATCGATACACTTTACGATCAGAATGTGAAACTGATCGCATCCGCAGAAGCCCCTCCCTCTTCGCTTTACACCGAGGGCGATGGAGCAGACGTTTTCCGTCGCACCGCCTCCCGCCTGGCCGAAATGCAGAGCGAAGATTACCTCAAGCGCGGCCATGGCGTTCCCCATCTCGCGCCGGGATAGCCTCCATGCTGGAGAATGTCTTCTGGGCCTCGGCGTTCATTCTTGCCTGCATCCTGTTTTATCGTTTCGCCCTGCCGCCCTTGAAACGCTTCGATAGCGAGAATGTGGAGCGCATCATCCGGCAGGAGCAGGACAAATCCGATCCCGCCGCCCATATCCGCCACGCCCTGGAGATGGCGCAAGAACAGGTCGAGACGGTGACCGAAATCAAGGTCGGAGACAGGGTGCAATATCTGTTCGAGACGCGGATTTATCCGGATCGCGATGACGCGGAACGCGCGCGCGCCGAACGGATCGGCGCTATCGCGCGGCGCTTTTATGCCGAGCTGCCCAAAGCGATGGGGGGACGGGGGACGCGCGCGCCCTTATCCGCCCGCGAGCGCGCCGCGCGACGCTGGTGGAAGCGTTAGCTTTTTCATGCCCCATCTGTCCGCCAACGCGGGCAAGCCCGCAGGCGGACATCTTCCCCCGCCAGCGGCTTTCGCCGCGCGGGGGAAGAAATTCACAACCAAGCTTCGACAGGCCTAGGCGGGTTCGCCTTTCAAAAGCCGAGGCAGTTTTCCGATATCGCCGCCAGCATGACGCATGAAAAGGCGACGCAGCGGCCCGATCGCGTCCACCATACCCAAACCCAGATCGCGTAACTG
>Ga0134125_10006161_pt1 | contig 13599 bp, 10 predicted proteins | sample KB31751_FD_96464 | JGI IMG/M metagenome (GOLD analysis project Ga0134125, IMG submission 96464) | Terrestrial soil microbial communities with excess Nitrogen fertilizer from Kellogg Biological Station, Michigan, USA - KB3-175-1 | ecosystem: Environmental > Terrestrial > Soil > Unclassified ... | reverse complement strand
CCGCGCTCGCGCTGCACGAACAGGCCGACGAGGAACATCGCGGAGAACTGCATCACGCGGGCCGCGATCGCCGTGGTGAATGGCAAACCGGTCGGGCTTCCCGCAAGTTGCACGACCATCCAGGCGTACAACCGGGTCAGCGGCCAGCAGTGCTCGTTGAACGGAACCCAGAGCCGCGCACAGGTGCTCTCCCAGGTGTAGGATTCCTGGAGAATGTCGAAATCGTCGTAGAAGATGAATGGGAAGAGCAGAGAACTGGCGTTCACGCCGATGGCAGCAATGCACGCTGCCACCCCGAGATAGACCATGGCGAGCGGGGTGCGTAAGCCCCCTGATTCCTGGCAATCAGGAGAATCCGGAAGCTTACGCTGACGGTCGAATTGTTCCCCGGTCATTCGAAGGGGTGCTTGGTTTCCTTCTTGGCGATGATCTCGTCGATGCCCGGCGACTTCTTCATCGCGTTCTTGATGGCCAGCTTCGTGGCCTCGTAGTTGAACTTGTAGATCTTCTTGTTGTCGTTGGCGGAGCCGGCGATGAACACGCCGCACACGATCACCCAGTCGTCGGCCTTGTCCTTGGGCAGCGTGCCATCGACCACGCTATCGACGACCGCGCGAGCCACGGCCGCCTGAGCCGGCCCGAACATCTGCATCACCTGCTTCGAGCCCTTCATCGTGACCTTGGTAATCATCACGGTCGCGGGCTTGCAGACGATGTTCGGCGAGACGACGGCGAGGAGATTGGTGTGCCCGGCGGATTGATTGGCGAGCGCGTTGGCGAAGGCGGTGCCGACGGGGCCGTCCTTCGGCCCGATCAACAGATCGATGTGAGCGACGTTGTTGAGGTCGCCGTCTTCGATGTAAAGCCCTTCGCCGACATACATGACCGACATGGGAACGCCTCCGCTGCGGATGGAAACTGAGTTCAAACCGATGGCGTAGGTGTAGGGGGTTCGTTGCGAACGGCAACCGGATTTCGCCTCTCGGCCAGCCGCCGCACCGTGGGAAACGAGCTGCTCCGGGCCTTTTCGCGCACGTCGGCGGGGCAGCCCGGCTGATAGAGGATGCAGCCGAGAATGGCCGCCGCCAGGTTGGCGTCGGTCTCCGTTTCGCCGAGAGCGTAAAGAGCGCGGCAGCGCTCGGCGGATAGCGGCAGCGATTCTTCGACGTGGTCGCGGAAGGCGAGCCAGCGCCAGTGGCGAGCGGGCCGGGCCGGGTCGGCGGCGGCATAGCGGGCGAAGGCGGCCGCGCTCTCCGCGGCAACCACCCCGGAGGCGAACCACGCCGATGTGAATCCGAGTGAAGAGTCCATGGCGATCATTGGCGTCTATGCAAGCGCTCGATCGTTGCGGCGAGCCACTCCGGCGAAGGAAGCCCATACGGGCGGAACTTCTCCGGACGATCCTGGTCCTCTTGAAGCAACAAGGCCCGGTTGCGCGACAACTTCGACGCTGCAGGCGAATCCATCACCGTGCTCGAATCGGTCGCGCTCATTTGATAGAGCACGCGGAGGCCGAACTCGCGCATCAGCGGCCGGTCGAAGGCCCGATTCGCGTTGGTCAAGGAATCGCACCAGACGATGGTATGGATGCCGAGCGGCGGCCCTTCCTTGAGGATCGTGGCGAAGCGTTCGGCCGGTTGCGGCTCGCGGTCGCCGCCCCGACGCCCCATGCCGAAGTCGTCATCCGCTTTTCGCAACTCGCGGAAGCGGTGCACGCCGAAGACGAACAGGAACCGCGCGGAGCGATCGGCGCTTTCCCCTTTTTGGCGGCGATCGATCTCGGCGGCGAGTGCGGCCAGGGCGGCCCCCATCTCGGTTCGAGTCGGACAGGCGGCGCCGTGCGGCAAGCGGCCGGCCAACTTCCGCAGATACTCGGCCTCCTCAGCATCGTCCGGCGTGCCGTCGAGCAGCGTAAATCGATTGATTGGCCGCGGCGCGCTCCCCTCCGCGGACTCCGGGTCGCGGCTAAGCAATGGTTTCAACTGGCCGGCCAATCCGAGCAGTGCCGCGGCGAACAGGCCGCGGGCGGCCTCCTCGTTTTGGCCGAGCGCCAGCAGGTTCGCAGCGCCTTGGGCGCGGAACGCCGCCACGGTCGGCTCCTTGATCGCCACCGGGTCGCCAAGCCAGGCCAACGGGGAACGCGGCTCCTCCACCCAGGCCTCCCGTTCCAGCACTTTTGCGAGTGCGGGGTTCCGCGCCGGATCGGCGGCCAAGTTCCCTTCGAACACGAGCGGCAGCGGATACTTCCCCGCCGATCGCTCGCCGAGATCGCGCAGCAATTCCTCGCGCTTCTCTTCGGAAAGCCACACGACCTGGAACGGATCGTTCCCGTCGACGAGGCCATTCTGATCGTTGTAAATCGCCTCGCCGGGCCGCGACAGCAATCGCGCCGCGTTGTTGTCCTTGCTCAGGATCATCTGGGCGTCCGCATCGGAACACTGCAAGGCGACGCGGACGGCCATCTGGTCAATGGTGCTGCGGGCGAGCGAGTAAGCCCCGCCGAGCGTTTGCGAACCGAGCAGCACGTGCATGCCGAAGGCCCGCCCCTGGCGGACTAGGCGATCGAGCAACAGGGCCGCTTCCTGGGCCAGTTTGTCGTCCTCAACGAAGAACATCTGGAATTCATCGACGACGAAGAGGATGCGCGGTGTTTTGAGATTGGGCGTGGCGGCGCGATAGCCGGCCAGGTCGTTGCACCCGGCATCGCGGAACTTCTCGCCGCGTTCGCGCAGGATGCCGTCGAGCCGCTGCAACACGCTGAGGCCGAATTCGCGCTCGCTCTGGATCGCCACCACCCGCGCGTGCGGCAAGTGGTACGACGCGTACCACTGGAATTCGACCCCTTCCTTAAAGTCCACGAGGTAGAGTTCCGCCTCGTCCGGGCTGTACATCAGGGCGAGGTTGGTGATGAGTGCGTGGAGCAGCGTCGATTTGCCGGAGCCGGTTTTGCCGGCAATCAAAGCGTGCTGGGCGGTGCCGCGGCCGAGCGTGAAGAGTTGCCGCCGCGTCGCCCCGGCCCGCCCCACCGGCACCTCGAAGCACTTTGCCGCCGTGGAGGTCCAGTATTCTTCGGGCTTGGGGGCGATGTAATCGAACGGCACCTCGACGCGGGCCGCATCCTTGCTGCCCTGGCCGACCTTCTGCACCAACCGGGCAAGCGCGGCCGGTTCCGGCGGAGCATCGATCGATATGGGAAACTGCGCGAAAGCCGCGTCCTTGGGTAAGAACGAGCCGTCTTTCCAGTTCAAGGTGAAGCTCGGCGCTTCCAGGTCCGCCATCGTGAAATCGCGCGGCATCGTCTGCTTGGTATCGACGCTGACCAGGGTGCAGACGCCGCACGACGGGCCGCTGGCCGCGATGCTCACTAGCCGCTTGGCCGCTTCCGGCGTGAAGTTCGTCGGGAAGTTGGCGATCACCAGCACCCGGTATGCCTCGGCCACTTCCCCGGCTGCCCGGTTGTAATCCTCGATCGACTTGTACTGGTTGCGAAGGTACTTCTGGATGACGCTGGCGATGTGGTCGGTCAGGTCGGTGAGGCGGCCTTCGATCTGCCGCGGCTCGGTCCAGATTTGCCCGGTCACGAGTTTCTCGTCGAAGTCGGCGAGGTGCATGAAGGCCGCGAAGTTGTCGCCGAGGCCAACCGGGTCAATGATCGTGAATCGGACCTTGCCGGGCGGCAACCCGGTGAGGAGGCGGAGCATGGCGGCTTGCAGGGCGGCGACGCCGGCGGTTCGCCCCTCGTCGCGCGTGCGGAACACGATCGACGCACGATCCGGGAACGGGGCGAAGAGCGGCACGAGACCGGAGAGTTCCGCCGGCGGGGCCAGTCGCGCGTCGGCAGGGATCGCATTGGGAATTGCAGCGAGATCGATGGTCAGCTCGCCGAGGCGAACGCCCGAGGGAACGGCTTGCGGCAAAGGGCGATCGAGGCCGATGCGATCCCACGGCGGGAAGAGCCGTTCGCCTTCCTGCCTCAGCGAGTGACACTCCGCTGTCACTGCACTCGTTGCGGTCGTCCAGTCGCTCGACAGCTTGTTCCAGGCGTCGTCGCAGGCGGCGGTCGCGGCGGCGATCTTCCCGGCATAAGTCGCCTCCGCCGCCTTGAGGTCGGCATCGAAGCGCGCTTCCGCATCGCTCCGCCTCTGCTCGTATTCGGTCGCTTCCGCATCCGCCTCGCGCTCGTGGCGGCTCGTCTCGGCCGCAGTTGCGCTCTCGTGCTCGGCGACGACTTTTGCCAGCCCGGCTTCGTACTGCTCCTTTTGTCGGGCGAATTCCGGTAAGTAATGCTGCTCGGTTTCCTTCCGCTTGCGGGCCAGCTTGTCGGAGATCTGTTCGTGGACTTCCTCGTATTCGCGGGCGGCGAAGGTGCGGAGGCGCTCGCAGGCGGCGGCGGCCGATGCCAGATGCTCGCCGAGAACGCCGCCGACTAGCAGCGTCTGTTTGCGGCCCTGCACCTTCGCGCTCATCCAGGCCGCGCCGCCGAGGATCACTCCGGCCCCGGCAGCGATTGCCGCGGCCGGCGCCGGATCGAGAAATGCAAACCCGGAAGCGCCGAGCCCCGCGAAGAGCAGAATCAATAGCACCAGGCCGCCCAAGTTGGCCAACTTCGGCAGGAACAGGCCCCGCAACTGGCCGAGGGTTGCCGTGCAAGCCGCGATCGCTTTCTGCATTCCCGATATCGGGTCGTCGTCGGGCATCGCCGGGACTTCGTGGTATTCGATGTCGTCGCGGCCGACACCGCAGCGGGCCAGCGGCGCATCGCTGGCCAGCCAGAGCCCCTCGATCTGTTCGTTCCCCGCGGCGGCTTTGCGCTGCAGCATCTCCATCTGGTCGCGGGCTTTCTTGTCGCCGCCTTCGAAGATCGATTCGTGGGACCAGAGGCGGTCCTTGAATTCGGATTGGCCGCGCTCCTCGGCGGCCTTGTAGCGTTGAACGGTGGTCGATCGCTTTTCGTCGCGCGATCGGTTGATGCCGAGGACGGCGGCGCGATGGCGTTCGGCAATCTCTGTCACGGCCGCTTCGTGGGCGGCGAGCAGTTTGGCCAGTTCGGCCTCGCGCGAGTTGCCGATGGTCTTGCGGGCGCGGTTGATCTCGCGTTCGGCCTTCTCGGAAGCCGTCTGAAAGGCGGTTGCCAGTTCGGCCTCGGCCGCACTTCGAGCCGCGATCGCTTCCGTTAATCGAACGAAGGCCGCGCGTTGCCGATCGAAGAAATTCGAAGACATGGTGCAAATCCGTGAGAGGCCGCCGAATGTTGCATCTTACAACGGGCGGGAGGGCCTGTGGCCCACTTCCGCCAATGAGGTGATGTCTGGTGGGGCACCCGTCGGGGAGAGGCCGCAATCTCGGGCAAGTGAGATTGCGGGTGGCGGATCTTGTTGCACAAAATCAAGCCACTTACCCGGTTTGCTCGCGCCGCTCGCAAACCACCCTCTCCCCAACGGGGAGAGGGTCAGAAAGGTGGCTGGCTCGATGATAAACTTCGATGATGCTCAACTATTGAATCCGTTTTGACCGGCGGTCGGTTCGTGGGTCAACTCGGCGAGTCGTTCGCGATCGACGATAGCTTCAATGGCCGGCCAGAGGAGCAATCTTTGATAGATATTTGCGAAATCGCGCAGCAGGACTCCGGCGATGAAGCCGCCGAGCGCCCATGCCTTGGTATAGGCCTCATTCGCGAGGCAAACGTAAACTATCAAGCCGCTGAAGGAGAGCAGAAACAAATAAAACGGCATCATCTTGCGGTAAACGATCAACAGCGTCGGCGACGTGCGGCAATACTCCGCGACGTTGCGCAAATACTTCCGCTGCGGCGGCGTCAAGTCCGCCGTCACTTCGACCCGATTCATTTCACTATTCCTCGCTTGACGAGTTCTTCGGCGCACTGCACGGCGTTCGAGGCCGCCCCCTTGCGGAGGTTGTCCGCCACGACCCACAAGCATAGGGCGTTGAGGTTGGACGGGTCTTGCCGCACCCGACCGACGAAGGTGTGGTCGCTTCCTTCGGCGTGGATCGGTTGCGGGAACTCGCCTTTCGCCTCGTCCATCAGCATCACGCCGGGCGCCCTGGCCAGCGCCGCCTTCGCTTCCGCCACCGAAACCGGCCGGGCGAACTCGACCAGCACCGATTCGCTGTGGGCCACCCTTACCGGCACGCGGACGCAGGTGGGAACGACGCCGATGGTCGCGTCGCCGAGAATCTTGCGCGTCTCGTTGATGACCTTGTTCTCTTCCTCGGTGTAGCCGTTGGGATCGAGGGTCCAGTCGAGGGTGACGACGTTGCCGGCGAGCTGGGCGCGGTGGGCGGTGGGCGCAGGCACCGGGCCGCCGGCCGCAAACGCTTTTAGCTGCGCCTCGAAATCGGCCAGCCCCCTGGCGCCCTTCCCGGATGACGACTGATACGTCGAGACGATGATCCGCTTCACCTGGCCCAGGTCGTGCAGCGGCTTGAGGGCCACGCAGAGCGGAATGGCAACGCAGTTCGGGTTCGCCACGATTCCTTTCTTGATGTGGTGAAGTTGCTCGGCGTTCACTTCCGGCACCACGAGCGGGCAGTCGGGATCCATTCGCCAAGCCGACGAATTATCCACGACGATGGCCCCGGCTTTGGCCGCGATCGGCGAAAACTCCTTGGAGACGGAACTTGGCGTGCTGCTGAGGACGATCTGCACGCCGGCGAACGCCTCGGGGCGGATTGCTTCGACCGGATGCGGTTTGCCGTTGAACTCGACCGTTTTGCCGACGCTCTTCGCCGACGCCAGGAACTTGATCGACCGCACGGGGAAGCGCCGTTCGACCAGCACGCGCCGAATGAGATCGCCCACGGCGCCCGTCGCGCCCACCACCGCCACGTTCACAGACACGGCATCACCTGTTGTTCGAAAAGCGTCCCTGTGTAGCCGCGACCCACCGGGGAGCGCGATCGCCAAGCACGAGAAGCTCTGATAAAGATACAAAATGTGATTGACTTCGGGAGCCCGGCGGTAACTCTAGGTGGTTGTTGTCCTGCACACTCGCACCCACACTCACACCATGCGAATTGCCATTGGCGGGTTCATGCACGAGTCGAATACGTTCGCCGCGGCGGCGACGGACTTGAGCAAGTTCCGCGAAGCGAGCCTGACTTACGGCCCGGCGCTCGTGCCGGTGTGGCGCGAAGCGCATCACGAAATGGGCGGGTTCATCGCCGGCGCCGAACGGTTCGGCTACGACATCGTGCCCGTCGCCATGGCGTGGGGAACGCCGGCCGGCCCGGTCGCCGACGAGTTCTTCGAACACATGGTCGACGCCCTGCTCACGGGCATTCGCCTCGCCGAGCCGGATGGCGTGCTGCTGGCGTTGCACGGGGCGATGGTGACGCCGCGATTCCCCGACGCGGATGCCGAGGTGCTGCGGCGGTTGCGGGCCGCGGTCGGTCCGAAGTTGCCGATCGCCGTCACCCTCGATTTCCATGGGAATATTTCGCCGCAAATGGCCGAGACTGCCAACTTACTGGTCGGCTATCAAACCTATCCGCACATCGATCAGCGCGAATGCGGGCTGCTTGCCGCGGAACTGCTGAGCCGCACGATCCAGGGTGAAATCCGGCCGGTATCATTCGTCGCCAAGCCTCCGATGCTCATCAACCTGCTCGGCCAGGCCACCGATCGCCCGCCGATGAGCGACCTTCTGAAGCTCGCCCGGCAAGAAGAACGGCAACCGGGGATGCTTTCGATCAGCGTGATGGCCGGATTCGCCTATGCGGACGTGCCCGAAATGGGGGCCAGTATAATGGCGGTCGCCGACGGCGATCGGGCCCTGGCGGAACGGAAAGCGAAGGAGATCGCCGAGCGGATGTGGGCGGTTCGCGAGCAATTGAACGTGGCGCCGCCCCAAGCCGCAGAGGCGGTTCGCAAAGCCCTCGCGGCCCAGAACACGCCCGTGGTACTCGTCGATATCGGCGACAACATCGGCGGCGGGTCGGCCGGCGACGGCACAGTGCTCCTTGCCGAACTCCTGAAGCAGAAGGCCAAGGGCTTCGTCGTGGCGCTCTATTCACCTGAAGCGGTGAAGCAGGCGAAAGCCGTGGGCATCGGCGGCACGCTGGAGGCAACCGTGGGCGGAGCCATCGACCGGATGCACGGCGAGCCGGTGAAAGTCCGCGGAACGGTGCGGCTGCTGCACGATGGCCACTGGATCGAAACCGAAGCTCGCCACGGCGGCAAGCGCCAGAATAATCAAGGGCACACCGCCGTGCTCGATCTCGGCGACGGCAACGCGCTTGTCGTCAATTCGCTGCGCACGCCGCCCTTCAGCCTGGGTCAACTCACCAGCCTCGGCATCGACCCGAAGGCGGCGCGAATTCTCGTGGTGAAGGCGGCGGTCGCATACAAGGCGGCTTATGCGCCGATCGCCGGGGAGATCATCGAAGTGGATACGCCGGGCCTGACGGCGATCAACCCGGCCCGGTTCGAATACAAACGCATCCGCCGTCCGCTCTATCCGCTGGCATAGCCGCGCTACTTCCCGCCGCTCAGAATCCAGTTCTTGATGAGCAACTTCTCGTTGGCGGTCAGTTCCGGTTTGCCCGGCGGCGGCATCGGGCTATCCATGTCGTTGATTCGTTCCCAGATGCCGCTCTTCTTCAAGTCGCCGGGGATCAGTGCGTCGCCGCTGTCGCCGCCCTTTTTGATCGAAGCGAGCATCCGCAAGTCGAGGCTGCCCTTGATTCCCTTGGTATCGCCGTGGCACAGGTTGCACTTCGCCTTGAACACCGGTAGCACATCCTTGACGAACAATACCTCCGGAACCTTGGGACTCGGCGTGGTCTTGGGTTCCGGTTTTGGCTCCTTCTTGATCTCCGGCTTCGGTTCCGGTTTGGGTTCCGGCTTGACTAAGGGCGGCATTGGTTGCTGCGGATTCACGGCCACCAGTTCCTTGGGTGGTTCCTTCTTCTCCTTTTTCGATTCCACTTTCACCTCGACGGGCACGTTCTTCACAACTTCCTTGACGACTTCCTTGGGGCGCATGTTGCCGGTGACGACGCCGAACACGAAACCGGCAAAGACCACGAGTCCGAAGAGCGTCCAGCCGATCCACCGGCCGCTCGACATGGGTTCGTCATCGGTCAGCATGGCGTGATCCCGAGATTAGCCGCGACCCGGAGGGGAGCGCGCAGGTTATCCCATCAGATTAGCATCGCATCGCACCGGTGGGAATCGATTTTCAATACCGCCAGATAAAGTCGAAGGTGAATCGATACAGGAAGAGATCGCGGGGGCCGGCAAACGGAATCTCGAACGCGCCGCCGGCCTGCATGCATTCGTTGAACTTGTAGCGAGCGCCGAAGGCCCCAGTGACCAACCCCTTCCCCGCGGCCTGGCCGCCGAAGTTGATCAGGTCGCGCCCTTCGGAACCGATTGCCGTCGAGTTGCCGCTCGTCGTATTCATGTACCAATTCATTTCGAAGAGCGGATAGAACTTGTGCTGGTTGAGCACGTCCATATCGATGTGGCCGCTGAGGTAGTAATAATCGCTGCGGGCCGGAGTCATGCTGAACTGGTAACCCGTCGTGCCCATGACGTTGAAGCTGCCGGCGGAGAAGTCGCGGAACAGATTCTGCGCCGCGGACAAATAGGGCACCAGCGATAGCGTGCCGTTATTCTGGAACGCGCTTTGCGAACCGACGGGCACCTGGAACTGCAAGCCGCCGGCCACGATGCTGCCCGTCTGTTCGTTCCGGATGAAGGTGTACTTCGGCCCGAACCAGAGTTCCGAGAAGCCGGCCTGGCTGCTGATGGCCGAACCGCTGCCGGGGCTGACCCAGATGCCGCCCAGCTTGTTGAAGACGAACGACAAGCTGTCCGTAATGTGCAGCCGCCCTTGCAGACCGAAATAAGTGACGCTGCCGCCGCGGAAATCGACCTGCGAGTCCGGCATCTTTTGATAGATGACCACCGGCCGCAGTTCGGTCAAGGAACGCGGATCCTCGAACAGGAACGGATTGGTCACCGGCGAGATGAACCCGTCGAACGCGTGATCGCTGCGGTACCAGTCGGCGGGGAACATGCCGCTGAGGTAGTCGCCAGGCTGCCAGTTCGATTTCGAATCGAACAACTTGCTAAAGTTCCATTGCGGCTTCGCGGGCTTGGCCGGATCGCGGTCGAGGTCCGACCCGAAGAACTTGTTGATGCTCACGTCGGATCGCGCTTGCGGCTTTCGGAACGGGAAATCGCTGTCCGAGGGCGGCGCCGCTGGGGAGCGACCGGCGCCGAGCGGCGGCCAGGCCCAATCGCCGCCGCTCGGCGGGGCGCTTGGAGTCGTCGGCGGCAGTGACGACGCGGCGTCACTCCCCTCGGAGGCCACGGGAACGCCAAGTCGGGCAGCGCGTACCGTCGTCGGTGCGATTGGCCGAGTCGGCAGATCGACGTAGCTCGCGGGGATCGGCGTGCCGGCGATTGGAGTCGGCGGAATCGGAGCGATGTCCGGCCGCGCTGTTTCAACCTGGGGGGCGACCGGCGCACCGAGAATCGCCGGCGGATGCGCGGGCAGTGCCGGCTGGGCCGCGGACGGGCTGGCCGCAACCATCGCCGCCAGCAGTGCCCACGCCCTCCCTGGCATCGCCCTTCCTCCTCACCGCGCGAACCGAGTTCTTCCTTACCATCGTCTACCGCAGGTTCGCGCAATCAGCAAGTTCGCTTCGGTTAGCCGGGCGATTGGGTAAATTGGGCAAGCGATTCGGATAATGCGAATCCTACGCCCCAAGTACGAACAGCACGGATACCGCATTGAAGAGGCCATGCACGATGGCCGGCGCGAGGATGCCGCGAGTGCGGAACGCCAGCCAGCCGAGACCGAGCCCGAGCACGAAGAGCGGAATCGGCGTCGGCCAAACGCTCATATGCACGGCCGCGAAACAGGCCGCCGACGCGTAAATCGCCGTGAGTGTCCGCCGCTTGCGTAAGGGCAAGACTTGCAGCAACGCGAACCCCGCAAGCATGACGGATGCGAAGCCGATCGGGCCGATCGCTCGTGAGAAGTCGTTGACGCCCCGGTCGTAACTCGCGGCGGCCGTTACCAGCAGGACGAAGACCATCGCGAGGGCGGCCCGGTAACGCTTGCCGAGAATCCACGGCAACAAGAGACCGCGGAACAGCAGTTCCTCCAGGATCGGCGTCGCGATCGCCGCTTGCACGACCAGCAAAATGCCGTCGATCTCCGGCCGCCCGTCGTGGAACGATTTCGCCAGCGGATGCTCGTCGAGCACCCAGTCGAAGCCGACGAAGATCGCAGTGGTGATGCCGTGGATGATGGCGACGACGGGATGGAGGACGATCCAAGCGACGACGCCGAGGGCGACCCGAGCGGCAATCGAACTGTGCTTCTGCGCCTGCGGATTTCCATAGAGAGCGCGGCCGATCAAGGCGAGCGAGACGATATAGAGTGGAGTGAAGAAGACCGCGGCCCAGAGCGACTGCATCGCTTGCCACGCCTCTGGCGGCGCGTCCGGTCCGTAAACGGCCCGATAAAAACCCAGTTCGAGCAGCAATCGGTTAACCAGTTCCATGGGGGCGACGACGGCGAACAGGAATACGAAGAGCAGTTCGAATCCGCCCCAGGGAACGGGCCGCTTGCGCGGCGGTGGAACGAGAGGCGCACCGGCGCGGCGAGCCAACGCGAGCGCTGCAATGCCGACGGGAACCGCGCCGGCCGCGATCCACCCGCCGCACTTAACCATCCGCGTCGCATCGGTCCAAAACTCACCGGGCACGAACGATTCCTCGATGATTTGGTGGCACAGGCATTCTTGCCTGTGCAACGTGGTGCACAGGCAAGAATGCCTGTGCCACCCAAACAAGGGCTCAACGCGCGAGTTCCTCATACAGGCGCGCGAACTGCTCGATGGCATGCGCGGCCGAGAAATGTTTCCCGGCCCGCTCCCATCCGGCGTCGCCGAACTTCCGCCGCAAGTCCGCGTCGTCCAGTAGCGGATAGCTCGCGGCCGCCAGCATCGCCCGTTCCCCAAACGGCACGAGCAGGCCGGTTTGCCCATCCTCGATTATCTCGGCCAGTTCCGCGTTCTTCCAGCCGAGCACCGGTCGGGCGGCGACCATTGCTTCCAATGCCAGCGAAATGCCGCCGCGTTCGTGCGTGATCCAGACGAGATCAGCATGGACCAACAATTGCGGCAAGTCAGAACGACTGCCGACGAAGCGAATCCGGAAGTCGTCGAACATGATGGCTCGGCCGAATTCCTCAAGAAGCATGCGATCTGGGCCGTCCCCGACTATCACCAGATGCCAGTTCGGGTGCTCGTAGCGGACCATGTCGAACGCCCAGATGGCGGCCTTGAATCCGGAGATCGGTTCGAGACCCCCGGCCACGGCAATGAACTTCGCGTTGGCGGGCAGGCCGAGTTCCCGCAATGCCAGGGCCCGATCGGTTCCGATTTCGGGCAAGGCGATGCCGGGGGCGATGCGCGTGAGGCGATCCGCAGCGACGCCGAGCCGCCGATAGCGTTCCCCTTCCGCCCAGGTGGCAGCGACAACGCGATCGCAGCGGCGCAGCCGCCGCGTCGTCAGCCACCGTTTCAGCCCCCCGCCTGGCATCGATGCCGAGGACGCCACGAGCCGCGGTACGTTTCCCCCCTCGCCATCGGAGGAAGCAACGACCCGCGCCGCACGGACCGCCGCCGGCCCCCAACCATGCACGACTGCCGGGTTCGCGTCGCCGACGATGCGTCGCAACATGCGCAGGCCGCGCACGTCAAGGGCGTGGCGAACGGGTATGGCGTGGACGGGAATGCCGAGGTGGCGCAGTTGACGGGCGATGGGCGTGTCGCCGTCGCCGAGCACGCCGACCGCAGCGTGGAAGCGATCGCGCGGCAAGCCGCCGGCCACGAGCGCCAGTTGCCGCGCCGACCCGCGCGAACCCAGGTCCGAAGCGAGAAAGAAGACCGTTCCCGGTGACAAGATCGTACCCGGTTCAATCGATGGGCGCGCTCGGGGGAAGCGATCGCCCATCATGCGAATGGTTCATTGGACGGGAGCACGCCGACGAATGGCAAGTGCCGGTATTCGTCGTTGTAGTCGAGACCGTAGCCGATCGCGAACTTATTCGGGATTGTGAAGCCGACGAAATCGGGTTCGCAGGGAACTTCCTGACGGCCAATCTTGCGCAGAAGCACGGCCGTTCGCACCGATTCCGCACCTTTTTGGCGAACGTGGCCGACGACCCGGGTCAGCGTGTGGCCGCTGTCGAGAATGTCATCGAGGATGAGGACGTGCTTGTCCGCGATGTCCGGGAGAAGCTCGTCGCGGATGGTCAGCAGCCCAGCGGCGGTGGCCAGACCGCGGTAGCTCGATGCCGTGAGGAAGCCGATGCGGAGCGGCAAATCGATGCGGCGAATCAGATCCGCCATGAACAGCAGGCAGCCGTTGAGGACGCCGACGACGGTGACGGGCCGCCCGGCATACGCCGCCGCGATCTCCTCGGCCATCCGCTCGACGCGGGCCCGAATGTCGTCCGCCGGGATTAGCACTTCCATAGCAACGCCGCTTCGGATTACTGACGGTGAGGTAACGAATGACCTAACCGGAAGCCCTTCTTTCACCTCCCCCCTTGT
>Ga0134125_10006160_pt1 | contig 13599 bp, 7 predicted proteins | sample KB31751_FD_96464 | JGI IMG/M metagenome (GOLD analysis project Ga0134125, IMG submission 96464) | Terrestrial soil microbial communities with excess Nitrogen fertilizer from Kellogg Biological Station, Michigan, USA - KB3-175-1 | ecosystem: Environmental > Terrestrial > Soil > Unclassified ... | reverse complement strand
TCATCGACGAACGACGCTTTGTTATCCACCTGGCTCTCGTCCACGCCGAGCTGCTCTACGATGATCTGCTTGACTTTTTGTTCAACAGCTGATGCCATACGACCTCCAATATACACTGAAGCGCCAGCCAGCCGGGGAAAAATCTTTGCCCGGCAGACGGATCGAGAGGCGGCGCAAATTTCTGATTCTACACTACGGTTGTCACTGAGCCGAGACCATCATGGCGGCGTTATGAAGGCACGCCCGGGGATCGGTGAAATCCCGCACAAAGCGGCGGCGCGGGGCGGCATGGCATTCTCAAAGCATCACCGGCGAACTGGCAGTCATTCTGGTTTCGACACGCAATCCGCTCAACATTGGGGCGGCGGCGCGGGCGGTCGCGAACTTCGGGTTCAGCGATCTGCGGCTGGTGGATCCGTATGATGTGGCGTTCCGGGAGGCGGTATCGGCGGTGGGCGGAGCGCATGTTCTGCAGAGCGCGCGCGTGTTCGGGAGCGTGGCGGAGGCGACGGCGGATTGCTCGCTGGTGGTGGGGACGACAGCGGGTCAGCATCGAGTGCCGAAGCTGCTGATTGAGCGGCTGGAGGCGGGCGCCGAGGCGGCGCGGCGGCATGAGGGGCGCGTGGGGCTTTTGTTCGGCAGCGAGAAGTTCGGGCTTTCGAACGAAGATATGAGTCATTGCCATGCACTGTTGCGGATTGCGACCGCGCCGGACACGCCTTCGATGAATCTGGGGCAGGCGGTGGCGGTGTGTCTGTATGAGCTGGTGCGTGATGCGGGGGCTGGGGCGGGACGGATTGAGCCGCGGGTGGCGCCGGTAGGCGGCGTGGATGCGGAGCAGATCACGCGGATGTTGCTTGAGGTGCTGGAGAAATCAGGATATACAAACCGGATTACAGCGGTTTCGACGGAGCAGAAGATCCGGCGGTGGATTCGGCGGCTGGAGGTTCGGAAGAGGGATGCTCCGCTGCTGATGGGGATTCTGCGGCAGATTTTGTGGAAGTTCCGGAACTGAACACACCGACCGGAGGTCGGCGGCGGGCCGGGAGGCCGGCCCCCTTAGTTATTTGCTGAGCTTCTTCGTGTATTCGCCCCAGGCGTTGCCGTAACCGGGCGCGACCGTGTTCGGGCTTGGGCTGCGGACGCTGCCGTCCGCGCCATCTGCCTTCTTGCGGAGCATGAGTTCGAGCTGATCGAGCTCGGTCATGGCCTGGCTGGCGATGCGGGCGGCGAGCTCGGCATCCTGCGTGGCGAAGCGCGCGGGGTCGAGACCCTGCGTGCGGTTCACGAGGTCCTGATACTCGCGGGTGAGTTGCGGGTCGCCGGAGACCTGCTGGCGAAGCTGGCTGAGCTGGCGCTGGATCTGGTTGTAGACCGCATCCTGCTGGGCGCGTGTCCGGACTTCCGGCGCATTGGCGGGCGTATTCCCGTACGCCTGCGGATTGTTGTAATAGCCGCCGGCCCAGGGGCCGCCGCCCCAGGCGCCACCGCCGTTGTTGAGAGGTCCACCAGCGCGGCCGCCGTTATTGCCGCCACCGCCCTGCGGGCTGCCGCCTCCACCTGGCTGGTTGCCGGCCTGCTGGCCTTGTCCCTGACCCTGACCTTGCTGGCCTTGCCCTTGCTGACCCTGGCCTTGCTGGCCCTGTTGGCCTCCCTGACCTTGCTGACCCGGCTGGTTTCCGGCCTGTTGGCCCTGCTGGCCTCGTTGCCCCGGCTGGCCATTCTGGCCCTGCTGATTGCCCTGGCGTCCACCGTTGCCGCGATTCATCAGGCCCTGGAGAAGCGCCTGCGTCTGCGTCCGGATGTTCTCGATGTTATTCACGGCGTTCTGCGCCTGCTGGGTGCGGTCCGCGCCTTCGCCCCCGCGGGCCGCGGCCTGCTGAGCGCTTTTGAGATCGTCGCGAAGCTGATTGAGCGCCTGCGTCACCGGAGCCTGGCGCATCACCATCGCGCCACCCTGGCCGAATTTGATGTACTGCTCCGAGGTCTGCATGCGCTGTTCGATTTCGTTCTGCTGAGCACGGCCCGAAGCATCGCGAAGCTGTTTCGCCACGTCCGGCTGCGTACCGGTCACGCTGCGTGTCGCCTGCTGGATCTGCTTTTGCAGATCGGCATAGTTCTGGCGCAGATTTCCCTGCTCATTCGCCATTTGCTGCTGGGCGCGCTCATCCGGATCGTTGCCCGAGCCGAACGTGCGGCGCATCTGCTGTTCGAAATCCTGCTGCTGCTGGGCGAGGCGATCGGCACGATTGGCGAGATCCGCCATCTGGCTGCCGGTTTCCTGCTTCTGCATGTTCTGCATCGACTGGTTGGCGGCCTTGATTGCATCCGCGGCGCGCTGCGCATTCTGGGCAGTCTGCCCGGGGTTCTGCTGGCGGCTGGAGGCCGCATCGCTCATGGCGCGTTCGGCCTGCTGGATCTGGCGCATCACCTGATCGAGCTGGCTTTGCTGACTCTGGCTCAGACCGCTCTGGCCGCGTGAAAGCGACTGCTGGCCCTGCTGTCCGCCCTGCTGGCCGGAACGGCCCTGCTGGCCACTCTGCTGACCCTGCTGACCGTTCGAAGCCTGCTGCTGGCCGGATTGTCCCTGCTGACCCTGTTGGCCTTGTTGTCCCTGCTGGGCGCTTTGCTGTTGCTGGCTGTCGCGGCCATTCTGGAGATCCTCCATCTGCTGGCGGAGCTGTTCGGCTTCGCGGCGCAGCATCTCCTGCTGATATTTGCTCTGGGCGAGCTGCTGCGGATTGAGCTGCTGCTGCTGGCGCGCGAGATCCTGCTGGCGGCGCGCGAGCTCATCGAGCTTCTTCATCGCATCATCGAGCTTCTGCTGGGCCTGCTGCTGAGCGTTGCCGCCGGCGCGCGAATTGGTCTCGTACTGGTTCTGTTCTTTATCGAGCTCGAGATCGAACAGATTGGCGAGATCGCGGCTGGCTCCGCCGCCACCCCCGCCGCCTCCACCGCCTCCACCGCCTCCACCGCGTGTAATCTGAATCTGGATATCGCGCGAAGTCGCTTCCGCGCGCAGCAGATGCTGGAGAGCCTGCTGTTCCGGGCCAAGCGCTTCCTGGAACGCCTGCGTCTTGAGCTTCTCGGCCGCGGGCGTCATGGCGGCGATTGCGGCATCCACTTCCTTGATGTACTGATTGAACGCGGCGCCGGCTTCATCGATCTGACGGGCTTTGACGCGATTCGAGAGCGACTGCTCCTGATCGCGCAGCTTGCCCTGCACTTCAGAGAGATACTTCGCGGTATCGGCCGCGGCGGCTTTCGCTTTCGCGTCGCCCTTCAACTGATTGAAAGTTGCGGCGATGATTTCCTTTTCACGCTCGGAGATCTGCTCCTCCTGATTGCCGCCGCCCCCGCCACCACCGCCGCCTCCGCCACCGCCCTGCGAGAAGTTGTATTCGAACGGAATTGCCTGGACGAACATCATGTCCGTCTTTTCCGTATTCTTTCCGTCGCGGGCCACGGCGTACATGCTGACGATGTCGCCGGGAACGGCCTTGAAATCTTCCATCGAGAGCGTGGTTGTGCCGTCGACCTTCTTCGCGCCTTTGGTTTTCAGCAGGTCAATGGTCTTTTCCGCCGCGCCGTTGACGGCGTAATGCAGGGTCAACTCCTGAAGCGGATAATCGTCTTCCGCGGAAACCTGCACGCCGACTTCTTCGATGGGGCTGACTTTGGCGTCCCGGCCCGGCTTCGTGATGCGCACGGTGGGCGGCGTCACCTTACGGGCTTCGATGAAATAGTCGTCACTGATGCGGACCACTTCCCCCTGATAGAGCACGCCGACGTGGTACATGCCGTCTTTGGCGATGGTCACAGTGGCATTGGTCGTATTCTTTTTGTTCGCGTCGGGTTTGCTGGCATCGAGCTTGAGGGGATCGCCTGCTTCGAAAACGATCTGGCCATCGCTGAGCGGGCGATCGGTCTCGATTGCGAGGTGCGCGACAGTGCCCTCAACCGCGCGGAGATCGCCGCCTGGATTTTCCGTGGTGGAAGGCATGCCGGACCACGACGGGTAGTTGTAAGTCACGGCGATATTCTTTACGCCTGGAAGATCAACCGTGTGGAGCTTGTAGGAAGACGACTTGATGCCGTCGGCCTCCACGTAGTATTCGACGTCTTCCGGCAGACCGATAAAGGTGAAGTCAAAGCCGGAACCGCCGTTTTCCACCTGCATGGGCGCCTGTTCCCATTTGCCGGAACTGGCGTAGCGGGCCCAGAGGCTGGCTTTCGAAGTGGTGAAGCCGTTCAGGTGGGCGACGACGGGCTGATCCGCACGGCGGCGCACGGTTCTGGAACCGGGAGTGACGGAAACGCTGTAAACGCCCTGCTGGGCGGCGCCTTTCGGCAGACTGCCCCAGAGCACCTGGGCGCCGTAGCCGAAAACGCCGGGTCCCCAGAACAGCAGCCAGACGAGAACGCCCGCCGCGGCAGCGCCGAAAGCCGCGAAGCCGAGGATATGACGCTGTTCAACGATCGCTTCCGGCTGGGCATCTTTCGTGAGGGAAAGAGCATCTTCGGCGAGCAGGGGAAGAAACGGATCGTCCGCGTTCGATTGCTGTTTTTCGTGGAATGTCAGGAGGCGCTGGTCGAAACCAGGGCGGCGGCGTTCGACTTCGCCGGCGGCGCGGCGGCGGTTCATCCGGAGCAGTGGAACAATGAGGGCCACCGCGACCACGGCTCCAATGCCGAGGAACAACAGGGCGCGCCCGGCGAGCAGGCTGGAGGGCGTGAAGGCGGAGCCCATCATGACGCCGACAATGATGACCGTCAGCAAAAGGGCGATGCCAACCGTGGCGGCGGCGCCGCGGGTCCACGCAATCAGCCGAAGCCGTTTTTCAAGCCGATCGAGATACTGAGCCAGTCCTGTTATCGGATTCATGCTGCTTCCTTACCGGCGGCGGCTTCTATGTGCCGGTTGCCAACCACCGTCTCCGCAATCGCCATCAGCGCCAGAAGCGCCACAACCCACCACCAGAGCTCCGAAGGCTCCTGATCTTTATTGCCCGCGGACGACGCCGCGGTTCCGGAGAACGTTCCTACACCCGTATTTTTCCACAAATTCAGAGTGTCCGGGTTCAGCTGGGTAAAATCGGACTCCCGCCTGTCCGGATTCACGGCCGCCATCTCTTCCCGGCCGTTGGCGCGCCGAATGTCGTAGTATCCCTGGGTGGGGAACTGGAACGTGGTGGCTTTGGCCGATTCCGAGAGAGACATCACGCGCTTGCCATCCGGGCCGATGATCTCCACAGGCACGTTCTTTTCCTTCACGGTTCTGAGATCGACGTACGAACCAACCCGATAGTTCGCGCGGGCCATCCCGATGCCGCCCATTTCGTGAGTGGTCTGTTCGATGAAAGGCAGCCAGACGGGCTGGAGCGGCAGGTTGTTGGCGACGTTATCGAGCGCCGAGGCGAAGACAAGAACGTGGCCTTCGCCAGCCTTACGATCGATGAAAAGCGGCGAACCGTCGGAAAGCCGCGCGGCGATGCGGGTATCGGCGTCCTGCGGGACGGTCAGTTTCACCATCTGGACGAACTCGACGCCGCCCCAGTTTTGACCCGAGCCGAAGGATGGATAGGAATTATCGACCTGAGAGACGGTGAGCGGGCGCTCATGGTCCACATTCAGAGTGTGGACCTGGAGAATCTGGATGCCGGCGGCGGGCAGCTTCGCGCCAGCCACGGAATTCTTACCGAGGCTGATCAGGACGGAACCGCCGTTCTGGACGTAGCGATTGATTTCCTCGTCGAGGCGCTGGGGCAGCGGACCGGTGTCGGAAAGGATCACAAACGCATATTTCGAGAGCTGCGCGCCGGTGGCCTGCTCGGGCGTCTGTGCGTCGATGGTGAAAGCAGCTTCGGTCGCGGCTTCGAGCGCGGTGCGGATGTAAATCGGACTGTTGATATCGCTCGCGGTGTGAACGAGGAGCGCGGGTTTCGGATCGCTGCGCTCGACTGCGAACAGCCATTTATCGTCATTGGGGAACGCGTCGGCGGAATCGATGCGGACTTCGCATTTGGTGACGCCGTAGGGAGCATCGAGGGTGAGGAATTCGGCGGTGGCGCGGCCGTTGGCCGGCACTTTCACCTGCTTCGATTCGAGCGTTTTGCCGTTGGCCACGAGCGTGACGGTGCGGGTTGAGTCCTGCGTGTTGAAGCCAGCGATCGTTGCAAGAGTGCGGACCTTTTTCGTGTCGAAGACGCGCCGCGGGGCGTCGACGGATTCCACGGTGAAGTTCGGAATGAACTTATCGGCGTAGGAGTGAAGCTCGAGTTTGGTGCCGGGGTCGAGGCGGGCATCGGCGAAGCTGGCGGGCCAGGAGGATTTTTGGTCGTCCGTGAAGACTTCGGCGGTGATATTCGCCTTCACGGATTCGGCGGTGGAGCGCAGCACGCGCGCCAGCTCGCTGTAGGAACTGGCGTCATCGCCGGGCTCAATCGACTGGACGGCGGCGCGCAGGGCGGCTTTGTCGCCGGTCATTTCGGTAAGCAGCTTTGCCGCGCCGCCGAAGGTGATGACCTGGCCGCGGTCGCCATCGCCCAGCGAATTGACGGCGCTGAGGGCGTCCGCTTTCGCGCGGGAGAAGCGATCGTCCTGGCGCATGCTGAATGAGTTATCGAGCGCGATTACCACGCGCTTGCCGGAGGTCATGCTGGCCGCGACGGACGAGCGCACGAACGGCCGCGAGAAGGCGAGCACCAGCAGAAGAATAAACAGGCAGCGGAGCGCGAACAGCAAAAGGTATTTCAGGCGGCGATGCTTGATGGAGCTCTGCGTTCGCCGCTCGAAAAACATGAGCGAGCTGAAGGGCATCGGGGTCTGCTTGTACTGGCGGAGCAGATGGATATAGACCGGCAGGCCCAGCGCCGCGAGGCCACCGAGAAACCAGGGTGAGAGAAAACCCACTTACCTCCTCCTCTGGCGAATCGCGAGATAGTTGCGCAAGCCCTGATCGAGCGGCTTCGAGGTGTCCATGAAAACGTATTCGAGCCCGGCCTTCGCCGCTTCGTCGGCCAGACCTTTGATGTGCTGGTCGATCTTCTGTTTGTATTCGTGCCTGGCATAGTCCGGCGTCACTTCGATGGCGGTGTTGTCTTCGACGTCATAAAGAAGTACGGGATCGCGGAAGCGCGGCGCGATTTCCTGGGGATCGAGCAGGTGGAAGAGCACGACTTCGTTGCCGTGATAGCGCAGCGGCTCGACGGTCTGGCAGATTTTTTTCGGATCGTCGTAGAAATCGGAGATCACGAGCACGATGCCGCGGCGGTGCAGGTACTGCTGGAAATGGAAAAACGGCTTGGCGAAATCGGTGCGCTTGCCGGCTTCCGATTTCTCGACAGCGTGCAGGATGCGCATGAGCTGGCCCTGGCGCGTGGAGGGCGGCACGTAGTTGATCACGTCTTCATCGAAGACGATGAGACCGGTGGCATCGCGCTGTGTGGAAGAGAGGTAAGCCAGCGAAGCGGCCATGAAACGGGCGTAGTCAAGCTTGGTGATTTTGCCCGAGGTATAGCCCATGGAGGCGCTGGTATCGAGCAGGATCAGCAACTGGGAATTGGTTTCGCCGCGGAAGCGCTTCAGATAAACGCGGTCCATGCGGGCGAAGACGTTCCAGTCGACGTGGCGCAGGTCGTCGCCTTCGACGTAAGGGCGGTATTCGGCAAACTCCTGACTGAAACCGAAGGTGGGGGAGCGGTGCAGGCCGGCGACAAAGCCGTCCACTACCGTCTTCGCCACCAGATCCAGTGACGAGATGGAAGCCAGCACCGTGGGATCGAGAAATCGCTGGAGCATAGGATAAGCCGCCCGGGCTGATGCGTGAGAACGATCTCCGGGTTATTCCTTTGGCGCCGGCGTCACCTGCAGGATGCCGCGCAGCACGTCGTCGGTCGAAACCTTTTCGGACTCCGCGTGGAAGTTGAGCAGCACGCGGTGGCGCAGGATGGGGACGAACAACTCGCGGACATCTTCAAAGCTGACGTGATAGCGGCCCTTCATGAGCGCGCGGGCTTTCGAGCCCAGCACGAGGTTCTGGGCGGCGCGGACACTGCCCCCGTAATTGACATATTTCTTCACGATCTCCGGCGCGGACGGGTCTTTGAGGCGCGTGGCGCGGACGAGCTCGATGGCATACTTCGCCACGGTCTCGGCGATTGGCGTCATACGAACGAGCTGCTGGAAGTCGAGAATTTCCTGCTCGGTCGTGATGGGATCGGCTTTGGCAACGTGCGTGGTGGTGGTGAGATCGACGACTTCCAGTTCCTGATCGGCAGTCAGGTAGTCCAGGATGATGTTGAACAGGAAGCGGTCGAGCTGAGCTTCGGGGAGCGGATAGGTGCCTTCGAGCTCGATGGGGTTCTGGGTCGCCAGAACGAAGAAAGGCGCGGGCAGTTTGTAATGATTGCCGCGCACGGTGCAGGAACGCTCCTGCATGGCTTCGAGGAGCGCGGATTGCGTCTTGGGCGGCGTACGGTTGATTTCATCCGCCAGCAGAACGTTGGCGAACAGCGGACCGCGCACGAAAGTCCAGGCGCGATGGCCATGTTCGTCTTCTTCAATGATGTCGGTACCGGTGATGTCGGTGGGCATCAGGTCAGGGGTGAACTGAATGCGCTTGAATTCGAGACCGAGCACTTCGGCCATGGTGCGGACGAGCAGTGTTTTAGCGGTGCCGGGGAGGCCGGTCAGCAGGCAGTGGCCGCCGACGAAGAGGCCGATGCGCACCTGTTCCAGAACTTCATCCTGGCCGACGATGACCCTTTTCACCTGGCGGATGATTTCCGCATCAACCTCGCGGAAGCGCGCAACTCGGGACTTCAGAACGTCGGTATCGATCTGTGGAGTGGACATGGGAGTTATGGTGTTTTTCCGTCTTCGCCGCTCACTTCGAGCAGCAGCTTTTGGGCTGGCCTGTAGTCAGGCGCGGCCTCAAGCGCGGTGATAGCTTCCTCTCTGGCTTTATCAGTCTGACCGTTGGCCTTGAAGGCCCTTGCAAGATTGTAGTGGCTGCCGGCTTTATCGTCGGGGTTGAGATCGACCAGGACTTCGAATTCGCGGACGGCATCCGGATTGGCGCCGGTCTCGAGATCGAGATTGCCCAGCTTTTCGTGCAGGCCGGCATCGAGCGGGAAACAATAGATCATTCGCCAGAGAGCGGCGACGGCGGCTTTCTTATCGCCGGAATTCGCGAGAAGATCCGCATACTTTTCCATGGTTTCGAGATCGCGGCCGCCGATCTTCGAATACTTCGCGTATTCGGCCATCGCGCCGGCTTTATCGCCAGCCTTGAGCAGCGCATCGCCCGCCAGCACATAAGGATTGCCCGCTTCCACGTATTCGGGATAGATGGTTTCGAGTTTGCGGGCGCGCTCGACGAGATCGGATGGCGCCTTATTTTCTTTCACATCGGTATTGAGCTCGCGCAGCTCTTTCGTCCAGTCGGCGAATCCGGCGACCGTCTTCGAGGTCTGCGCGTCGAGATCGGCCAGGAAGTCCTTATCGAACTGTTCAGGCTCGATCTTCAGTTGTTCGCGAATGACGTCAACGGTTGGCTGATTTTTCGCGAAGGCGTGGATGATGTCGACGAGCTTCGCGTTGCCCCACCGCTTCACGATGTAATCGCAGATCTTTCCGGCCTGGAAATAAGAAACGATGACCTGATCGGGATAGGTGGGGTGCACGAAACCGCGATCCATATCCGCGATCGGCAGCAGCTTTTTGTCGCGGATGGCGGCGAGGATGGTGGGATTGAGGCGATCGCCCCAATCGGGGATGGTGGCCGATTCCTCATGCACCGCCACGCCTTCGGTAAACCAGCGCGGAATACGCTCATTCGTCATCGCGATGGTGTAGACGTGGCTGAGTTCGTGCCAGAGAACACTTGCCCAGTGATAGCCTTCCTGCTTCGAACGCGAGGACGGCCCGTCCATCGCGACAACGGAATTGAATGTGACGCCGAGAAGACCGACACCCGGCAGACCCATGACGCGAACGCCGAAATCATTTTCACGGCGGTAGACTTCCACCTGGACGGGCTTGGTCATTTTGTAGCCGTACTTCTGCTCGTAGGTCGCCATGGCCTTCTTCATTTCGGCTTCGAAATAAGGGCGGAGGGCGGCGGCTTCTTTTTGATCGAGCTTGAGGATGCCGGCCGGCTGAGGCCCATCGGGCGAGGCACTCGGCCATGTGAAAGTCTGGTAGTTCTTGTAGCTCTCCATTAACTGGAGCGTGTTGGCGGTGGCGGCGTCGGCGTAGCCGTTGTCATAGGCGAACTCGAGCTCGCTGTGGGCTTCTTCGTTGCGGCCGAGGCGCATGAGGTTGACGCCAAGCTGCGAATGCGCGCTCCAGAGCTGCGGATTGGCGGCGATGGCTTTCCGGTAGAACGCGACGCCGTCTTCATAACGGCGATTGATCACCAGCTCTTTCGCGATATCGGCGTAGCCCTCGCCGCGATTGCCGATCTTTGAGACCCAGGCGTCGGCCGACTTGTCGTCCAGCAAATCGATAGTGGCGTGAATCGCAATCGCTTCGACCGCTTCGGGATTAATGGCGAGCGCGGCGTCGGCCAGTTGAGCGGCCTTATCGTAATTGCTGTCTTCGAGCGCCATTCGCCCCATGATTTCATCGGCGTGATAGCGTTTCGGATCGATCTCGAGCGCTGCTTTCGCGGCTTGCTCGCTGTGCTCATCGAAACCGTCGGCGTAGAGCTCCGCCAGACCCATGTAGGCGTCGGCGTTATTGGGATCGAGCTTCAGGGCTTCGAGATAGAGCGACTCGGCGTCGGCCGCATTGAATCGCTCGGCGAGCAGATCGGCATAGTCCACGCGGATTTCGGCGCTGGTGGGGTCCGACTTCAGGAGCGCTTCGAACCCGTGGCCGACCGACCGGAAATCTTCCGGAGTCCGCGACGCATGCCAGAGATCCTGGAGCTGCTTCAGCATGCTCGCGGTCTGCGGCTTCATCGGCGAAGCTTTCGGCGCGGACGGATTCGGCTCCGGCATCGATGAGCCAGGAGGCGCCTGAACGACTGGCAGCGCCACGGGCGGCTGGTTCTGCGCGACAATGCCGGCACAAATCCCCAGCAAGCCCAATCCAGCCAGCACCGCGGCGCGTTTCATTTTTCGATTGCCTCCTGAGTTTTCGCAAGTTGCAAGAGGAGGGCCGTCATCTGCCGGCGGTAGTCGGCAGGGTCCATCAAATCCTTCTGAAATTTGAGGGCATCGATTTTGTTTTCAATCTGTTCCTTGGTGGCGACCAGTTGCTGTTTCGCCGGATCGGTCACCTCGGCAGCCGCCGGGCCGGAGCGCACCAGTGTGAATGTGCCGGCGTGAGATTCATCGCTCACGACGGAGTGTTCGGTAGCGAGATGTTTGGCGTCCGTAAAGAAAGCGGCGGTTTTCGCCTGGGCATACTTGTAGGCCTCGAGTGCTGTAACCGCGTTGTTTTTATCGGTATCGGCCGCGGGGTCTCGCAGAGCCTGCACCCAGAAGCGCGAGAAAACGGTGGCGTTTCTTTCGGTGCCGGACTTCGTGGCGGTGATGATGACGCGGCCTTCCTTCTTCAGCGCGTCGGTTGCGCCGCCACTGGCGCTCGTCATGTCGACAATCAACTGGCGGCCGGCGCTGATGCGGTTCAGCAGCACGGCCAGCTCAGGCGCGGAGATATCGGGCCCGGGTAAATTGAACTTGTATTCGGAGCCGTCGAAAGTGCCGTGGCCGATCATCATAAAGATGAACGCGTCGGCTGGCTTCGCTTGCGCGGCAATCTTTCCGAGAGCGGCTTCGAGCTTCGCGCGGGTGGCTTCGGCGCCCTTCAGGGTGTCGATAACCTTATCCGTGCCCGGCGATTCGCGGAGCATCTTGTCCGTATCGGTCGCGAGCATTTCGAAGCGCTGTTCGTAATCGGGCTCGCCGCCGAGGCCGGCTACGGTCAGGTAATAAGTTGCGCCGAAGGCCGGACGTATTGCCGAAAGGCAAAGCAACACCGCCGCGGTATTGAGCAGAAAACTTTGTCTCATACCACACCCCATTTTCGCCGAAGCAGCCATTCCCCGCCCCGGATCAGGATGAGCAGCAGGAACAGGATCGGCATATCCCAGATATCGAGGCTGTCATGGCCGGAGATGCCGGCTTCCGAGATGGAGACTTCATCGCCCAGACGTTTGGCGCTGGAGGGCGTGTAATAGTTGCCGCCGGTATCGGCTGAGAGGCGCTCGAGAAGATCTTTGTTCTGCGCGGCGTTGAAGTTTTCCGCGACGCCATTTTCGCGGCGGAAGTTGAGCGTGTCGCGGCCAACTTCGAGCTTGCCGTCATTGGCGACAATCTCGGCGACATAGGCGCCGGATTTATCCGCCGTGTAGTCTCCCACATACGCGCCGGGTTCGAGAGGATCGGGCTTCATCTCCAGAGTGTCGATCCCGCCATCGGGCCGGTTGATGGTAGCGGTCACGGTGGCGCCCGTAACGGTCTGATAAGTCTTGTCGCGCACCACGGCGCGCAGGTGGACCTGACCATCGTCATTCAGCATCTGGTGCGGCGTGGAGGCGGACACCTGACCGGGCGTTTCCGTCACGAGCCAGCGGAGCAATTGCTGCCAGAAGGTCTCGTGCGTCATGTCGGTATGATCCTGCAGCATCTGCCAGCGCCAGGTGCCGGATGTGGCGAGCACGGCGGTGCGGCCGTGGCCGTAGTTCTCGATGGCGAGAAGAGGCGAAGTGCGCTTGCCGGCTTCGCCGACATTCATCAGGACAACGGCCCCTGGCTTGGGCGCACCCATCACGGCGTAGTTGGCGACTTGCGGCATCTTCTTCCAGCGGGCGTCGTTGGCTTCCGCGTTATCTTCCAGACGAAGTATTGGACTGGCTTTTCCGGCATCCGTAAGCGAGGCGACGGCGAAATTACGAGAGAAGGTCTTTTCCGGCATGAGGCGCAGCGGCATCATTTCCGCCATGGGGGTGTTGGCGTAGCCGCCGTCACTCAGGGCGAAGCGGCCGGCGAGGAAGATCACTCCGCCGCCGCGCCGGTCGGCGAAATCGCGAATGGCGGCCTGCTGGGCGGGCGAGAAATAGTTGGCTTCTTCGCTGCCGATGATCAGGCCGTCATAAACGAAGAGGTCTTCAGGCTTGTCGGGGAAACCCCCTTCGAGCTCTTTCGGGTTCGAGATGCCCTGCCGGTAAGTCTTGTTTTCCGTAGTGCGCACGATGCTGACGATTTCAATGGCTGGATCGTCTTCGAGGGCGCGCCGGATGAATTTGAATTCCCACTGCGGCTCACCATCGAAAAAGAGGATGCGGCGCTTCTTCTCCGAGATATTGACGAGCCGGACCCGGTAATTGTTCAGGACGTTCTGCTCGCCGGTGACCGGATCGATACCGATCTGGAAGGTATGAGCGCCCGCCGGGCCGGCGTTAAACATCACGGTTTCCGACTGGTCCGCCTCGGGTTTCAGGGTGATTTCCTGTTTGGCGAGCGGATGGCCGTTCTCGCGCACCATCAGATTGATCTTCTGGCCTTCAAAGCCATGCTGGCGGAAATTGACGCGGGCGCTGACGCGGGAGTTGGCGAGGACGCGGGCGGGAACGTCCACGTCCATGAC
>Ga0134125_10006159_pt1 | contig 13599 bp, 13 predicted proteins | sample KB31751_FD_96464 | JGI IMG/M metagenome (GOLD analysis project Ga0134125, IMG submission 96464) | Terrestrial soil microbial communities with excess Nitrogen fertilizer from Kellogg Biological Station, Michigan, USA - KB3-175-1 | ecosystem: Environmental > Terrestrial > Soil > Unclassified ... | reverse complement strand
TCAGCGAGTGGACCGCCGAAGGCGTACCGCCGCACATCGATGACCCCGCGGTGTGCATGTGCGATGAGCGTCAATTCTCCGCAGTGTCGGCGGAATTGCGCGCCGGCCGGAGCGTCTGTCTCAACAAGAGCGAGTCGCCCGTCAACTGCGCGGGTGTCACAGGCTTCGAGGGCATCGGCACCAAGACCAAGGCCATCGTGCCCATCTTCGTCGCCGGAGAGTTCATCGGCGTCGTGGGCTTCGACAACACCCGCCAGCGTCGCGCAATCGACTCTTCGGAGCTTGCGGCGCTCGAGAACGCGGCAGGCGTCATTGGTGCTGCACTTCATCGGCAACGGCTCATCGACGACATGAGAAGGGAGCGCGAGCGCGCGGCTGAGGAACGCGTTGCGGAGCTGGCGAAAGCCAACGCCGTCATCCGCGGCAACCTCGAGCGTCTGGCGAGCGAGCCGGACCTGCACAGCTTTCTCGGCCACGTGTTGTTGGAAGCGACGCGGCAGTTCGATGCGGCCTCGGGCGCGGTCGTCGTCTCCAAGGACAGCCTGCAGCAATGGCGGATCGCGGCACACGTCAGGGACGGCCGCATCGAGGAGCCGCCCTACCCCATCAGCGTGCCGATCGACGGCTCTTCCTTCGGGGACCGGTTCACCAAGCCGACGGAGCCCATGTATCTCGATGTCGAGCAACAATCGGAGGAGTTCTGGCCGGGCATGCTCGCTTTCCACCGGCAGGAGGGCTACGCCGGCACGGTGGTATATCCGCTCGTTTTCGGCTCCCGCAACGTCGGCTTCCTCATCCTGCGCTTCCGCCGCATTGCGCACGACGTGCAGCGCAGCGAGCTCCTGGTGGCGCTCGCCCAGCAGGCGACGCTCGCCGTGCAGCTCACCCGCCTCGCCTACCAGGCGAAGGAGGCGGCCGTGCTGGTCGAGCGTGCGCGCATCGGTCAGGAGATCCACGACGGTCTGGCACAGGCTTTCACGGGAATTCTGATGCAGCTCGGCGCGGTGGAGGAATTCCCGTCCTGCAAGAAGAAAAACTCCGGCCTGGCACTGACCCTGACCCGCATCCGCGATCTCGCCCGCGAGGGTCTCGCTGAGGCACGGCGCTCGGTGATGGCACTGCGCCTCGATCAGACCCGGCGTGCGGGACTGGAGCTGGCGCTGCGCCAGCTTGCCGAGCGCTCTACGGTTCCGGGCGGTGTGACATGCAGCTTCGAAGGCGGCGGCATCACCACCGGCCTGAAGCCGGAGTACGAGCACGAGCTATTGCGCATCGCGCAGGAGGCGGTCAGCAATGCAGTGCGCCATGCGCGGCCGCATGCCATCCGCATCACCATGACGGACGAGACCGCACATTGGGAGATGGCAGTGGAGGATGACGGACGCGGCATGGAGCAGCGGCCGGAGTGGTATGCGCGAGAGGGCTTCGGCCTCACGAGCATGCGTCAGCGGGCAAGCGCGATCGGCGGCGAGTGGCAGATCGAGAGTCAACCCGGCGCGGGCACGCGGGTGAGCGTGCGGCTGCCGAAGCGCAAGGCGGCGGCATAATGGTCGCGGTCCTGACTAAGAAAAAGATTCGGGTCATCCTCGCGGATGATCATCCGGTGGTGCGGGACGGCCTGGCGGCCATGGTCAATCAGCAGGCGGACATGGAGGTGGTGGCGGAAGCCGGCGACGGCGATGAGGCGATTTCGCTTTACGAGCGGCATCAGCCGGATGTGTTGGTGCTCGACCTGCGAATGCCGAAACGCGATGGCGTGGCGGTGGTGCAGCGGGTGCTCGAGATCAACCCCAAGGCGCGCATCCTCATCATGACGACCTATGACGGGGATGAGGACATCTTCCAGTGTTTGAGCCAGGGCGCGAAGGGATACCTGCTGAAGGACGCGCCGCGGCAGGAGATCCTGTCGGCCATCCGTGCGGTGAGCGAGGATCGCCCGTATACCTCATCCTCGGTAGCGGCGAAGGCGCTGCAGAGGATGGCAAAGCCGAGCCTCACGCAAAGGGAGCTGGACGTGCTCGAGCTCGTGGCTCAGGGCAGGAGCAACAAGGATATCGCGCGGCGCCTGTCGATCACGGAAGGCACCGCCAAGACGCACGTGAAATCCATACTCACCAAGCTCGATGCCATCAGCCGCACGGAGGCGGTCGCAGTCGCTCACAAGAGAGGACTGATCCGGCTTTAGGGACTGGCGTCGGTTCGTCTTCAGGCTTACTCGCCCAGGCACCGACGATCGCCGCAGCGATCGCAACGATCGCATAGAGTGCCGTGACCATGAGCATTGCGGATGACATGGGGACGACCCCCATGGTCGACTGGAGAGCCAGGGTGGTGATCGGGCCGATCGCGCCGATCACGTTGCTCAGCAGCGCATCGGTCAATTTCAAGCCTATCTGACCCAGGTAGATCGGACCCACGAGAACGACGAGGAAGATGAGGCTCACCTGCGCAATGGCCGCTGCGGAGAGGCTCGAGAGCGCTCCGGGTGCCCTGGCCACCATCAAAGCCGCGACCGCCGTGACGAGCGAGAAGCGTACGCTGACGATCGAAAGCGCCGACACACCGGATTCATTCATGCGCTTGGAGATGATGCTTTCGGCGGCGATGACGACTCCGGAGAACCCGGCTAGCGCCACGCCCGCAAGGCCTGCCATCGGATCGAGTCGCGAAAAGCCGGACCGCCCGGTGCTGACGATGATCGCAAGCGCCACGACGGCGCCAACGAGAGCCCAGTGCAACGATGTCTCCAGGGGACCTGCCTTCGAACCGGCACTGCTCCTGAGGCCGAGCACACCCCAGAGCGCCACCGCCGCAGGGGCAATGCCGGAAAAAGCCAGGTTCACCGCAGCAGGCTCGACCAGTCGAAGCGAGCCGAAATAACTCAGCCAGGCCACGAGCGTGGTGACGTTGACCGCAATCACCTGCCGCCACGCGGTGCGCAGCAAGCGGATCTGGCGGCCGCCGAATATGGCGAGGCCGCAACCGAACACGGCCGCCACGGTCCCGAAGGCCACCAACGCAACATCGAACAGGCCGAGGTTGCCGAATAGATGCCGAAGATAGACGTCACGGAAGGCCTGGGCAGCCACGAAGCCGAGCAGTGCAGCAACACCAATCCTGAAACCCTGCATGATGGAAGCCCCAATCCTCTCTATCGGCCGAGCAAGCAGTGATCAACCGGCCCGATCAGCTCCGTGCGCGGGTAATGTGGCAGAGCATGCAGCCCGCCTTTGCGGTGTGCGCATTGATGAAGGCCACCTCGCCGCGCTCGAGGATTCTGCGGATGGCATCATCGTGGCCTCCACCCTCGACCAGCTCGTTCGCCTCATACAACATCATGCCGTCGCTCCTGAACGCGCGCAGTGAGACGTGCCGATTGCGAACGATTTCCGGCACCACGTCCGGCTCCTCGAAGCGGGCACAGGAGTGGGCACAGAGGAAGATGGCGGTGGGATGACCATACACGCTCTTGGGCTCGGGAGCCTGATGCGAGAGCAGCAGCATGCCTTCGTTGCCGGACGCTTCGCGCAGGCAGTAACGGCAGGGGTATGTCTCCCGCCCGCTGACCCGTTGAATCCGATGGCCGAAGTCGTCGACTCGGGCTGTGCGGTAGCGCTCGACGTCATGGGCGCTCAATGCGACGCAGCGGTAGGTGCTCATGCCATTCATGGCGCCGATGATGCAGGGGCGTTGCGTCGCCGGCTTCCGGAATCATGCGCGCGGGGCCTTGCGGCGCGTGGAGCCGCAGACTTCTGCACTCCGCCGGAACTTTCGATATCGCGCTCCGTTGACCGCCAACGCGGGCTGGCCACGCGCAGGCGGTCCCGCGCAACAGACGCACTAGGAGTTGCCAGAATGAATCCGAGCTTCACTTCAACGAATGCTGAGACTGCAGCTAACGAGGCCAAGCGCGAGGCTGAGCGCATGGCGGAAAGCGCAGGCGACACGGCTGCCAGAGCAACGCGCACCGCGCGCGAGCGGGCGGATCAGGCGCAGCGTTGGGCCAAGTCGCGTTGGGGCGACCTGCAGAACAGCGTCGAATCCCAGCCCTACCAGTCCACTGCCTGGGCGCTCGGGATCGGTTTCGCCGCTGGCCTGCTCCTCATGGGGTTGCTGCGCGGCCGTAGATGACGTCACGCTGCGCAGCCGTGCCATGGAGGCCGGATGCGCTCCCGTGATGGTTCTGTGACACATCGGGCCGGGAGGCGTGGTCTGCTTGGCCCATGCACCAGATCGGCGCCGTGGGTCTGTCGTACCGGAATGCCGGTATCGATGAGGTCGCTCGCCTTTCGATCCCCAAGGGAGATCTCGAGGCTCGGCTGCCGGCGCTGCGCGATGCGCTGAAGGTCTCCGAGCTTCTCTATCTCGGCACCTGCAACCGCGTCGAGCTCCTGTTCGCCACCCGCGACGGCGAGTCGGCGGGCGACCTGCGCGAGGCTGCGCTCGAGCAACTGTCCGGTGGCCGCTTCGCGCCCGGGCGGGCTTCACGCCTGCTGCGGGCGTGGGCCGGTGAATCGGCTCTCGAGCACGTGCTGCTCCTCGCCTGCGGGCTGGATTCCGCTCAGGCCGGCGAACGCGAGATCGCCGGGCAACTGCGTCTGGCCTGGGAGGCTGCCCGCACCGCCGGCACGAGCGGTCCGATGCTCGACCGGCTGGTCGGCGAGGCCCTCGCCATGGCCAACCGGGTGCAACGGCTTCAGGCTGGGGTGCGTGCGCGCTCCCTTGCGGACCTCGCAGCCGTCCGCGTGCTCGATCACCTGGCCGGCACTCCCGACACGGTCGCCCTGATCGGAGTTTCGCCGATGACCCGCCGCTGCGGTCTTGCGCTGCATCGGGCCGGGATACCGCTCCTCATCGTAAACCGGACGCTCGGGCCGGCCACCGAGCTCGCCGCGAGCGTTTCGGGGCGTGCCGTCCTCCTGGAGCAATTCCGGGAGCAGCCAGCGGTGGTTGCGGCGCTGGTGCTGGCCGCAGGCGGCGGCGAGCCCATACTCGATGGCCGCTCGCTGCAGCTACTGGGCGAGAGCGCTCGGCAAGCATCGCGGGCACGCCCGGACGACCGCCGTGCGGGCACACCCCTGGCCGTGGATTTCGGCGTGCCGCCGAATGTGGACCCCGAGGACGCGCGGCGCGCGGGCATCACCAGGATCGGCATGAGCGAGCTCGTGGAGGAGGTGCAGGAGCAGCGAGTCACCGAGCTGCTGCGCCTCGCGCCTGTGCGCGCCGCCATCGACGAGCGGTTGGCGCAGCTGCGTGAGGAGATGGCCAGCCGCGCGATCGGGACGAGGCTCGCCGAGCTGCGTGGCAGCTTCGAGCAGATCGCCGCAGATGAGATCCGCCGTGCGCTGTCGGCGGAGCTGCGTAGCCTGACGGAGGATCAGCGGGAAGCCATGCAGGATCTGACGTCTCGACTCGCGCGACGTCTCGCACATCTGCCGATCTCAGGGATGCGCGCAGCGGCCGCGCACGCGACCCCGGAGGTCATCGACGCATTCTTCCGGGAGGCGCGCCTCCATCGCGCCGCGCGTACCGAGCCGGACTCCCGGGACGCGGCAGCCGCACCGGCAGCCGAAGAGCCACTACCATAGGACCCGTGATGAGCCATTCCACAGAAGGTGCCACCCGCCAGCCGCAGTTGCATCCACGCTCGAAGCAGCTCTACGAGCGTGCCAGCCGCGTGATCCCGGGCGGTGTCAACTCGCCGGTGCGGGCATTCAGGGCGGTAGGGGGCACGCCGCTTTTCTTCGTGAGTGGCAGTGGGGCGTATCTCACGGATGCCGACGGACGCACTTATCTGGACCTCGTCTGCTCCTGGGGACCGCTGATATTGGGTCACGCGCATCCGCAGGTAGTCGAGGCTGTCGCGCAGGCCTGTCGGCAGGGAACGACCTTCGGCGCGCCATGTCCCGCAGAGGTTGAGCTGGCCGAGCGCGTAGTCGCATCCTATCCCGGCATCGAGCAGGTGCGGCTGGTATCGTCCGGTACCGAGGCGGTCATGAGCGCCATCCGCCTGTCACGCGCGTTTACCGGACGCGATCTGATCGTCAAATTCTCTGGCTGCTACCACGGCCACGCCGATCACCTGTTGGTCGCAGCAGGATCGGGTCTCGCCACCTTCGGGCGGCCCTCCTCGGCAGGCGTACCGGAAGCCTTCACCGCCTGCACGCGCGTGTTGCCACTCGACGATGAGGCGGCCGTCAACGCGCTTTTCAGCCGCGACGGCGAGCGGATCGCCGCGGTCATCATCGAGCCGCTGCCTGCCAATCACGGCCTGCTGCCCCAACGCCGGGAGTTCCTCGAGCGACTGCGCGCCGTAACGCGCGAGCACGGTGCGCTCCTCATCTTCGATGAAGTCATTTCCGGCTTCCGGCTCGCGCGCGGCGGTGCGGCTGAGCAGCTCGGCATCGTTCCGGACCTCGCGACCTTCGGCAAGGTAATCGGCGGCGGCATGCCCGTAGGGGCTTTCGCGGGGCCACGGCGAGTCATGGCGCGACTCGCCCCAGACGGTGACACCTATCAGGCGGGCACTCTTTCCGGCAACCCCGTCGCCATGGCAAGCGGCATTGCCACGCTCGATGTGCTCGCCGCCACCAACGGTTGGGAGCGCCTCGAGGCGTTGGGCAGGCAGCTCGATCGCCTGTTGCAGCCGGTCCTCGAGGAGGCGCCCTTTCCGCTTCACCTGGTGCGCGTGGGATCGCTCTTCTGGCTGTCGATGCACGACAGCGGCGCGCCCCGTACGGCGGCAACCCTCTCGCAGCAGGCGGTGGACCGCTTCGCAGCGCTCTTTCACGCGATGCTGGCGCAGGGCATCTACCTTCCGCCCTCGGCCTACGAGGCCTGCTTCCTCTCGCTCGCCCACACCGCGGCGGACCTCGAGCGACTGGCGCAGGGCTTGCGCACGGCGCTCGCCACCCTCCGTTGACATCCCGGCGATGAAGGCACCGCGCGTATTCCAACTCACGGCGCTGGCCCTGGTGCTGGTGTCAGCCGTCGAAGTCGGCTGGTGGCTGCTCGACCAGCACCGCTTTGCCGTCGACAAGGTGCGGGAGATGCACGAAGTCTATGCCCAGGAGGTGGGCGCGGCGCAGGCGCTGCTCGATGCCGGAATACCCGCGGCGCGGGTGCACACGCTGATGCCGGGCGTCATCGTGACCAACCAACACGCTGCGCTCTCTCCGGATGTCGACCGGCAGCTGCTGGCCGAGGAGCGGCGGCACATCGCCCAGTACGCGTGGGAGGGCTCGTTCTTCATCATCGCCCTCGCCGCCTGCATCGCGGTGATCGCCCGTGCATTGCGCGCGGAAGCGCGGGTGATTCAGGAGCAGGAGAGCTTCCTGGCGCTGGTGTCTCATCAGTTCAAGACCCCGCTCGCGAGCCTGCAGTTGTCGCTCGAGACCATGGCGATGCGGCCACTCTCCGCCGAGCATTCACGCGCCCTGATCGAGCGGATGCTCGCCGACCTCGCACGCATGGAAGGCATGGTGACGCAGATCCTCGAGAGCATGCGGCTCGATCGCGGCCGCATCGACCTCAGGCGCGAGCCGGTGGATCTCGGCGGCGCAGTGGCGCGAGTGATCGCGGGCTTCGAGGAGCGCGCCGCGAAGGATCGGATCGCCGTCAGCGCCGAGATCGAGCGCGGCCTCGAAGTAATGGCCGACCCGCTGGCGCTCGATGTCATCCTGCGCAATCTCTTCGAGAACGCGCTCGCGGCGGTCGCCCCGATCGGCGGCGGCAGCATCACTTTCATCGGTCGGCGGCTCGGCGGTCAGATCGAGCTCGCCGTCCGCGACAGCGGCGTCGGCTTCCGGCCGGCCGATGGCCCACGGCTCTTCCAGAAATTCAGCCGCCTGCATCCGGGTGGCGGCGGCAGCCACTTCGGCACCGGCCTCGGCCTCTACATCGTCAGGCGCCTGATGCAGCTCGAGGGCGGCCAGGTGAGCGCACGGAGCGCAGGCGTCGGTCAGGGGGCAACGCTCGTGCTCGCGTGGCCGGCAGGCGTGGCGCATCCGGACCGGGCACCTGATCCGACCGTGAGCCGCGGGCCGCTCGATCCGCAGACCGCAAGGCGGGAGCAATCATGACCGTCCCGGCCGAATCCACGCGCCGCATCCTCGTCGTCGAGGATGATCCGCATCTCGGCGCGGGCGTCGTCGAGAACCTCCGGGCAGAGGGTTACGAGGTCGACTTCGTCACCGATGGGCGCAAAGCCCTGGACTGGCTGGACGGAAAGCCCTGCGGCCTCGTCCTGTTGGATGTCATGTTGCCGGAGATCGACGGCTTCAGCGTATGCCGGACGCTGCGCGAGCGCGGTGACAACACTCCGGTGCTGTTCCTCACTGCGCGCGGCGACCCGGCCGACCGCGTACGCGGGCTCGAGGCCGGCGGCGACGATTACCTCGCAAAACCCTTTCACCTGCGCGAGCTGCTGCTGCGCGTGCGAGCCATCCTGCGCCGCTGGGACTGGTATCAGAGCGCATCGAGCGCGGAAGGGGCGACCCTGCGCTTCGGCGGCAACGAGGTCGATTTCCGCGCGTTTCGCGCCCGCTCCTGGAACGGCATCGCGCAGGAGCTGACCGAGAAGGAGGCGATGATCCTGAAAGTTCTCGCCGAGCGGCCGGGAGAGATCATCTCGCGCGAGGATCTGCTCGAGCGCGTGTGGGGCTATGACGTCTTTCCCTCGACGCGCACGGTGGACAACTTCATCCTGCGGCTGCGCAAGCGCTTCGAACGCGACCCGGCCGACCCGCGCCACTTCCTGACTGTCTGGGGGGTCGGCTACCGATTCATGTCCGAGGGGGAAACTTGACCGGTAGAGACGACTCGAAGGCAACACGGGCGCTGCGGATCGGCACGCGCGCCTCCGCGCTCGCCCTGTGGCAGGCTCGTCACGTCGAGACACGGATTCGCGCACTGCCCGGCGCGCCGCCGGTCGAGTTGGTCCCGATCACCACGACGGGCGACATGCGCGCAGACGTACCGCTGTGGGCGGTGCGCGGCCGCGCGTTCTTCACGAAAGAGATCGACCGGGCGCTCATCGAGAGCAGGATCGACGTTGCCGTGCACAGCCTGAAGGATCTGCCGACCACGTTGGAGGCTGGGCTGGAGCTCGCGGCGGTCCTGACACGGGAAGACTCGCGCGACGCGCTGATCAGCCGTAGCGGCGATCCGCTATCCAAGTTACCTCAGGGCGCCCGCGTCGGCACGAGCAGCCTGCGGCGTCGGGCCTTCCTGATGCGCGCACGACGCGACCTGACGTTGCTCGAGCTGCGCGGCAACGTACCGACACGCCTGGAGCGCCTCGAGCGAGGCGACTACGATGCGATCATTCTCGCAACGGCCGGGCTCAGGCGACTCGACCTCGGGCACCGCATCACCGAGCACCTTTCACCCGAGGAGTTTCCGCCCGCGGTCTCGCAGGGCGCCATCGGCGTCTGCACGCGCGCGGACGATCTGCATTCCGCCAGCTGGCTCAAGCGCCTGGATGATCTGCCGACGCGCCTCGCCACTACCGCGGAGCGTGCGCTGTTGGAACGAATCGAAGGAGGATGTCAGGTTCCGCTCGGCGCGCTCGCCACGGTCGCGGCAGCCGGCATCCGTCTGCACGCTGCCGTCTGCGCCCTCGACGGCTCGCAGCGGCTGGACGCGAGCGGACAGGCCGAGGCGACGATGGTCGGCGCGACGGCGCTCGGGTTGCGGCTCGCAACCGAGCTGATCGCAAATGGCGCAGCCAGCCTCATCGCCGCGGAGCGCGCCGCGCAAGGCCGCGCGGAAGAGCCATGACCACCGCTGCACCCCTGAAACCGGTGGTCGTCACGCGCGCGGAGGCAAGCGATGGCCCGTTGTCTGCGGAGCTCAAGAGCCTCGGGCTTCCTGTGTTGGTTTGGGCCGCGGTGCGCGTGTTGCCCGCCGACACCTCGCGGCTCGATGAGGCGCTCAACCGCGCGCAATCGTTCGATTGGATCGTTTTCACCAGCCGCCACGGCGTCGCCGCCGTGACGGCCCGCCTCCCCTCGCCTCCCTCGGGTGTGCGGACGGCTGCTGTCGGCCGCGCAACGGCCAGCGTGCTGAAGCAGCACGGTTGGCCGGTCGCCCTGCTGCCCGGAGAGCCCAGCGCTGCAGGTCTGGTGGCCGCGTTTGCCGCATCCGGCTCGGCGCGCGGAGCGCGCATCCTCTATCCCGCCAGCTCCCGCGCACTCCCGACACTCGCTGCCGGCCTGACGCAGCTGGGTGCAGAGGTCACCACCGTGGAGGCCTATCGCACGGTGTCGGGTAGCTCACTGGACATCGAAGAGTGCCGGACCTGGATCGCGCGGGAAGGAGTGGGGGCCGTTACGTTCGCCAGTCCCTCGGCGGTCGCCGAGCTCGAAAGCGCACTCGGCCAGGAAGACTTCGCGCGATTACTCGGCAACGCACCCGCGGTCGCGATCGGTCCCACTACCGCACGCGCTCTGACGGAGCGGGGATATACGCCCACACTGGCCGAGTCGGCCACCCTGCGGGGCCTGGCACACACGAGCCTGCAGGCCGTCAACACAGGACCACCCCAGAAATGGCGCGCTTCGCCCTCTTCCGGGGGCTGAGTCAATCTCGAGGTACCGATGAGTCATCCAGCATCTAGACCCCGCCGGACGCGTCAGTCGGACGCGTGGCGTCGGATGGTCCGCGAAACACGGCTCTCAACCGACGCGCTCATCTATCCGCTTTTCGCGGTTCCCGGCCGAGGCGTCCGGCATCCGGTCTCGAGCATGCCCGGCGTAGCGCAACTCTCCATCGACGAGCTGGTGAAAGAGGCCAAGGGGGTGGCAGCGGCCGGTGTCCCCGCGGTGCTGCTCTTCGCCGCCCCGGCGGAAAAGGATTCGCGCGCCAGCGCCGCGCTCGACCCGAAGGGGCTGGCCGCGCAGGCAATCTCGGCGCTCAAAGAGGCCTGTCCCGACCTCCTGGTGTGGGCGGATGTCTGCCTGTGTGGCGCGACGGACCACGGGCACTGCGGCCACATCCTGCCGAGCGGCAGGATCGACAACGATACCTCGGTCGAGACGCTCGCCGAGGTCGCACTCAACTACGCGCGGGCCGGTGCCGATGCGGTGGCACCCAGCGACATGATGGATGGACGAGTACAGGCCATGCGCCACCTCCTCGATCGGGAGGGCTGGTCGATGACACCGATTGTTTCATATGCGGCGAAATACGCCTCATTCTTCTATGGACCGTTTCGGGAAGCTGCCGAATCTGCCCCTGCGTTCGGTGATCGCCGCTCTCATCAGATGGACCCGGCCAATTCGCGGGAGGCCGTCAGGGAGGTGCTGCTGGACGTCGAGGAGGGTGCCGATCTGGTCATGGTGAAGCCGGCAGGCCCGTACCTGGATGTGATTCGCCAGGTGCGCGATGCCGTGACGGTGCCCGTCGTGGCCTACCAGGTGAGTGGTGAATACAGTCTCATCAAGGCCGCGGCCGAGCGCGGCTGGATCGACGAGCGGGGCGCTATCTTCGAGACCCTGACCGGCATCCACCGCGCCGGGGCAGACCTCATCATCACTTACTACGCGCCGCAGGTGGCGCGTTGGCTGTCCGGGCAATGACCGGCTCCAGCCTTCCCGAAGGCGTACCGGCGGAGACCGCGCCGTTTCTCGCCGCGTGCAGACGACAACCCGTGCCGCACACGCCCATCTGGATCATGCGCCAGGCAGGCCGCTATCTGCCCGAGTACCGGCGGGTGCGCTCGCAAACCGAGTTCACGGCCCTGCTGCGCGACCCGCAACTCGCCGCGGAGGTCACTCTGCAGCCGGTGCGTCGCTTCCCGTTGGATGCCGCCATTCTCTTCAGCGACATCATGACCCCGCTTCAGGGAATGGGTGTGGGGCTCTCCTTCGAGCCCGGCCCGGTGGTACGCGAGCCCATCCGGACCGACTCTGCAATCGACACACTTGCCGAGCTGGTCCCGCAGCGGGACGTAGCCTTCGTGCTCGAGTCGATCCGCCTGGTGCGGGCGCAGCTGCCACCCCGCGTGCCGCTCATCGGTTTCGCGGGGGGACCCTTCACACTGCTCTGCTATCTGGTGTGCGGGCGCCCGTCGAAGGAATTCGGTGCCGCGCGATCCTTTCTCTACGCAAGTCCGCATTCGGCGGAGCGCCTGCTCGAGCGGCTGGCGGACGCGATGGCCGCGTATCTGCGAGCGCAGGCGGCCGCGGGGGCGCAGGCGCTGATGCTGTTCGAGTCATGGGCCGGATTGCTCGCGCCTGTCGAGTTCGAGCGCTTTGCGCTGCGTGCCGTGAGACGGACGGTGGCGGGACTGCGCAACACCGGTGTGCCGCTGATTTACTACGTCAATCAGGGGTCGGCGCTCATGCAATCCGTGGCGGACCTCGATGTCGATGTCATCGGCGTCGACTGGCGCTCACCGCTCGGCACCGTGCGCCGGGTGTTGGGACCGGGCAAAGCCGTACAGGGAAATCTCGACCCGGCGGCGCTCTTTGCACCGCCTGAGGATTTGCGGCAACACGCAGGGCGGGTGCTCGATGAGGTCGCCGGCTCGCCCGGCCACATCTTCAACCTGGGACACGGCATCTGGCCGGAGACTGATCCCGACGCCGTGGCTCGGCTCATCGACTATGTCCACGAGCGCTCGATGCAACACGCTGCTCCTCGGATGGGCACGAGGTGATCACGACGCCAACCGCCGACCGCCGTGCTCAGGCTGCGGACGCCTGGTTCCGCGATCTGCAGACACGCATTTGCGCAGCCTTCGAGACATTCGAGCCGGAGTGCCGCTTCGAAGCGCGCAGCTGGCGCCGGCCTGAGGGACATCGCCTGCAGGGCGGCGGCGAGTCGCGGATGATGCGCGGCGCCGTGTTCGAGAAGGTAGGCGTCAACGTGAGTCACGTATGGGGTCTTCTCAGCGAGCAGGCGCGCAACCAGGTCAAGGGCTCCGCGCAGTCGGACGGGCACTTCGTGGCCTGCGGCATCTCACTGGTTGCGCACATGTGCAACCCCTATGTCCCGGCTGTCCATCTGAACCTGCGGTATCTCAGCACCAGCTGCTCGTGGTTCGGCGGAGGGTCGGACCTGACGCCGACCTTTCCTTTCGACGAGGACACTGCAGAATTCCACGCTGCCCTGCGAACGGCATGCGATAGGTACCGCCCGGACGCCTATCGCGAATTCAAAGAGTGGTGCGACCGGTACTTTTATTTGCCGCACCGTCGCGAGCCGCGGGGTGTCGGAGGTATATTCTTCGATGATCTCGCGGGCAGCGACCCTGAAGCCGATTTTGCGTTCGTTCAGCGCGTCGGGGAGAGTTTCCTCGATGTTTACCCGAAGATCGTCGCACGTCGCAAGGACACCCCTTTCGATGACGCGGCCCGGGAGCGCCTGCTCGTGAAGCGCGGGCGGTACGTCGAGTTCAACCTCGTCTATGATCGGGGGACGAAGTTCGGCTTCCAGACCGACGCGGACCCGGAGGCCTATCTCATGAGCCTGCCGCCGCTCGTCAGGTGGTGATTCCGAACGGTGAGGATGGGAATGCGGCTTGCAACCCGCAAAATCTAAAGTGCGCCCATGACCAGGATATTTCTGCCGCTCATCTGTGCGGCGCTGGGCCTT
>Ga0134125_10006158_pt1 | contig 13600 bp, 12 predicted proteins | sample KB31751_FD_96464 | JGI IMG/M metagenome (GOLD analysis project Ga0134125, IMG submission 96464) | Terrestrial soil microbial communities with excess Nitrogen fertilizer from Kellogg Biological Station, Michigan, USA - KB3-175-1 | ecosystem: Environmental > Terrestrial > Soil > Unclassified ... | reverse complement strand
GTCCCTGCCCCCGCCGCCTCGACGTCGGCTTTGAACGCCCCCGCGTCGGTCTCGATCGGCGGGAAGGTGTTGAAGTGCATCGGGATCACGGTGTCGGCACCGACGAACTGGGCGGCGACCACGGCGTCGTGGCGATCCATCGTGTAGTGGCCGCCGATCGGCAGCATCAGGATGTCGACCGGGTTGCGTTCGGCGATCAGCTTCATGTCGCCGAAGAGGCAGGTGTCGCCGGCGTGGTAGATCGTCTTGCCGCCGATGTTGATCAGCATCCCCGCCGGGTTGCCGATCACGGTGCCGTCGGGCAGCGTGTTGGTGTGCCAGGCGGGCACGAACTTGATCCAGCCCCAGTCGAAGCTGACGGTGCCGCCGAAGTTCGGGTCGCTGACGTTCTCCACCCCCTGCTCGCCGAGCCAGCCGGCCAGCTCGACCAGGCTGACGCAGTGGGCCCCGGTCCGGGTGGCGACCGCGACCGCGTCGGCGATGTGGTCGGCGTGGCCGTGGCTGATCGCGATCACGCTCGGCTCCACCTCCTCGGCGGTGGCGACCGCGATCGGGTTGTTCGGCTTCAGGAACGGGTCGGTGAGGACGGTCGTCTCCGCCTCGCTGAACTCGAAGCAGGACTGGCCGTGGAACTTGATCTCCATCTCAGGTGTCTCCCTCTTGGTCTTGGCGGCGCGGGTCATCGCGCTCAACGGGCGTGCGCAGCTCCTCGTTCAATGCCCAGCCGACGGCGACCCCAACCATCATCCCCATCCGCGCCTCCTCGGCGAGCAGGGCGCGGACCGCGGCGATCCGCTCATCGGGGTCGGGGACGGTGGCGGCGCGCAGGGTCTCGGCATCGTGCGGCTCGCCGAACCAGCCGCCCTCGGCCAGCGCCGCCACCAGCACCTTCTGCAGCTGCGGCGCGGCGCGGGCGACGACCTGCTCGGCCTCGGCGAAGCGCTCGGCGTCCAGCAGCCGCTCGATCGCGGCTTCGAGCTCCGTCTCATCGGGCACCGCCCGAGCCTAGAGGACGGCCCTTGCACCCGCCGAGCGGGTCGCCGACAGGTGGCCCGACCTGGCCTATTCCTTGTGGTGGAGCGTCGTCGCCGCCAACCCGGCAAGGCCGCCGACGGCGCCGCCGACCAGACAGGAGAAGAAGTCCGCGGTGGGGGCGAAGAGCGGCAGCGCGATCAGCACCACGGCGGCGACCGCGACCCCGATCACGTCGTACTCTTCGTCGATCGTGCCGGCCGACTCGGCGCGGCGGATCGCGAACCAGGCGGCGACGGCGCCGAGCGCCATCCCGTTGCCGCCCGCGATCACCGTGATGTCCCCCTTGGCGCTGGCGATGCCCCCTGCGGCGAGCACTCCGAGCGCCCCGCAGGCGAACAGCAGCACCGCGGTCGGGGCGGTGCCGAGCCGACGCTCGACCCCGGTGGCGAAGATCGCCAGCCCGACCGCGACGACGAAGAGGTAGCCGACGTCGACGTAGGCGAAGGGCGCGGTCAGGTAGCGCCACCACTCGTCGCCGAAGGGGACGATCAGCCCGCCGAAGGTGGAGAGCGAGTCACCGGTCGCCTTCTGGACCAGGAGCAGGATCGCCGAGCCGAGGATGATCGTCAGCGTCGCGTAGGGCCGCTGTTCGGAGATCGCGAAGGAGGATGCCGAGGGCCGGCTCGGGCGCCGCAGCTTCAACCGCCGCCGGCGCCGCTTCGGCCGCTGCGCCTCGAGCGCGTCACCGCGTCGCTCCAGCTTCGGGGCCCGCTTCCGCAGGCGGGCGCCGCAGTACGGGCACTCGGTCACATACGGACTGACCTCCGAACCGCAGTTCTTGCAGATGACGCTGAGCTCAGTCTCACTCATGGGCTCAGTCGAGGATACCCGGCCACCGGGCTCCCCAGGGTCGATTCCGCTGCCATACTGGCGCGGCACCCTTATTCGAGGAGGAATCACAGTGGAGTTGAAGAGCCTGACCGAGCAGAAATCCCTGCTCGCGACGCTTCCCCCCGGCAAACGCGCCCGCCTGTACCGCCTTCTTTACGAGTTCGGCCCGGGCAACGGAACCCTGATGCTGCTGCCGATCGACCAGGGCATCGAGCACGGCCCGCGGGACTTCTTCCCCAACCCCGCCTCGAAGGATCCGGATTACCAGTTCCGGCTCGCCGCCGAGGCCGGTTACTCGGCGCTCGCCTGCCAGATCGGCATGGCCGAGAAGTACTACCCCGACTACGCGGGCAAGGTGCCGCTGATCCTCAAGGTCAACGCGAAGACCGACATCCCCTCCGGCTCGAAGGCCTTCTCCGCCTGCAACGCCAGCGTCGAGGACGGCGTCCGGCTCGGCGCCGACGCGATCGGCTACACGCTCTACGTCGGCTCGCCGCGCCAGGACGAGGACCTCGCCCAGCTGCGCCGCGTCCGCGAGGAATGCGACCGCTTCGGCATGCCGCTGGTCGTCTGGTCCTACCCGCGCGGCGAAGCGGTAGAGGCGAAGGGCGGTCAGAACTCCTTCTACGCGATCGACTACGCCGCCCGGCTGGCGATGGAGATGGGTGCCGACATCGTCAAGCTCAACATGCCCCAGATCGACTCGAAGAAGGACAAGGACGCCCCGGCGCCCTACAACGACATGGAGGTCGACCAGCAGGAGGCGATCCGCCAGTGCGTCGAATCGGCGGGCCGCGCGCTCGTCGTCCTCTCCGGCGGCTCCAAGGTCGACGACGAGATGGTCCTCCAGAACACCCGCGAGGTGATGGAGGCGGGCGGCAGCGGCGTGATCTTCGGCCGCAACGTCTGGCAGCGCGAGTGGGACGAGGCGCTGGCGATCGTCGACCAGATCAAGGCGAGCCTGCTCGCCAACGTGCGCCGCACCCCGTAGCGCTCAGCAGCGGCCCCACAGCCCCCTTCCGCGCCTCGCCGCCCGCTCGGCGAGGCGCGCGAAGAGCGGCGCGTAGCGGGTGTTCGGCGGGAACGGCAGCGTCCGGGCGAGGCCGCGACCGACCAGCATCGCGTTGAAGAAACGCCCGTCCGGCAGCCAGAGGTAGACGAGGCTCCGCCCGTAGGCGTCGACCGGTTCCAGCGCCACCCGGTAGCGGACGCGGCCCGCGGCACCGAGCACGTGCTTGGAGAAGGCCGAGGCGCGCGGGCCGAAGCATTGGACCGGCGTGTCCGGCTTCACCGTCTCCGGCGTGTCGACGCCGACGATACGGCTCGAGCCGAGGCCGGCGAGGATGACGGTGTCACCGTCGATGACGCGCACGACCCGCGTCGTGCCGCTCGCCGCGCTCGCCGGCCCTGAACCTCCCGGCCGAGGGAGCGAGGAGTATGCGATCGCCGCGAGGATCGCCGCGATCAGGGCGGCGCTGCCGATGCTGGGACGTCCCCTCACGCCTCCTATAAGGCGCGCGGCGGTAGATCTCTCCCCTGCACCGAATCGGAGGCGACCGAGGTGAGCGCCGCGGAGCCGACCGTCACGGTGACGAAAAGGGGTGGGATCGGCACCTGAGGGCGGCTTCCCGCCCCGACGAGGCGGTCGGCAGGCGCATGCCCGGGTCGACAATCGCCGCGCTGCAGCCGCGTCACCGTTTTTCGTCCAAACGATCGTTCGGCTGCCGATGCAGGAGATTCTCCCGAACCTTCTTCAGGAGCGGCAAAGGGCTCTGGAATGCGGTTTACCGAGCCTCGCCGATGGTCGAAACGCGGGCGGAGCCTGAGCTTTGCAAGATCCTTTGCTACGGTGCCCGCGGCCCTTCGGGGCTCCCCGTTATGAAGATGAAGCAAAGCATCTCCCAGTTCGAGACGGCCTTCGAGCAGGAGACCTCACTTGAGCGCCGCCGTCGCGAGCAGCTCCGTCGTCGCGCCGCAAATCGCTCGCGGGCGCGCCGGATCGAGCGCGTCGAACACCACAGCACGGTCCGCTTCAGTGTCCTGGCTCTCTGCCTCACGGTGACCGTGGTGGTCGTCGCGATCGCCATGTTCGAGGCGCTCTCGATGCTCATCTCTTAGCCCTGCAGGCGCCTCACCGCCCGCTTTCAATAGACTCGCGCGCCGATGCCACGACGCTCTCTGAAGCCACAACTGAACCAGATCCGCGCCTGGGTCCACCAGGGCCGCACGGACGCATGGATCGCCCACCAACTTGAAGTCTCCGCCACCGAGCTGCGCGAGTTCCGCAAGCAGTACGAACTCTCGCCCGACGACGAGAACGCCGGGTCGAGCGAAGTCGACCTGCGGGACGAGATCGAAGCGGAGATCGAAGCCGCCACCGCCGAGGAAGAGGCCGAGGAGGCCGACACCGAGGACGAGGGTGACGGCGACGAGGACGCCGAGGGGGACGGCTCCGGCCGCCCACGCCGTCGCCGTCGCCGTGGCCGCCGTGGAGGACGCGGTCGCCGCAAAGAGATCGAGGCGACCTTCGATCACGGCGAACAGGACGGCTACGGCCTCTGGCTCGATGCCTCGGTCAAGGACAATCCCGTCTACACCGAGCACTGGGCCGGCAAACGCGACGTCACCGTGCGGATCGAGGCCGACCAGATCGTCATCCGCCGCGCAGGCTCCCCAGCCGACGACGACGCCGACGAGGACCAGTAACCAGCCAGTTCGGCCGGCGGCCCGGTCAGGCGGGCAGCTGACGCCCGCCTGCGTAATTTCCCGCGTTACGCAGGTAGGCCCAGAACGCCGCGTCGGCCAGGGCCTGTGCTTCGTCGGAAGCCGCAGGGGCGACGTCGAGGGCGATCTGCTGGGCCCAGTCGGTTCCGGCGCCATACAGCTCGGCGAGCTCCTCGGCGGTGAAGGTCGGGCCGATGCGGCGCCGCAGCTCGACCCGGATCGCGTCGATCACGCGGTCGGCCAGGCGCCGGCGCCGAGGGTCGTCGATCGCTGCCAGCTCACGGGCGCCCTCCTCCCACTGGTACAGCGCATTGGCGAGCGGATAAGGCACGGCCCAGCAATCTAGCGACCCGAGAACGCCGCCCGAAAATCGTCTGCCGATGACGCTTTTGTACGCGAGAAAGAGCGAAGCTCCCCTCTTCGCCGACTAATGTCGCTTGATCGTGCAGACCCCCTGGGGAGACGCCGACACCTTGCGGCAGCGCAGGCTGCCCCCCGGCCGCAGCGGCGACCGCGACGCCGCACGGCGGGACCAGCGCGAGCGTCTCTTCGCCGCGATCGTCGTCAGCTGCGAGGAAAAGGGATTCGACGCCACCTCGGTCGAGGACCTTCTGCGCACATCGGGGGTGTCCCGAGCCACCTTCTATGAGCAGTTCGACGACAAGCTCGACTGCTTTCGCGCCGCCGAGGACGAGATTGTCGCGGCGGCGATCTCGGCGGTCACCGGCGAGTTCGACGGCGAAGGCGACGCGATCCGTCGCCCCCGCGGCGCGCTCGAGGCCTTTGTCCGGCTGATTGTCGCCCAGCCCGCCGCCGCGCGGATGTGTCTGGTCGAGTCCTACGCCGCGGGCGAAACGGGGATCTCCCCGGTGCGCCGGGCGATCGACTGGATCATCCTCCTCGGCCGTGACGCCGCCGAGCAGATGCCCGATCGTGCGGCGATGCCGCCGGAGCTGCTGCGCGGGATCATCGGCGGGCTCTACCAGGTGATCTACGGCCGGCTGCTGAAGCGCCGTGAGGAAGAGCTGCCGGACCTGGTGCCTGGCCTCTGGGAATGGGCGATGAGCTTCACCTCGCCATCGCGGCCGCTGCGTCGCCCGGGCCGGCTGAGCGTCTCCCGGCCGATCTCCACCGCTCCCCCCTTCGCCTCCTACAGTCCCGAACAGCGGATCATCCGCGGCTTCGCCGCCGCGGTGGCGAAACAGGGTTACCCGGCGACCACGATCGCCGACATCGCCGCCGCCGCCTCGATCTCGCAGACGACCTTCTATGAACACTTCGAGGGAAAGGAGGACGCCCTCAAGGCAGCCCTGGACTCGAGCGGCGCCCAGCTCCTGGCGGCGGTCCTTCCGGCGGTGCGGCGGGTCGACGACTGGCGGATCGCGCTGCGGATCTGCTTCGAGGAGTTGTGCGGCTTCCTCGCCTCCGAGCCCGCCTTCGCCTCGCTGCGCACGGTCGATATCTACGGCGCCGGGCCGGCCGCGCTCGTCAGCCGCGACGAGATCGGCCGCCAGATCGTCGACGCCCTGTTGGGGCCGGCGCTGGAGGCCGGCATCAAACCGACAGACCTGATGATCGAGGCCAGCGCCGGGGCGATCTACGGGATCCTGTTCGAGGGCGTCTGGAAGGGCAAGACGGCCGATCTCCCCCGCCTCGCTCCCTTCCTCACCTACTTCGCCCTGGCGCCCTTCGTCGGCGCCGAAGAGGCCCTCGAGGTCGCCACCAGCCGCGGCCGCACCGGCTGACGATGTTGATGGGCCGAAAACTTGCCATATAGGCAAGTTTTCGGCCCATCAACCTGAGTGCGGGGTGTTGGGGAGTTGGTGGAGGGGGGCGTTCGCGGCACCGCACTGCGGGTTGAGGGGGCCGGTGATCTTCCAGACGGTGACCTTGCCTTCCTGGAAGAGCGGTTCGGCGCCGCCGGAGCCCTGCAGCCAGCGTGCCTCGGGCGAGGGGATCGGCTTGCCCGGGTGGAGGAAGTTGAGGAAGGGCGACGTGACCACGTAGTCGAGGTCCTCGCCGTCGACCGCGGCACGGAAGCCGGCGCAGGTCGGGATCGCGTTGTAGGAGCCGTGGGGGCCCTTCTCGCCGAGGTAGACGACGCGATTGGAGAGGTCGGGCCCGTAGAACCCGTAGCCGGCAAAGCCCGCCGTGGTCCCGACGAGGCCGATCCGTGCGTCCGTCACCCCGCGCGCCCAGCGGTAGGCGTCGTCGAGGTCCATGCCCGGGATCGAGGTGTCGGCGGTGAGGTTGGCGAAGCGATGGTTCAGGTAATGGCGCTGGACCGGGTAGCCGAGGGCGATCGCGGCCACCGCCAGGGCAGCGACCGCGCCCGCGATGGCGCGGCCGGGAGCGCCGTCGCGGCGGGCCAGCCAGATCAGCGCCGGGACGGCGACGAAGACGATCACGAAAGCGAACGCGAAGAGGCGGGCCTTGTCGTGGATCGCGTGGTCGGGACGGTCGGTGACGAGGTAGGCGACCGCGAGCACCGCGACCACCGCCCACTGGCGCTTCGGCGAGTCGAGGAAGCGCGGCAGGGGCACCAGCACCAACGCCGCCAACAGGGCCGGGATGACATAGCGGATGTTGATCGCGAAGCCGACCGGTTCTCCCTCCGCCCCGGCCGCCCCGAGCGGGGTGAAGAGGTAGGCGACCAGGGCGAAGAGCGCGGTCCCGCCGAGCCAGCGGACCAGCTTGTCGCGGCCCGCGAAGATCGCCAGCAGGCAGGCCGCCACCGCGGCGGCCAGGATCACCGGCCAGAGGACACCGAACGCGTCATGGACGCCGGGGGCGAAGTAATGGCGCCAGACGCCGGTGTCGGTGAGGTAGTGGGAGATGCTGAAGCCGGGCCGGCCTTCCTGCAGCCGCTCCGGATGGGGCAGGGAGATCGGGCCGAGGCGCGTCGCCTCCGGAATCGGGTTGCCGGCGACGAGCAGGTTGCGCAGGTACCAGTAGCCGCCGCCGAGGAGGCCGCCGACGAACCACCACCCGGACGCCTTCCAGCGCCGCCCGGCGGGCGCCAGGACGATCACGGCGACGCTCAGGGCCGCCGCCATCGCGAAAATCGTCAGCCGCGTCCCGACCGCCAGCCCGACCGCCAGCCCGGCGGCGGCGAGCGGCCAGCCGTAGAGATGACGGCGCTCCCGCGGCTGGGCGTTCCAGGCCTCGACCAGCAGCGCGACCCCGGCGAGCAGCAGCGCCGCCGCCATCAGGTCGTTCTTCGCCGCCCCCGGCTCGCGCACCACGAGGGTGTGGCAGCCGGCGAGGATCGCCGCCGCCAGCACCGCCGGGATGCCCCGCCCGTAGGGACGGCCGACGCAGTAGGCGGCGAGGAAGGCGACCCCGAGCCAGCCGAAGTTGATGAACAGGCTGAGCGTGTCGCGCCCGGTCATCAGGATCCCGACCGCGTGCAGGAGCTCCGAGTTCTGCGGGTAGAACCAGTTGACGAAGACGGTCTCGACGTGGTGCATCCCGGTGGTCGAGTGCGACTGGGCGATGTCCGCCGAGAACGGCATGTGGTACCAGAGCGAGTCGAAGTTGAAGATCCCGGCGTCCAGTGCATGCTTGGCGGTCACCGCCCAGTCGAAGACGACGATTGCGATCACGACGACGGCCACCAGGGCGGCCCAGAGGCCGAGCTCGCCGCCGCGGGCGGTCTGCCCGCCGCCCGGCTGCACCGGCGTCACACGGGCCACCAGGGCGGTCAGGACGGCGACGATCAGGAGCGCGCCCGGGTAGAGAAGGCCGAAGGTGCCGAGCGCCTCGGCGGCGATCGTCAGCAGGCCGACGCCGAAGGTGATCTCGACCAGGCGGGCCGGAGCGCCCCGCCAACCCGGCAGGAGCCGCGACCTCAGCATGAAGGCGGCGAACCCGAAGCCCGCCGCCAGGACGATCAGCTGGACGGCTCCCAGCAGATAGGAGCCGAAGCTAGGCATCTGCCCGGAGGCCCGGCGCCCTCAGTGCGAGAGACCGCGCAGCACGAACGGGGTCTCCCCTTCGGCGACCATGCCCTGCTTGCGCGCCGCCGCCGCGACCACGGCCGGATTGTCGGCAGACTGGATCGAGCGGTGCAAGTGCTTGTTTTCCTGCAGCAGCTGGTGGAATTCGGCTTTCGAGGCGGTCGTCGACCGGTAGGTCTCGAACAGGTTGATCGCCGGGTTCAGGTAGGAGTAGGCGACGGCGAAGAGGACCAGCACCAGGGCGATGCGCCCGACGCGGTCCCATTTGATCCGGCTGGCCGTGCGGCGCGCCCCCGGGCGCCGCTTGCGAGCGGCCGGGCGACGTTTCACGCGCGAGCCGGCGTAAGCGGTTGAGGCCATGCCCGCAGCTACGCTGCCGACGGGCCGTCTCCTTCATTAAGTGGGGCGCTGGACGAACGCTTTCAGGCCGGGAAACTCGGCGGCGGCGCCGAGCTCCTCCTCGATCCGCAGCAGCCGGTTGTACTTGGCGACGCGGTCCGAGCGCGAGGGCGCGCCGGTCTTGATCTGGCCGGCGCCGGTGGCGACGGCAAGGTCGGCGATCGTCGTGTCCTCGGTCTCCCCCGAGCGGTGCGAGATCACCGCCGTATAGCCCGCCTCGCGGGCGGTGCGGATCGCCTCCAGGGTCTCCGAGAGGGTGCCGATCTGGTTCACCTTGACCAGGATCGAGTTGCCGACGCCGAGCTCGATGCCGCGACGCAGCCGCTCCGGGTTGGTGACGAACAGGTCGTCGCCGACCAGCTGGACGCGATCGCCGATCGTCTCGGTGAGGAGCTTCCAGCCGTCCCAGTCCTCCTCGTCCATGCCGTCCTCGATCGAGAGGATCGGGTACTTCGAGGAGAGCTCACCCCAGTAGCCGGCCATCTCCTGCGGGCTGAGGGTGCGACCCTCGTGCTCGAGCACGTAGGAGCCGCCTTCGTACACCTCGCTGGTCGCCGGGTCGAGGGCGATGAAGATGTCGGAGCCGGGCTCGTAGCCGGCCGCCTCGACGCCCTCGAGGACCGCCTGCAGAGCCGCCTCGTTGGATTCGAGATCGGGGGCGAAGCCGCCCTCGTCGCCGACCGCGGTGGCGAGGCCGCGGGCGCCGAGGCTCTTCTTCAGCGCGTGGAAGACCTCGACCCCGAAGCGCATGCACTCGGAGAAGCTGGAGGCGCCGGCGGGGACGATCATGAACTCCTGGAAGTCGACCGAGTTGTCGGCGTGGGCGCCGCCGTTCAAGACGTTCATCATCGGCACCGGCAGAATCCGCGGCTCGCCACCGCCGTAGAGCTCGGCGAGGTAGCGGTAGAGCGGTTGCCGGGAATCGGCGGCGGCGGCCTTGGCGGCGGCCAGGGAGACGCCGAGCAGTGCGTTGGCGCCGAGCCGGCCCTTGTTCGGGGTCCCGTCGAGCTCGATCATCGTCTCGTCGAGGGCTCCCTGCTCGGCGGCGCGGGCTCCGGTGAGCGCCTGGGCGATCTCGCCGTTGACGTTGGCGACCGCCTTGGTGACGCCCTTGCCGACCCACTGCTCGCCGCCGTCACGCAGCTCGACCGCCTCGAACTCGCCGGTCGAGGCGCCCGACGGAACCGCGGCGACGCCGCGCGCGCCGGACTCCAGCCCGACCTCGACCTCGATGGTCGGATTGCCGCGCGAATCAAGAATCTGACGCGCGTGGATGGAGGAGATCGTGCTCACGAGTCGGCCACTTTAATCGCCGGAGACGACCCGGCGCGGTGCGCTATTTGCCTTCTTTGGCAGCGGCTTCGGCGGCCGCTTCTTCAGCGGCTTTTACCGCGGCTTCGGTTTCGGCCTGGCCGGCGGCCGAGCCTTCTTCGGCTCCGGCGGCGCCTTCAGCTGCTTTTTCTGCCGCTTTTTTCCCTTTGCCTTCCGCAGCCGACCTCGGGGCCAGCGGGCCCTGTGGCTTCCGTTCGCCTTCCGGTTCGGCAACGGTCACCGTGCCGGGCACGGCGGGCTGGTTCGCGGTCACCGGCGCCGGGCATTCGGTCGGCGGTTTCTTCGGATCGGCTTCGTAGCAGGAGGCAGGCGCGGTCGAGGGATGGGACGAGCCCTTGAAGTTGGCGCAGTTTTCGATCACGAAGCCGCTGGCGCAGTGGGTCCGAGAGGTCCACTTCGACTGGAAGCCGGCCACCCATTCGGTGAAGTATTTCTGTTCGGCTTCCTGGGTCAGCGTGGTGGTGATCGTCGTTTTGACTTCGGAGAAGGGCTGGACCGATTCCGGGTGCACCTTCGCGACTTCGAGCAGGAGATAGTTTTTTTCCTGTTTGACCGGGCCGACCACTTCGCCCGGTTTCGCCGAGAAGATGTCTTTTTTCAGCGGTTCGGTGAGGAATTCCTCGGTGATTTCTTTCTGCAGCCCGGCATTGGCTTCAGTCGTCGGCGAGTACTTTTTGGTGACTTTTTTCCAGCTCGCTTCGGAATTGTCGGCTTCCAGCGCCTTCAGTGCTTCTTCGACTTCCTTCTTGTCTTCGTTCACGACGACGCGGACGTCCCGCGACGGCGGTTTCGTGTACGCGGTCGCTTCTTCTTCTTCGTATTTCGCCTTCGCTTCAGCTTCCGTGACCGGCGGCGCTTCTTTGCTGACTTTTTCCTGGATCTTCGGCTGGATGACCCGGAGTTCGATCAGCTGGTTGACTTCTTCTTCGGTCAGGTTCTGTTCTTTGAGGAATTCCTGGAAAGCTTTTTCGGTTTTGAAGCTTTCTTTTTTAACTTTTTCGAGTTCTTTTTCGACTTCTTTCTGGGTGACCTTGATCCCCAGTTCTTCCGCCTCACCGAAGATCCAAGACTTGCTCAGGAGTTCTTCGATGCTCGCTTTGTGAAGTTCTTCGGCTTTTTTGGAGCCGGCTTTGGGGGCTTTTTTAAGCCCTGCCTGCGCCCACTGCCGTCCGAACGACGCTTTGTATTCGGCTTCCGAAATATTTTCGAGGCCTTCGGGGGCATTGCTCACCAAGGCGATGTCGCCGGAGGGGACGCTCGGCGCGCCGAGACCCTCGGCGACGGCGAAGACGACGAAGAGAGCGACGAAGACGACCGCGAACAGGATCAGGCCGACGCGCTGCGCGGCGCCCCCGCCTTTGCGTCCACCTGCCTGCGGCGTCGCTTTTTTAGGGCCGCCCCTGCCGCCCCGTTTATTTCGCCCCGATTTGGCTCCCACCAGCGGGGCAGCATAGTGAAAGTCTCTTTGGCGTGGCTAAAGCCTTGAGCGGCGCCGCGGCACGCCCGCGTCAGGCGGCGGCGGGCTCGGCCGCCCGCTTCGCCTCGCGGAGGCCGTCGGCGAGTGCCAGCACGGCCGCCAGCCGTTCCTCCGGATCGCCTGGCACGCGCAACGAGGCCGCCTGCTCGCGCCATTCGTAGAGCGCCCCCTCGACCCGCTCGGAGAGCACCCCGGCGCCGGTCGAGTCCAGTTCCACTCCAGTCACCGTCAGTTTGCCGCCGCGGAAATCGACGCTGCGCGCCCCCGCCAGGCCGAGCTCGATCCGCGCCCGCTGCAGCTTCAGCAGGTTCTCGGCCTGCGGTGGCAGCTGGCCGAAGCGGTCGTCGAGCTCGTCGGCGATCTGGCGCAGTTGGCCCGGCTCGCGGGCGGCGACGATGCGGCGGTGGATGTCGATCTTCGCCGCCTCGAAGGGGACGAAGGTGGCGGGCAGGTAGGCGTCGACCGGGACGTCGAGGCGGACCGGCTCCGGCGCCTCCTCGCGCTCGGCGTCCTCCCCCCCGGCCTCGGCCACCGCCTCGTCGATCATCTGGCAGTAGAGCTCGAAGCCGACCGCGGCGACGTGGCCCGACTGCTCGTCGCCGAGCAGGTTGCCCGCCCCGCGGATGTCGAGGTCGCGCATCGCGATGCGGAAGCCGGAGCCGAGCTCGGTGTGGTCGGCGAGGGTCGAGAGCCGCGCCGCCGCGTCCTCGGTCAGCGCCTCGGCGCTGGGGTAGAGCATGTAGGCGTAGGAGCTCTCCTTGGAGCGCCCGACCCGGCCGCGGATCTGGTACGCCTGACTCAGCCCGAGCTGGTCGGCGCGCTCGACGATCAGCGTGTTGGCGGTCGGGATGTCGAGGCCGGACTCGATGATCGTCGTCGTCACCAGCACGTCGGCGTCGCCGCGCAGGAAGGCGAGCATCGTCTCCTCCAGGCTGTGCTCGTCCATCTGCCCGTGCGCTTCGAGGAAGCGGGCCCCGGGGACGAGTGCGCGAAGGCGCTCGGCGACCTCGAACAGCGAGTCGATCCGGTTGTGGAGGACGAAGGCCTGGCCCTTGCGACCGATCTCCCGCTCCAGCGCTTTTTTGACCAGGTCCTCGTCGTAGGGGCCGACGTAGGTGCGGACCGGTCGCCGACCCTCGGGCGGCGTCTCGATCACCGAGATGTCGCGTAGCCCCGCGAGGCTCATCTGCAGCGTGCGCGGGATCGGCGTCGCCGAGAGCGACAGCACGTCGACCCGTAGTTTCAGCTGGCGCAGCAGCTCCTTCTGTTTGACCCCGAAGCGCTGCTCCTCGTCGACGATGACCAGGCCCAGCTCCTTGGCGCGCACGTCGCGCGAAAGGAGCCGGTGGGTGCCGATCAGGATGTCGACCTTGCCCTGCTCGAAGTCGGCGAGCACTGCTTTGGTCTCCGCGCCGGAGCGCAGGCGGGAGACGCCCTCGACCCGGAAGGGGAGGTCGGCGAGGCGCTCGCGGAACGTGCCCCAGTGCTGCTGGGCGAGGATCGTGGTCGGCACCAGCATCATCACCTGGGTGCCGTCGGCGGCCGCCTTGACCGCCGCGCGCAGGGCGACCTCGGTCTTGCCGAAGCCGACGTCGCCACAGACCAGCCGGTCCATCGGCCGCTCCGATTCCATGTCGCCCTTCACCGCTTCGATCGCCTCGATCTGATCGGCGGTCTCGCGGTAGGCGAAGTTCGACTCCATCTCGATCTGCCACTCGCCGTCGGGCGGGAAGGCGTGGCCTTTGCGGGCCCGCCGCTCGGCATAGAGGTTCAGCAGTTCGCCCGCCAGCGCGCCCGCCGCTTTGCGCGCCCGCGCCTTCAGGTTCTGCCAGCGTTTGCCGCC
>Ga0134125_10006156_pt1 | contig 13601 bp, 14 predicted proteins | sample KB31751_FD_96464 | JGI IMG/M metagenome (GOLD analysis project Ga0134125, IMG submission 96464) | Terrestrial soil microbial communities with excess Nitrogen fertilizer from Kellogg Biological Station, Michigan, USA - KB3-175-1 | ecosystem: Environmental > Terrestrial > Soil > Unclassified ... | reverse complement strand
GAGCAGAAAAACCGACACCGCCGCCGTCAGCGCCCAGGTCACGCGGCTGGCCAATGAAACGAGACGCATCAAGAAGATCCCGGTTGAGAACGGAATGGACCGTCACCGGTTTCCGCCACGAGTACCAACCTCCATCCAAGGCCTGGTGCCGCAACGACATCGCCCCCGCCCACCGCGCGCAAGCGACGGCGCAGCAAATGAACCTGATCGTTCAAGGCACGCTCCGACGGCGGCCCATCGGGCCATAGCGCGGCCTTGAGCTGGGATTGGGACGCCAGATGGCCCTCCGCGCGCAATAGAGTCTCCAGCAGCAGCCGCGACTTGCGGGGCAACGGCAGGGACTGCCCCCCCATGGCAATGGCGTGATTGCGCGGATCGTAGCTGAGTTCGCCCAGCATCATGATCCCAGGGTCCTCGCGGCGCCCGCGCCGCAAGAGCACCCTCAGGCGCGCAAGGACTTCGGCCAGTGCAAAGGGCTTTACCAGATAATCCTCAGCGCCCAGATCGAAAGCCTGGAGCCGATCTTCGAGACGGTCGCGCGCCGTGAGCACCAGCACCGGGCACCAGAGACTCGCATCGCGCTGGAGGGTGCGCAACAGATCCATGCCGCTCAGGCCGGGCAACCCGAGGTCCAGCACCATGGCGCCGAATCCACCGGTGTGCAGCAGGGCGAGCGCGCCATGCCCGTCATAGGCTGCATCCGGCATCAGCCCATGCCGCTCCAGGTAACTGTACAGATTCCCGGCAATCGTCGGTTCATCTTCCACGATCAGGACTCGCCCGCCGTCCGCGCGCATGGCCTTGCTCCATCTCCAGGCATTGGAAGCATTATCGCCATTTGCCGCCATAGTCTCCACATGCGGCTGGCGCCGATTCCGTTCATCGGGTTTGGGGCGCTCCGCTGGACGAGGCCGGCAGCCCCGTCGCTACTCTTCCCCAAATGCCCGGTGCCGGAAAGGGCTTCCGGCGATGCGGGGGCTTTTGAGGAGGACAATGGTGCCGGGCATCGTGCCGCCCCGCTGCCCGCCCTTCGAGGCGATCACCGGCGCGTCGTACTGGCGCGGGGCAACCGGTTCGAACCGATTGCGCCCAGCCTTCCGCCCTCATCGAGGTGGCAGGACGATCCCTCCGAATCCGCCCGGGCCTACGTCAATACCCATCAAGGACACTCGTCAATGGAATTCGCATCAGCACCCTTCAAAGTCCTGGGCGCGCTGGCCATCATCGCGGCAGGGCTGATCGCCGCCGCCATCGCCTACCATCCCACCAAACCAATCGTCTGGATGGTGGCCTACCTGGTGCTGGTGGTCGGCATCGTCCAGTACGTGCTGGGCGCTGCCCAGGCCTCGCTGTCGGCGCGCGAATTGCCTCCCGCCATGATCTGGGGCCAGTGGGTTCTACTGAATCTGGGACACGCCGGCGTCATCGCGGGCACGCTCGCCACCAGCCTGACGTTGCTGCTGGGGGGCACGGTCCTCTACGACCTGGCCATGATCTGGATGGGGCTGTCGGTCCGAAATGGAAAATCCGGCCTCGTCCGCATCGGCTACTGGCTGCTGGTGCTGGCCATGCTGGGGAGTTCCTTCACCGGCGTCATGTTGACGCTACGGGGCGACTAGATTGGCCGCGCCCGAAGCTCGGACGCCTCCGGCACCGGCCGGGAGTCAGGCGCCCGGACTCCATGGCGAGGCGCTCCCACAGGTCCAGCAGTTCCGCATCACTCAGATCAGCGAACTGCCCTTCGGCCTCGGCCATGGTGTCGGCGGGCATTTGATACTGCCGGATGTCGCTGGCGCGCAGCGGGCTGAACAGCAGCGTGACATTGCCATAGGAGCCATCCAGCAGCGCAGCCTGCCAGCCATTCCCCTGGGGATCGATGAAAGTACGCATGGGACGAAGACTCGAACTCGGACTCTTGCAAGATACACGGTTTTCCCGCCAAGGCTTCGAATGAGCGACGGTCGGCCGTGGTTTTGTGATATACCAGTGCCACAAATTTGCAGCGCCGAATCCGAGGCGCGCGACCGGATCCACGGGTGTCGCCACCGGCGCTGGGGTGAGCGTCGTGGCCGGCCGGCGCGCCGACTGTTGGAAATGGGAGATCATTCATGGCAGTTTATGACACGAGACTTACCGGCCGGAGGGAAATCGCCGAAGGCACGCTGGAATTCATCCTGGAAAAGCCCAAGGACTTCAAATTCCGGGCAGGGCAGTTCTTCGATATCCTCCTGAAGGCGGCGCCGGGGGCCGAAAAGAAGACCTACGTACACGGCTTCTCGTTCGTCAACGCGCCCTACGAGGACTACCTGTCCGCCGCGACCCGCATGCGGGGCTCGGCATTCAAGAACGCCCTCCGTGATCTGCCGCTGAATTCAGCCCTCCAGATCGAAGCGGTCTGGGGCAGCTACACGCTGCCCAAGGACGACACCAAGCCGATGGTCTTTCTGATTGGCGGCGTGGGGATCACCCCGGTACGCAGCATCGTCGCTCAGGCGACACACGACAAGACCGCCCACAAGATGACCCTGCTGTACGCCAACAAGACACCGGCCAGCGCACCTTTCACACAGGATCTGCAACGGTTCGCCGCGCAGAACCCGAACTTCACCTTCGTGCCGGTCTATACGCAAGCAGTCGAACCCGGCGCGGAGCGCGGACGGATCAATGCCGACATGATTCGGCGCCACGTCCCCGATCCGGCCTCCGCGATCTATTATCTGTCCGGACCCGCGAGCATGGTGCGCGCCATGCGTGAGCTGCTGGTGCAGATGGACATCGATGAAGAGAACATCCGGACCGAAGAATTCGACGGCTATTGATCGCCATTGATGGGCGGATGCCCATGAACCGAGGGCGCCCCGTGCCAGACACGGGACGCCCTCGGCCTTTCATCCGAACGACTCACAGATCCTACGCGGCTTCGGCCTCCGCCAAGGCATCCGTGTTCGCAACCAGCTTGGCTGCGAGGCGCGCCACATGTTCGCCCTGGGCGCGCGCCACGGACAGTTCATTTTCAGTCGGCTGACGCGACCCATCGGCCCCGGCAATCGTGGAAGCGCCATACGGGGTGCCGCCGCTGACCTCGTCGAGCACGCGCAAACCGGGGACTGAAGGCGGCACACCGACCACTACAAACCCCTGGTGCAACAAGGTCGTATGGAACGACGTGATGGTCGTTTCCTGGCCCCAATGTTGCTGGCCCGAACTCACGAATACGCTGCCGACCTTGCCGATGAACGCGCCTGCTGCCCACAGTCCGCCCGTCTGATCCAGGAAATTGCGCATTTGGGCTGCCATGTTGCCAAAGCGCGTCGGGGTGCCGAAGATGATCGCGTCGTACTCGGCCAGCTCCGCCACGGTCGCAACGGGGGCATCCTGGTCCAGTTTGTAGTGCGCAGCCTGGGCGACCTCAAGAGGAACCAGTTCCGGAACGCGCCGGATGGCGACCTCGGCCCCTGCGGCGCGGGCGCCTTCGGCTTCCGCATGCGCAAGCTGCTCGATGTGACCCCACGTGCTGTAGTAGAGCACCAGTACCTTGGCCATTCAATTCTCCTTCATGAATATGGGCGATGGAATGACCACACTTTAATATTGATTGAATCGATGAAGAACAGCGTAGTATCGTTCTTTTTGATCTGAAAAATAGATCATAAAAAGGCCGGCGTCTGCCGGCCCAATACTCCAAGTCCCGATGCAGCGCGCCACTAGCCCGGTGACGGCAAGTCCGTTTCCTCCCACAGCGCCTGCTGCGGATGACCGTCCGCATCATAATCGGCCTCGTGCGGAAAGCGACCCTGTGCGTCTGGCCAGGCCACCTGGAAAACACGGATGGCGGACCCGAAACGGCTGGATGCCTGGGCCACGCGCTTTTCCCGCACGAAACTCGTGGAGACGTCCTTGATCAGCAGGGGTGACCGCGCCTCGGATGCGGACAGCATCAGGCCGTCTGACAACAGCCCGACGCGGTCCTCGTGCGCCACTACGTCAGCAATCAGATCCATGGCGCGCTGAAGGTCGGCACATCCGGTCAGGATGAGCTCCGGCTTGCCCGCCCGCGCGCGACCCACCGTATGAACGAACCTCTCCGCCAAGGGAAGATCTTCGTCATCCACGGCAATGTGGGTGTAGTCATGCCACTTCAGCTTGTCTTCCAGGAAACCCTGAAGCTTGATCTGATTACGTTGCTGCTCGCTGATCGCTGTGCTCATTTCCCGACTTCGTGCCCCACCACGCCGCCCACGGCGGCTCCGCCTACCGTACCCAGTGCGCTTCCGCCCGTCAGGACAGCGCCACCCACGGCGCCCACACCCGCCCCGACCACCGTGCTTTTCTGTTGATGCGACATGCCGCCGCAGGCGCTGAGGCTAAGCAGTGTCGTCGCCAGCACCACACTACCAAAGAGTCGAATCGTCGTTTTCATCATGCGCTCCCCGTATCAGATAGCGGCCGACTTTCGTCGGGTCACATCAACGGTAACGCCTAGCGACGTTCGCGTATACCCTTATTTGTAACAAAAAAGAGGGCCTGAACGTTCGTTCAGACCCCCGCATTCTGGTGGGCTGTGACAGGCTCGAACTGTCGACCGACGGATTAAGAGTCCGCTGCTCTACCAACTGAGCTAACAGCCCTTCGCGTTTCCGCGAAGAACGAAACTATACACGGTTTCCGCGGCTCGCGCAAAGCGCGGGTCGGGGCCAAAGAAGCGCGCCCCGAGCGGCTGTCCCGCAATTTACACGGCCTTTGCCAAGCCGGCGGCATGCCCCACATAGCTGCGCGGAGTCATGGCCAACAGACGGCCCTTGGGCTCGTCCGGAAGATCCAGACCGGCGATGAAGGCGCGCAAAGCGTCCTGGGTGATGCCCTTGCCGCGCGTGAGCGCCTTCAGTTGTTCGTAGGGGTGTGGCAGCCCGTAACGACGCATCACCGTTTGTACCGGCTCGGCCAGAATTTCCCAGCATCCGTCGATGTCCGCGTCGATCGCGGCAGCGTTCAGCTCAAGCTTGCCCAGCCCACGCAGGCAGGCGTCGTACGCGACCAGACAATAGCCCAGCGCCACCCCCAGGTTGCGCAACACCGTGGAGTCCGTCAGATCGCGCTGCCAGCGCGAAACGGGGAGCTTCTCGGCCAGATGGCGCAGGAGCGCGTTGGCCAGGCCCAGATTGCCCTCGGAATTTTCGAAATCGATGGGATTGACCTTGTGCGGCATGGTGGACGAGCCGACCTCGCCTTCCTTCAGGCGCTGCTTGAAGTAGCCCAGCGCGATGTAGCCCCACAAATCGCGGTTCAGGTCCAGCAGGATGGTATTGGCCCGCGCGATGGCATCAAACAGCGCCGCCATCCAGTCATGCGGCTCGATCTGAATGGAATAGGGGTTCTGAACCAGCCCCAGGCTACCCAGGACCCCGGCCGAAAACGCCGGCCAGTCGATCTCCGGATAGGCGGCGAGGTGGGCATTGTAGTTGCCCGTCGCGCCGTTCATCTTGGCCAGGGGCTGCACGGACTCGATGGCCTGCAGGGCCCGGTCCAGACGCGCCACCACGTTGGCCAGTTCCTTGCCCACGGTACTGGGCGTAGCCGGCTGACCGTGCGTGCGCGACAGCAATGGCTGATCCGCATGGCGGTGCGCGAGTTCGCGCAGCCGGTTGACGACCGCCTGCAGGCCTGGTATCAGACACTCGCTGCGCGCCCGCCCCAGCATCAGCCCGTGAGAAGTGTTGTTGATGTCTTCCGACGTACAGGCAAAGTGGATGAATTCGGACGCACGGGCCAGCTCGGCGTCATCCGCCACCTGTTCCTTGAGCCAATACTCCACGGCCTTCACGTCGTGGTTGGTCGTGCGCTCGATCGCCTTGATGCGGGCGGCATCCGCCTCGGAAAACCCCGCCACCAGCGCCCGCAGGCGGATACGGGCCGCCGCGCTGAAGGCGGGCAGCTCCGGCAAGCCTGCGTCGGACAGGCCGATCAGCCAGGCGATCTCGACCTCGACCCGATGGGCCATGAAACCGGCTTCGGACAGGTAGGGACGCAACGCGTCGGCTTTCGCCGCGTAACGCCCATCCAGGGGCGATAGCGCATTCAGGACGCTCAGGGAGGAATCGGTTTGCATGATAGAAAGTTGGGGCGGGCCGGTGTCAACGGCTCACAACACCATGTGGCAATGAGGGAAATCAGCAGGGATTCTAGCATCCGCGCTCCGGCCCGGCCTGCTATACTTTTTGAGCCTTAGACTACCTCGTTGTGCCATGAAACTGATCGGTTCCCTGACTAGCCCCTACGTCCGCAAGGTCCGTATCGTGCTGGCCGAGAAAAAACTCGACTACGAGCTGATTCTCGACAATCCCTGGGGGGATGCGACGCAGGTCAAGACACATAACCCCCTGGGCAAGGTCCCCTGCCTGATTCTCGACGAAAACGGCGCGATCTTCGATTCCCGCGTGATCGTCGAATACCTGGACACGCTCTCGCCAGTGGGCCGGCTCATCCCGCCTCCCGGTCGCGAGCGGGTGGAAGTCAAACGCTGGGAAGCGACTGCGGACGGCGTGATGGATGCCTGCGCAGCAGCCTATATCGAAACGCATCGACGCGCCGAGGCCTTGCAGGATCCCGCCTGGACGGCCCGCCAGATGGACAAGATCCACGCCACGCTGGACTACATGAACAGTCTCCTGGGCGAACAGGCCTACTGCTGTGGCGTCAATCTGTGTCTGGCGGACATCGCCGTGGGCACAGCGCTGGCCTATCTGGATCTGCGCAACCCCGATCTGGACTGGCGCCCGCACCACGCCAACCTGGCCCGACTGGTGGAGAAGCTCGAAACCCGGGCCTCGTTCATCGCAACCCGTCCGCCGGCCGCCTGAATACCCACCTGCCGCACGCCACGGCCAGCCGGGCCAGGCTCCCCGGCATCCCGGTCAGGCAATGATGCCGCCCCCCAGGCACACGTCGCCCTCGTAGAGTACTGCTGACTGGCCCGGTGTCACGGCCCATTGGGCTTCTTCGAATGTCACGTCGAAGGCGCCATCGTCCGCCGCCATGAACCGGCAGTCGGCGTCTGCCTGCCGATAGCGGGTCTTGGCGCCGTAGGATCCGGACACCGGCGGCTCGCCAGCTACCCAGCTCGCATCCTCCGCCCGCAAGGTACGGCTGAGCAGCCAGGGATGGTCATGACCCTGAACCACATAGAGAACGTTGGCCGCCATGTCCTTGCGCGCGACATACCACGCATCGGCCGTGCCGTCGCTGCGCTGTGCGCCGTGAACGCCGCCGATGCCCAACCCCTTGCGCTGCCCCAGGGTATAGAACGCCAGGCCCCGGTGCAGCCCGAGATCCAGGCCTTCGGGCGTGCGCATGGGCCCCGGATGCGTGGGCAGATAGCGGCCCAGGAATTCCCGGAACGGGCGCTCGCCAATGAAGCAGATGCCGGTGGAATCCTTCTTGGCCGCATTGGGCAAACCGATTTCCCGCGCAATGCGCCGGACCTCGGTCTTGCGGACTTCTCCGAGCGGGAACAGTGTCCTGGCCAGTTGCCCCTGATTGAGTCTATGCAGGAAATAGCTCTGATCCTTGGTCAGGTCCACCGCCTTCAGCAATTGGCTACGCACCCCGTGCGGCGTATCGACATGCCGCACGCGGGCATAATGCCCCGTCGCAATGTAGTCCGCGCCCAGGCCCATCGCATGATCCAGGAAGGCCTTGAACTTGATCTCGGCGTTGCACAGGACATCCGGGTTCGGCGTGCGTCCCGCGGAGTACTCACGCAGAAAGTCGGCAAAGACGCGGTCCTTGTACTCGGCCGCAAAGTTCACGGCCTCGATGTCCACCCCCACCACATCCGCCACGCTGGCCGCATCCAGCCAATCCTGGCGCGACGAGCAGTATTCGCTGTCGTCGTCCTCTTCCCAGTTCTTCATGAACAGGCCGACGACGTCATAGCCCTGCTGCTTCAACAGCCACGCCGAGACCGAGGAATCGACCCCGCCCGACATGCCGATCACCACGCGCGCACCGCGCCCGGACCGATGCTCAGCCACGCATGGCCTCGTCCACGGATTCGATCCAATGACGCACCGGCGTCTCGGTGCCGCCCTGCAGATGGCAGATGCACCCTATGTTCGCCGAAACAATGGTTTGCGGCAGCGTCTCCTGAATGGCCTTGAGCTTGCGGTCCCGCAGGGACAGGGAGAGTTCCGGCTGGGTGATGGAATAAGTGCCGGCCGACCCACAGCACATCTGCGATTCCGCAAAGTCCTGCAAATCAAATCCCAGGTCGCGCAGGAGGCGTTCCGTGACGACACGCAGTCCCTGCCAATGCTGCAGGGTACAGGGGGCATGGAAGGCGCAGCGTCCGGGAGCCGACGGCATTTTGGCCCGGAGCTCCTGCGCCATCGGCGCCAGGAATTCCGCAATGTCCTTCACGTAGGGCATGAGCCGCTGCGCGCGCTCCGCATAGTCGGGATCATGCGCAAGGTGGCGGCCGTAGTCCTTGATCATGCCGCCGCAGCCCGACGCATTCACGATGACGGCCTCGACTGCGCCGGACTCCAGCAGCGGCAGCCACGCATCGACGTTGCGCCGCATCTGGTCGCGCGCCGCTTCCTGAGCATCCAGGTGGAAGTTGATGGCCCCGCAACAGCCCGACCCCGCCGCGTAGCGAGCACCCACACCGACGGCATCCAGCACCCGCAGGGTAGCCGCGTCGATCGACGGCATCATGGCCGGCTGCACGCAGTTCGCCAGCATCAGTACCTGGCGAGGGTGGCGCTCCCGAGACCGCGGCAGCGGGCCGGCGGCCCGGGCCACCGTGATCTTGGCCCGCAAAGCGGCAGGCAGTACCGGCCGCAACCAGCGCCCCACCCCGTACAACGACTTGAACGCGGGTGAGCCCATCAGGCGGCGCAGCACCGTCCGAAGCAGCCGTTCCCGCCAGGGCCGTTTCACGCGGTCCGCGATCACCTGGCGACCGATGTCCACCAGTTCGCCGTATTTCACGCCCGAAGGACAAACCGTTTCACAGGCATGGCAGGTCAGGCATCGATCCAGATGCTGCTGGGTGACGTAGGTAGGTTCCACGCCCTCCAGCAGTTGTTTCATCTGGTAGATGCGTCCGCGAGGACTGTCCAGCTCGTCGCCCAAGATCTGATAGGTGGGGCAAGCCGACAGACAAAAGCCGCAGTGGGTGCAGCGACGCAGGATCTCTTCGGCCTCACGGCCGAAATCGGTATCCTGAGCCCAGTCTGCGAGTTGGGTTTGCATGAGGGGTCCTTGAATCGGTCCTTAAAATTCGGGAATCAGCCGGTGGGGATTGAAGATCCCGGCAGGGTCGAACTCCTGCTTGAGCCGCTGGTGAATGTGCAAGAGGCCCGCCGTCAGCGGATGGAAAGCTGGCACGTCGGCCGGCACATCCCCACGCCGATACAGGCAAACGGAGCCGCCCAGGGCCTGCGCCCGGGCTCGTAGCGCGGCGGCATCCTGGGGCCCCGCCAGCCAGCGCAACCCCCCGCCCCATTCGTGCAGCGTGGCGCCCAGATCCAGCGCGGGCGCCTTGGGCGGCAGCGCCACCCGCCACAGCGGCGTCTGCCGAAAGAACGCATGCGTCTGATCGCGCAGACCGGTCCAGAACGCGTCCGCGTCGGCCTCCAGCAGGGTCTGTCCCCCGATGCGGACCAGCGCCTGCCGCACGGCGGACTCGTTGCCGGACACGCGCACGGAGAGACATCCGCGGCCCACTCCGTCACCGATCCACGCGGTGGCCGAAATGGGCAGCGGTTGGGAGCGCCACCGCAAGCACTGCTCGAGCGCCCGCCGCTCGTCCAGCTCCAGCAACGTGGTGACTTCCGTGCGCGGCTTGGGCACGACCTTGAGGGAGACCTCGACGATGGCACCCAGGATCCCCAGAGATCCCGCCAGCAGGCGCGAGAGATCGTAGCCGGCCACGTTCTTCATGACCTCGCCGCCAAAATGCAGTACGGTGCCGTCGGCCCCGAGCAGGCGCGTCCCCAACACGAAGTCGGCCGCTGCCCCGGCCGCCATGCGCCGCGGGCCCGACAGGCCCGCGGCCACGCACCCGCCCAGCGTGCCGCCCGAGCCGAATCGCGGCGGCTCGAAGGCCAGCATTTGTCCCTGGCCGGCGACCAGCGCCTCGATCTCGGCCAGTGGCGTCCCCGAACGAGCGGTCAGAACCAGTTCGGACGGCTCGTAGGTGATCACGCCGGAATAAGGCGCAAGGTCCAGCCAGCCAGCCGTTTCGTCCCCAGGCCAGGGATTGCCATAGAAGGCCTTCGTGCCGCCGCCCCGAATCCGCAGCGTGCGCTTGGCCGCGCGGGCCGTGGCGACCTGCTCGCTCAACTCAGAAAGAACATATTCCATGGGTCTGCTCTAGAAACGGGGAATTTCGGGGAAGGCAATCTGGCCCCCATGCACGTGCATCTTGCCGTACTCGGCACACCGCACCAGCGTCGGGATGAGTTTGAGCGGATTGAGCAGCCCGTACGGGTCGAACGCACGCTTGAAGGCCGAAAACGCGTCCAGTTCCTCGCGGGAAAACTGGGTGCACATCTGGTCGATTTTCTCGATGCCCACGCCGTGCTCGCCGGTGATGGTGCCGCCGACCTGGACACACAGTTCCAGAATCGCCACCCCGAACGCCTCGGCCCGCCGGACCTCGTCGGGGGAATTGGCATCGAACAGAATGAGCGGGTGCAGATTGCCGTCGCCAGCATGGAAGACGTTCGAACAGCGCAGGCCGAATTCCTGTTCCATGTCCGTGATCGCCGCGAGCACACGCCCCAGATGGCGGCGCGGGATCGTCCCGTCCATGCAGTAGTAGTCCGGCGAGATGCGCCCGGCCGCTGGAAAGGCGTTTTTACGCCCGGCCCAGAACTTCAGGCGTTCCTCTTCGGTGGTGGAGGTCTGCAGACGGGTGGCACCCACTTCGCGCAGCAGCCTCTCCACTCGCGTGATTTCCTCGGCGACCTCGTCGGGCGTGCCGTCGGATTCGCACAGCAGAATTGCCTCGGCCTCCAGGTCATAACCTGCCTGGACGAACGGCTCGACCATGTTGACGGCCCGCTTGTCCATGAGTTCCAGGCCCGCCGGGATGATGCCGTCGGCAATGATGCGCGTCACCCCTTCCCCAGCAAGTTCCACACTGGGAAAGCTCGCCATCACGACGCGCGCGAGCTCGGGCCGGGGAATGAGCTTCACGGTGACTTCGGTCACCATGCCCAGCATGCCTTCGGAACCGATGAAAGACTGCAGCAGGTTCAGGCCCGGGGAATCGGGTGCCTCGCCCCCCAGTTCGACGACGTCGCCGTCGATGGTCACGAAACGCACCCGCAGGACGTTGTGCGTGGTCAGGCCGTACTTCAGGCAGTGCACCCCGCCGGAATTCTCGGCCACGTTGCCGCCAATGGAGCAGGCGATCTGGCTGGACGGGTCAGGCGCGTAATACAGCCCCAGCGGCGCGGCAGCCTCCGAGATGGCCAGATTGCGCACTCCGGGCCCCACCACGGCGACGCAGGCTTCCGGATCCAGCCGCAGGATCCGGTTGAACTTGGCCATCCCCACCAGCACGCCGCGGGGATGGGGTGTCGCGCCGCCCGACAACCCCGTGCCGGAGCCGCGCGGCACCACGGGCACGTTGTACTCGCGACAGGCCTTGAGGACCACCACGAGCTGGGCCTCGGTCTCGGGCAGCACGACGACCGGCGGACGCTCCCGATAGAGCAGCAAACCGTCGGCCTCGTAGGCGCGCGTCTGATCCGGCCGGCTCAGGATGCAATGGTCCGGCACACTCGGCCGGATCCTGGCCAGAAAGCCCGCAAAGTCCGGCTCGACAGACTGGTCCACCATGGCACTCGCCGCAGTATCCATCACGATTTCCTGATTCAGTCGGCCGCGGCCGGGGGCAGGATTTTGCCCGGGTTGAGAATGTTGTGCGGGTCGAGGGCTGCCTTGATGGACGCCATCACGTCCAGCGCATCCTGGCCGTGCTCGGCGCGCATGAAAACCTGCTTGTGCAGTCCCACGCCATGTTCGCCCGTGCAGGTGCCATCCATGGCAATGGCCCGATCCACCAGCCGATGGTTGATCCGCTCGGATTCCGCCCATTCGTCGGGGTCATCGGGATCCAGCAGCATCAGCACGTGGAAATTGCCGTCTCCCACGTGGCCGACGATGGTGTACGGGAAACTCGCCTGATCCAGTTCACGCGCCGTCTCGAGGACGCATTCCGCCAGGCGGGAAATGGGCACGCAGACGTCCGTCGTGCTCGACCGGCAGCCAGGCCGCAGCTGCAGTCCGGCAAAGTAGGCGTTGTGACGGGCCGTCCACAGGCGATTGCGGTCCTCGGGATGCTCGGCCCACTGAAAGTCCAGGCCGCCATGCTCTCGGGTGATGTCCTGGACGGACTGCGCCTGTTCGCGCACCGACGCCGGACTGCCGTGGAATTCGAACAGCAGCAATGGCGACTCGCGCAGCGTCAGGTGACTATAACGATTGGTCGCCCGCACGGCCCCTTCGTCCATGAATTCGACACGCGCCACCGGAATCCCCATCTGGATGATTTCGATGACGCTGTTGACCGCCGCGTCCAGCGTCGGGAAATTGCAGATGGCGGCCGACACGGCCTCAGGCTGCGGATACAGCCGTACCGTGACTTCGACGATGATGCCCAGCGTTCCTTCGCTGCCCACGAAAAGTCGCGTGAGATCATAGCCGGCGGAAGATTTGCGCGCGCGGCTGGCCGTCTCGATCACCCGGCCGTCCGCCGTCACGACCTTCAGCGACATCACGTTTTCACGCATGGTGCCGTAGCGCACGGCATTGGTGCCGGAGGCGCGCGTGGCCGACATGCCGCCCAGGCTGGCATCCGCGCCCGGATCGATCGGAAAGAACAGCCCCGTATCGCGCAGCGCTTCATTCAACTGCTTGCGCGTGACACCCGCCTGCACCGTCGCGGTGAAATCCTCGGCGTGAACGTTCAGGATCCGGTTCAGGCCCGACAGGTCCAGGCATACACCGCCCTGCACGGCAAGCACGTGGCCCTCCAGCGAGGAACCCGCCCCATAAGGAATGAGGGCGATGCCATGGTCGTGACAATGCCGCGCCGCCCAGGCAACCTCTTCGATGGACTGGGCGAACACCACGGCATCGGGCAACATGGGCGGATAGGGCGACTCGTCGCGGCCATGGTGCCCGCGCACGGCCTCGGCCCGCGAACAGCGCTCGCCGAACCGCGCCTGCAGCGCCGCCAGGAACCCGTCAGGCAAGGGCCGTACGTGCTGCACAACATGCAAGGTATCCATCTTCGTCCACGAAAGGGTCAGTTTGCGAGCCAGCGATCAGGCGGCATTGGCGGCCGGCTCGGCACTCGACAGGCGCTCGCGGCGGCCCCGCGCGGCGCGCGCGAGGCGATCCAGCAGCGCCACCGACGTGTCCCAGTCCACACAGCCGTCCGTAATGCTCTGACCATACACCAGAGGCTTGCCCGCTACCAAATCCTGGCGGCCGCCGACCAGATGGCTCTCGACCATGACACCGAACAGATGGGAATCGCCCGCCTCGACCTGAGCGCAGATGTCCTCGATCACCAGAGGCTGGCG
>Ga0134125_10006155_pt1 | contig 13603 bp, 11 predicted proteins | sample KB31751_FD_96464 | JGI IMG/M metagenome (GOLD analysis project Ga0134125, IMG submission 96464) | Terrestrial soil microbial communities with excess Nitrogen fertilizer from Kellogg Biological Station, Michigan, USA - KB3-175-1 | ecosystem: Environmental > Terrestrial > Soil > Unclassified ... | reverse complement strand
AGCCTGCCTTTCAGTTCTCTCATCCTCATGCGGAGGTGACGACATCTCTTTCATATCCAACATAGTCGAGTTTTGCAGAGGCCGGCGGAAGCGCGACCACATGGATGATTGCGAGGCGTGCATCACACTGTTTGGCGAGCCAGCCACCTCCCCGAAGAAGGGCCTCCGCTTTCGCTGGTCTCATCCAGTACGCATGCCATTGCATAACTTGCAGTTGGCGTCTCTCCATCTGGGTGTTTTCGCTGTTCCCGCGCCTGGATACTGCGCGATGTGACCCACCAGTCTCGACTGCCCCGCCCATTTGCGGGATTTAACCTTGGCTGTCCCGGTGCACACCAGATGATGGCAACCATTAAGGGAGGTACAATGCCAAACGTAGAAATTCAGAAAGTGAAGGACGGCCAGAAAGACGCTCTTCCGTACTTTCAGGAGTTTGAAGAGCGATTCAACGAGATCCGGAACCGCGCGTTTGCCCTCTTCGAAAATCGCGGACGAGGATTTGGGTACGATCTTGACGATTGGTTGAGAGCCGAACGGGAACTCTTCGCTTCGCCAGCCGCTGAATTGGCTGACAAGGGTAACGCCTATGAGTTGCAGATGGAGCTTCCTGGTTTCGAGCCGAAAGAGGTCGAAGTGACGGCGACACCGGACGAGTTGATCATTCACGCCGCCGCCAGTCAGGAGAAGAGGTCGGACAAAGGCAACGTGCTCTGGAGTGAATTCAGCTCGAGTGATGTTTATCGCCGGATTCCCGCTCCGACGCCGCTGAACACCGACGGTATAGCGGCGACACTCGAGAAAGGCGTACTGCGCATCACGGCCCAGAAAACAGCCGAATCGAAGTCCAAAGCCGTTGGGGTTAGAGCGGCGTAAATCCTTGCCCAGGACTGCTGGATAGCGGGCTCGCTTCGGCGAGCCCTCTTTTTGTATCTGGATCGTCAGCTTCTCTGACCGTTACCTGCAGCTTTTTCCTCAAATACAAGGCTATGAGGAGCCGATTCAAGATCGAGCACGACGCGTCCCTGAATGGCGCCGACCGCCAGGCCGTTCAGGACTTCGTTGATGTTTTCCAGAGGACTCCTCTGGATGTGCGCGGTTATCCTGGCGGATACGGCGATGTCGAGTGCTTCCCGCATGTCCGCTCTTGTCCCGACGACGGAACCGCGGACCGTTAGCCCTTTCAAAACCACATCAAAAAGCGGTAGCGGAAACTCTCCGGGAGGCAAACCGACCAGCACGCAGGTGCCTGCCCGTCTGGTCATGCCCACGCCCTGGCGGAATGCAGGAAGCGAAGGCGCTGTTACGAGAACTCCATGTGCGCCTCCGGTCATGCGCAGAACTTCCGGCACGGGATCATTCGCCGCAGCGTTCGCGGTAATCTCCGCGCCGAGTTGCCGGGCAAGGTTTAGTTTCTCGTCGTGTACGTCAATAGCCACAACATGGAGTCCCATGGCCCTTGCGTATTGAATCGCGAGATGGCCGAGTCCGCCGATGCCGACAATGGCGACCCATTGGCCGGGCCGCGCTTTCGTTTCTTTGAGACCCTTATAGGTAGTCACGCCAGCGCAAAGCAACGGCGCGGCGGCGATCGAGCTGAGGCTTGCCGGAATGCGCGGCGCGTATCGGGCGTCGGCAACGAAATACTCCGCAAAACTGCCATTCACTGTGTAGCCGCCGTAGACGGCGTCCGGGCACAGTGCTTCGTGGCCGGAAACGCACCACTCACATTGTCCGCACGCGCTGTGTAGCCACGGAAAGCCTGCGCGGTCGCCAGGCTGGAACGTTCGCACACCGCTTCCAACGGCGATCACAGTACCGACTCCCTCGTGACCGGGAATAAATGGGAGCCGTGGCTTTACGGGCCAGTCCCCGTCTGCGGCGTGACAATCGGTATGACAAACGCCACAGGCTTCGGTACGCACAAGGATCTCATTTGGACCGGGCGCTGGCATCGGCAGTTCGGTGATCTCAAGGGGTTGTGCGAATGCGCGAACGACCGCCGCCCGCATGGTTTTCGCTGTCATGAATACCTCCGGTCGCTGATCGGGCACAAGGCCAGCCAATCGCAAAAATCACTAAATGTCCTTAAACAGAAAGTCGGACGCCGCTTATAACCGCTTCGTCTGGGTCAATCCGCGCAAGGCTGCGCGGATTTGCACGCTACATTGAGGCGCGCCGGCGTTCGGCGAAGGTACGGGCGAGTTGCGCATCGTAACCATAGATGTCGTCGAAGAATCGAACAATGCCGTCTTCGCCTGCGATCGCCGTGCCATAAACGATCAGCACCGGGATCGGCCGGCCGAGCGTCACCTGTACTGTCTTCGAATCGTCAATGGCGGACCGGATTCGCTCCGGTGGCCAGCCGGATGTGTCATTCAGAACCCAGCGGGCAAGCCGCTCCGGGTCCTCCACCCGGATGCAGCCGTGGCTGAAGTCACGGCGAGTTTGGGAGAACAACTCCGTTGCGGGGGTGCCGTGCATATAAACGTTAAACCGGTTCGGAAAGACGAACTTGATAAAACCCAGCGCGTTATCCGCACCGGGAATCTGACGGATGCGCGAACCTCCTCCCGCCGCCGGAAGAATTTCGTAATGGTTTCGGGCAAGATAGCCCGGGTCTTTGTCGGCTTTCGGTTGTAGCTCTTTGAGCGCAATACTCGGGGGCACGTCCCACCACGGGTGAAAGATCACGCTGCCCATTTCGGCGGCGAAGATCGGCGTCTTGTGGCCGTACGCTTTGCCCACAATCACTTTCATGCGCAATGCGACGCGGTTGTCGCGATCGAGCGCGGCAAGTTCGAACCGCGGTATGTTCACGATTAACGGCGGGTGGTCGAATTGCCGTGGAACCCACCGCCATCGTTCGAGCGTCAGTTCAATCTGCCTCACGCGCTGAGCAAGCGGAATATTCAGGGCGCGCAAGGTCGCCCCGCCGAGAATGCCGTCCGGGGTCAGGCCATGACGCTCCTAAAAGCGCGCGACGGCCACAGCGAGGAAACCGGAATAATCATCCGGGATGGGCCCCGATTGCGGCGCGTCTCCGAGTCGGCGGAGAAATGCATACAATCGGGGAGCAGCGGAATATGGATCGCCGGGCTTGAGCGGATGCTTCGTCGAGGGGAATGTGTCCGGCTGACCGTCGGCCAGAAGACTTCTGTATCGCGCGAGTGCGTCTTGCGTTGTGCGGTACGACGGGAATGGCGGCTCCAGGCTCTGGAGAGCAGCGGCAATCGCATCCGGGTCTGCAGGAGCATATTGCAATTTATCGTGAATCCACGTCGCCAGTTTGCTGCTGCCTCGAACACCGGAATCAAAATGAAAGATGCCGGGGTTGGCGCGTCCGGAGTCCAGATCGGAGACAAAGCGCATCGCAGCGATCGTCAATTCAAGGTCGAAACGTGAGAGAGTGACGGCGTCTATCGCCCCTTGCTGAATTCCGCTGAGGCGCGACGCCCATCGGCTGCCGTCGTAGTCTTCGGGGTCGAGCCCTTTCACGCCGGCAGCGCGGATCGATGAAATCAGCGTGAGCGCCTGAGCGGTCGGCTGATTCCTGCGTATCCAGGCGAGATTGAATCCGTTGGACTCGTAAAAGTGCCGGAGGGCGGCCTGATCGTGAACCGGCGCTGGCGCACCGGAATCTTCCAGCCTTCCAGTCTCAATATGTTCGCGCAACCAATTCTCGACCTGACGGTCCACCTGGACGCCCGCCTGGACAAGGGCAATCGCGAGAAAGAAACTGCCTGTAGTCGCGGTGCGCAGTGGAACCATGCCCGCACACACGCACGTGGGCGTCCCACTGCGCAGGTTATCGATGCCTGCCAGCAGCCTCTGCCCCTGCGCCGAATCGCGCAATCCCGCGATCGGAGGCCGCGATTACGCGCACGTCGAGTTGCAGGCATTCCCAAAAGAGCCGGTATCCTGGCAACAACAGGTTGGTCTATGCGTTGCCGGTGCTCTCGTATGTCATCCCCGTGTGTCGAAGGTCCTTCGACGGTCGATATCGCTTATTTTTCGATGGAAATTGCACTTCGGCCGGAGATCCCCACTTATAGCGGAGGATTAGGCGTATTGGCCGGCGACATGTTGCGTTCCGCCGCCGATCTGGAAATTCCGATGATCGGAATCACCCTCGTACATCGCCTGGGCTATTTTCGGCAAAAGCTGGATGCAAAGGGAAACCAGGACGCGGAACCCGAGAGATGGAATCCTGCGAATTTCGCGGAACCGATGGATGTGCGCGTGTCGGTGCATCTCGAAGGCCGTCCGGTCGCGATAACCGCCTGGCGATACCGGCTTCGCGGGATCTCTGGTGGCGTGGTGCCGGTATATCTCCTCGACACGGACCTGCCTGACAACGCCGAATACGACAGGACTCTCACGAGCGAACTGTACGGTGGCGACCAGCGGTATCGGCTCATGCAGGAAGCTGTGCTCGGCCTCGGCGGCGCGGAATTGCTGGACGCGCTTGGCTACACAAGGATCTGCAGTTACCACATGAATGAGGGTCACGCGGCGCTGCTCGCACTCGGCCTGCTCCAGCGGGAGGCGCGCGAGGGACGCGCCGGTGGGAACGACATCGAATGCGTTCGCCATCGTTGCGTATTCACAACTCATACGCCGGTGCCCGCCGGTCATGACAAGTTTCCGCGGCCGTTCGTCGCTTCGATCCTGGGCGCCGGTCTGGTGGAACTCCTTGATGCGGCTCAGTGCTTCCGCGACGATCTGCTGAACATGACGTTTGTGGCGCTGCGGCTATCCCGATTCGTGAATGGCGTCGCGATGCGGCATGGTGAGGTCTCGGCCCATATGTTCCCGCAGTATTCGATCCGTGCGATCACCAATGGAGTTCACGCGGCCTCATGGACATCACCGCCCTTCTGTGATTTATTCGACCAGCAGTTGCCGGGGTGGCGTTACGACAATCTGTGCCTCCGTTATGCGATCCGGATACCGGTAAATGAGATTCAGAAGACCCATCGCGCCGCAAAACAGAGAATGCTCGCCGAGATTCAGGCGCGTCACGGTATCGAACTCCAGGAGGACGTATTCACCATAGGCTTTGCGCGCCGCGCTGCTGCCTACAAGCGAGCCGACCTTCTCTTCACCGATATCGAGCGGCTGCGCCGCATCGGCCGTAACGTGGGATCCATTCAGATCCTCTTTGCGGGCAAGGCGCATCCACACGACGAGAGCGGCAAGGATATGATCCGGCGGGTAGTTGGCGCGGCGGCGTGCCTTGAAGGAACCGGCGTCCGTGTCATCTATCTGAACAACTATGAGATGGAGCTGGCTGGTTTCCTGACGAGCGGTGTCGATCTGTGGCTGAACACGCCATTGCGCCCCTTTGAAGCATCTGGGACGAGCGGCATGAAAGCGGCTCTTAATGGAATACCAAGCCTGAGTATTCTCGATGGCTGGTGGGTGGAGGGTTGTCACGAAGGGCTCACCGGATGGGCGATTGGCGACCGGGATGCCGCTCCGGTTCGGGAAAGCGCGTCACTCTACGAGAAGCTCGAATCGATCATCCTCCCGATGTACTACCGAAATCAAGCCGCGTACGCGGAAATCATGCGGTCCGTTATTTCAGTGAATGCCTCGTTTTTCAATACCAACCGTATGCTCGGTCAGTATCTGAATGACGCCTATTTCCCTCGCGAGGACGCGCTCGCCGGGGCAAAAAGCGCAGCGCAGGAAGCCGCCTGAGCCCGGTGATCGGCGCCTGCGCGAGAAGGCGCGAGAAGGCGCGAGACCGCGCGTCTTATAACCCAACGCACACTTGCATGCGGTTCGGCTTCTTGCGGCAAATCGCCTAACCGCTTTTATTTCAGTAAAAGAGGGTTGCCGCTCGCCTGGTTTTCCCAGTGCAGCGTCCTTACCGGACGAAACACATGGCGCTTCGACAGATTCTCTTCCCCGTTGACTTTTCGGAGGCATGCGAACAAATAGCTCCCCAGGTTCGCTTCTTATGCGAGCGGTTCCGGGCTTCTTTGACGCTGGCTCATTTTATTTACATCCCCCCAATGGTCTACGGAGCCATCGATGCCTCTGGTCCGGTCGTATGGCCGGTTGAGGAGTTTATCGCGAATGCGGGGCAAAGGCTCAAAACCTTTTCGGAAAACTTTTTCCCGGGATTGGAAGCGCAGATCGTTGTGCGTGGAGGCGATCCGGCGACATGCATACCGGATCTCGCCGCTTCTCATCCATTCGATCTCGTCGCGATGCCGACCCACGGTCATGGACGGTTTCGAGTTCTCCTGCTGGGTTCGGTCACCGCGAAAACGCTGCACGACGCTCCATGCGCGGTGTGGACCGCGTGTCATACCGCGAAGCAGCGTCCTCCGGAACCATGGAAAAGAATTCTTTGCGCGATTGATACGGACGAAGAAGGCGTCAGGCTGCTTCGAAAAGCCGCTGAGCTGAGCGAAAACGGGACAATCAGCGTGCGGGTGATCCATGCCGTTCCCGCGGCCGGCCCGATCGAAGACCCATCTGCGGAGTTCACGTTCGAACAGTTTCTGTTGAAAACCGCGGAGACCACAGTAGCGCGGTTGCAGGCAGCTGCCGGAACAGCCTTTGAAGCGCTGGTAAAGCCGGGGGCGATTGCGGAGGTGGTCCGAGGCGAAGCAGCCGACTGGCAAGCCGACATTGTATTGATCGGCAGGGGTGTCCTTCCCCGATTCGCGGGTCAGTTACGCTCGCATGCTTATCCAATCATCCGAGCTGCGCCATGTCCGGTTCTCACTGTCTGACGGTCTCTCCGGGGCTCTCCGGACCCTCGCCATTGACGGGGTTGACAAACCAGGAGGCGGAACTACGGCTGCGCCGTTGCGGATACAACGAATGCCGGCCCATCCGGCGCTCGAACCAGCTGGCCAATTTTCTTCAGCTTCTTCTCGATCCTATGGTGATCGTCCTGTTCCTGGCAGCGGCGGTCTCAGGCTTTCTGGGCCAGAAGATCGACGCCACGATTATCACCACAATCGTCCTCCTCGGGGTCACAATCAATTTCGTCCAGAGCCAGCGCTCCGCCATCGCGATTGAGGGCCTGCGTGCGCAGGTTCAGCCTGTGACCGCGGCGCTGCGCGCGGGCGAATGGCGACAGATCCCGCAGCGGCTGCTTGTGCCCGGCGATATCATCCGGCTCAGCGCCGGCGATGTCGTGCCGGCCGATAGTCTGCTGTTGAGCGCGGAGCACCTCCGCCTGCTGCAGAGCGCGTTGACCGGAGAATCCTTTCCGGTCGAGAAAGAAGCTGCTTCCGGGCGAGAGCCCGCTCTCGATCTGGACACGCCATGGATGATCTTTCTCGGTTCCAGTGTGATCAGCGGATCCGGTGTTGCGAGGGTTTGCACGACCGGTCCGGGAACAGTTTTTGGCGACATTGCGACTCGCCTCTCGCGCCGGCCGCCCGAAACGGAATTCGAACGCGGTATTCGCGATTTCGGGTCCTTTATCATGCGGACCGTATTTCTGCTTGTTCTCTCCCTCCTTGTAGTTCGCATCGCCATGCATCGCGATCCTCTTCAGTCCCTCATCTTCGCTGTGTCGCTGGCTGTTGGCCTGACGCCGGAATTTCTTCCGATGATTGTTTCTGTAACGCTTGCGAGGGGCGCCGTAAGGATGTCGCGCAGAAAGGTGATCGTCAGGCATCTCGCGGCCATTCAAAACCTCGGCAGTATGGACGTGTTGTGCAGCGATAAGACGGGAACGCTGACTGAAGGCGTCATGAAGCTGGAGCGGGCAACCGATCCTCTGGGCGCCCAATCGGAGAGAGCGTTATTTCTGGCAGCCCTGAATAGCCGTTTTGATGCGGGTATCCGCAGCCCGCTCGATGTCGCAATTCTCTCTCGCGCCCATGAGGACTACGAAGAATACGAAAAGCTCGATGAAATCCCGTTTGATTTCGAACGGCGCCTGGTGTCGGTCGTACTGCGGCGGGCCGGCAGCCGTCTCATGGTCACCAAGGGCGCCCCGGAGCCCTTACTGGACCGATGTGGCAGTTATGAGATCGATGGGCAATCCTTTCCGTTCACGGTAGAGATGCGCGCGAACTGTGAGCGTGAATTTCAGCAGCTGAGCTGCGCAGGATTTCGCGTCCTCGGAGTTGCGTACCGAATCATGCCGTCTGCCGACAGCTACGCCGCGAAGGACGAAAGCGATTTGTGTTTTGCAGGTTTCCTCGCATTCATTGATCCTCCGCTGACAGATGCGCAGGACCTGGTGAAGGCTTTGTGCCGCGACGGTATCCGGTTGAAAGTGATTACGGGTGACAACGAATTGGTCACTCGGTACGTCTGTGAACAAGTCGGCATTGCGACCACGTCAATTGTGTGCGGCCGTGAAATAGAGTCGATGACGGATCCGGCGCTCGGCCACATGGTGGAAAGTACGGACGTGTTTGCTCGCGTCTCGCCCGCTCAGAAGAACCGCATCATTCTGGCATTGAAACGCCGTGGACATGTGGTGGGGTACATCGGCGATGGCGTGAATGATGCCCCATCGCTGCACAGCGCTGATGTTGGGATCTCGGTGCCGGGCGCCGCCGATGTCGCCCGCGAGGCTGCGGAAATCATTCTCACGGAGCACGGGCTGGACGTTCTTCACGCTGGTATTCTCGAAGGCCGGCGAGCCTTTGGAAACGTCATGAAATACATACTGATGGGAACCAGCTCGAATTTCGGAAATGTTCTGAGCATGGCCGCCGCCTCTATCATGCTCCCGTTTCTTCCGATGATGCCGACTCAAATTCTTCTGAACAATTTTCTGTATGATGCGGCGCAGATTTCCATACCGACCGATCATGTCGATGCTTCGTGGATCACACAGCCCCACAGGTGGACGGTCGCGGCAATCCGCCGATTCATGCTGTGGGTTGGACCGATCAGTTCTCTGTTCGACTTCCTGACGTTTTACGTGTTGCTGCACTTCCTTGGCGCAGGTGAGCGCCTCTTCCAGACCGGTTGGTTCGTGGAGTCACTCGCGACCCAGACGCTTGTGCTGCTCGTTATTCGGACCGCAGGCAATCCGTTTCGAAGCGCGCCCAGCAAGTTCCTGATCGTCACCACTCTCTTAGTGGTGATTTGCGGATTCCTCATTCCTGTCAGCCCGGCAGCCCGGTTGTTCTCATTTACTCCCCTGCCTGCTGTTTATTTCGCTTATCTGGTTCCCGCCATCGCGGTCTACCTGACAGTGGTTTCAATCGTGAGGCGGCTGACCGACATGCCCGCGGCGGCATAGCGATCGCACGTCACTGGCGCTTCATCCGCACCCGGACAGATGTGGAGCCGCATACGTACGTGCTGGCGCCTTCGCAGAGGATCACGTATGTCGTGTTTTCTTTGGGCTTAACCTCGAGCTTCCCGCTGGCGCCCTCAAATTCGCCGATCGCGCGAAGCGCGCCGGCTCGCGAATCGGGCGCCTCCTGAATGACGACCTTCGTCGCGCCTTTGATTGACCATCGAAGTACGGCCACTTCGCCGGGCGCGATCTCCCGCGGACGGATCTCAAATGCAAAATCCTCGGCCTTCCGCGTCACCGCCTTCTCGCTCTCAGCGGGCGCGGTTTGTCCTGGGCTGAGCATCCAGAACAACAGTAAGCAACGCGTCGCGACTTTCATTGGCCCTCCGCTCCGATGGATTTCAGAACCGCGTGACGCCGGATAGCCCGCCGCCGGGAATTCTGTCAGCCAACTACGGCACGCGGAATTCCAGGGTCCTCCGTCAGCTTTTGCGGTTGGACATTCGGGTGCATCTGGATCCGGGAACTTTTTGAAAGCCGATGCCTATCGCCTCAAACGCGACTTCATTTTCAGCCCGCCACACGTCAAAGACACCTTCCCCTGCACGCTGTCGCCGGTCGCGCGAAAAGGCGCACGTTGCCCGCTCTCTGCGCATAAACACTCAACTGCTGGAAATGTCGTTGCGGAGGTCATCGGCGCCGCACGCAACCACGCCCGCTGGCGCCTCGCTTTCGAGGCAGCCACAAGTGAACGCCGAATTGGATCGAATCCAAGGGGAGGCTATCGATGTCTGACTTCAACCGGGAAGAAATTGAACGTTACCTGCGGAGCGTGCTCGGCGAACCGGTGACGGTGGTAAAGATGGCGATACTTGGCAATGATCACGCACAGGGTGACGTGAAAGAGTGCGGCTACGGCATCCCATTGAAATTGGACGTTCGAGGCAATGGCCGGGGACGCATGATAGTCGTGCTCCACACGATGAGTCCAGGCCAATTCGGCCATGAGCATATGGCTGATCGAGCAAAGCAACTCATTTGGGATCATCACGCGTTCGATCGGCTTCCCAGACATGTCCGATCGCTTGATGTGGGTGGCCTCCGCGGGGGACAACTCATCTCGCTCGGAAACGTGGAAGAGTTCTGCCTCCTGACAGAATACGTGGAGGGCGAGACTTATTCGCACGACCTGGAACGTGTTCGGGATTCAGGCGTTGTGACCGACTTCGAACTCGCCCGCGCCGATGCGCTCTGCGATTACCTTGTAGAAATCCATAAGGTGCGCGGGACCGACTCACGTCTGTACGCTCGGCGTATCCGGGAACTGGTGGGAGACGGCGAATGCATCATGGGCATCGCTGATTCATATCCCGCACATTGTCTGGTTTCGCCTGCTCTTCTCGAGCGGGTGGAGCATTTGGCCGTAACCTGGAGATGGCGCCTCAAAGGACGGACCCATCGTCTCCGCCAGGTTCACGGAGACTTTCACCCCTGGAACATTCTGTTTCGAGCGGGAACGGACTTTTCCCTTCTGGATCGTTCTCGCGGTGAATACGGTGATCCCGCTGACGATGTAACCTCGCTGACCCTGAACTACATGTTCTTTTCACTGCAACGCACCGGGCGTCTCGGGGATGGTTTCGAGGAGTTGTTTCAACGTTTCTGGAGTCGATACCTCGAAAGGAGCGGCGACTACGAGATCCTCCGCGTCGCCGCGCCGTTCCTCGCCTTTCGCGGACTTGTGATGGCGAGCCCAATCTGGTATCCGTCGCTTTCGGATAGCGTGCGCCAGAAGCTCCTGACTTTCATCATCAGCGTGCTGGAAAGCGATACCTTTGACCCCGAGAGAGCGAATGACTACTGTCGAGCTTAAGCATCCACCTGCTTTCGCAATCTGGGTCACGGGGCTGCCGGCCTCGGGAAAGTCGACGCTTGTCGCGGCGCTGAGGATGGAATTGAAAAACTGCGGTATTCACCCCGCCGTTCTGGAATCTGACGCGTTACGTGAGATCCTGACTCCCAACCCACGCTACGACGAGCCCGAGAGAGACTGCTTTTACCGCGAGATGGCCGAAATCGGGGCACTGCTCGTTGATCAGGGCGTACCCGTAATCTTCGACGCGACCGCGAACCGGCGCTCTTACAGGCGCGGGGCGCGCAACAGGATTCCCCGATTCCTGGAGGTCTACGTCGACTCTCCATTGGCGGTTTGCGTGTCGCGCGACCCAAAGGGAATTTACCGCAAGGGGCGTGAAGGTAAATCAGAGACGGTCCCAGGTATTCAGACCGGTTACGAACCCCCGGAAAGCCCGGACGTGATCGTTCACGGCAATTGCGAGACGCCAGAATCAGCCGCCCAGCGGGTCATCGCCGCGCTTCACGCGAAGACCTGCGCGAAATGACTGGGGGACGAGATGAACCAGCGTCAAATCCCCCAACGTTGATCCCTGCTGCCGCCCGGAGCCCGTCCTGATAGCTGTTTCGCGCCCTGGTGTACGGTCTCTCAATTGCCCACCTCGTGTACTTCGGAGAAATGAGGTCACATGATTCAGCAGCTACAGGAACATGGGGCGGCGCTTTTGCAAAAGAGCGTCATGCATGCGAACGTATTTCGCGGAAAAGGGCGCTTCGGCCTGGAAGAGAAGCCTATTCCCCACGCGGGCGTCGGACAGGCAGTCATGCGCGTCCGATTGACCACAATCTGCGGGACCGATATCCATATCATTCGCGGCGAATACCCGATCGCACCCGGTCTGACGATCGGCCATGAGGCAGTGGGAACGATCCACGAACTCGGACCTGGCGTGGAAGGCTACCGCATTGGGCAACGAGTCATGACGGGCGCGATCACTCCCTGCGGCCAGTGCGAAGCTTGTCTTCGCAACGATAGATCGCAGTGTGGCGGCCCACTTGGTGGATGGAAGCTCGGCAACACCATAGACGGCACGCAGGCGGAATACGTATTGATCCCGCACGCACAGGCCAATCTGGCGCCGATACCCGACGCGCTTTCCGACAGGCAGGTACTCCTTCTTGCCGACATCGCATCGACAGGATTCAGCGCCGCCGAACGCGGAAATGTTCGGCTCGGGGATTCCGTTGCCGTGTTTGCTCAGGGTCCGATCGGCCTGTGCGCAACGCTCGGCGCGCGGCTTCGTGGCGCTGGCCGTATCATCGCGGTGGACTCTGATCCCAACCGCCTGCGCATGGCGCGCGAATTCGGAGCCACTGATGTTATTGAGGCGAGCCCGGAGGTCGCGGATCAGATTCGCCGGCTCACCGCGGGCACTGGCGTGGATGTCGCGATAGAGGCCCTCGGAGCTCAGGAGACGTTCGAAAACGCGCTGCGTTCGCTGCGTCCAGGCGGTACCCTCTCGAGCCTCGGCGTCTATTCAGGTCATCTGAAAGTACCGCTCGACGCGTTTGGAGCCGGCCTCGCCGATCATCAAATCGTCACGACGCTATGTCCGGGCGGAAAAGAACGGATGTGCCGGCTCATGCGTCTTGTTGAGTCGCATCGTATCGATCTGGCCCCGTTGCTGACTCATCGGTTCCGGTTAGATCAGATCGGGGAGGCTTATGAGCTCTTTTCTTCTCGCCGCGAAAACGTTCTTAAAGTAGCGATCGAGGTGTCGTGATCGTTCCTGCCAGCTTAAGACATTCCGCCGTTCATCGCCGGACGCCAGGATAATGCGCGATATGACGCCCATGCGGCCGCAATCTGCGCCCCTTCACGCAGGGCTCCTGGTAAATGGCGGTCCATCGGCTCTCCCCAATCAGCTAATCGCTGGAGGGCGCGGTCCTCGAAATGCCGGGGTTACTTCGAGCGAGGGTGTTCTGGATGGCGATGCCAAAGGATATTCTGTACCCCATCGATTTCTCCGATCGTTGCCGTGGAGCGTGGCCTGCCGTGGCGTCAATGGCGCGCCGTCTGGACGTACCCGTAACCCTGCTGCACGTTCTGGATCTCCGCTATGCCGACGAGGACGAAGTGTTCTCAGGCTATCTGTCAACGCTCCGAGCGCGAGCGCAAGAGATGCTGGAACGGTTTGAGACACCGGGAATGGAAATCCCCGCCCATCGCCGCGAACTGGCCACAGGGCCGGCCGCCACGCGCATCATTCAGAAGGCCGGGCAAATGGCGTCACCCTGGATTATGCTTCCGACGCGCGGGCACACCAGATACCGGCAATTATTGCTCGGCTCGGTCACAGCCTCGGTTTTACATGATTCGCCGTATCCCGTCTGGACGGAAACCCATACGGAATACGGCACGCTCCATCCGGATGTGCGTGAGGCGATCGTCTGTGCTGTCGACATGGGCGCCCGCACCCCGGAACTGCTGGCGCTCGCTCGGGAATTGAGCGT
>Ga0134125_10006153_pt1 | contig 13606 bp, 13 predicted proteins | sample KB31751_FD_96464 | JGI IMG/M metagenome (GOLD analysis project Ga0134125, IMG submission 96464) | Terrestrial soil microbial communities with excess Nitrogen fertilizer from Kellogg Biological Station, Michigan, USA - KB3-175-1 | ecosystem: Environmental > Terrestrial > Soil > Unclassified ... | reverse complement strand
TTGCCGCGACCGCGATCGCCGCAGCAAAGGCGATTCGCTCCGTCCACCCGACGCTTCCGCGTGTGCTCGGCGGCATCTCGCCGATCGATCCACGCTTCATGGAGAACATGAAATCGCGCGGTGTGCTCGATCACGTCGATGCGGTCGCGGTGCATGGTTTCCCGCTGGACTGGAATTTGTGGAAGATCGAGGAGTGGCCGCAAAAGGTCGCCGAAATTCAGGAGCGGGTATCCATGCCGGTCTGGGTGACCGAGGTCGGCGTATCCTCTTTCGGCGCCGACGAAGTTCAGGCGTGGGGACTTGAGCGCACCGCAAATCTCCTGATCGGATGTACGCCGCGGATCCATTGGTACAGCCTGTATGATCTGCCCGCGACCTGGGAAGCGACGACGCGGCACAAAGAGGCAGAGGGCTCCTCCTATTATCGGCACTTCCACATGGGACTATTGCGCGAAGACGGCACACCAAAGCCCGCATTTGAAAGCTTCGCCGGGCATTCCCCTGCCCTGGGTCTATGCCAATGGTTCCATTTCGAGGATCATCGGCTCGATGATGCCGTACGCTGGATGCGCCGGCTTGGCGTGCGCCACTTGAGGACTGGCCTGTCCTGGGCCGACAGTTTCCGGCCCAACGCGCTCGATTGGTTCGACCGGCAGATGGATGCGCTATCGGAGTTCGAGGTCACCGTCACTTTCTGCTTCACCCCCGAACACAGGGGCATCGCTCCGCACCATACCAGTCCGCCGCTTGACCCGGACGAATATGCGGAGTTTTGCGCGCGCATGATCGAGCGCTATTGCGATCGGTCCCACGCGACCTCGCGTGTCGACGCCTCGGAGAGGATAGCGCTATGCGCGCCATGATCCTCGTCATGGATTCGGTCGGGATCGGCGCGGCACCGGACGCGGCGCGCTATGGCGACGAAGGCGCCGATACGATCGGCCATATCGCCGAGGCTTGCGCGCGCGGGAAGGCGGACAACGCGCATCGTCAGGGGCTGCTGCGGTTGCCCAACCTCGCCGCGCTTGGCCTCGGGCAGGCCTGCCATCTCGCCACCGGACGCTATCCGCCCGGTCTGGACGATCGGCCCGCATTGTTCGGTCGTTTCGGTTGCGCCAGCGAGCAATCGAGAGGCAAGGATACCCCCTCCGGCCATTGGGAAATCGCGGGCGTGCCGGTCAGGTTCGACTGGGGATACTTCCCAAAAACAAAACCTTCTTTTCCGCCAGCGCTTGTCGATGCACTTTGCGCTGAGGCGGAACTGCCCGGGATTCTCGGCAATTGCCACGCTTCCGGGACCGAGATCATCTGCCAACTCGGTTCGGTACATATGAAAACCGGCCAGCCGATTTGCTATACCTCCGCGGACAGCGTCTTTCAGATCGCAGCTCATGAAGAGGCGTTCGGGCTCGGGCGACTGTACGAGGTGTGCGGTATCGCGCGGCGCCTCGTCGACCCGCTCAACATCGGCCGCGTGATCGCGCGCCCGTTCGTCGGCTCCTCGCCGGCAAATTTCAAGCGCACCTCCAACCGGCACGACTTTTCGGTGCCGCCGCCCGAAAATACCATCCTTGACGTTGCGGTCGCGCAGGCCCGGGACATCATCTCGATCGGCAAGATCGACGACATTTTCGCACATCGCAGCACTGGCCTTAACAAAAGAGGCGACGGTAACGACGCCCTGTTCGACTGCACGGTTCGAGGCTGGGATGAACTTCGCGACGGCGGATTGCTGTTTGCCAATTTCGTCGACTTCGATAGCGTCTATGGTCATCGTCGTGACGTGGCCGGATATGCCGCCGCATTGGAAACCTTCGACCGCCGCTTGCCCGAACTCTTGTCGCGACTGGAGCCTGACGACCTGCTGGTGATCACAGCTGATCATGGCTGTGATCCGACCTGGAAGGGAACTGATCACACCCGCGAACAGGTGCCAATCCTCCTGGTCGGCAGCGGGCAGCGCGAGCCGATCGGCAAGCGCGGCGGCTTTGCCGACATCGGTGCCACCGTCGCGCGGCACCTCACGTTGCCGCCGTTGCGCCATGGGCATCCGTTCTGATCATTTTGGCGCGTCGAGCGTCTCACCCGCGTTACTGATCTATGTTAGAGAAACTTTTGTTTGTAGGTCTTCGAGGAACCATCATTCGTTGCTTCGCTTCTAACCTCTCGGAGTGACAAGCGCCTTTCGCAAGTCGGAAGCGCTTTCTGGCCGAGACAGGCTTTCCACTCCGATACGAACGGTCGTCATCCGCTCAGTTTGGAAGGAGAGCCGGCGAAATGAAGCGAGTTCTGATCACCGGAGGCGCAGGCTTCATCGGGTCGCACATCGCCGACGTGCTGCTTGCCGCGAACTACGAAGTCAGGCTGCTCGACAATCTTTCGCCGCAGGTCCATGGCGCCCATCGTCAGCGACCAACCTATCTTAACAATGAGGCCGAATTGATCGTCGGCGACGTCACCGACGCGTTCGCGATCGATCGCGCCTTGCGCGGCGTAGACATGGTGATCCACCTAGCATCCGCCGTCGGGGTCGGACAGAGCATGTACGACATCGAGAGCTATGTCAGGATCAACGATTTCGGCACCGCCGTTCTCCTTCAAGCCCTGACAAAGCGCCCCGTGGAACGCCTGCTGGTCGCCTCCTCGATGAGCATCTACGGCGAAGGACTTGCCCGCACGTCGGACGGCAATGCCGTCTGCCCGGAAGAGCGTTCGATCGATCAGCTGAAGCAGGCAGATTGGGAGCTGAAGGACCAGCAAGAACGCAGTCTCGTCCCTCTTCCGACCCCGGAAACCAAGCGACCTTCGCTCAGCTCGATTTACGCGCTGAACAAATATGCCCAGGAGCGTATGTGCCTGGTTACCGGCAAGGCGTACGGCATTCCGACCATAGCGCTACGGTTCTTCAACGTTTTCGGGCCGAACCAGGCTCTCTCCAATCCCTATACCGGCGTGTTGGCGATATTTGCGGCGCGCCTGCTCAACGACCGCGCGCCGCTGATGTTCGAAGACGGTCTGCAGCGCCGCGATTTCGTCCATGTACGCGATGTTGCCCGCGCCTGTCTGCTCGCGCTTGAAACGAGCCGCGTCAACGACGTCTTCAACGTTGGATCGGGACAGTGCCGCACCATTCTCTCGGTCGCGCAGGACCTCGCACGGGTGATGGGGCGCCCGACGCTCGCGCCGCTGATCACCGGAAAATACCGCGCCGGCGACATCCGCCATTGCTTCGCCGACATCGAGAAGAGCCGTACGATGCTGGACTTCGAGCCGCGCGTCTCGTTCGACGAAGGCCTCCAAGAACTCGCGGGCTACCTGGCCGATCAGGTCGCTGATGATCAGGCGGAAAGGGCGACCGAGGAGTTACTGCGGCGAGGGTTGGTCGCATGAGCCGCGGCAGCGCAAGCAACAAGCCTATCCTCATTACCGGAGGATGCGGCTTCATCGGCTGCAATCTGGCCGATCGGTTAGCCGCGCGCGGCGATCGCGTGAGCATCCTGGACAACCTCGCGCGCGCCGGAGTCCGCGAAAACGCCCAATGGCTGAAATCTCGCCACCTCGATCGCGTGAACATCGCGGTTGCCGACGTCCGCGATCCGATCCCTGTGATCGGCGCCGTGCGCGAGGCGCGGGCCGTGCTTCATCTCGCGGCTCAGGTGGCGGTGACCAGTAGCTTGGAGCGCCCGATCGAGGATTTCGATACCAACGCGCGCGGCACCATCAACGTGCTTGAAGCGGTGCGGCTTCACAATCCGTCCGCGCCGGTCGTCTTTGCCTCCACCAATAAGGTCTATGGCCGGCTCGTCGACGATGCCCAGATCGGCAAGCGCGGCCGGCGCTATGTCCCGTCCGATCCAGCGTTGGCGCGCGGCGTGGTCGAAAGTGCGCCGCTCGACTTTTACAGCCCCTACGGCTGCTCGAAAGGAACGGCGGATCAATACGTACGCGACTACGCGCGGGTCTTCGGCCTGCGCACGGTCGTCCTGCGCATGAGCTGCATCTATGGTCCGCGTCAATTCGGCACCGAAGATCAGGGCTGGATTGCACATTTTCTCTTGTCCGCATTGCGCGGCGATCCGCTGACGATCTATGGCGACGGCTTCCAGGTGCGTGACGCGCTCTATGTTGCGGATGCGGTCGACGCCTGGATTGGCGTGCTCGATCAGATCGATCGCACGCACGGGCGGATCTTCAACCTGGGCGGAGGGCCAGCCAACTCGGCCAGCCTGCTCGAGCTGATCGAGCTGATCGCACGGCTTACCAATCACGAGATCAGCCACAGCTTTGCCGATTGGCGACCGGGCGATCAGCCCTGGTACGTCAGCGACGTCAGCGGGCTCCACGACGCGATCGGCTGGGAGCCAGCCACTTCGCTACTCGACGGCCTCGCCTCCCTGCAAGACTGGCTGGAAAGCCGCTTCGGCCGCCCGTTTGGAAACCAGGGAGCTTTCGCATGACGCGGATTGCTCTGATCAATCCGAACTGGCATTTCGAAGGCAGCATCTACTTCGGTTGCCGCTCTCCGCATCTGCCGCTGGAGTTCGGAATCGCGCAGCACTACCTCCGCCGCGCCGGCCATCCCACGCTGTTGCTCGACGCGCATCTGTTCGGCCTCCCGCTCACCGACATCGAGGCCGAGCTGCGCGCCTTCCGTCCGGAGATGATCGTGGTCAGCAGCGCGCCGACCTATCTGTTCTGGCGCTGTGCGCCACCGGAGCTGCGTGTGCCGCAGGAGCTTACCTTCGCGTTGCGCGATCTCGCGCCAACTCTTGTCGCCGTGGGCCCTCACGGCTCGACCACGCCACGCGCCGCGCTGAAGAAGCTTGCGGTCGACCTCATCGTGATGGGAGAATGCGAGGAGGCCCTGGTGCGGCTGGCGAGCGGAGAACGCGATTTCGCCGGCCTGTGTTATGCGGATGGCGGACAGATCCACGTCAACGGCGGACCGCAGGCTGTCGCGTTTGCCGATCAGCCGGCGCTGGATTGGCCGCGCGAAATGCTGCAGAGGCACCACCATCACCACCATCGATTTGAAGCTGAACCGCTCGGCCCGGGTGCGGAAGTCGAGGCTTCGCGCGGCTGTCCCTATAATTGCACCTTCTGCGCCAAGGAGAATTTCCGCAACGCCTATCGCAAGCGTCCGCCTCGTCTCGTTCTTGAGGAGATCGACAATCTGCGCCGCCACGGCGTGGAATACACCTACTTCGTGGACGAGATATTTCTGCCCAATGCCGAGTTGCTGCAAGACTTGGCGGGCCGTGGTCTCAAATTCGGCGTGCAGACCCGCATCGACCTCTGGAAGCCGGAGATGCTCGAGCTCCTCGGCCGCGCCGGGTGCGTCTCGATCGAAGCTGGTGTCGAAAGTCTTTCTCCCGAAGGCCGCGCAGCGCTCGCCAAGAACTGCAGGATGACCACGGACCAACTCGCTGACCGCCTGATCTTCGCGCGCAAGCACGTGCCGTTCGTCCAGGCCAATCTCATCGAGATGCCGCAGGACGATGATCCCGCCGTGCAGCGCTGGCGCAAGAAGATGCAGGACAATGGCGTGTGGGCCAATGATCCGGTTCCGCTCTATCCTTATCCAGGCTCGCCGGATTACCGCAAGCTTTGGGGCGAGCCCGATGATTTCGCATGGGAGCGCGCCCATGCCCACTACCTATCCATGTTCAGCCAGTTCAGCGACGTGCAGGAGGAACGCCCCGCGCCGCTGAGCAAATTGGAAGCGCAGGTGGTCTGATGCGTCGCTTGTCGGATCTCCGCATTATATTGACCACAGATGCGGTCGGCGGCGTTTGGACCTTCGCCACGACGCTCGCCTCGGCGCTCGCGGCACGCGGTGCCGATGTTCATCTGGTCACGATGGGCCCCGCTCCGCGCGAAGACCAGCGCGCAATGATTTCGGCATCTACGGTTCATCTGATCGAAACGCCCCTCGCGCTGGAATGGCAGGACCCGGATGGCAGCGATGTCCCAGCCGCCCGGGATTTCTTCGGCCGGCTCGAAAGACAGCTCCGAGCCGATATCGTTCATCTCAACAGCTTTCGGGAAGCGGCATTCGACTGGAATTGTCCTGTCGTGATTGGCGCGCACTCCTGCGTCAATTCATGGGCCATCGCCTGCAAGGATACGGCGTGGCTGTCGCAACCGCGCTGGCGTCCCTATACCAAGTGGCTTGCCGCCGGGCTCAATCACGCACAAGCCTGGGTTTGCCCGAGCCGCGCTCTTCACGATGTCATGGTCGATCTCTACCATCCCCGTTCGCCCGGATTCGTGATCTGGAACGGCACACCGCAGACCGAGTCAGCGCAAGCCGAAAAAGAAATCCTCATCCTGGCCGCGGGTCGGATGTGGGATTCCGCCAAGAACCTCTCTCTGTTGAAGCGCGCCGCCGGCAAGCTCAAATGGCCCATCCTGGTTGCCGGACCGGCCGACGATGCGCATGATTGCGGCTCGGCCATTCGGCTGCTGGGGCAGCTTCGTCATGCCGAACTGCATCGATTGATGCACCGAGCCGCGATCTTCGCGAGCCCCGCGCTCTACGAGCCGTTCGGCCTTTCCGTCCTGGAAGCGGCATCAGCCGGGTGCGCCCTGGTTCTGTCGGATATTGCGAGCTTTCGCGAACTCTGGGATGAGGCGGCTCTTTTCATCGACCCGACGGATGACGATGCCCTTCGCCGCGCGCTGATCGAGCTATGCAGCGACGCCTCGAAACGCACAGCATTGCAGCAGGCGGCCCTGGCGCGCTCCCGGAATTATTCGGTGAGAAGAATGGTCGATAGTTATGTCGCGTTTTATCAGGGCCTGCTCGCGCCGACGCCAAAAGCGATCCTGACTCCGGCACTCGAGGTGTCGCTATGAAATGCGTCCTCTTCTATCATGCGTTTTCATCGTGCTGGAACAACGGTAATGCGCATTTCCTGCGTGGTATCGCGCGCGAGCTCTCCAAGCTCGGTCATGACGTCGTCGTCTACGAACCGGCGGATGGTTGGAGCCGCGTGAATGCGATCCGCGATCGCGGCCAAGATGTTCTCATGGAAGTCTCGCGGCTTTTCCCAGACGTTACGGTGCGCTCATACGATCAGTCTCTCGACCTGGATGAGGCGCTCGAAGCCGCCGACCTTGTCATCGTGCATGAATGGAATCCGGCTGATCTGATCGAGCGTATCGGTCGTCGCCGTGCACAGGGTGCCCCGTTCACGCTTCTGTTCCACGACACGCATCATCGCGCCGTGACAGCCCGCGAGGAGCTCGCGCAACTCGATCTTGACGGTTTCGATGGCGTTCTCGCGTTCGGCGAAGTCCTGCGCCAAGTCTATCTCCGCCTCGGCTGGGCGAACAAGGCGTTCACCTGGCACGAAGCGGCCGATACCGAATTGTACCGTCCGTTACCGGAGCACGAGAGGGTGCACGACCTCGTATGGATCGGCAACTGGGGTGACGATGAACGCACTACCGAGCTGCGGGACTACCTGATCGAACCTGTTGCGACGCTCAAACTTCGCGCCGCGATCTACGGCGTGCGCTATCCGCAAGCAGCGCTCGACGCGATCAACGCCGCGCGCATCGCATTCGGCGGCTGGCTTCCGGCACATCGAGCGCCTCTCGCTTTCGCCCGGGCGCGGGTGACGGTGCATGTTCCGCGCGGCCCCTATGTCCGTGCGCTGCCCGGGATTCCCACCATCCGAATGTTTGAGGCCATGGCCTGTCGTATCCCCATCGTATCGGCGCCGTGGGAGGACACCGAAGCCCTTTTCACACCGCAGTCCTATCTTCGCGTAGGCAATGGCGCCCAGATGCGGGATGCACTCTCCGTCTTGCTGCGTGATACGGAATTTGCTGCGGCAATTGCCGATGCCGGCTTCCGCCTGGTGGCGGAACGCCACACCTGCCGTCACCGCGCGCTCCAACTGCTCGACATCGTCGACCAAATCCGCGACCAACGTGCCCCCGCGGCACGAACGCAATTCGAGGGAGCCGTCGCATGAGGATTTGCTTCTTCGGCTCAAGCCTGGTCTCGTCCTACTGGAACGGCGCGGCGACCTACTATCGCGGAATCCTCAAAGAGATTGCCGCGCTCGGCAACGACATCACCTTCTTCGAGCCGGACGCATTTGAACGCCAGGCCCACCGCGACATCGACGATCCGCCCTGGGCGAGGGTCGTAGTCTATCCTGCGACCCCGGAGGGATGGCAGCGTGCACTCACCGCGGCGGGTCGATCGGCTGATCTTCTGGTGAAAGCGAGCGGCGTCGGCGTGTTCGATGTCGAACTGGAAAATGCAGTTGCCGAGATATCTTCGAGGGCCCTGCGCATCTATTGGGACGTCGACGCGCCCGCGACGCTCGAAGCGATTGCCGGCGATCCTGCCCATCACCTGCGCGACGCCATACCTCGTTATGACCTCGTGCTCACCTATGGCGGCGGCGACAATGTCGTGCGCGCCTATCGCGCGGCGGGCGCCCGCGATTGCGTGCCGATTTACAACGCGCTCGATCCGACGGCGCATCATCCGGCGCAACCGATGGCGGAATTTACCGGCGATCTCAGCCTGCTCGCCAACCGGCTGCCGGACCGCGAAAAGCGCGTCGAGCAATTCTTCATTAACGTGGCTCAGCAATTGCCCGGAAGGAAGTTTGTCTTGGGAGGCGCCGGCTGGGATACAAGGCCGATGCCGCAGAACATTTGCAAAGCCGGCCATGTCGGCACCGCCCAGCACAATGGCTTCTTTTCATCCGCGCTCGCCACCCTCAACGTCAACCGGGACAGCATGGCCAGGTACGGCTTCTCGCCGCCGACCCGCGTCTTCGAAGCGGTCGGCGCGGGCGCCTGCCTGATCACCGATGCCTGGGAAGGCATCGATCATTTTCTCGAACCCGGCACGGAGGTGCTGGTCGCCGCAAATGGTGATGAAGTAGCCGGACATCTCGACGCACTCGATCCCGCACGCGCGGAATCGATTGCGCAGCGGGCACGGACACGCATCCTCGCACACCACACCTACCGCCATCGCGCCCGACAATTCCACAACCTGCTTGAACACATGAACACCAGGACAGAGGCCGCGGAATGAACCTCAAAATTGTCGTCATCGGGCTTTCGGTCACCTCGTCGTGGGGCAATGGTCACGCGACCACCTATCGCGCCCTGCTCGAAGCGCTGGCGCGGCGCGAGCACCAAGTCACTTTTCTGGAGCGCGACGTTCCCTGGTATCGCAACCACCGCGACTTCACCAAGCCATCCGGCTGGAACGTCCGGCTTTATCAGCGTCTGGAGGATTTGCCGCGGCTGTTCGGCTCGCTGATTGCGGAAGCCAATCTCGTCATCATCGGCTCCTATGTGCCCGACGGAATCGCGATTGCCGATTGGGTCACGGCGCACGCGGAGGGACTCACCGCGTTCTACGACATCGACACGCCCGTGACCCTCGCGGGGCTCGACCGGGGGCTCGACTACATTTCGGCCGCCATGATCCCGCGTTTCGATCTTTACCTGTCGTTCTCGGGCGGCCCCGTGCCGGGCATGATCGAGGACATCTATGGCAGCCCGATGGCGCGTCCGTTGTATTGCAGCGCTAATCTGGAATTATATCGGCCGAGCAATCCAACGCCGAAATGGTCGCTGGGCTATCTCGGCACTTACAGCGATGACCGCCAGCCGCAGCTTGACAAGCTGCTGCTGACGCCCGCGCGGGAGCTTTCCAACGAGCGCTTTATCGTTGCGGGATCGAAATATCCGGAACGTCTGGTTTGGCCGGGAAATGTCGATCGTACTGAGCACCTTGCCCCACATGAACATCCGGTCTTCTACGCGCAGCAGCGCTTTACGCTGAACGTGACGCGCGCCGACATGCGCTCGCTCGGCTTTTCTCCCAGCGTGCGCTTGTTCGAGGCGGCCGCCTGCGGCACGCCGATCATTTCGGATCGCTGGCCCGGTCTCGAGACGATCTTCACCCCGACGTCGGAGATCCTGCTCGCCTCCTGCCCACGCGAAGTCATCGAGATTGTCAACGGAATGTCCGAGGAGAACAGGCTAGCGCTCGCGGAACGCGCGCGTCAGCGCATCCTGCGCGAGCACACCCCGGACCACCGCGCCCGGCAATTGGAGAGCTATTATCTTGAAGCGGCCAGCCGGCGCGCGAAGGTCCCGGGCCGAAGTGCCGCCGGTCGAACCCTGCATGCTGCCGAAGTATAATTTGAGAAGATGATGACGATACATACACCCATTGCGACACAATCTTATGACCGCGCTTCCCGCCGCACGCTTGTCACCGGCGGCGCCGGCTTCATCGGATCGCATTTATGCGACTCCCTCCTGCAACGCGGCGATACCGTGATATGTGTCGATAATTTCTTCACCGGTTCGATCCGCAACATCCGGCCGCTCTTGAATCACCCAAATTTCCAATTCATCGAGCACGACATACGCAATCCTCTTCGCATAGAGGGTGATCTCGATCGGATCTTCAATCTCGCCTGCCCGGCGTCACCAAGGCACTATCAAAGGGATCCGATCGGAACGATGAAGACTTGCGTGATCGGCATCATCAATGTGCTCGAACTCGCGCGGCAGAAGTCTTCGCGTGTTCTCCAGGCTTCGACGAGCGAGGTCTACGGCGATCCCGAGGTCCATCCGCAGCCGGAAAGTTATAAGGGACACGTGAATCCGACCGGACCGCGCGCCTGCTATGACGAGGGCAAGCGCGCCGCCGAGACACTGATGTTCGACTACCATCGGGTACACGGGCTGGAGGTGAAAGTCGCCCGCATTTTCAACACCTACGGTCCGCGGATGCTCGAAAACGACGGCCGGGTCGTTTCCAATTTCATCGTGCAGGCGCTGCACGGCGAGCCGATCACGGTGTATGGCAACGGAAACCAAACCAGAAGTTTCTGCTTCGTCGAGGACCTCGTTCGCGGCTTCGAGCTCTTGATGGAGAGTCCGGCTTCGATCACGGGACCGTTCAACCTCGGCAACCCGCAAGAATTAACCATCGAAGAAGTCGCCCGCGAGGTGCTGGCTTGCACCAACTCGACCTCGCAGCTTCAGTTCAGACCACTGCCCCAGGACGATCCTAAGCGGCGCAAGCCGGTGATCGAAGCGGCCGAGCAACTGCTGGGCTGGCGTCCGCGTGTGCCCCTCAGGAAGGGGATCGAAGCCACTGTGGCCTATTTCGCCTTGCAGCTTGCCAGCGGCAATACGGCGGTGCCACTGGCAAGGCGCAGCGCGGCGAAAGCGCCTCGGACGCAGTTGACTTTGGCGTGCCAACGATAGCAGAGCGCCCACCGCATCGAGAACCTGTGGATTTTGGGCCACACTGTGTCGCTTTCGACGGCACTTTGTTGCCGACGCTGGACGAAACTTAACTTATGCAACTGTCCGGCTCATTTTAGACGGATTTAGTATTCGCGTATCAGTTGTGAGTAACGAACCATGAAATTTGCCGATTCAACCGATGAGAGTTTGTTGGCCTATTATGAGAGCGTCCGGCGGCAGGTGGCTGCAGACAACCGGCTGGGTGGACGTTACCGGCTGATCGGCGCGAGCGTCAGGGAATATGCCGATCAGCTGCAACACGAGATGAGCCGCCGGCAGCTATCCTTCAGGCCGATCGAATGGCCGGCCACAAGCGCGGCCGTCACGTTCAAATGAAGGGCTTGCCCCCGGTGACCGCGACTGTCGTTCCGGAGGTGTAACTCGAGAGCGGATCGGCCAGCATGACGTAGGCCGTCGCAAGCTCGGCAGGTTGGCCGGCTCGCCCCATCGGAACCTGTTTGCCGAAATTCTTCACCGCATCCTCCGGCATGGTCGAGGGAATGAGCGGCGTCCAGATCGGCCCGGGCGCGACCGCATTGGCTCGAATGCCCTTTTTCGCCAGCATCTGCGCCAGCCCGCCGGTGAAATTCTGGATCGCGCCCTTGGTAGTCGCGTAGGCGAGCAGGATCGGATTGGGCATGTCCGAATTCACCGAAGCGGTGTTGATGATCGCACTGCCCGGCTTCATGTGCGGCACGGCAGCTTTGGTCAGATAGAACATCGCATGAATATTCGTCCTGAAGGTCATCTCCCATTCCGCGTCGCTGATCTCGGCGATCTCCTTGAATGTCGCCTGGTGGGCCGCGTTGTTGACGAGAATGTCGATGCCGCCGAGTTCATCGGCTGCACGTTGAATGATCGACCGGCAGTGCTGGGGGTCGCAGAGGTCGCCCGGAACGAGCACGAGCTTGCGACCTTCCTTCTCAATCAGCTTTTTAACCTCCTGCGCATCCTCGCTTTCGTTCAGATAGGCGATCAATACGTCGGCGCCCTCACGCGCATAGGCGATCGCGACGGCGCGTCCGATACCGCTATCGCCCCCCGTGATGACGGCCTTCATGCCGGCCAGCCTGCCCGATCCCTTGTAGCTGGCTTCGCCGTGATCGGGCCGGGGATCCATCTTCGATGTCAACCCCGGCATCGGCTGCTTCTGGCTCGGATAAGGCGGCTGCTGAAATTCGCGTTGCATCATGAGCTCCTGCGGCAAGATGCACGACCAATCTGCAAGGCCGAGCGATGTTCCTCGGCGTAACTGCGCAGTGATCATCTCTTAGACACGCGACGAATGATCCGCCGCGGCAGGAGATCCTCGGACCGCCTCTTCTTCACTTCCGCGCGTTTTCCGTTCAACCGGCTTGGGTGTGCTGGCCACCGGGCTGCGAGATCTGGTGCAGCGAGGCCGCCGTGACGTCGCCCGCCCGGCTGCGTGCGATATCGCCCAGGGAGATGATGCCCACCAGCCTCTTCTGACGGCTAAGCACCGGCAGGCGCCTCACCTGGATATCACCCATGTTCCATGACACCGATTCGATGTCCTGATCGTCGAAGCAGTATTTGACGCCAGGGGTCATCACGTCCCTGATCTTAGTGTCAGGACCGCAACCTTTACCGACCGCGCGAACGGCGATATCGCGATCCGAGATCATCCCGACCAGACAATTTTCCTCCGCGACCGGCAGCAGCCCGACGTCAAGCTCGGCCATCGCTTCCGCGGCATCCCGCACCGTGTCTTCGGGCGTACAAAGCTGAACAACCGGGGTCATGACATCAAAGACTCTCATGGCATCCTCCGCTTGGAGTTCGACGACCAACAGGTCGTCGGCGGTCTCGTTCCCCCCGGTCTTTGCGATTTGTAGGCGGATTTTCGACGGGAACGAGGAGTTGCCTCTTGCATTAGCCCTTGAACAGGCCACGTCAAAGGCCGAGGAGCATTGCATGATCAAACCTCGCGAGCCGAACGGCGTCGAACCCCAATTTTCGGAAGATGACATCCAGCGTCAAGAATTCGGCCCGCGTGGCGTGCCCGGTGCGCCGGATCCCGTCAAGATGACGCCGCAGCGTGAGAAGAAGCAGCCGAAGGATGTCGATCCCGGACACACGGCGTGAGGATCGACGATGCCGGCGGTGAATTCACCGCCCCGGCTCCCGTCCGGATCGGTCACGATGGTTGTCCCTTCGCCGGTTGCAAATAACCGGGACGAGGCGTTCAACTCATGGTGCCGGGCAGAAAGCAACGGATCGTGATGCCGAGCGAGCCCTTGATCGGCCACACCATGGTGCGGCCGGCGCGGTT
>Ga0134125_10006151_pt1 | contig 13607 bp, 10 predicted proteins | sample KB31751_FD_96464 | JGI IMG/M metagenome (GOLD analysis project Ga0134125, IMG submission 96464) | Terrestrial soil microbial communities with excess Nitrogen fertilizer from Kellogg Biological Station, Michigan, USA - KB3-175-1 | ecosystem: Environmental > Terrestrial > Soil > Unclassified ... | reverse complement strand
CGCGGGCGCCGCATCGGCCTTCGGTGTTGCCACCCAAGACCCGGGATCGCGCGTGATGCCTGTTCTCCGGCACCCGCCAATCCCGCTGCTCCATCATCGAAACGTCTCGCGACGACGCCCCTCAGGTGAGCAGGACGTGTGGACTATATTCCTATTCGAAAGAAAGTCAAGTGTCGATCCGTCATCCTGAGGTGCGAGCCGCGTGAGCGGCGAGCCTCGAAGGATGGACGGCCAAGACGCTGCGATGTCCGGGCCGTCGCCCCTGGATCAAGTCGGGCCGTCGCCCTTCGAGGCTCAGGCTTCGCCCTCGCACCTCAGGGTGACGGATTAAATGGAGCCGTCGCCCTTCGAGGCTCGGCCTCCGGCCTCGCTCCTCAGGGTGACGGATCGACGCATGCGACCTGCGCTTTCGCGGGGACGAGCGGTGGATTTGCTCGCCGCATGTTAGAGCTTGACGCCATGCCGCCGCCCCCTCGCCTTCGCCGCCCGTTCTTCGACCGCTCCGTGCACAAGGTCGCGCCCGACCTGATCGGCGCGACGCTGACGGTCAACGGCGTCGGCGGCATCATCGTCGAGGTCGAGGCCTATCACCACACAGATCCTGCCGCGCATTCCTATCGCGGGCCGACGCCGCGCAATCTGGTGATGTTCGGACCGCCGGGCTTTGCCTACGTCTATCGCTCCTACGGCATCCACTGGTGCCTGAATTTCGTCTGCGAGGAAGAAGGCTCGGCGAGCGCGGTGCTGATCCGCGCGCTCGAGCCGACGCAGGGGCTCGCGGCGATGCGGCGGCGGCGCGGGCTCGCCGAGGAGCGCGCGCTGTGCTCGGGGCCGGGAAAATTGTGCGAGGCACTGGGCGTGACCATCAGGCACAGCGGCCTGCCGCTCGACCGCGCGCCGTTCGAATTGCGCGCACGACCGGCGAAGCCGGACATCGTCGTCGGCCCGCGCATCGGCATCACCAAGGCGGTCGAGCATCCGTGGCGATACGGGCTCGCGGGCTCGAAGTTTCTGAGCAAGCCGTTCCCGTCATCCTGAGGTGGCCGCGGAGCGGCCGTCACCCTTCGAGGCTCGCGCTGCGCGCGCGCACCTCATGGTGACGGGGTTTACCCCGCGTCCTTGAGCCGTTCCAGCGCCTCGGCGAGCTTGGCCTTGCGCGCGACCGCCTCCTCGCGCTTTTCCTTCTCTTCGGCGACGATTTCTTCCGGCGCGTTGGCGACGAATTTCTCGTTGCCGAGCTTGGCGTCGACGCGCTTGATGTCGGCGTCGGCCTTCTGCATTTCCTTCGCTAGCCGCGCGCGCTCGGCGGCAAGATCGACGACGCCCTTGAGCGGGAGCGCGGCCACCTCGCCGCGCACCAGAAGCTGCACAGAGCCCGGCGGCGCCGCGGCGGCCGACGAAATCTCCGACACGCGCGCGAGCCGCTTGATGAACTCGGCCCAGCGGCCGGCGCGGTCTTGCGTTTCCTGAGAGGCGCCGGCGAGCACCAGCGGAACCTGTGCATTAAGGTTCATCTCCGCCCGCACCGAACGGATGGCGGTGATGAGGTCGATGACCCAGCCGATCTCGGCTTCGGCCTTGTCGTCGCTCAATCCCTCGAGCGACGGCCATCGGTCGAGCGCGAGCAAGGCGCCGCGCCTGCCGGTCACCGTCCACAACTCCTCGGTGACGAAGGGCATGAACGGATGCAAAATTTTGAGAATTTCATCGCGCGCCCAGGCGACAGCGCCTTGCGTTTCGCGTTTGGCCGCGCTGTCGGGCCCGAGCAGCACCGGCTTTGCCAGCTCGACATACCAGTCGCAATAGATGTTCCAGACGAAGCGATAGGCCGCGGCGGCGGCATCGTTGAAGCGGAAGGTCTCGATCGCTTCGGTGATCTCGCGCGCAGCCTTCGCCGTCTCGTGCGCGATCCAGCGGTTGAGCGTTTCCTTGGCCTGCTTCGGATCGAAGCCCTCGACGCCGACGCAGCCGTTCATCTCGGCAAAGCGCGCGGCGTTCCACAGCTTGGTCGCGAAATTGCGGTTGTTCTCGACGTCCTGCGGCCCGAGCCGGATGTCGTGGCCTTGCGCCGCGCCGCGGGCGAGCGTGAAGCGCAGCGCGTCGGCGCCGTACTGGTCGATGACGCCGAGCGGATCGACGACGTTGCCCTTCGACTTCGACATCTTAGCGCCGGTTGCGTCGCGCACCAGGCGGTGGATGTAAACATTGTGGAACGGAATTTGCGGCTTGCCACCTGCGTCCTTCATGAAATGCAGGCCCATCATCATCATGCGCGCGACCCAGAAGAAGATGATGTCGAAGCCGGTAACCAAAGTGTCGGTCGGATAGAAGCGCGCGAGCTCCTTCGTCTTGTCCGGCCAGCCGAGCGTCGAGAACGGCCACAGTGCGGAGGAGAACCAAGTGTCGAGCACGTCCTCGTCGCGGCGGAGTGGCGTTGCCTTGCCGTAATGCTTGTCCGCCGCCGCCTGCGCTTCGGCTTCGGTCAACGCGACGAAGACTTTGTTGTCCGGCCCGTACCAGGCCGGGATCTGGTGGCCCCACCAGAGCTGGCGCGAGATGCACCAGGGCTGGATGTTTTCCATCCAGTTGAAATAGGTGTTCTCCCAATTCTGCGGAACGAACTTGGTTTTCCCTTCGCGCACGGCGGCGATCGCGGGCTTGGCCATCTCCTGCGCGTTCACGTACCACTGCTCGGTCAGATAGGGCTCGATGACGACGTTGGAGCGGTCGCCGTGCGGCACCGCGTGCGCGACGGTCTCGATCTTGTCGACGAGGCCGAGCGCTTCCAGATCGGCGATGATGCGCTTGCGCGCCTCGTAGCGGTCGAGGCCCTGATACTGCGGCGGGCAGTTCTCGTTCATCTTCGCTTCCGGCGTGAACAGATTGATGAGGCCGCCGTTCTTCTGCTTCTTGAAATAATCCTTGTCGCGGTGGCGCTGCCAGACCTCGAAGTCGTTGAAGTCGTGCGCCGCCGTGATCTTGACCGCGCCGCTTCCTTTTTCCGGATCGGGATACTCGTCGGCGATCACCGGAATCAGGCGGTTGGCCAGAGGCAGCGTGACCAGCTTGCCGACGAGATGCTTGTAGCGCTCGTCGCCCGGGTGCACGGCGACCGCGCCGTCGCCGAGCATGGTCTCGGGGCGGGTCGTCGCGATCGCCAGAAATTTCGTCGGATCGTCGGCGAGCGGATAGCGGAAGTGCCACATCTGCCCCTTCTGCTCGACCTGCACGACCTCGAGATCGGAAATCGCGGTGAGCAGCTTGGGATCCCAGTTGACCAGCCGCTTGTCCTTGTAGATGAGGCCGTCGCGGTAAAGATCGACGAAAACCTTCAGCACCGCGCGCGAGAGCCCCTCGTCCATTGTAAAGCGCTCACGCGACCAGTCGCAGGAGGCGCCCAGGCGCTTGAGCTGATTGATGATGGTGCCGCCGCTTTCGGCCTTCCACGCCCAGACTTTTTCCAGGAATTTCTCGCGGCCCAGCGCGCGCCGGCCGGGCTGCTGGCGCTCCATCAGTTGACGCTCGACCACCATCTGCGTGGCGATGCCGGCGTGGTCGGTGCCGGGCTGCCACAGCACGTCCTTGCCGCGCATGCGCTCGAAGCGGCACAGGATGTCCTGCAACGTGTTGTTGAGCGCATGACCCATATGCAGCGAGCCGGTGACGTTGGGCGGCGGGATGACGATGCAATAAGCGGGCGCGGAGGCGCGCTCGGGCCGGCCGGCGCGGAAAGCGCCCGCCTGCTCCCACGTCCGGTAGATGCGGCCTTCGACCTCGCCGGGCTGGTAGGTTTTATCGATCATTCTCGGTTTCGCTTGCACGGAATTGCGCGGTAGAAAGCCTCGCCGACCTGCCGGAGTCAACTTTGCCCGCGAAAAAAAGCGACAGCGACCGCGCCCAGACGCGAGCCTTAACGCGCGCGATCTCCCTGATGGCGCTCACCGCCTTCGCCAGCGGCTTCTCGCTGCGCGTCTCCGATCCGCTGCTGCCGCAGATCGCGCTCGATTTCGGCGCGAGCGTCGGCAAGGCCTCGGCGATCGTCACCGCTTACGCCGTGCCTTACGGGCTGACGCAGGCCTTTGCCGGCTCGCTCGGCGACCGCTTCGGCAAGTGCCAGGCGGTGGCGGCGACCTGTGCGCTGTCCTGCCTGCTGGTGCTGCTCTGCGCCTTCTCGCAATCGCTGCCGCAGCTCACCGCCGCGCGCTTTATCTGCGCGCCCGCCGCCGCCACCATCATTCCGCTCGGCATGGCTTATGTCGGCGACGTGGTGCCCTACGAGCGGCGGCAGCCGGTGCTGGCGCGCTTTCTGGCCGGGCAGATGCTCGGCATGATCGCAGGCCAGATCGCCGGCGGCATCATCGGCGATCATTTCGGCTGGCGCACGGTGTTCTTCGTGCTCGCCTTCGTCTTTGCCGCTTCGGGAGCAGCCCTTGCCAGCCAGTTCCGCGACAATGCGTGGACGAAGCCGATGCGGCGTCCGCCCGAACACAAGGCCGGCCTGATCGCCGATTACCGCAAACTCGCCGCCAGCTCCTGGGCGCGGTTTCTCGTCATCGCCGTTTTTTTCGAAGGCCTCATCTTTTTCGGCGCCTTCACCTATGTTGCCGCCGACCTGCACGCGCGGTTTGCCTTGAGCTTTTCCGTCGTCGGCATCGTCGTCGCCGGCTTCGGCGCCGGCAGCGTGCTGTATGCGGCCTGCGTGAAGGTGCTGGTGATGCTGCTGCGCGAGCGCGGACTGGTGATCGGCGGCGGCGTTGTGGTGATGCTCGGCTATCTCACGCTCGGCGCATCGCCGGTCTGGGAGACCGCGCTCTTTGCCACCGGCGCGCTCGGCTTCGGCTATTACATGCTGCACAACACGTTGCAGACCAACGCCACGCAAATGCTGCCCGACGCGCGCGGCACGGCGGTTGCGGGCTTCTCCTCGGCGTTGTTTCTGGGCCAAAGCGCGGGCGTCGCTATCGCAGCGCCAATCGTCGACCGCGCCGGCGCACCGGCGGTGTTCGTTTTGGCGGCGGCGCTCTGGCCGATTTTGGCGGTGTGGGTATTGCGGCGACTGTCGCGCCGCGAAGTAGCTTAGGGTCGTCCGCGCGAGACGCGCTCGATCTCGGTGCGCACGATGCGTTCGACCAGCCCCGGCAGATTGTCGTCGAGCCAGCTCTTGAGCATCGGCCGCAGCATTTCCTTGACCAGATCCTCGAGCGTGCGCGCGTTGTTGAGCAGCATGGTGTGCGCAAGCGTGTTGAACGCGGAATCGACCGCGGCGGTGGCGCTGTTCGAGAGCAGCGACCGGTCCGGTGTGGGCGGGGGTTGCCGGCGCGGCTCCTCGACCGCGCGCGGGGGCGGCGGCTCGGACTCGACCGGGCGGTCGGCAAACACCACGTCGGAGGCCCCGTCGATGGTGCGGAAACTGGGCGCAGGTCCGGGTGGCGGCGTCGGTGGCGGCGCAGCCATCGCCTCGGTGAGATCGAGGACATCGACGGCGGCCGGCGCAGGCTTCGGCGGCGGCGCTTTCGCCGGCGCAGGCTTCGGCGGCGCGGGCTTGGCGGGCTCAAGCTCCGCCAGCATGGCGTCGATGTCGTCCTGACTGTTGGCGGCGGCGGCCGGCGGCGGCGTAATGCGGGCCGACGGAGGCGCGGGCGGCGGCGCTACGGCGGCCGGTGGTGGTGGCGCGGGCTTGGGGGCCGCGGCTTCGGGAGGTTTGGCGGGCTTGGCCGCGTCGTCGTCGGCAATAATCCGCCGGATGGAGGCAAGGATTTCCTCCATCGAGGGCTCTTGCGCTTTCGCCGATTGGGTCATTGCCGAATTCCCAAGCGCATTGGTCCAGGGCGCGTCCCTATTTCGGCGCGCCGGCCATGCCTCAACGACGCGCGAATCGTCATGCAACCCAAGTTATACGCCAGAGGGATACAGGTATGGCAGTGTTAGCGCAGGAACCTTAACGAGCTGTGGACATAACTGAACGAATCACTTGCCGTCCGGCGTGCGGACTCCGGTCCAGGCATCGCGCACCTGGTGATAGTGCACCTTGGCGTCGTAGACGGCGACATTCAGGCCGAGCGCGTGCGGCGAAAGCCGCCCGACCGCCGCCAGCAAGGTGTAAGAGGCTACCACCCGGTCGTGCTGAGCGGTGACCAGCGCCACGCGCGCATTCACCAGAACCTGCTGGGCATTGAGCACGTCGAGGGTTGTGCGCTGGCCGACGCGGGCTTCCTCGCGCACGCCGTTGAGCGCGATTTCCGCCGCCTGCACCTGCGCTTCCGTCGCCTCGATGTTCGCCTTGCCGGCCTGCAACTGGCCCCAGGACTGCACCACGGTCTGGCGCACCTGATCGCGCGCGGTGTCGAGGTCGATGCGTTTCTGCCCCAGCGTCTCCTTGGCCTGGCGGACGAGCGAGTATTCGGCGCCGCCTTGATAGATCGGCACGCTGACCTGTCCGAGCACGGAAGCCGCGTAGTTATCGACCGTGTTGAGCGTGCCCAAAATGTTGTAATTCTTCGCCACGCTGCCGGTGACCGATACGGTCGGAAGGAGCGCGCCTTCGGCAACCTTCACCTGCTGGAGCGCGGCATCGACATTATACTGGGCCGTGGTCACGGTCGGATGCGTCGCGCTGCTGATGCTGATGGCGCTGGCAAGATCGCCCGGCGACAGGCGGTCGACCGGCGTGCCCGGCGCAAGTTTTCCCGGGTTGACGCCGATGACCTGCCGGTAGGTCGCAAGCGATGCGGTGTAATTGGCTTCCGCGCTCAGCACCTGCGAGCGCCCCGCCGCCAGACTCGATTCAGCTTGTGCCACGTCGGTGCGGGTGACCTCGCCGACATTGAAGCGGTCGCGCGTCTGGCGCAGTTGCTCCTGCAACACCTCGACGTTGCGCCGTTGCAGGTCGAGAATTGCCGTGTCGCGCAGCAAATTCATGTAGGCCGTCGCCGCGCTCAAGAGAACCGTCTGCTCGGTCGCGCGCAACGTCTCGCGCGCGGCGAATACCGCGCTCTCGGCCTGCCGGGTCTTGTTGGCGGTCTGGAAGCCGTTGAACAGCGTCTGCGTAATCGTCGCACCGGCGCCGTAGGGCTGGTTGGTGCCGCTTTGGGTGAAATAATTCGGCGGCGTTCCGGAGATGCGCGAGGGATTGGTGACAGTCGTCGACGACAGCGATTGCTGGCCGCCGGTCGCGGTGATGGTGACCTTCGGCCGGTAGCCCGAGAGCGCCTGCGGCACGCCTTCGTCGGTTTCACGTACGACGGCGCGCTGCGAATTCAGCGTCGGGTTATTTTGATAGGCCTGCGTCAGCGCGGATTCGAGCGTATCGGCGCGCGCCGGCAGCACGCATAAAAGCAGCGACGCCGCGGTCAATGCCGTTGCGCCGACTGCGATCCCGCCCGCCCGAACCCGACGACGCAAATGCCACATTCCACGACCCAAACCAAAGCGACGCGACATCGGCAAACAATAGGCGCGCCTCTCCGGGGTTAAAACCCCTCTCGGGAACAAGCCCACAGATTGCTTTGACGGTGGTGATTTCCGGTCACGCCCGCAGCCGGAGGTATCTAGAAGGCGAAAACCGGCTGTTTGGCAAAACCCGGCAATAGCGGCGCGGCGGCGTCGAAAATCGGCCGCTCGCCGAAATCCTCGCCGCTACGGCGGTAGAGCATGGCTTTGGCGCCCGGTCCAGAACCCAGGACGCAAACAAGGCGGCCATCGTCCTTGAGTTGCCGGCAAAGCGCATGGGGAACCACATCGGTCGCGCCTTCGAGCACGATAACGTCGTACGGCGCGGCCTTGGCCCAGCCTGCCGCCAGCGGCCCCACGGCGCAGGTCACATTGGCGATCGTCGCAAGCGCGGCTTTGGCCGCCGCGGCCAGCTTCTTGTCTTCTTCCAGCGCGACCACGCTGCCGGCGACCCGGGCCAGCACCGCCGCCGCATAACCGGTCGCGCAGCCGACATCGAGCACACGATCGGTCGGCGCGATATCGGCGGCCTGAATAAGCTTGGCGAGCACCATCGGCTTGATGAGGCGCCGCGCGCCGTCAACCGGCAGGTCGAAATCCAGATAGGCAAGCGAGGCGGAGGCCGGCGGCACGAAACCTTCGCGCGGGATTTCCTCCATCGCGGAAATAATGCGCAGGTCGGTCACATCGGCGGTGCGGACCTGACCGTCCACCATCATCCGGCGCGCGGCGGCGAAATCGGTCATCGCAAACGTCACTCCGGGATGGGGAATGGGCCGCTTTTTTGCGGCAAGCGACTGCAAAAGGCAAGGGAAAGACGGGAGAGCCGGCAAGTTGTCCGTTGGCAGTTCCTCCTATATAGGCTTTACGCGCCGGGCGCTTAGGAACGCCGCCCGACCAATGGCCACGTGGCGGAGTGGTTACGCAGAGGACTGCAAATCCTTGCACGCCGGTTCGATTCCGGCCGTGGCCTCCACCCCGCCTTTACCACCTAGCCCACGATGCTTTGCAAAGCGGTTTGGCTTTGTTATAGGCCCGTTGCCGACAAACCGGCCTGTTCCTCGGTAGCTCAGCGGTAGAGCGTTCGACTGTTAATCGAAATGTCGCTGGTTCGATCCCAGCCCGAGGAGCCATCCTTTCCGCCGCCGTAACAAGGCAGCCTCGAGCGCCGGCGGCCCCGCGCCGGCCGACGAAATCCAACGAGAGGCCAAGACGCCAGCCACCAACAAGACGCCAACCACCAGCATGACACCCACCACCAGCCCGCTGACGACCGACCTCTACGAGCTCAACATGGTCCAGGCTTACCTGGACCATGGCGAGGACAAGGAGGCGGTGTTTGAATTTTTCGTGCGCCGGCTGCCGCCGCAGCGCGGCTTCATGCTCGCAGCCGGCCTCGACGATGCCCTCGCCTATCTCGAGACGCTGAGCTTTTCCGCAGCCGAGATCGACTGGCTCAGGAGCACCGGGCGCTTCCGCAAGAACCTGCTCGATTATCTTGCCGCCTTCCGCTTCACCGGCGACGTGCATGCGATCGCGGAAGGCAGCGTCTGCTTTCCCAACGAGCCCCTCATCCGCATCACCGCGCCGCTGCCGCAGGCGCAGCTCGTGGAGACGCGGCTGATCAACATCCTCCACTTCCAGACGCTGATCGCCTCCAAGGCCGCGCGCATGGTGCTGGCGGCGCCGGGGAAAATCCTGTCCGATTTCGGCTTGCGCACCGCGCACGGCGCGGAAGCCGGACTTTTCTCGGCACGCGCGAGCTACATCGCGGGCTTTGCGGGCGCTGCGAACGTGCTGGCGGGCGAGCGCTACGGCGTGCCGATCGTCGGCACCATGGCGCACTCCTTCGTGCAGGTGCACGACGACGAGACAAAAGCATTCGAGGATTTCGCGCGCGCGCGGCCCGACGGGGTAATCCTGCTGATCGACACCTACGACACCGAGGAAGGCGCGCGCAAAGTGGTCGCGCTTGCGCCGCGGCTCAAAGCCGACGGTATCGCCATCCGCGGCGTGCGCATCGACAGCGGCGACCTCATCGTCATGGCGCGCAAGGTGCGCGCAATCCTCGATGCCGGCGGACTGCGCGAGGTCGTCATCCTTGCGAGCGGCGGCATCAACGAGGACGTTCTCAAGGACATGATGACGAAAGCCGCTCCGATCGACGGCTTCGGCATCGGCGTCAATCTTGCCGCCTCGATCGACGTGCCCGCCTTCGACTGCGCCTACAAGCTTCAGGAATACGCCGGAACGCCCAAGCGCAAGCTGTCGGAAGGAAAAGTCACCTGGCCCGGGCGCAAGCAGGTGTGGCGCGAGTACGACGCGCAGGGGCGCATGCGCGGCGACATCCTCACGCTCGAGGGCGAGACGCAGCCGGGCGAAGCGCTGATCGCGCCGGCGATGCGCGGCGGCAAACGCGTCGCGCCCGCGCCAGGCCTTGCGCAGATCCGCGAGCGCGCGGCGCGCGATCTTGCGCGGCTGCCGCAGCCGCTGGCGCAGCTTGAGCCAGATACGCGCTATCCCGTCGCCATCTCGGATGCGCTCGAGACGCTGGTGGAAAAAATGGACGCCGCCACGCGCGGCGGCAAACGCTAGCCGCGGACGCCCGTTCCCGCCCGGTTCCAGCCGCGCAGGCCCTCGCCGTAAACCTCGTGGCCCTTGTCGGTGACGACGACGGTGTCTTCGAGCTTGATGAAGCCGCGCGTGGGATGCATCAGCGTGGTTTCCACCGAAACGACCTCACCTGCCTGGAGCGGCAATTCGGCATCCGGCGACGGATACGGCACCGGACCGCGATTGGTCAGGCGCGGCCGCTCGTGGCTCACCAACCCCATGCCGTGGGCGAGGAAGTCGATGTGATTGTGGTGCTTCGACTTCGACACCAGCGGCTGCGCGCCGGCGTAAATGTCCTTGCCGATGGTGCCGGGCTTGATCGTCTTGAACGCGGCGCGCTGGATGCTCTCGATCTCGCCCAGCAGGTCTTCGAGCTCGGCGTCCGGCTCGCCCTGGATCGCCATGCGGCAGATGTCGCCGATATAGCCTTTGTAGTTGCCGCCTGAATCGAGCGACATGATCTCGCCCTTCTCCCACTTTTGCTCGGAAGGCGCGCGGTTCATGCTGGCGCCGGCGGTGATCAGGCAATATTCGAAATTAAGGCCGCGGCTGGTTTCCTCGCGGCGCAGATGCTCGACCACATCGGCCTTGCTGGTGCCCGGCTTGGTGGCGGCAATGACGGCCTGCATCGAGGCCAGCACCGCCTCGGAGGCATATTTGAGCTTGGCGAGTTCGTCAGGCGATTTCAGCAGGCGCTGACGCTCGAGCACGAAAATCGCGTCGACCCATTCGGCATCGGGAAAGGCTTCGCGCAGCACGATCGAGGCATCGTACGGCAGAAAACCGAATTCGGTGGCGATTCGTTTGGGCTTGAGCCCGCTCTTCTTGATGTGATCGACCGCCTTCTGCATGGCGTCGACCGAACCCCAGGTGTTGGTCTGGACCTCCGGCGTCCACATCGGGGCGACCTCGCGCTGGAATTTCTCCAGGCGGTGGCCGATATACGAGGCCTTTTCCGGCGCGCCCTTGGGATAGACCAGCGCCGGCAGATAACGGGTGACGCCGGTCGCGTCCATGTAGTCGAAGAAGATCGCGCGGTGCCCGCCGAGGAGATATTGCACGTTGTGCTTGGAAGTCGCGATGAGGACGTCGATGCCATCCTCCTCCATCAGCCGGTCGAGCCGCTGATGATCGAAGGGGATCGCTAGTCCGCTGGGCTTTTGCGCGTTGACGTTCATGGCTGTCGCTCCGGCTGAATGGGCCTAGATTATGGCCACAGTTCTTTGCTCGCAAGGCGGGCCCCTTCGGCCAGCGCCTCCAGTTTTGCCCACATAATCGAGGGGTGCACGCGGCGGTGGAACGGCCCCTGGGCGAAGCCGCAATCGGTTCCGGCGATGACGTTCTCGCGGCCGACGATTTTGGCGAGCCGCACGACGCGTTCGGCGACGAGCTCGGGGTGCTCCACGACGTTGGTGGCGTGGCTGATGACGCCCGGGATCAGCACCTGCCCCGGCGCGAGCCTGGCGTCCTGCCACACTTTCCATTCGTGCTCGTGGCGCGGATTGGCGCCCTCGATGACATAGGCGTCGACCTTTACCTTGAGGATCAGGTCGACAATGTCCTTGAGCGGCACGTCGCTGACATGCGGGCCGGGCCAGGAGCCCCAGCAGACGTGATAGCGAATGCGGTCGGCCGGCAGGCCTTCGATGGCAAAGTTGATGAGCTCGACCTGCTTTGCGAGCCAGTTGCGATACTGCTCGAAGGTCGCGGGCGGCACCATGCGATCATAGGTGACGGCGTTGCGCGCATCGTCGAGCTGCACGAGAAAGCCGGCGTCGACGATCATCCTGTATTCCGCGCGCATCGCCTGCGCGATCGCCACCTGCAGGTCTTCGTCGGACTTGTAATACTCGTTTTTGCGGTCCGGGATCACGCTTGCCGGCGCGGCGACGGGGAGAAAGGCTTCCGCGACGCCGACGCTTTTCAGTGCGGCTTTGAAATTGTCGATGTCGCGTCGCAGCTCGGCCTGGCCGGTATATTGGATGGGCCCGACGCAGATCGCATCGGTCGCCGTCGCAACACCCTCGCGCGCATCGAGTTCCGCATAGAATTCGGCAAATCGCGTGCGGTCGGCGCCGCGCCTGAACGGGTTGGCGGCCTCGCTCCTGATCGGGCGGCGCTCGAAGCCTGACAATCTTTCGAGTGCATATTGCGACCAGGAGATCGATTTGCCGAATTCGCCGTCGCTGACAATGTCGACGCCGGCCTTTGCCTGCTCGCGCACGACCTGCGCCACGGATTCTTTCAGGCACTTGTCGTAAGCGCTCGCGTCATAGGGCTTGTTCGCCTGTTTGGCGCGCAGGAATTCCTGCAAGGCCGACGGACGGATCAGACTGCCGACATGGGTGGTGAGAATGCGATCGGTGCTGCGCTTCATGGCGCGCTCTATGTGCCAAGGCCGGCGAAAACGCAATCTGCCATACGAGGCCCTGTCGATCAGGCTTTGGCGACGCCGATCAAATGGTCGAGCCGTGCCGGGTCGTTGCGCAGCGTCTCGCTTGTCCCGTCATAGACGATGCGGCCGCGATCCATCACGACGGCACGCGCCGCGATGTCGAGGGCAAGGCGCGTGTTCTGCTCGACCAGCACCAGCGACAGGCCGTCTTCCTGCGTCAGGCGCTTGATCGCGCGCGCAAGCTCCTCGACGATCACGGGGGCCAGCCCCTCGGAGGGCTCGTCCATCAGCAGCACGGTCGGGTTGCCGATCAGCGCGCGGCCGATGGCCAGCATCTGTTGCTCGCCACCGGAGAGCTGATTGCCGCGATTTCCCGCGCGCTCGGCGAGCCGCGGGAAGAGTTCGCAGACGGTCTTGACCGTCCACGGGCCGGGGCGCGCGGCGACCTCGAGATTTTCCAGCAGGCTGAGGGATGGAAAGATTTCCCGCTCCTGCGGCACCAGGCCAAGCCCCGCGCTCACGCGCCGATAGGTGGCGATGCGCGACATCTCGCGGCCGTGCAGGCGGATCGCGCCGCCATGCAGCGTGGTGTGGCCCATGACGGTTGCGAGCAGCGTGCTTTTGCCGACGCCGTTGCGGCCGATCACCGACACGGTTTCGCCCGGCGCGAGCGAAAAGTTTATGTCTTCCAGCACGACCGTCTCGCCGTAGCCGGCGAACACCTTGTCGAGCGTGAGCGCGCTTTCAGTCACTGGCGCACCTTGTGGCCTTCCTGCCCGAGATAGACGGCGCGCACCTGCTCGTCGGCCATGATCGCCTCGGGCGTGCCTTGCGTGAGCACCGCGCCCTGCACCAGCACGGCGATCTCCCGCGCAAAGCGCATCACCACGTCCATGTCGTGCTCGATGATGAGCACGGCGATGTCGCGGTCGAGACCGGCGACGACGTCGAGAATGAGGTGGCTTTCCGAGGACGGCACGCCCGCCGCCGGCTCGTCGAGCAGCAGCACGCGCGGTTTTTGCGCGAGCGCGATGGCGATCTCCACCAGCCGCTGCCGGCCATAGGGCAACTCGCGCACCGGCTTGAGCGCGTCGTCGACAATCCGCAGCGATTCCAGATGATCGAGCGCTTCGTCGAGGATCGCCCGGTT
>Ga0134125_10006150_pt1 | contig 13607 bp, 11 predicted proteins | sample KB31751_FD_96464 | JGI IMG/M metagenome (GOLD analysis project Ga0134125, IMG submission 96464) | Terrestrial soil microbial communities with excess Nitrogen fertilizer from Kellogg Biological Station, Michigan, USA - KB3-175-1 | ecosystem: Environmental > Terrestrial > Soil > Unclassified ... | reverse complement strand
TCGGCGAGGAACGGAGAAACATCATGGAACAAAAACTCTATCGTCTGATTCGCCGGCGCGAATTACCTCAGTATGTGGGTCTGCAGCGCACTCAAATAGATGAATTGATTAAGGCGGGTGAATTCCCGAGGCCCATACCGCTCTCCGACAAGGGAAGGGCAGTCGCATGGCTTGAGGCGGAAATTATGGATTGGCAGGTGCGGCGTCTGACGAAGCGGGAGGCAGCGTGAATCATGAAACGGAAAAGAAATCACCCCGCGACCGGCGGCAACCGGCGCGGGGTCCATAGTCTCTTCGACGCTTCACGCCCCTATTTTCCCCCCGAATTGGACGAAAGAAAAGTGTTCTTTTTGTCCGTCGATGCGGACGGACGCGAGAACCGCTTCGGTCAAAAGCCGGAACACATTCTAAGTCTCGAAGCTGAGGTTATTGGAGAGTGGGAGATCACGGAAACCCGCAACATTTGGAACTGGTCGGGGGCAACGCTTCACATCAAGTCTGTGCGCCCGCCAGGCGCGGGGTGGGAAATTTTTAACACTGACAGTGATCGTCGCACAGTCTGGCGTCGGCTCGTGCCAAAGGCGGTGCAGTGATGTCTTGGACGGACGAACTACTTTTCAGGCGACAAAACCCGCAGACGTTGGAAGAAATCGCCGAACTCTTGGGCGGCGAAGTTGATGGAAAGTATATTAGTTGTCCCTCACCTGGTCGACCGCCGGACGATCGTTCATGTTCTTTGATCATCAATCCCGACCGACCAGGCAATCTTTACGTCTACGAATGCGACGGCTCATTAGGTGCGGCCTACAGATATTTTCGCTCCGTCCTGGGCAGTCCGGTTTCGACGCGCACGGAGGACAACTCAGCCAGTGTGATGCGCATCTGGCGCGAGACAGTTCCAGCGAATGACACTTCAGTTGAGACGTATTTGCGGGGTAGGCGGATTACCGGGCCAATCCCACCTGTGCTGCGATTTCACAGAAATCTGAGACATCCGTCTGGAATCTGGGCCGGTATGGTCGCGGCTGTTAGTTCACCAGACGGTGGCATCTGCGCGATTCACCGCACTTTCATAGCGTCAAGCGGCGCGAAGGCACCAGTTGACCCGGTCAAAATGACGTTGGGGCCGATCGGCGCCGGTGCAATTCGCCTGAGTCCGATCGCTTCGAAACTAATAATTGCCGAAGGCATTGAGACCGCCCTCTCCGTTATGCAGGCCTCCGGCATTGGCGCATGGTCAGCCCTCAGCGCTGTGGGCCTGCGGACCATCGAGCTGCCGCCAGAGGTAAGACAGGTCATTGTCGCCGCCGACGGGGATGACCCGGGGATGAGAGCAGCCAAGTTCGCTCAACGAAGGCTCAGGGCTGAAGGACGGATCGTCACAATAATCCAAGCGCCGGCGGGAAAAGACTTCAACGATGTGCTGAAGGAGGAAGCCGAAAGATGAACGCCTTCATTAGGGATGCCATTGCTGCCGCCGAGCAGGACTTCGATCGGAACGAAAAGCAAGTAATTTTGCACAATTCTCAACACAACATAGGCCTTGCATTGGGGAAATTTGGTGTATCGCTCAGACACAATGTCTTCACCGGCCAAATGGTCTACTCCCAAAATAATGGTCCGCTTGCACACTTAGATGATGCCGCAATTGATCGCTTTTGGTTGATGATCGACAGCAAGTTCCTCTTTCGGCCGACTCAGATTTTTTTCTACACAGTCGTACAAGATCTTGCCCGCCGTCAGCCGTTTCATCCGGTCTGCGACTACCTCGACGGTTTGACGTGGGACCGCGTCCATCGTCTCGATGATTGGCTCATAAAATATGGAGGGGCTGAGGCTAGCGACTATTCTCGCGCCGTTGGCGCGCACGTGCTTATCGCGGCAGTGCGACGTGTGCGTAGGCCCGGTACAAAGTTCGACGAAATGCTAATTCTTGAAGGTGCACAAGGCGCAGCACAGAAGTCGTCGGCCATAGCGGCGTTATGTGCCGACCCCGACTGGTTCTCAGACGACCTACCGTTAAATTCAGAGTCCAAGCAGGTGATTGAGAGAACGAGCGGAAAATGGCTGATCGAAGCGGCCGAACTCGCAGGAAACCATAAGCGCGAAGTCGAACATTTAAAGGCCTTCCTATCCCGACAGGTCGATGTAGCGCGACTTTCATATGATCGGATCACCTCACAGCGACCGCGACACTTCGTCGTCATAGGTACGACAAATTCCGATACTTACCTTCGCGATCTGACCGGCAATCGTCGATTTTGGCCGGTCTGTGTTTCTGGCTTTGACATCGACGCTCTGGTACGCGATCGAGATCAGATATGGGCGGAAGCCGTTTTTCGCGAGGCGACCGGCGAAAAAATTCGACTAGATTCTAAGTTGTGGGGCGTCGCGGCGGAGCAACAGGATCGTCGTCGTGTTCAAGACCCATGGGAAGACATTATTGCTGTTCGCACTGGCGACCGAACAGGCAAACTTCTCTGTGAAGAGGTCTGGAAGATCGTCGGTCTTGAAGAACGCGGTTTCCGGAACCAGGAACATAACGTTCGAATCGGTACGGTTATGAATCGATTGGGCTTCGAGCGGCGTCGGGCCCGTCACAACGGCCAGTCGCGCTATCATTACGTGCGCGGCAGCGATGCCGAGCGAGAAGTTGCTTTCGAGCTCTTGGATGAGCCTATATAGGCGGTTCTCCCCGTTGGGGCTGCAAAGCGCCCCCTAGCAGGATCGGCCAAACTTCAGGATATCGCTAGCGGAAACGACTCCGATCCCCCCGTTCTTCCTTCTCTCTCAAAAAGAGAAGCGGCGTCGAATTGACCTTATTATAGGCTTCGGAATAAGGGGGACGCGCGGGGTTCGGGGGCGAATGATTAGGACGGCCCTCGGAGGTCGCCTGCATGTGCAGGAGCCCGTCGCGGCGTCAGGAGCGAGAGTTTGTACATATCTATTGCAAAGGCCGCCGGTGCCCATTTTTTTTGGGGGTTCTCGGGTGCGACACTTCGGGTTCGCGGTTTCTCGCGCGTAGCAGTCGAAAAAAAATCTGCGGGTTCGACCAAGCGCGGTTTGCCGTCCGAAGCGCTTTAGCGGACAAAACCGCGCCCCCCGGGCGCTACTCGTGGATCTTTCTCCTGACCCAGGCAATTACTTCAGGATGATGATCTACGGCGTAACGACTTAGATGCGGCAAAGTGACTACTGAAGTTCTTCGCCCGAGCAATTTGATTGTGGAATGACTGCACTCCCAGACTCCGTGGCCCGAAGGGAACCGGTCCGGACCAGCAATTGGAATACCTTTGGAACAGACGAAGTTCGAGACTTCGCCGCCCAACGCGATGATGCACTGGGGCTGCACTATCTCCAGAATTATTTCATGCACGGGCCAGCATCGGAGCACGAGACTTTCTCGAGCCTTGTCGAGAGAGTCAGCGCTCCGACTGCGAACAAATATGAGGTTAGAGGCGCACACCGAACGGGTTGCGAGCCCGATTCCTGAAAGCAGTTGAGCGACTCGCCGCTGCATCGGCGCCCGACCGGGCGCATATTTTCTTCCGCCCGGACTCCAAACAGCATCGATGTACTCATTCCAGTCGGGTCCCTGATTGATCGAATTGGATAAATGATGCTCGGCGGTGTCCGTTTCATTAGTAGGATCGCCGCCGGGGTTGTATCCCAGCAACATCAGCTTGGCGGGTTTAAGGGTCTCGAGGCCACTGTAAAGAACTTTTCCCGGGCGGTTTGCTACGCCGCTTTTTCTCAGTGCATCCAATAATCTGAGTACGTCATCCGACATCAACAATCATCCTTGCGTATCCCCAAGCGAGCATCTGAATTGGACGCAGCGTAGTCCTTCCAATGCAATAATCGAGCTATTGAGAGGGACGGAAACGTTTCGCCAGTACGCGACGATGGACAATCAAATTTGCTTTGGCAGCCAACGCGCAAAGCGCTGGTTTTCCGGATCAACCGGCCCAGGGTGGTTGCCCCTCAATATGTCGTGTGCGCCTTGCAGGGCCCAGCAAGGTCATCTCGGGCCATGCCGTGGGGACCGCCATTTCCGACGTCGGCGACAGTGTCGCAATGGCAAGGGCGGCAGAAGGAAATAGGGTTCGCATAAATCAGAGCTTGCCATGCCGACGCTGAGGCAGACGCGTGTCGATCTGGCTAGCCCTCTCGCAAGCGATTTGGCCTACACCTACATAGGCCGGAATAAGATCCGGCCGTCCCTATGCAAACAGAACTCCAAGCAGACTTCCATAGGAGTGACCAACCAGATAATTTTGCGAGCGCCAATTGGCGACGAGTTTGTCCTTCACATCGACCTTCCCGGTGTGAAAAATGGAATTCAGTCCACTACCGGATAAAATGGTTTTCCCCAATCCTGTGCGGGATTATCCATCATAATGTCGATGAAAACAGGCAGTAGCCATCCCATGACTGCGGCACCATCATTGACCTGATAGCGGTTAACCTCGCCATTCCAGGTGGCTCCTCCGTGAATGAGCTGGTTGCGAAGAACATACAGCCGATCAAAAACGATCGAAAGAATGGTTGCTGTATCGCCACGATCCAGAGCTGTTGCAGTTGCCTTCTGACTGGCCGTCAAACGTTCAGCCCAGTTGTCGTAACCCGGTTCGCCATTCTGATGGCTCCAGAAGGGAGCAAATAGATATTTGTTGGCCAGGAGAACACGAATTTCCTTGGGGAACCTGTCCCATACTGCGCTGAAAATGCGTTCATCATGATCAAGCGCAATCAGGACTTCGAAGTAAGTCTTGAATGCACCGCGTTCGTTGTCTGCTTCACTTGTCAGGTCACCAGCATAGGCCGAGTTGAAAGCAACCCAGAGCAGGATGAAACGGACGTCAGCGTCACCTTCCTCTTTTTCTGCCCTTCCCAGCCAGCTGACTGCACGGTGCACGCGGAGCCCGAGCGCCTCGGGAAACCCGGCACGTACGGCTCGCTGCTTAGCCTTTAACGTGTTGAACATTCGTTTGGCCGGGACGGGAGTTATCATTGGCTCATCGACCAGACACGTACGGCGCAGAGCGCGTTCACAAGTCGCATCTGCTCGATCGTGGCACACGGAACATCCAGAAGGCTCGGACTCGCAACGACAACGGCGAGAACCTGAGCGCGCGAAATTGCAACATTCAGCCGATTTACGCTGAACAGGAATTCAATGTTCCGGGGCATCTCCTCCCCAGACGATGTCGCCATGGAGATCAGGCAGACGGGAGCCTCTTGGCCCTGAAACCGGTCCACTGTTCCAACCTTGGCTCCGGTGGGGAGCTTCCCTGTCAGCAGATTGACCTGCGCGTTGTACGGGCTGACCACAAGAATGTCTTTCGGCCCCATTTTTCGCTCGTTGCCATCACGGTCCTGAAACGACTGGCCGAGCAGCTCATGCCAGAGTCTCGTGATTTCGTCGGCTTCCTCCTCGCTCGACTGGCTGTTTCCTTCGTGAACTATTTCGACAAAACGAATTCCACGCCAACTCAGGATCTCGTGAGGCCTGTGAATCAGCAGCGTCTGGCGCGCAGCACCGTCGTCACTTCGGAGCCTGCCCTCATAGACAATATTGGAAATGTAGTTGCAGACGGCAGGGTGCATGCGTCGCGACACCGGCAGGAAGATGCCCCGGTCAGGCGGGACGGTTGCAAATTCTGCAAGGAGATACTGCAGCGAGGAGCTTCCTGTTTCTCCGGGATGCGTTCCCTGAATTGGTTGCGCCAGCTGCAGGGGATCCCCCACAAGGACGATGTTTTTTGCCGCGCAGCCCGTGGCAAGTATATTTGCAAGCGAAACCTGACCTGCCTCGTCAACAAACAGGTAGTCAAACGCCTGGTCATGCTCGGGTCGCGCGAAGAGCCAGGCGGTGCCTCCGACCAGCGTGCAGGTCTGCAACGCGACCGAACCATTGGCAGTTGTTATCTGGACCAGAGGGTCGTTGATTGTGTCGCCATCAAACGTCGAAATCTTCTTGACCGCATCAAGTGGGAAGGACTCTTCCCGAGCTCGGTTTGCGACCGCAATCAAGAGATTATCGATGGCCTTGTGCGAGTTTGATGTGACGCCGACTCGCTTTCCGGCTTTCAGCAGAGCGAGAATTGCATGCGAACTGACATGTGTCTTGCCCGTCCCGGGAGGGCCCTGAATCGCGAGGCAGCTATTGTCGAGCAACGAAACGATTCGAACCGTCCCTGAAATGATGTCTTCGCCAGTGGCCAGGAGCGGCCCGCCAATCGGCATACCTGTCAGTCGGGGCTTCTTCCTGCGAAGCAGGTCATCAAGAGCTTTATAGCGTATCTCAGTCTTAGAGAAGCTTTCGACTACCCGCAGGACGGCCTGCTGCAACATCTTGTTGTCAATGGGCCCACCCGGAATCAGGTCAACGCATTCGGGAGGATCTCCTGCTGAAGGTCCAAACTTCACTTTCGCAATTTTTGCGACGCGGTTCAGCTCGACCAGGCTCACAGACTTCAGATTTGACCTAAGACGGACATTTGATCCAGAGCGAAGCTTCGTTTCCTGGTCGGGATAGTGATAGGTGCGAATCTGAGATTGCGCGGACGTGAGGGGTTCATCGACTGGAGTCAGCCCCCCAAGACTCTCATAGTCTTCAATGAGCTCGCCACTCTCACGGTCTGCTCGATCAAACATGGCCCACCATTGGGGCTTGTCCTCGCGGCGATGAAACCAGGCCAGCTCGAAAAGGAGTTCGGCAACGTCACGCCCAAGCCTGCCAGAAGCTTTCTCCATGAGCAGGCGCAAATCTTCGCGCTCCTTTTCAGCGGCAACAGTTCTGGCGTCCTGTTCCGCATCGCTGCCCTCACTGATGCTTCTGGGGCGATACCACTCAAGGTGCCTCGGTCGCACAGTGCTAACGAGCCAGTTGCGCAGCTCCCAGGTCGAGCGACAGTCCGTTTCGTTGTAGGCGCGGATGTCTTCAAGGAGTTTGGCGTCACGTGTCTCCCGCCAGACTTCGTAGTGCACGACGCTGTCCATGCCGGTCTTGACGATTTCGTCGCGTGCGGGCCTGTAAAAGACCTCCATGTTCTTGATTGAATAGCCAGGTTCGGACGCAAAAATTCCCTGATGCACAATGCGGTACAGGTCTACGAACCTGTCTTCGCGGAGCAGCTGGTCGAGCGGGGCTTCCCCAACGCCATGCCTGCTGGCGAGAGTTTTCAGAGCCGTCTCTTCATACTGTGCGTAGTGATAGATGTGAGCCTTCGGGTATTTTCTGAGATGTTCTGCGAAGAACGCCAGCACATCTGCAGTTGCGATGCGCTCGGCGTCGCGGTCATGAGCCCAGAATGCCTTGTACCCGCCAAATTCGGGGGCTTCGCAATAGATCCCGAACAGATATTCCAGGCCCGAGTCGAAGTACGGATCTCCTTCCATATCGAAGAAAAGATCGCCCCGATCAGGTTCCGGCAGCCGAGCAAGGCCACGATCTGTAGCGATCGGCTTGAGTTCGAACTTCGGACCGCCGCCCTGCCGCCGGTCGTTCTGAAGTCGCGCCTGCGTTGTCAGCTTTGCGAGCGTTTCGCTCGCGAGCCTTGGGACACTGACTGTGTTGTCAGCCAGTGCAGTTAGGGTCCTGATCCCTGCGGCCTCAAGTCTTTTCCGCTGGCCCTTCGATATGCCCGCAACCAGGCAGAGATTGTCGTCGGAATCCCACTGGGCACTGCAGTGATCGCGCCACCGACAGAGGTTGCAGGCGGCGACGGGCTCGCCGTGTGTCGACCAGGGATCAGCAATGAAACCGGTAAGTCGCTGGCCAAGTCTTTCCGCATAGTAGTAGTAGTCAGCTAGCCGAAGCGTCACGCGCCGGCGGTCACCCAGGACAATGTGGATGAACTCAGGGCGCAAACCCTGAAGTTCGGTGAGCAGCTGAGCATACACTGAAAGTTGCAGGACGTGCTGCGGCGATGGAGACCTTTTGAGCTTGGTATCGATGATCTCGTATGAAAAATCGCCAAGCCTTGATGGTCGCGGAACGCGTTCGAGAAAATCCGCATATCCTGCCCAGTGCGTGTCTGACAGTGCAGCCTGATAGACATAGTCAGAGCCGCTGCGGAGGGCACCTGCAGTTTCTGCAGTGAGCTCTGACAGCGTGCGGTTTCTTGTGTCGATCTCAACGACGCCATGACCGCTGGCCCGGAGGCCTTCTAGAAAAAGCCTTTCATGTTCGGCGCCTTTTTTCTGAAGCAGTTCCGAATCTGCACTGTCGCTAGAGGGGTGCAAATCCTCTCCCCGAAGGAGCCGCAAGTCGAGTGCAGTCGCATGGGTGCAACCCCTAAATCGCATCAGATCAGAGGGCGAAAGGATGACCTGATCCCCCAAAAGCCTCACGATCTCCCCGGGCGCGTCACGGGACCACAATACAGTATCCACTGGTGACCGACATAGACTTGCAGACTGGCCGGAATGTGCGCCAATTTTGCCAAGCTCAGGCGACATCAGCGCCTGTGTTCTGATCGATCGCTTTCGGACTGGGTAGTCGGAAGCCGTATGTCGTCTCTGAGGAGTCCATGAGAGTGTCTGAGCTCCTGCTGCCACGTCTCTACGAGCGCGACATTGATGTCCTTCTCCAGGAGGAGCTTATTTTCAATGCCCGTCTGGGTTCCATTTTCAGCAGCGCGTTGAAACTGGATCCATCACTTTCGGTACAGCGATGCCGCCTGTCTGTCGTAGATGAAACTGGAGAAACGGACCTGTTTGTGGAATTCCTGCTGAAAGGTCGACCGTGCGTACTTTTGATAGAGAACAAGATTGATGCCGCCTTTCAGCCCCGCCAGCCAGAGCGATACCGGGAGAGGGCGATGGCGCTTGCCGCAGGAACTGAGTTCGACCGGAGCTATTGCGTCCTCGTGGCGCCCCACGGTTATTTTCGTAACGATCATCCTGACTTTCAGCATTTCGACGCAATAGTGTCCTACGAAGACATCGCAGACGCGATAGAAGCAGAGTCTACGCCACGATCGGCGCATCGCGGTGCCCTGCTACGCAGGGCACTTCAGCAGGCACAGTCTGCCTACGTCATGGCTCCGGTTGAGCACGTTGGCAACCTGTGGAACCGGATCTTTCAGATTGCAAATGCTGAATTTCCGGAACTGGAGATGAAGTCCCCCGGCGAGAAGGGTGCACAATCAAAATGGCTCATATTCAAAGCCAACCTGCCTCCCCGAATAACCATAGACTGGAAAATTACGAAAGCGACCGTGGATCTATCGTTCTGGCGCGGAGCCATTGGAGCGCCTACGGGGCCAGTTAACCTGTCTCCACTACCGACAGGTGCAACCCTAATGCGTCTTGGAGAGACGATGGCAATTAGCATTCCATTGTCGCGTCCGCCTCGTGAATGGACAGAAATGCCGGATGATCAAATACGGTCAGGACTGCGCGCGGCGTCCATGCTTCTTCGATTCCATCGGGAGAACCTGACCTGAGAGGACGACTGGGAACAAAAGAATCCTCCGAGCTTACAACTCCCAGAATTGGCGGGCATTGGTTAGTCGACGTGGTCTTGTATTCCCAACCCAAAAAGTCATCCTGTCCCCCTACCGGCGTCGAAGTGTATCGAAATGGATGAGGCGCGCCTGAGATGTGCTATCAGAAGTGCCGGATCAGCTAACCAATGCCGGTGTCTCTCCGATCCGATCCGGACCAAGTCAGGGAATGTCCGAAAACAGGTACTTTTGCGAGAGCTCTGCGGCGTATCTGCGAAATTCTTCCGGAAGTATGGCGTCGTTCAACAGTCTCAAAATAACGTCCTCTATAGCGATCGCAGAAACCCGCGCCCGGGCAGGAGGGAGCACGCCTGTCAGCAGGGTCTGAAGCTGCTGCCAGAGCCTGGAATTGGCTCGCGGAAGAAGAAAAACCAGTCGACTTTCCGGAGTCTGCACCATGTGCCAGAGGTTTCTGTTGAACTGGTATTCCCTGAAGAACCTTGCGGGCTCCAGCCGATCTGGCGTCAGATATTTCTCCAAGGCGTCGCGATAAATGCGCTCGAGCTTGTTCCGGTGATCGGAATCGTCTTTGGCTCTCCCAAATTCAGCTTCAGAGAGTTTGACTTCGCAGAACGTTTTCGCTCCACCGACAGAGGTCCACGCGACGTCGATATTACTTTGTTCATCGACATCAGGAACGAGTTCGGGCTCCCAGCACAGGAGCCGACCGTCCTGACCTAGCGCACGAAGTAGCGACGAAGAGACCGCTTCGTTCGATCCCAGGGAGACAACAGACGGCCCGAAATACGCGAAGAACAGGTTGAACGCGAGTGCCTGCGAGGAGTTCAGGTGATGGAAGTCCTTATGCCTCTTTCTGGGATTGGTTTCCAGGAACGACAGCGCGTCTCGCGACGCTTCCGCGAGCAGGTTCGCCGAAGACTGCGCTTTCGGGAGAATGTGGGCGTGGTAGACGTCGCGGCCTTGATAGCGGAAGAGCCCAGGCTCCTTGATGCCAAGTCGCGCAAGCTTATATGCAGCAAGATGCAATTTGAGCCTGCTCTGATAGTTCATGGCTTCCCCCAGCCAAAGAGTCTTTATCAGCGTCCGACTTCTGGGTTGCAACAAGAGACGGTGAAATACTGGATGCCCTTGATTCGATGCACGTGGGCTCTGAACAGTGCGATAATGTGTCCGGGAAGTCGAGCGAAGCGCCATTCCCAAAGGCCCGATGCTTGCAAAGGAGAAGATCGGACGTGACCCCAAATCCGCGCGCGCTACCAACTCATGGTGTCTATCTGGTCTCCTGTGTGAGCCAAAAGAAGGAGGGCACAACTCGCGCCCGTGACCTCTACATCTCTGACTGGTTTGTGAAGGCCCGTAAGAATGTCGAATTGACCGGCTGCTTCTGGTTCATCCTGTCTGCAAAGTACGGCCTGACTGATCCGAATTCCGTGATCAAATCCTATGATGCGACACTCAAGACAATGGGCATTCGCGAGAGGCGAGACTGGGCAGATCGCGTCTTTTTGCAGATACGTGAGCGATTTCCAAGGCCAAGCCACTTTGTTTTTCTGGCGGGCGCGACGTACCGGGAATTTCTTGCGCGCCTGCTTCTTGACTGGGGCGCAACGATTGAAATTCCGCTGGAGGGACTACGGATTGGTGAGCAACTCCGGTGGCTCGGGCGGCACGGCCACTAATGTCCCGTCTCGACGATGTTGTCCGATTCTACGATCTGCTGGATCGCCTTGAACGGAGGCTTGGAGGAAAGCGCCGGCTCGGGAATTGCAGCAAAGAAAAATGGCCTCGGCGCGGCGTCTATTTCTTTTTTGAGCCGGGGGAAAATCGGAGTGACAGCGGTCCGGGGCCTCGCGTCGCGCGCGTCGGCACGCACGCATTGAGCCAAGGGTCGCGGACCCAACTCTGGACACGTCTATCGCAGCACCGAGGAAACAGAGGAGGGGACGGAGGAAATCACCGGGGTTCAATTTTTCGACTGTTGGTCGGCAACGCTCTAATGAATCGTGAAGCCATAGGCAAAATCGAATCGTGGGGCCTGAAAAGTGACCCAAGGCATGCAGCTGCGCACTTGAACCTGTCTCTCGAACAGATGAAAGCAGAGGAGGCGCCACTCGAGGGCATGGTTAGTCACTACATCGGCGCCATGCCGTTCCTCTGGCTTGCCGTAGAAGATGAACCCGGCCCCGGGAGTGACCGCAGCGTTGTGGAGCGGAATTCCATCGCGCTTCTCAGCAACTACGGAAAGAGCGCGGTCGACCCTCAGTCAAGCGGCTGGTTGGGAGGGTACTGCGATCGACACAAAGTTTGCCTGTCGGGACTTTGGAACAATAATCACGTCGACGAGGACTATCACCCCGATTTTTTGGCGCGATTTGAAAACCTGTTGCGGAATTGAGTTCGTGACACTTCACCGCGCAGGATCGGCCGAACTTCAGGATATCGCTGGCGGAAACGACTCCGATCCCCTCGCACCTCTCTCCCAATAAGAGAAGCAGCTTGGTATTGCCCTAGCTATGGCTTTGGGGGGGCGATCTTGGGAGTTCGTGGGGTGAACGACTAGGAACACTCCTCCGGCCACCTGCATGGGTGACGAGCCCGGTCCCGGCGAGGGGCAGACAATTTGTACCAAGCTATTGCAGGGCTGCCGGTGCCCACTTTTTTTGGGTTTTTGGGGCGCGACACGTCGGGCACGCCATTCCTCGCGCACGTAGCGGAGTGAAAAAAATCTGTGTGTTGGATCAGATGCGCTTCATGGCTCGCATCCATAGCCAGATTAAACCGCGCGCCCGTTCAGCCTTCACGCCTCCAAAGCCGAACCGTCAAAAAGAAGAACTCTGATCCAACCCAGTTCAGAGCGAAGATATTTGCTTAGCGCCGTCCCCTAGCGCCCTGATTTTTGGACCATAGTGCGCCCCCTACGCAATGTGACACGGGCCACCCTACCGCTCTAAGCTGTTCACTGAAACTCGCGGGGAGGTATTCGTGGCGGCAATCACAATCAGAGGCACAAAACCAAGGCGCGGCGAAAGGCTCACAAAATCGAGCCTTTGGAGACTGGCGGCGATGACCGGAAGGAAACGCATATTTGCAGCCACCCTCTTGGCGACGGTAAATCGTGGCAACGTACGGATCGCAATATTTAGCGTTCCGAAATAGCCAGGAACATGGCCTTACGGCTAACGCTAATAGCCAAGAAAGAGTTCGACGGCCCAGGCGTCATCTCGAAGCGATCAGCTCTACTTCGGCTACCCACGGTGCTGCTTAGTCCAATAGGTTCGCCAAGTGCGACCCAATTGCTGCAGCAAGATCAGGCGGCACCGCGTTTGCTACTTGTGTGTACTTGGGTTGGTTGCGTCTAAAGTTTCCTTCAATAGGGTTGCCTGCGCGACGCACCCCGCCAGTTGTGCGCGGGCCAACAAATCGATACCAGTCCGGAAAAGTTTGCAGTCTGGCGCATTCTCTTACCGTCAACGACCGTGCCTGACAGTAATGAACAAAATCGTCCGGGTTCGAAGTGATGGTAATGTTTGGGCCCGCTTCTCCCCATTCAAAAGGGAGCACTCGCTGGTTGAACTTTTTCGTCTTGTACGCAGTTCGGATTCTGCCGCTATATTTAATCATCAACTCAAATTTTCTTTTTATGCGCTCGCTGTGATTGCTATATTCGTGTTCGCTCAATGAATTGGATGATAGTTTGCGGCCGCCCGAGGATCTCCGCATCCTAAGCTGGAATTCAGATTGGGCACGATGAGGGTAACGCTCCGTTCGTCCGCCGTACTCAAAATGGGGATCAACGAGATCGCTCAGTGCGTCAGACATGCTAGGACATTCCGAAGACGCTTGGGGCAAAAAGCCGGCCTCGACCGCATCCGCGCTGCCTAACAAGCCCGGCGCGAATTCGTTTCGAATACCTACGATAATGATCCTTGGACGGTTCTGCGGTACGCCGTATTGCTTTGCTCGAACCAACCGAGTCCGCACCTCATATCCCTCGATACGTGAAAAACTGCCCAGCACATCTTCATAAATCTCCCCTGGTCGACCTTCCGCGGTCCAACGGGAAGTGAGCAATCCTTGGACGTTTTCGAAGAGAAAGGCCCGCGGCTTTAGTTTCCGGACAAACCGGGCCAT
>Ga0134125_10006149_pt1 | contig 13611 bp, 10 predicted proteins | sample KB31751_FD_96464 | JGI IMG/M metagenome (GOLD analysis project Ga0134125, IMG submission 96464) | Terrestrial soil microbial communities with excess Nitrogen fertilizer from Kellogg Biological Station, Michigan, USA - KB3-175-1 | ecosystem: Environmental > Terrestrial > Soil > Unclassified ... | reverse complement strand
CAATTAGAAGGCCAGGTTGCCTCTGCAAAAATAGGTATGGCACGATTAGCTTCGCCGCAATTGTATTGGGTGTTATCTGGCAATGATTTCACCTTGGACATCAACAATCCCAAACATCCTAAAATTGTTTGCGTTGGTAACAACCCCGAAAAGCAACAAATCTATGGAGCAGTATTATCGCTGTATATTTCAAGATTGGTAAGACAAGTAAACAAAAAGGGAATGCTGAAATGTAGCTTAGTCTTTGATGAATTTCCAACAATTTATTTCAACAACATGGACAGCCTTATTGCTACAGCAAGAAGCAATAAAGTTGCCACCACTTTAGCCATGCAGGACTTTAGTCAGTTAAAAAAAGATTATGGAAAAGAACAGGCTGATGTAATTGTAAATATCACTGGTAACATCATCAGTGGTCAGGTGATGGGAGAAACTTCCAAACTGCTATCAGAACGTTTCGGAAAAATAATGCAGGACAGACAGAGTGTTTCCGTAAACCGAACGGATACTTCCATCAGCCATTCTAAGCAATTAGATAGTGCTATTCCTGCTTCTAAAATTGCGGCTCTTTCTTCCGGTGAGTTTGTTGGGTTAGTTGCTGATAACCCAGATGAAAAAATTAAACTGAAAATGTTTCATGCCGAGATTATTAATGATGCTGCTAAATTGAATGAAGAAATGAGTAAGTACAAAGAGATTCCTGTAGTATCAAATGTTACCCAACAGCAGGTAATGGATAATTATTACCAAGTGAAGATGGAGGTGAAGCGGTTGATAGGGGAGGAGGTGGAACGGTTGAAGGCTTCTCAGGATTAACTTCAGCTTTAATCAATATCTCGTAAATTATTATCTGAATTTTGCTTGTGTTGCCACATCAAAAAAGCAATTATTATTACTGCCAGAAGAATTATTAAAATTACTCCACCAACCTTTTTAAGACCATTACTTTCTGAAACCATCCCAAATAAATAAGCCGCAGCCCCGGTTGCTGCTATTCCAGTTCCAATACAAACAGCTTGTTTGCTAATGCCTTCTCCATTCAATACCCAGTTTTTAAAATGCTCACAGTTATTGAAAACCAAATTATATGCCTTTTCACCTATGCGGCTTAATGCCCTTTTAACAGCATATCTTCTTTGATGATAGTTACCATTGAAACGTTCTATATTCGTTACCTGGTATCGTTGTACAAATTCTGTAAGTCTTTCCGTGCTAAGAATCTGTATGCCGTCAGTAATATTTGCAATAAATTCTGGTAGCCCATTTTTAGTGCCAAGGTAAACTGCATAATGTTTTGGAAAACCAGCTTGAGGGCAAACTAATTCTACAGCATCGGCCGGTCTTAAATTATTAGATTCAATAAATTGTGTTAATGTCATAGTCTATTATTTTCCTGCCTGATAAAATAAGAACAAAGCCAATGAAAGCATTAATCCATTTGACTTTTCTGTTTCTTTTTTTGAGTTTAATAATGTGGTGGCAGCAATCATACCACTATGTACAATAAATTCTGCAGCTTCATCATCAATGCTTTTTGCATTAAAAAAATTCTTGAAGCCGTGTGCTGTTCTGGTACTAACAGTGCGTCCTGAGTTATCTCCAAAAAACTGATTCAAATCTTTGGAGACATCTGTAAGAACGCCATAGTTAATTGTTTTTTTCTTTACTCTTTTCATTTTACAAAACTAAAATGTGCTATCATGTAAAAATGCAACTTTTGTTGCAAAATTTATTTTCTTCTTTTTGCTGCAACTTTAGAAAGGGCATTTCTATTGGTCCCTATATACGAGCAGAGATGTTGTACTTTTATTCTGTTTGCCAGTTCTGGATGGCATTGGTAAAAATCTTCCAATCTTTCTTCAACTTTCATTCCCTGTAGCTGGTGAATTCTTTGCAAGGCAAGAATGTAGCTTTGCTCGGCTAATTGCCTGCCAATTTTATTCATTTCCAGTATTTGATTGTAGAGATTGTAGAGATCTTCACGACTGATGGTTGTTAAGTAAGAATCTTCTAATGCTTCAATTGTCTCATTGGATTTATCACCGGAATAAAAACTTTCAAAACTTGCTACAATAATATTTCTTGGGGAATAATAAAACCTGGAGATAATTTCATTTTCTGAATTAGTCTTTTCATATTTAGCTATTAACAAACCTTCAATCAATATTCCGAGTTTATCAGTACGTTTTCCTGTCTGGCTGAAAACCTGACCTTTTTTTAATTTCAGCGGCTTTAAAACAGCAATAATTTTTTCAATGTTATCAGTTGCAATTCCATTTTCCCCCAATAGCTCTTTAATTGGTGCAAGGGTATTTTGCAGGCTTTGAATGTTTGACATAGTTTTAAAAGAGAAAGTGAGTATAATCCATCTAAAATTCAGTTTATAAGGCACAATTATACTAAAAACATTGGGATTTTTTTTTGAAATTTCGATATATTTGCTAAAATTAAAGGTAAAATGACAATAGCAGAGAAAGTAATAAAACCTACCAAATCAGGAATTTTCAGGACTGTTTTTTTATATACTGGACAGGGCGAATCAACACTTTTGGTGATACCTACAGGTACAGATGTTGCAGACTATATGTATGTACTGGTAGATTCAGACAGGGATAAAGAACCCAACGAAATTGATTTGGTCGATATGTTCAAGGACCTGTTCAAGACAAGTGGGAAACTTAGCACTTTTATTAATACACACCCTCATAATGACCATATTGGTGGTATAAATGAAGTGTATGATGAAATCGGCTTTACAGAAGTTTGGCATTCCAATCATCAGCCAGGAGGTAAGCACAAAGAAAAATACAAAGCTTTTAAATACGTTTTGGATAAGGTTGGGAAAAAGAATGAATATTTTTTATTAGGCACCAATGACTTAAATAAAATAAGAACATCTGAGGATAAGGAAGTAATTAAAAAAATTGGTTTAATTGACTTTCAGGTATTATCACCAGCAGAATATTTATGTGAGGATATTGAAGACGCTGATGCTGACGAACGTAATGACAGGATACACGAACAATGTGGAGTAATAAAGTTTAGGTATGGAAAAGATGCTAAAAGTATAATGATTACAGGCGATTCAGATAAAAAAGCATGGAAAGACCATATTACAGATTATCACAAGGATAATCTTCCTGCCAATGTGCTGAGTGCAAGCCATCATGGTTCCAGAACTTTTTTTAAAGAGGATAAAGAGGATGAAGATATTTATGAAACACATATTGAGAACATACAGCCAACTTATCTTATTGTAAGTGCTCCTAAGCAGGAAGACAGCCCTCATGAACATCCCCATGATGATGCAATGGAACTGTATAAAAAGCATGTTGACGAAGATGGAATATTCCATTTAGGTTCTGCTCCTTATTCTGTTATTGTAGATATTGACGACCAGGGAAATTTAGATGTGAAAACTGATAAGGAATTGATTGAAGCCTATGGCAAAAGCGATGATGACGATAACAATGATGATGGTGATAAAGCCAAAAACATTTATATAGGATCACAAACTTCAAGAATAGATAATAAACCGATGGGATTATGTTGCAATGGTTCAAAAAACACCGTCAATTTTTAATTGATGAAAGTACCGCTCTATCAAATGATAATGATTACAAGGAACTGTATCAGTGCCGGGATAATCTTTTTATCTCTCATGGGAATATTGTTGTAAGGCTGAACAAAATTCATAAGTTTTCCATTCTTGTAGTTTATACAGATGCAACTCCATACAGGCTGCCAGCAATCTTTCCTTTAAATAAAAATCTTACTAAAGAACAGGTTGATGAATTGGCAAAGTTGTCATTTTCAGAAATTCATTCAACATTAAAAGAGCATATTTCTTTTTTCTATGAACTACGGCATCAAAACAGTTCCGGCGAGCTTTGTACTTTGGAACGGGAAAGTTTAGATGCAGGAAATAGTTTTTACGGTATTTCAACAGTTTTACACCGTGTCCGGGATTGGTATGCTGGACATATAACAGGCACTTATCCTCCCGATAGTGAAGAAGTTGATTTTTGTTCGCATTTTAATTTTATTAATCAGGAATTAAAAATTTTGTACCCGGAAAGTTTTTTGAATGCAGAATTTACTGAAGGTGAATGTTACGCCACTCTTTACAACACACTTCCTGCTGGAAAATATTTTACACATACTCGTTATCTCTATCTGGGTGCGTTTATTGACGGAGTTGGGCAAAATGGTTTATACGAACAGGTGAATATCAATTTAGACAGACATTCATTGCCGGAAAAACTAAAAGAGCCCTTAGCCTTATATACTAACGCCGCCCTTGTAAATGAACTTATTAAAAGCAAGCAAATTTTAAAAGCTCCGTGGTTTCAATTGCAAAATGAACCTAAACCATTTCAAACGATAAAGGACTTAGTAACTATTATTGGAAATGGAAATTATGATGCAGGAGTTAAACGTATTGTAGCAAGATGTCAGGATATATTTGACCCAATTCCTGATTCATTCATGCTTGGAATCCGTTTCCTAAACAGAAAAGGGAATAACGAATTTCAATTGTTCAAAATATTCAAGTCAGAAAATCCACCAACAATTATCATTCATGCAAACCCGGAAGATAAAATAAAAAGCAAACTGGAGCAATTTGAAAGAGTAGAAGCAATTGAAGGTGAAAAGCTAACAGAAGAAACCTTTCATCAGCGTAATAGTAAGAGGGCCGATTACAATGTTCTCAAAAAAACATTCATAAATATATTTGGAGTTGGTGCAATTGGAAGTGAGATAGCTGATTGTATGGCAAAAGCCGGAACTGGCAATTTGATACTTTTTGACGACCAGCTACTAAAAGCGCATAATCCAGTTCGTCATCTGGCAAATCTTGAACAAATCGGTGAGCCAAAGGTTGCCGTTGTTGCAGATATTTTATATAAACATAATCCCTTTATTAATATTTATCCAATCCCTTTTAATTTATATAACCTTGATATTGGTGAGTATTATTTCCATGATGAGGCGGTTTCTATTTCTTCTGTTGCTGATGACAATGTTGAAGGATTTATAAATCAACAACTGGTTACTGCTAATAAAACTGTTTTTTATGTTCGGGCTCTAAGAGGTGGAAAAACGGCAAGGATTTTTCGGGTAATTCCGGGCAAAGATGCTTGCTTCAACTGTTTGTCATTGTACAGGAAAGATAAAAGCATGTTTATTGAAATCCCGGACGATCCTGCATATCCAACACTAAAAAATGAATGCAATAATCCAATAAGACCTGCAAGTGCAGCCGACTTAAAATTTGTTTCATCAATTGCTTCAAGAATATTAATTGACCATCTTCAGGAGGGAGCATCTGAATTTAACCACTGGATTTGGACATCTGAAGCAATCAATGATACTGAGCTTACTTCACCATATCAATTCAATCGCCAGCATATTCCTCCACATAAAGATTGTTATTACTGTAATCACGATAAGCAGGTAACAGTCAACATACCGCAGGGGTTATTAAATTTTATGCAAGGATTAATCAAAGAAAATCCAAAAATTGAGACCGGTGGTGTCCTTGCCGGATACTTAGAAGAAAATGGGAATATAATCATTACTCATGCTTCCGAGCCAGGCCCCAAAGCAATCAAGTTGGCAACCAAATTTGAGAAGGATGTGGCATTTTGCCAGGATTTTCTTGATAAGTTATATCTTGAATCCAATAAGAAAATGGTGTATGTTGGAGAATGGCATTCTCATCCTTCTGAAAGTAATCAGCCAAGTGGAACCGATATTAAAAGCCTTTCGGCAATATCTCTTCAAAAAGAATATTTGACTGAAAACCCAACTATGATAATATTTTCAAACATAGGAGTTCCATCTTGTACGATGCACCCTGCAGGAAAATTATTTTATTTTACAAAATTGACGGTAACCCAATAAAGAATACATCATGAAGGTTGATACTTATTATTTCAAAGCAAGACTATTTCCCACAGTTATCACTTCAATCCCGCTTTTTGTTTTTGTGATACAAGTACTCAAACCTTTATATGGAGAAAGTTTAAAAAATATATTTGATATTTTACCAATGCTGACTAGTTTGGGAATTTATGCCGGTTTAGTATTTCTATCAGTACAAATAAACAGGTTTGTATCCAAAGAAATTTTTCAGCGATTCTTTTTTAAAGAAGATATTGATATGCCAACAACAAACTATCTATTATGGAGCAATGTATTTTTTGCTGTTGATACAAAAAAAGCAATTAGTGAGAAAATTTTCTCATCCTTCAATATCACTTTACTTAATCCGGCAGAGGAGCAACAAGATGATTTAAGAGCCAGGAATTTGATTGTCCATGCAGTTTCTCAGATAAAAAACAAATTAAGGAACAATGCAGTTTTATTTCAACATAATATTGAATATGGATTTATCAGGAACTTAATTGGCGGCTCGTTAATTGCAGTATTATTTTCAATCGCAATTATAATCTATGCCATTATTTACCGAGATGGGACATTGAGGAATACGGGTTTAATCTTATTAATTATTTACTCCCTTCCCATAATATTCAGCAAAATGCTTATTACTAAATATGGCCGTTATTACGCGAAAGTACTGTATGAGCAGTTTATGAGCTTTTGAATTATAGGAATTGCATTTTGAACTTATCAGTGTTGAAAAAATATTTTTCCACCAATTTAAACACTGGATATTTTTTATTTGGAATAGGAAGTAGGGAGTTTATAAATAACCTTCAAGAAAATAAAAAATTAATGACTGATATTAATTGGAGTAATTTCAAATCAAAATTCAATGAAAAAGAAAGAATTGTATTTGAGCGACTTGCTTACATGCTTTTCTGTTATGAATTCAATATAAGGATAGGCATTTTCAGGTTTAAGAATCAAACAGGTATAGAAACAGAACCTATTGATGTGGATGGCATAAAAGTGGGTTTTCAGGCTAAATATTATGACACAAAGCTTTCCGACAATAAAGATGATATTATAGATTCTCTAAAAAAGGCAAAATCTAAAAATCCATCACTAAATAAAATCCTGATCTACACAAACCAGGAGCTTTCTGAAAGTAGCAAAAAAAAGGAGAAAAAATCTGCTTACCAAACCGAAATTGAACAAGCTGTTCAAAAAATCAGCGTTGATATTGAATGGAGGTCACCAAGCCACTTTGAAAAACAACTTTTTGTTCCTGAAAATGACTATTTAGCCCAATATTTCTTTGGATTAGGGAATGGAGTTATGGGTTTTTTAAATAAACTTAAAACCCATTCAGAAAATATTCTATTTGCCATTCAGACGGATATTCAGTATAAAGAAAAGAAAATTAAAATTGACAGGAAAAACGAGCTTTCAAAACTTTCCAATAATAATACCCAGATAATAATTCTTGCAGGCGAAGGGGGAATCGGCAAAACTGCCTTAATTAAGGAGTTGTTCAATACTCAATCCAATCCCTACTACGTTTTAAAGGCCGCCGAATTTACAAAGCCCAGCACCACTACTATATTTAATCAATTTGGTGCTTATGACATGAATGATTTTCTACATCTTCATGAGGATGAATTGAGGAAAACATTTGTTATTGATTCAGCCGAAAAACTGGCTGATTTAGAAAATCTGGATGTTTTGACAGAGTTTCTTTCTGCTTTAATTAAGAATAGCTGGCAAATTATTTTCACAACCAGAAACAGCTATCTTGATGATTTGTGTTTTCAGATGTTTGAAGTGTATAGACTTCCTTTCGATATTATTAAATTGGAAAACTTGGCTACTGAAGAATTAGAAAGTCTCTCATCCACGTTCCATTTTAAAATACCTGATAATCCCCGATTACAGTATTTAATTAAAAACCTGTTTTATTTGAATGAATATCTGACGAACTATGATTTAATCAACGATCAGACAGATGTTGTTAAATTCAGGGATATTCTTTGGCAAAAGAAAATTCAAAACTCAAAGTTTCAAAAGAATAATACACATCTTGAGAGAAGCAAATGTTTCTTGAATCTTGCTAAAAAAAGATGCGACACTGGCAACTTCTTTGTAAGTGGAGATTTATGCAAAAATGATATTCTATCATTACTCGAAAAGGATGAAATTATTAAATATGAGGCATCACAGGATGGCTACTTTATTACGCATGATATTTATGAAGAATGGGCACTTGAAAAATTAATTGAAAAAGAATACACTACTTTAGTTTCACACTCTTCATTTTTTGAAAATATAGGTAATTCATTGCCCATACGAAGGGCTTTCCGTGGCTGGCTTTCCGATAAAATACTACAGCCCGATTCTGGCATCAAACAATTTATTGAGCAATCTTTTAGCGAAGATGCTGTACCGGCATTCTGGAAAGATGAATTGCTGATTAGTGTATTACTTTCTGATTATTCCTTTGCTTTCTTCAAGCTTTTTGACAATGTGTTATTGGCAAATGATAAATTCTTTTTAAAGAAAATTATCTTTCTTTTAAGAACAGCTTGTAAAGAGCTGGATACAAGGTTAAATAAAATCTTTCAGAACAGAGAAGAGCTAGCTATCAGTCCAGCCTATGTATTCACTAAACCCAAAGGCAAGGGATGGGAAGCTACTGTAGAATACATCCACTCAAAAATTGCTTTGATTCAAAAAGAAGAACTGGATTTTATTTTACCCTTATTAAAGGAATGGGTTGTTCATCAGCCTAAAGGCAATACCGCCAAAATAACTGGATTGTTTGCTCTGTACTTTTACAAAGATGCAGAGTTAAATAAGGATGTTTATTACAGTTCTGAAACTGAGAGCAAACTTTTACAAATTGTATTGGCTGCTGCAGTTGAATTAAAAACTGAATTGGTAGACATAACAGAAGACTTATTATCCAGACCCTTCAACAGACAAGAACCCTTTGACAGTTTAAGGGAAGCTGTACTGGCTTCAGGATATGATAACACTGCTTATATTATGACCTTGCCAGAGTATGTAATAAAACTGGCAGACAGCACTTGGTACAAACCTGAAACTAATAACCATTCATTTTATTCGTCAGGTATCGGAGTGGAAAAATACTATTCTATCAGAAGTAATTATCACCAAGATTATTTTCCATCAAGTGCCTTGCAGACACCTGTTTATCTTTTATTATATACTGACTTCTCAAAAACAGTTGACTTTATTCTTCATTTCACAAATAGGGCTGTTGAAGCATATCTTGCTTCCGGTTTTGATTCCTCTGTCCATGAAATAGAGGTTGCCATTGGTTCATATAAAACAAAGCAAATAATCAGTAGCAGCCTGTGGAACATATACCGAGGTTCTGGTTCACCGGTTACTCCTTATCTTTTGCAATCTATGCACATGGCTTTGGAAAAGCGACTGCTTGAAATTGGTAAGGTTTCTGATAAGAAGAATTTGAAGGGATGGTTGCTTCATTTACTAAAAAATACACGGTCAGCTTCTATAACCGCTGTTGTTGCCAGTGTTGTATTAGCATTCCCCGATGGACTATTTGAAGTAGCAGCCATCCTATTTAAAAATTATGAATTTTATAAGTACGATAATTTAAGAGCAGGTTCAGAAAGAAAGGCTAAAGATCTTTACTTAATTGGGGCAGGCTTGGATAGGAAAAAGGAATATGAGAATGAACGGTTAGCTACTTGTGATGACCCTCACCGTAAACTCTCTCTTGAAAGCCTTGCCCTCAATTACCAGTGGTTTAAAAATGAACGTATAAGTGATGAAGAAGCAGATAAACGTAAGGAAGAAATTTGGGCGATTATTGATTATCTACACAGCACAATACGATCCCAAAACTCAGAAATTGAAAAGAACAAAAATATACGATTATTATTGGCAAGGATTGATAGACGAAAGATGAACCCTGTGGTGCATCAGGAAGAAGACAAGTTATTAATTGAATTTAACCCTTCATTAGAACCTGATTTAAAAGAGTACAGCGAAGAAGGAATGAAAACTTATCAAGATAAGTTCAAATACACCGCTCTGAAATTATGGGCAACAAATAAGATTGAAAATCACAATCAATATGGGCCATACCCCCAATATAATGAAAACCCACAATTAGTATTGAGGGAAACAAAGGAAATACTTCACGGATTGCAGCAAGGGGATAACGAAGAATTTCATTTATTCAATAGCTACATTCCGGCCTATACCTGCTCTGCCTTGCTCAAATTATACGGTGATAAATTCTCATCTGACGACCTGATATTTTGCAAGGATATTATAATTACTTATGCTACTTCTCCTTTTAGAGAGAATTATGATTATCAAATCGGGGATGGAGTGGAAGCGGCTATAGGTACATTGCCATTCCTTTACAAATTATTTCCTGAAGATAAACTGGATTTTAATATTATCCTTCTTTTTATATTATTCGATTCATATCCGCTTGGAGAGTACAAAAGAATTTGTGACTATGCGATAGAAGCAATAAGAAACAATTTATTTAAATTATCTCCTGATGATGCTAATATTATTTTGATTGGGTATATGATCTTCAAGCCAAAATTTGATCATGATAATCCGCCTCAAAGACAAATGAGAGAGAGAAAAACGAGGGCTGAAATAATTGATGAGTTTGCTACAAAATATGAAAAGGAATTAGGAGAGATTGAATCAACTGCCGTTAATTACATTAAGATTGATTTTGCATCACAAGGGATTAAAGTAGCTGAAACGGTTTTTCAAATAGTACCTTCTGACACAAACAATCCCATCCATTTAGATTATATCAAAAATCTCCTGGAAAATTTTAGTAGTGAAATATTAGAGGAAACCCCTTACTCAGATAATGATTCAAAAATTGATTACAGGCTAAAGCATCGCTTTTACAGGAAGTTTGCAAACTTCTTATTGCATAGGGAACCTACCTCAATACAAGAGTGGGTAACGCCTTTTATTGATGCTTTTACTATTTCCAGAGAAATGGCTGATTTCTTGTCAGATGTAGTTTCTGAAGAAGACGGCTTAGGTAAATACGATAGCTTTTGGGCTATATGGGAATGCTATTATCCTGCTATCAAATCTGCGGCAGAGAATACCAGGCATCGGGATTTGGATGAAATAATACGCAACTATATGCTTGCTTGGCCGTATTGGAAGGATACAGCAAAAGAATGGCGAAGCCTCCGTGAGAGAGAAGCTATCTTTTTTCAAAGAATATGTGCAGAAATGGGAGAGCATCCTTCAGTACTATACTCTATATCAAAGTTTTTAAATCAGATTGGTTCATCTTTTCTTGATAAGGGAGTAATTTGGATAGCAGCTATGTTGTCTAAAAATCCAAGCCTACAAAAGGAGGACGTTAATCCTAACACTATATATTATCTCGAAATAATAGCAAGGAAATATATCTACCTAAACAGAACAAAGCTAAAGACTATCCGTTTCATAAAAGAGAATGTACTTACTTTACTAGATTTTCTTGTATCAAAAGGGTCAGTAAATGGATATTTGTTAAGGGAGGATATTTTTTGATTAAAAGTAGATGCGATAAAAAAAACTCAAGATAGTCCACCTTCCTTAATCAAACAAAGCATCCATCTTCACTTCACTTTGCACCAAATTCTTATAATAAGTATTTTTTGCAACTCCATAGGTGGTTATCATGGTTAAGAAGATCGTTTTGTTAGTTTTGGTTTTATCTATAAATACTGTTCGTTTTTGCAAAAGTTCATCTAAATACTTTTTATTGATGGTAAATTCATTGGTAGAAAATTTCATTTCGCAAATATTAATACAAAGATCACGACGATCAATGAGCATATCAATTTGAGCGCCAGGCTGCCCCTTACCAGGCACATGGCGCCAAACAGATTCTTCCGTGTACATGGTTTCAATATGTAATACCTTTTTTAATTGCTGTAAGTTTTAAACAGATAGCTTCAAAAGCGTATCCACTCCAGCTTTTAAAGGAATTACCTTCGCTCATACGCAGCCATGTACCTGCACTGGTTGTCCAGCTTCTTTCAACAAACTTCAGATAGAAAAGCGAATACTCATCTGTAAGGCGGTAAACAAGTTCTTTAGATGTTTTATCAAAAGGTATATGAGATGCAACAAAACCCGACTCTTCTGGTTCGGTAAGTACTTTAGTAGTTGTTCCACCAGAACTGAGGTGAGAACTTCTGATGATTTCATTTCTTGTCATTCCTTTACTTTCCCCATACAGCAGACGTATGACTGCTGTATGGGGAAAGTAAAATTTTGCGGACACTGTCCGCAAAATTTGATTTAATTTAAACCATTATCATAAATTAGTTTATTGCAGCAGATTAGCCAATTCGTTCGTATCAGGCAATATCCCTTTCATTTGCGCCGGTGTTTGTTTAGATGTTTTATAAGTGGCCACCCCCATAGCTTTGTCAAAACTTTTAATAGCAAACTCAACAACCGTATTATTCTTTTCCTTACAAAGAACTATGCCGATACTGGAATTTTCATGCGGTAGTTTCACTTTTTCATCCAATACATTCAGATAAAAATTAAGCTGCCCTGCATCTGCGGGTTTAAATTTATTCTTTTTCAATTCAAACGCAACGAGAGCTTGTAAATGGCGATTAAAAAATAAGAGGTCGATAAAAAACTCCTCCCCATCCACTTCAAGCCGATATTGATTTCCAATAAAGGAAAAGCCTTTACCCATTTGGAGTATAAAATTTCTAATGTTTAAAACCACTTGCTGTTCAATATGCCTTTCATCATCTAATTCATCACCGGTAATAAAGTCAAGTAAATATTCATCTTTAAACACCTTCAGTACCGAGGGCTTCAGGCTTTCAGGTATCGTATTGGCAAAGTTATTAGGCAGTTTACCTTCCTTGCCGTAAAGGTCATTGTCAATATGATACTCCAACACTGTTAAAGACCAGAAATTAGCCGCTGCTGACTGGATATAGAAAATCCGGGCTTCCCAGTTCTTTATTTTAGTGATAATGGTGAAATGATGGGAGAAGCTAATTCCCGTAAAAGCCTCATAAAAGCCCTTACTTTCAATTAGGTTCGACAGTGTCGAACTAATTGAAAAACCCCCACTGGAACCTTCTTGCCCAATTTGGCTCGGTGGTGTCGAACCAATTGCCAGGTGAGGAGAATAAGCTTCAGCAAAAATCCTAATCTTTTTAAGATTACCAGGCGAAAACCCTTTTAAGCCGGGTAATTCCTTCTGCAGGTCGGCCGAAATTTGGTCAAGAACTTTTGCTCCCCATTTCTGAGCTTTTATTTTATCAGAAATCATCTTCCCTGTATTGAAATAAAGTAGAAGTTGCTCCCGGTTGGCAAGTCTTGCCGCTGCATAGCGGCTTTGTACAATTTGCTTTTTAATGGATTGGATGAATTCTACATAATTTTTATCAATTTTCATAACCTCACGTTTTATACATTCTAAGTACTTTGTAATCAATTAATAATACAAGAATAGCAAATCCTACGCTGTCAAAAGATTGGCTATTCTTGTCAAATCAGGAATAAAATGGTTCGAGAAATGTCCATGCAGGGCAACGAAAAAGGATAAACTGATTTCCGTCAGTTTATCCTTTTTTTATTTGAATAAATTAAATCATTCTATCTTATTTTTTTGTTTTGAGATGCGGTAACAGATTGTGACCGGATATTCACCAT
>Ga0134125_10006147_pt1 | contig 13614 bp, 14 predicted proteins | sample KB31751_FD_96464 | JGI IMG/M metagenome (GOLD analysis project Ga0134125, IMG submission 96464) | Terrestrial soil microbial communities with excess Nitrogen fertilizer from Kellogg Biological Station, Michigan, USA - KB3-175-1 | ecosystem: Environmental > Terrestrial > Soil > Unclassified ... | reverse complement strand
CCTTGACGAGTTCTTGCTTTGAACCGTCCGCTGGTTCGGGTAGTTCGAAGAACTCCTCGGCCGTCAGCTTCGTGGCTACCGTGCTCATGCGCGTCCCTCATCCACGTTTCCGCGATTCGCCTCGAACACCTTGCACCCCGACGATCGCGGCTCGGTTATCGTAAATCGAGCGGCAAAGGCCGTCAATTGACACGGTCTATGGCTCCGGCCACCAGGCATCCTTCTTTTCCACCGCCTCGCGGATGCGGCGGATTACTTCCTCATCCGTCGGATATGGCGACTTGAGTGCCGGCCGCAAGGGTAGGGGAATCTCATCCATGCGATAGACGGTGCCCGGCGCGCTGATTCCCGTCACCGCCGTGGTGATGTGCACGCGGGCCAGCCGGCTCGTGTGCGTCACTTTGGGATCGAGGACGATCGTCGGCGTGCGGCTCATGTGTTCGATGGCCGGCTTGGGCATGGTGGCGCCGGGGTCGGCGCCAAGCACGAGCGTGGCGTCGTTGTCGCCGCGGACGAGCAGGTCGATGGTCGAGAATTCGCCGGGGTTGAAGCGCGGGTAGCCGCGGCTCAGGTTGATGCCGAACGGATAGGCCGTGGTGTAGCGGAGCACCACGTCCGCCCCGGTGACGTTGGCGTGGCCGCGCATCGGCATGGCGACGAATTTCGTGAAGGCATTCATCTCGGCGGCGAGCGTGAGGGCAGCGGCGGAATTCATGTGCTTGCCGCGCGTCATAGAAAGACCCATGCCGAAGAAGAGCACGCCGAACTTGGCCTTCTTCATCCGCTCGACCAGGTCTTGCAGTTGTTCGAGCTTGAGGCCGGTCTCGGCGACGCCGGCCGGGTCGACGCGTTGGCCTTTTACCAGAGCCCGCAAGATAGTCAGCACTTCAAAATCCTTGCCGGGGCGGACCTGCAAGAAGATGTCCGCGGCCTTGGCGCTCGGCGTCTCGCGGATGTCCACGAGCACCATGGTGCGGCCCTTGCGGCCGTTCGGCACGAACTTCCCCTTCTGCGTGAGGGTGTACTTGGTGAAGTGGCGCGGGTGGCACTCGGCCGGGTTGCCGCCCCAGTAGATGATGAAGTCGGCCCGGTTCTTCACTTCGCCGAGCGTGCACGAGACCTTTCCACCCAACTGGGCGGCGATCTCGGTGGGACCGTGTCAAAGCGAGGTATGGCTATCGATGACGCCGCCGATCAGTTCGGCCAGGGACACGGCTTCGCGGGTCGCCTCGCAGGTAACGTTCGAAAGGCCGTAAACCAGCGGCATATCGGCGGCGTGGAGGAACTCGGCGGCGGCCTGGACGGCTTCGTCAACGCTTGCTTCGCGGCCATCGATCAAGGCATCGGGGTAAAGCCGCTCGGCGGTGTGGTTCTTGAACCACGATTCGCCGAGGATGCAGGCCCGCTTGGTCTCGACGATGCGAGTTTCATTCGAGTGCAGTTCGATGTCGTCGCACACGCAACCGCAGAAGGTGCAGGTGGCGTTCTTGGTAACGGTGAGTTGCATATCGTTCCGAACAATGGATGTTCGCGGATTAGCCGCGACCCGGAGGCGAGCGCTCAGCTGAGGGGCCACCCGAACCGGGCGGCGGGGCGAGGAAGCTTCAACCCAGGGTGCGGCCGCGGAAACTGCCGCGGATGCGCCGCGGCATGAACCGCCCCGCCTCGATTTCTTCCCAGGCCCGGAGATCGCCATCCGACGGAACCGAATCGGCGGCGAGTTCCTGGGGATCATTGCGATTATCGGATTGCATTCACAGATCCTCGAGCCGCGCTCCCCGTTGGGTCGCGGCTATACTTTTTCCACATCCACGTCCCAGCCCTTGGAGGTTGGCATGCCGGTGCCGTCCGTGCTGCCGCCCATCAGTTGGCAGGTCGGCGGGCCGTAGGGAACGAACAGCATGCCGCGCGGGATGTTCCCTTCCTTGCACGCGAAAACCGCTTCGCCGATCTCATTGCGAATGCGGACGCTGCCGCCTGCCGCCACGCCCAGTTCCTTCATATCGTCGGCATGCATGGTCAGCGTCGACACGATTTCCCGGTAAGCGGCTTCATCTTTGCCGACGTTGATCTGCACGCCTTGCTTGTTGGTGCGGCCGGGAATCAGCAGGAATCGCATGGTCCTTTATCTTAGCGAATGGCGGCGAGGTTCAAAAGCGGGCCACCGTCCACGGCCGCAAATGAAAACCATCCCCGCCGCAAAAAGGCACAAAAAACACAAGACAGAGGTAGAAACGGTCCCCGCCGCAAAAAGGCACAAAAAACACAAGACAAAAGTAGAAACGGTCCATCTCTTTTGTGTGTCTTTTGTGCTTTTTTGCGGCCTTGTATCTTTGGTTATTTTTTGCGGCCCGGCCTCAATTTCCGTTCTAAGGTTCCCAAAGAACCATGCGGAGGCCTGCGGTGAAGCGATTGTTGCGGCCGGAATCGGCGTTCTTCCTTGCCATCTGGCTCATTTTGCTCATCACCTTCCGCGAGCGCGGCTTCTACGATCCTGGCGCCCTCTGGCACATCAAGGTCGGCGAGATCATCCTCGATCGCGGCTTCCCCCACACCGATCCGTTTACGTACACGTTCGAAGGGAAGACCTGGATTCCGCAGCAGTGGGGGGCCGAAGTGCTGATGGCGGCAGGCCATCGCATCGGCGGCCTCGATACCCTGTTGCTCGGCTTCACGGCTCTGATCGCCGGGCTATTTACGCTGATCTTTCGGCGGGCGGTGCATGCCGGAATGGGGCCGTTGCTGGCGGGTCTCATCGTCGGCGTCTCGCTCTTCGTCGGGGCCTTCCACTACTTCGTCCGCCCGCACATGGCTACGATTGCTTTGCTCGGCTGGACGATGATGTGCATCATCGACTTCGAGCGCGGCCGCTGCGGCGTTGCCCGCCTCGCCTGGCTGATTCCGCTCTTCGTCATCTGGACGAACTTGCACGGCGGCGTGCTCGGCGGCACCATGACGCTCGGCCTCGCCGTCGCCGGCTGGGGGCTCGTCTTCCTTCGCAACAGAACCGCGTCGCCGATCCGGAACTGGCGAACGGCTTTCGTGCTCGTCGGCATCGTGATCGCTTGCGGCCTGACGCCGTTCGTCAATCCGTTCGGCATGGAGCTAATCAACACCTGGCAGCGAATCGTCGGTTCGAAAGTGCTGCCGCAGGTGGTGAATGAACACATGCCGCTCGACCCGACGTCGCCGCTCGGCTTAACGATCATCGCTTTCGGGGCCTTCTACCTGGTATTGCTTGCCGGAGTCGCGCCGAGGTTGCCGCGCGTGTCGTGGTTGTTGCCGCTCGTTTGGCTCGTGCTCAGTTTCAAGGGAATTCGCCAGGGACCGCTGTTCGCCATTACCGCCGCCGTGGCAATGGTCGATCTGTGGCCGCACACGATCTGGCACCGGCTCTTGAAGAAACATGGCGACGGTTCCTTGGCCCGCGACCCGGACCCAGCGCCGCCGCGCAGCTGGGCCTGGGCCGCGGTGCCGGCGCTGGCCGTGATCTTTGCTCTTACCTTGCAGGCGAATCACGTTCGCGTGCCGGTCATCGGTTCCGGCTGGGCCCGACTCGATCCCAATTTCATTCCGGTCGAGCTCACTCCGGCGTTGCAGGGATACGCGGCATCGCGGCCGGCCGGCACCCGCATCTTCAACGACGCCAACCTCGGCGGCTTCCTTATCTACCACACACCGCGACTGAAGATATTCATGGATGACCGCTGCGAACTTTATGGCGACGACCAGATTCGCTATTACTCGGATACGCTCGGGATGCCGCCGGCGGAACTCGGCCCGCGCTTCGAGGAGTGGGCCAGCCGCCTCAAGTTCGAGCGCGCCCTGATCATGACCGACCCGACCGGGGAAACCAAGCCGCCACTCGAGCAGTATCTGCTTAACAGTCCGGAGCGGTGGCGCGAAATCGGTCGGGCCAAGCGGGCCGCCATGTTCGAACGAGTGAGCACGCCGTGACCACGCCGCGCCACTGATCTTCCACTCACCTCCAAGTCCAGTGAGTCTCGCCCTGCGCTTCGCGGCTTTGCGCGCCCGGCACCCCATTTGCCCTGTAAAATACCATCTCCCGACTCACATTGTTCCTGAGGGTCGCAACATGGCTGGGCGCTGTCTTCTCGCACTTGTCGCTGGTGGCTTGATTCTGGTCGCGGCGCTGCCGCTGCCCGCCCCCGCCAGGCCGCCCGTCGATCCCTGGAAGGTCAGCGTCGCCAAGGCCGTGGAATACCTGCGAACGGCTCAAAACGAGGACGGCAGCTGGGGACCGAAGCCGCAGAACCGCGGCATCACCGGCGTCGTCGTCACCGGGTTGCTCCGCACCGGGATGAACCCGGACGATGAACCCGCCGCCAAGGGAATCAAGTTCATCGAATCGCTCGTCAACGTGAAGGAAGGGCATATCGCCGGCAACGACAATCCCATCCAGGTCAATTATGTCACCAGCATTAACATCATGGCCCTGGAAGCCGCCCACAAGGCGGACAAGTACAAGACGGTGATCGGCAACGCCGCCAAGTATTTGAAGTCGTACCAATGGGACGAGGACACGGGGAACAAGAATCAGGACAGCGATTACTACGGCGGGGCGGGCTACGCGGGCGGCAAGTCGCGGCCGGACCTCTCGAATACCGCCTTCTTTTTGGAAGCCTTGAAATCGGCCGGAGCGCCCAAGGACGACCCGGCATTCCAGAAAGCGCTCGTCTTCGTCAGCCGCTGCCAGAACTTCGCCAGCGAGCACAACAAGGCGGCGTGGGCCAAGAAGAACAACGACGGCAGCTTCATCTATACCGGGGCCAACGGCGGCGAGAATCGCCACAGCGCCGACACCAAAACGGACATGACCGGCTACGGCTCCATGACCTACGCCGGCATCAAGAGCATGATTTACTGCGGCGTCGGCAAGGACGACCCGCGCATGAAAATGGCCCTCTCCTGGATCAAGAAGAACTACACTCTGGATAGCAACCCCGGCATGGTCGGCGCGAATTCGCAGCGCGGGCTTTACTACTACTACCACACCTTCGCCAAAACCATGGACGCACTGGGAATGGATCAGTTCGAGGACGCCAAGGGAAACAAGCACGACTGGCGTGCGGACCTGACCGCGGCCCTGCGCAAGCGACAGCAACCGGATGGCCGCTGGAGCAACGAGAACAAGGCGTGGATGGAAAGCGATCCGACGCTCGACACGGCCTATGCACTCATGTCGCTGGCCTACTCGAAACCGAAGTGAGGGCGCCCACCCCTTGCCAGGGGTGGGCTTGCGGAACTCAACCCGTGCTGAGCAGTTTGGCCACCGGGCGCGTTGACGCGAAATGGTTCATCACGATCACGGCGACCACGGTGAGCGGAATCGCCAGGAACATGCCAGGGATGCCCCAGAGCAAGCCCCAGAACGCCAGCGAACCGAGGATCACGAGCGGGCTTAAGCCCACGGCCTTGCCGAGCAACATCGGTTCGACGATTGCCGCCGAAGCGGCCTGGCAGCTAAGCACCAGGAGCGCCGCCGCCACTGGTCGCCATCCCGGCTCCAGTTGTAACACCGCGAACCCCACCGGCAAACAGAATGCGACGACGCTGCCGATGTACGGGATGAAGTTGCAAAGGAACGTCAGCACGGCCCACAGGAAGGCGAACCGCACGCCGAGCGCCGCCATTGCGATTCCCACCGCGATCGCCAGGATCAAACTCGATTTCACCTTGGCCTTCAGATAACTGATAATGGCGGCATTCACCTGGCCCGCGAGGTGAAGGATTTCTTCGGCGCGATCCGGCGGGTAAGCCGCCCGCACGCGGTCGGGGAATCGGGACGCTTCCAGGAGCAGAAACACGAGGTACAGGGCGACGACGCCGGCCTCAACGAGAGCCCCGCCGGCCGCATTGAGCACCGGGCCGGCGATCTTCGTTGCCAGGCCGCCCAGTTGCTTGCCCAGCGACTCTTCCGATTCGCCCATGAACTGCGGGGCGATCTGGATGACCGTCTCCTCGGCTTGCAGCGTCAGGCTTTCGACCCGCTGCTGCAGTCGCGGCAATTCGTCGTTCAAACCCAGGACGCTCAGGTAAACCGCGAGGGCGAGGCCGAACAGGACCGCCGCGGTAAAGCTGGCCAGTAGCACGATCGACACCGGCGCCGTCACCCGCTTGCGCAGCCAGCTGTGATACGGCAACAGGACGTAGGCCAGGATGATGGCGATGAGGAGCGGCCGCAGCACCGGCGCCAGTTCCTTCAACAGGAACCACGATATCGACGCAACGACGAGCACGGCCGCCGCGGCATAAAGCGAGGCGGTCGGCGAACGCGGGACTGGGGCCGAACTTCCCATTGGATTTCACAACCCCGAACCGGGCAGCGGAGTAATGGGTTGAACCACCATCACCAGCCGACGTTCCTCGTCCAACAAGTACTTCACGACGAGTGGCGGTACTGTCGCGATCCAGAGTTGCGCGGGTTCAACCGTCAAGTCGCGCAACGGTTGGCCGAATTGAGGATAAACTCGCAGACGGTGGTCGAGTGCCTGGATTGCCGCTGCCAGTGGGATTTCCAAGCCTCGTTGCCGAGCACGGATGGCCAACTCTTTGAGAGCGTCTCGAACGCGTCCGGAATAAGAGACGACATAAGGCCTGGGAGCGTCCGAGGGCTCACTCATTGATTGTCCGGGGTAGATTCAGTTCGGCATAAAAGTCGCGAAGCTGGTATCCGCCCGTCTCGCGGATCTCGCGAATCCCCCGAGCGATCTCCTCTTCATCGATCTCCAGTAGCGCTCGTTCGACCACCTCGGCCGGAACCGGCGTGACGTCGAACGGCAGCGCGCTCGCTCTCGCGGTATCGCGGGCTTCTTGGGAATCATTCATCGCGATTCTCGCGAATAGGGGTGTTTACCCATATTCTATCGGATGCGCGTCGCAGGTGCATAGTGCGGTTCTTTTCCACTTTCGCATTGTAGGTATAGGATAGGTGTGACTGTGGCGAAACCGTTCCTTCGAGATGCCCGATGCTGACGCGCCGTTCCCGTGCCCGCGAAGTCGCCTTGCAACTCCTATTTCAAGCGGATCAGAATCCGACGCCCGTGCCGCGCGGGGCGGTGGAAGCGTTCGTGCGGGAACGATTGCACGCCGATGCGGCCCTCTCGGCCTATTGCCTGACGCTCCTCGACGGCGTAATCGCGCACCGGACGGACATCGACGGCCGGCTCGCGGCCACGGCCGAGAACTGGCGGCTGTCGCGAATGACCCCCGTCGATCGCAACGTGCTCCGCCTCGGTTGTTACGAGCTATTGTTCAATGCGGACCAGGTGCCGCTGCAAGTGGTGCTCGACGAGTGCATCGAGCTGGCCCGGCGGTTCGGTTCCAAGGATTCGCCGGCGTTCGTCAACGGCGTTCTCGATAAGGTCGCCAAAAGCAGCCCCGCGTAGGATTCTTCTGAGGATGGACCTCTTCGACACCCTGCGTGCGGAGAATCGCGGCCGGGCCAGGCCGCTGGCGGCCCGCATGCGGCCGCGCACGCTCGACGAGTTCATCGGCCAGGAGCACTTTCTCGGCGAAGGGAAACTGCTGCGCCGCATGCTGCTCGCCGACCGGCTCAATTCGCTCATCTTCTACGGTCCGCCGGGCAGCGGCAAAACGGCCCTCGCCCACGTCATCGCCGGCCACACCAAGAGCCGGTTCAAGCCGCTCAACGCCGTCTCCGCCGGAACCAAGGAAGTGCGCGAACTCCTCGCCGAGGCCCGTTCGCACCTCGAAGACGCCGGCGAACGAACGATCCTCTTCCTCGACGAAATCCACCGCTTCAACCGCGCCCAGCAAGACGTGCTCCTCCCGGACGTGGAAGATGGCGTCGTCATCCTGATCGGGGCGACGACGCAGAATCCGTTCTTCGCGATCAACACGCCGCTCCTGTCGCGCAGCCAGATCTTCACGTTCGAACCGCTCGGCCGCGAGCCGATCAAGACGCTGATCCAGCGGGCAATCGCCGACAAGGAACGCGGCCTCGGCAACTTGAATGTCGCCATTACCGATGACGCCCTGGCATTTCTGTGCGAGGCGTGCGACGGGGATGCCCGCCGCGCCCTGACGGCCCTGGAGATCGGCGTCAAATCCAGTTCGCACGATTCCAACGCTCCCATCGTCTTCGACCTGGCCCTGGCGCAAGATTCCATCCAGCGAAAAGTGCTCGATTTCGACCCGACTGGCGATTCGCATTACGATCTCGCCTCGGCGTTCATCAAGTCGCTGCGCGGCAGCGATGCCAACGCCGCCGTGTACTGGCTGGCCCGGATGCTGGAAAGCGGCGAGGACCCGCGCTTCGTCGCCCGGCGGCTCGTCATCTTCGCTTCGGAGGACGTGGGCAATGCCGACCCACAGGGCTTGCTGGTCGCCGTCGCCGCCTGGGACGCGGTCGAGCGCGTCGGCTTGCCCGAATGCCAATTGAACCTGGCGCATGCGGTCTGCTACCTGGCGACGGCGCCGAAATCGAACGCCTGCACGATGGCCATCGGGGCGGCCGTCAAGGATGTGAAGGAAGGGCGGACGCTGCCGGTGCCGAAGCACCTGAAGGATTCGCACTATCGCGGCGCGAAAGAGCAGTTCGGCCACGGTGTCGGTTATCAGTACGCCCACAACTTCGAGGGCGGCTGGGTCGACCAGCAATACATCCCGACGGAAGTTGATTATTACCGCCCGACCGATCGTGGCTTCGAGGCCGAGATCCAGGCGCGCATGGAAGCGATCCACCGGCGGAAGAAGCCGCCTCCCAACCCCGCGTAGCCGCGACCCAACGGGGAGAGCTTGGGGCGGCGCAGGCCTTATTGCAAGCACAGGCAAGAATGCCTGCGCCATCGGACAGTAGTCGCCTGTTCCATCGGCCCGTCTTCCTGGCTTGTTAAACCCCGGGGCCTCGCTATAGAGTCTGCTAGGTTCCGCTCGTTCCTTCCCGAGACCGCCATGAGTTTTTCCTCATATCACCTTTACTTCGACGACCTGGAGACCGGCCAGGAATGGACGTCCGGCGGGCGGACCATTACGGAAGCGGACATCGTGAATTTCGCGGGATTCAGCGGCGATTTCAACCCGATCCACGTGGACCACGAATTCGCCAAGGGAACGCCGTTCCGGCGGCCGATCGCCCACGGGTTCGGCGTCTTCTGCATCGCGAGCGGCCTCGGCGTGATGACGCCGCCCGTGCGGACAATCGCGCTTTTGCGCGTCGACGAGTGGCGGTTCCAGTTGCCGGTCTTCGCGGGAGACACGATCCGCTGCCGGAGTCGCGTCGTCGAGAAGACCCTCCGCGGCCGCGGCAAGCGCGGCGAACTCGTCTGGCACCGGTCGATTCTCAATCAGGACGACAAGATCGTGCAGGAAGGGGAAGTCGTGACGCTGCTCGAATGCCGGCCGCTGACCTCGACGCGGAATGCCGGCATGCGCAGCGCGGAATGCGGCGCGGAAGAGGCCGCCTGCGAGCCAAGGTGACCCATCACTTCTCGTTCAGTTTCCGCTCCAGCCGACGGCTCCGTTGTTCTTGCCCCACCAATGCCCAGATCGCGGCAAAGCCGATTGCTCCGGCCGCCAACCCCGGCCACGTTCCCGCGCCGTAGCCCCGGCCGAGCGGTAACAGCAAAGAGAAGTAAGAAAGCGTCGCGAGCGGCAGCAATCGCACGAGCGCTCCCTAGCGCGCCTGATCCGTCGTGGCGGGTTCCTCGGGCCGGATGCGGTAGGCACTGTAAGCCGCCAGCCCGATAAGCGAGCCAACGAGGCCCATGGCCGGACGTTTCGCAACGGACCTTTCCGAAACGTGGGCCGCCGGAGAGAATACAGAAAAGGAGAACCACATGACGCCGACGATTTCCTCACTCGGCCTCGACAAGCTATCGCGCGAGGATCGATTGGTCCTCGTTCAGGAACTGTGGGATAGTATTGCCGCGGAAGGGCCATCCTCGCTGAGTGCCGGAAGGAGGGATGAGCTATTGCGCCGGTCTGCGGAAGTGGATAGCGATCCGGACGACGGCATTTCTTGGGAGGAACTTCAGACCAAGGCCCGGGCCCTGTTCCGATCATGAAGCGCAAGATCATCTTTCGCAGCTTGGCGGAAGCCGAATACCTCGGCGCGATTGCTTACTACGAAAGCCAACAACCTGGACTCGGCGAGGATTTCGACTACAAGGTGAGGCAGGTAATCCAAACGATCGCCCGGCAACCGAATCGCTATCCATTCGCGATTCGAGATATTCGCGAAGCCCCGACTCCTCGCTTCCCCTATTGCATTTACTACCGCGTTTTGAAGACGCGGATTTTCATCCTGGCGGTGTTCCATCAATCGCGAGATCCCAAGGAGTGGCAGTCCCGCGCCTGATCCGCATGAAACTCCTGCACACCGCCGACTGGCATCTCGGCGACCGCCTCGGCCGCATCGACCGCACCGACGACCTGCGCCGGGCCGTCGACCGCGTCGCCGATCTTTGTCGGGACGAACGCGTCGACGTGCTCCTCGTCGCCGGCGATCTCTTCAGCGAACTGGCGCGGCCGGACGGCCTCCGCGAAGCCATCCGCCACTGGCGCGATCGGTTCCGCGAGTTCCTCGAAGGCGGCGGCACCATCCTCACGCTCACCGGCAACCACGACAACGAGAACTTCTGCCAGACGCTCGTGCACGCCATGAACCTCGCCGCCCCATTGACGGGGCAGCCGGGCGAATTGATCGCCCCGGGCCGCCTCTACCTCGCCACCGAACCGTGGTTCCTCCGCTTGCCCGACCGCCACAGCGGCGACGCCGTGCAGTTCATCCTCATGCCCTGGCCCACGCCCGCCCGCTTCCTCCGCGAGTCAAACCTCCACTACGGCAGCCCGGAAGAGAAGAACCAACTTCTCGTCGATGCGTGGAAACGGGCCCTCGTCGATCTTCGCCAGCTGCCCGCGTACGACCCGAAGGCCCCCGCCGTTCTGTCGGCGCACATCAACATCCACGGCGCCCATATCGGCTCCAGCCTCTTCCGCATGACGCCGCAGGAAGACATCGTGATCGACGGATCGGACCTGGCCGAGCAATTCGACTACGTCGCGCTCGGGCACGTGCACAAGCCGCAAGCGGTGGGAGCGGCCCACGTTCGCTACAGCGGCAGCATCGAAAAGATGGACCTCGGCGAACGCGACGATATCAAGTCGATTGCGATCGTCGAAATTGGCGCGGAAGGGTTGATCGGTGAGCCGAGCGAGCATCGCTTGAAGGAAACCACTCCGATCGACGTCGTGAATATCGACAACCCGCGCGAAGACTTGCTCCGGTTGCGGCAGAGCTACAAGAACGCTGCCGCCACGCTCGTGAACCTGCATATTCGCTACACGGCCGGCGTCGACAACCTCGAAGACGTGCTCCGCGGACTCGACGAGCTCTTCCCGCGCTGGTACGCCCGCGACTGGGAGGAATCCGGCGAACTCGGGCCCTCGCTGGTCGCCCCGGACGATCCGCGCTCCCAGGGATTCCGCGAAACCGTCCGCGAGTATCTCGAACAGGAACTGATCCAGCACGGCGACGCCGATCGCGACGCCATCCTGGCGATCGCCGACGAACTAATGGCGAATAATGATTAGCCGCGAGGCGGAGTCCGCGGAGCCGAGCGTGCCGGTCGCTCCGGATTCACGAAACCGCGTTCGCTAGGAACGGATACCCCAATGATACCGCAGCGCGTGAAGCTTTCCGGGTTCCTGTCCTACAAGGACGAACAGGAAGTGCACTTCGACGGCGTCCAGCTGTGGATGTTGACCGGAGCCAACGGCAGCGGCAAATCGAGCATCTTCGACGCCCTTACCTTTGCCCTGTTTGGCTGCCATCGCGGCGGCAGCCAGAACAGCGGCGAACTCATCAACCGCGGCTCGGCGTCGCTCGCCGTCGAATTCGACTTCCTCCTGGATGGCGCCCGCCATCGCATCAAACGCACTCTCCGCCAACTCAAGCAGTCCGTGAAGAGCACGGTGCAGGTGCTCCTCCACGAGAGCGGCGACGCCTGGCAAGCCGTCTCCGGCACCGACCAAAAAACCAAGTTCGATGCCTGGATCAAGGATAAGATCGGCCTCGATTACGAGACCTTCACGTCGTCCGTATTGCTGCTGCAAGGGAAGGCGGAGAAGTTACTCGACACGTCGCCGAGCGGTCGGGCGGGGGTGCTGGCGCGGATCGTCGACCTCGAACGCTATCAGAAATTGCACGCCGCCGCCGATGAGAAGCGCCGCCAGGCGAAAAATGCCGTCGAAGGAGTCGCCAACCAGTTGTCCGGCGTCAAGGAGGTTTCCGACGAGGAGTATGCCGCGGCCTCGGCGAGCATCGATGCCGCCGAAGCGTCCCGCGGGCAAACGCAAGAGCGCATCGACCAGTTGCAAGCTCAAGAACTGCAATCGCTCCGCTGGGCGGATGCCCAGGACAAACTCGCCGCCGCGCGCGACAAGCTGAAAACCGCCGAAGCGCTGCTTGGAAGTGCCGTCGCTATCGACCGCGACCACACCCGCCTCCGCGAACTTCGCGATGTCTTTCCCGCGATCAATGTCATCGTCACCGATCGCAGCCGCATCGCCGAATCGCAGCGGAGTGCCGAGAAGCTGGCAAAAGAGCGGCAGGTGAAGGCCGATTCGCGGCGGCAGATCGAGCATGCCCTCGAGCAAGCGCGATCCAAATTGGCCGCCTTAAAGAAGACGCTGACCGAGGACGAAGCGAAGCAAGGGAAGCTGAATGCGGAGTTGCGCGAATTGGCTACGGTGCTCGAGAAGGTGCGCCAGGCCGAGGAAGCCGAAACGGAAGTGAAGCGCCTCGACGCCGAATTGCAGCGCTTCCCCACCGATGCGGACGCCGTCATTCGCAATCTCGACGAAGAGCAAGGGCGACTCGCGGTCATCGCCCAGGCCATTCCATCCCTGGACCGCCTGTGCAGCGAGCGGACCGAACTCTCCCAAGCGGTGCGCCGCGAGTCCGGCGCGAAGGCGGAGGCCGATCGGTTGTTGGCGGAAGGGAACGCGGCGCGGGCGGAAGCCGATCGCTTGCAAAAGGACCTGGCCACGCAGTCGGCCGAGCGGGAAGCCGCCGCGGCGGCCGCCGTCGCCGCAAAAACGTTAGCCGACCAGGCCAGGCAACTCGCCGAAGAATTCAAGAAACTCTCGAGCGAGAAGACGTGTGTCGCTTGCGGCCAGGAACTCACCCAGGACCACTTTCAAAAAGAGAAGAAGCGCCGCGATCTCGATGCCAAGGCGGCCGACCGCAAGCAGCAAGAGCAGACGCGCCTCGCCACCGAGGCCCGCGACAAGGAGGACGCTCTGGCGGCGGAGCTCGCCGCGGCGCAGGCGAAGCTCGATGCGCTTCGCATGGACTTCCAGGCGAAGGCCGGCGAAGCGAAGGCCGCCGCCGTCGAGATCGAGAAACTCACCGCTTCGTGCAAGGCGTCGTACTTCGCCCTGCCCGAAAACTTCAAACAAATGGTCAGGCCATCGGCGCCGGCGGACTGGACGAAAACGACTTATCCCGAGCGCCACGAATTGACGGCGCTCCGTAAAGAAGCGGAAGAATTGGAGGCCGTTCGCCGCAAACTGCGCGCGGCGACCGATACGGCCAACGCGGTTCGCACGGTGCGCGCCCAGACCGAT
>Ga0134125_10006146_pt1 | contig 13616 bp, 14 predicted proteins | sample KB31751_FD_96464 | JGI IMG/M metagenome (GOLD analysis project Ga0134125, IMG submission 96464) | Terrestrial soil microbial communities with excess Nitrogen fertilizer from Kellogg Biological Station, Michigan, USA - KB3-175-1 | ecosystem: Environmental > Terrestrial > Soil > Unclassified ... | reverse complement strand
TCTCGCTCGGCACTCCCTTTTGCCTGCCCTCATACGAACTACATCAAGCGGGAAACGTAAGTTGGTTCCTCGCGCCAGAACACACTAATCGTCCCAGATGCGCTCGCCGCATTGTTCGCACTCGTACAGCCGAATGCTCCTGCCGCGACGAGCATCAAGGAAGGCATGGCTAAGGCGTGGGGAGGTGAGGCAGGTCGGACAACGCGGGCGAGGGTCGTGCGCCCGTAGATTGGGCTGCTCATCTTTTTGTTCTGTCACCGACCCTCCCCGGCGGCGTTACAATTTACAAAGTGATCTTTTGTTCCGCCCCAAAGCGAAATTGGATCAACGGCCATCCGGCCAAGCAGCGCGGCTTGTTCGAGAACCGCCAAGCCTTTACCTCTTCCGGCTTTGCTCCAGCGCCTCAAGGACTTTGGCGGATCGGTCCAATATCAGAGTGCCCTTAGCCAGCGTCATGTAATTGTCCGCCAGCATTTGGAGTTGATGACGAGAATACGAATTTCTGCGAGCCTCCTCAGCCAACTTGCTGTAGTGGGTCGCCAGTTTCAAATATTGGTCAACCGTTGTCATGACCGGGCAACGATAGCGCAGCCCGCGCCGTTCCTGAAACTAGGACAGGCCCTAAGAACGGAACTTTTGGTCGTTCGTTTACGCCTTTCGCCAAAGGCGTCACAGGCGCCGGAGTGGCCCTCCCTCTTACGCGAGTCCCGTGTACGCCGCCACAAGCATTGACGGCAGGCAGCGTGGCCCGACGCGCGTTATTCCCAATCGATCCAGCCAAGGCACCGGGCAACCGGATGGCCTCTGTGCGGGCTTCCATCCAAGGCGAACGTGATGAGAACGATCCCGGTGAATCTGGGGACTTTTCTGGGGATTTTTGTCCCGCAATCCCCGAATGATTCCGGCTTTTGTTCGAATTTCGTGCTGGGCACGCAAATCAACGCATGAAAAGCCCTTGTTTTCAAGGGCTTTAGTTGGTCGGAGCGAAAGGATTTGAACCTTCGACCCCTAGTCTCCCAGACTAGTGCGCTAACCGGGCTGCGCCACGCTCCGCCGCCGTTCCCATAGCTGCGATCCCCTTCTCGCGCAAGGCGAGAGAAGCTTTCCTGCTTTCAAGAATCCAACAGGCCTCGATTAGCCGTCCTTCAGCGCCCGATCCAGGAGCTGCCGGCAGTCGATCAGGCCTCGCAAGACGCCTTCGAGGCGCTCGCGGTCGATCGCGCCTCGGTCCGAATTACGCCCCGAGGACGGCGCGCCCCGAAATGTGGCAAGGATGTCTTCCTCGGTCTCGACGAAGCGGAAATCGATGCCGTCCTCGTCGCTCCCCTCATACTCCTCCTCTTCAGATTCGACGCTCGCGACCGGCGCGTTGTCGTCGTCCTCAAGAAGACTCTGTCCGATCGCCTCTTCAAGCGCCCCAAACGACACCACGGCCGCGCTGTCGGCCAGGTTCTGCACGGACTTGACGCCGTGCTCTTTCAAGATGCGCTGCACCCCGCGAATGGTGTAGCCCTCGCCGTACAGAAGCCGGCGGATCCCCTTGAGCAGGTCGACGTCGTCGGGACGGTAATAGCGGCGGCCGCCGCTGCGCTTCATCGGCTTGATCTGAGCGAAGCGCGTCTCCCAGAATCGCAGGACGTGCTGGGGAATGTCGAGCTCTTGCGCGACCTCGCTGATAGTTCGGAATGCATCCGGCGCCTTGTCCAAAGGCTCGCCTCCCTTCCGACCCTCGAATTAACTTATGTTACTTCGGATTCACTCTCGCCGTGGACTTGGTCGCCGGCGTGACCGTTGTTGTTGATCCGCTGCTTCAAAATGGCAGACGGCTTGAAGACCATCACCCGCCTCGGCGAGATCGGCACTTCCATGCCGGTCTTCGGATTGCGGCCGATCCGTTGCCCCTTCTTCCGGACCATGAAGGAACCGAACGAGGACAACTTTACGGTCTCGCCCTTCTCCAGGCAGTCCGTGATCTCCTTGAGGACCAGTTCAACGAAGGCCGACGACTCGGTGCGAGACAACCCCACCTTCTGATAGACGGCCTCGCACAAATCCACGCGAGTAACTGTTTTTCCGATTTCGGACATCGCCTTGCCCCAACTCATGGCGAACGATTTTCGACCTGAAACTATGAGCTTAGGCCGTGACGGTCAACTGTCTGTAAAGACAATCATATTCAAAAACGGTGCAAAGCTGTTCAAGGCTTTTCAGGTAGTTTTCTACCAGCGCAGCAGCGCCGAGCCCCAGGTGAAACCGCCGCCCATCGCCTCCAACAGCACGAGATCGCCCTTCTTGATGCGGCCATCCCTCACGGCGGCGCACAGTGCCAGTGGAATCGAGGCCGCCGATGTATTGCCGTGCTGATCGACCGTCAGCACCACCTTGTGCGGCGCAATATGCAGCTTGTGCGCGGAGGCGTCGATGATTCGCTTGTTGGCCTGATGCGGCACGAACCAATCGATGTCCTCTGCGGTAACTCCGGTCGCAGCGAACGCATCGACGATCACGTCGGTGATCATGCCGACCGCGTGCTTGAACACCTCTCGGCCTTCCATGCGGAGCTGTCCGACCGTCTGCGTGGAGGACGGACCACCATCGACGTAAAGCTTCGACTTGTGCCGGCCGTCGGAACGCAAGTGCGTCGTCAGCACCCCGCGATCTCCGGATTTGCCTTCTCCCGTTTGCGCTTCGAGCACGACCGCGCCGGCACCGTCGCCGAACAGCACGCAGGTGCCGCGGTCGTTCCAGTCGAGGATGCGCGAAAATGTCTCCGCCCCGATCACGAGCGCCCGCTTGTAGGCCCCCGTGCGCAGGAAATTGTCGGCCGTGGCCAGCGCGAAGACGAAGCCGGAGCAGACCGCCTGCAGGTCGAAAGCGGCGCCGTGGTAAATCTCCAGTGCGCTCTGGACGGCCACCGCGGTCGACGGAAACGTATTGTCGGGCGTCGAGGTGGCCAGCACGATCAGGTCGATCGACTGCGCGTCGATGCCGGCATCGGCCAGCGCCGCGCGCGCCGCGTTGATCGCCAGATGCGACGTGCACTCGCCATCCGCTGCGATGTGCCGCTGCCGGATGCCGGTGCGCTGCACGATCCATTCGTCGGAGGTGTCGATCCGCCTCGCCAGTTCGGCATTGGTCAAAATCCGCTGCGGCAGATACGACCCACAGCCGAGCGCCACCGAACGAATGGTCACGAGATAGCCTCCTGCGCGGCCGGCGCTGACGCCAGCGCGCCGCCATCACGATTGAGCATTTGGTTGATCTTGGTCAGGAGATGGTAGTGGACCATCTCATAGCCGACATCGACGGCGTAGGCAAAGCCCTCGGCATCCGTCCCGCCGTGGCTCTTGACCACGACACCCCTTAAACCCAACAGCACACCGCCATTGGACTTTCTGGGATCGAGCTTCTCCCGCAGCGCGTGGAACGCATTGCGCGCGAACAGATAGCCGATGCGCGAGCGCCAGTTCTGCGCCATGGCGGAGCGAAGAATATCCGTTAGCTGTCGCGCGGTTCCCTCGGCGGCCTTCAGCGCGACGTTGCCGCTGTACCCCTCGGTCACGATCACATCGGCGGCACCGCGGCCGATGCCGTCGCCTTCGACAAACCCGACATATTCGAGCTGCGGCAAATCCATCGCACGCAGGATTTCGGCGGCTTCGCGAATCTCCTCGTGGCCTTTCATCTCCTCAACACCGATGTTGAGCAGACCCACGGTTGGCCGCTTCAGGTTGAAGAGGACGCTCGCCATCGCGCTGCCCATCACCGCAAGCGCCGCCAGGTGATGCGCATCGCCACCGATGGTGGCGCCCAGATCGAGCACGATCGAATCGCCGCGGGTGGTCGGCCAGACGCCCGCGATCGCGGGCCGGTCGATGCCGGTCAGCGTGTGCAGATTGAAACGCGCCATCGCCATCAAGGCGCCGGTATTGCCCGCGGACACCGCGACATCCGCTTCGCCCTTCTTCACGGCGTCGATGGCGAGCCACATCGACGAGCTTTTGCGCCCGCGCCGCAGCGCCTGGCTCGGCTTGTCGTGCATGCTCACCGTGACGTCGGTATGGATGACGCGCGAAACGGCCTTGAGCCTCGCGTGATTGGCAAGCTGCGGCTCGATCTGGGCGCTGTCGCCGATCAGGAGAAATTCGGTCTCGGGGTGGCGGCTCAGCGAGATCGCCGCGCCAGGAATGACGACCGATGCGCCGACATCGCCGCCCATGGCGTCAAGCGCGATTCGAACCCTTTGCGGCATGAACGTCCCGGAAACCACTGAAAGCCGCTGCCTGGATAGCGGCGAAACGGCCAAGCCAACGGAGAGCTGCCGGGCCGGGCCGCGACAATACCCTGTTCAGGCCTCGACACAACCTCTTGACCTCAGCCTTTTATGCTCGAGCCGCGTTCTGATGTAGAATCACCCCCTCGCAATAAAGCGAGGCCCATCAGATGGTTATGTAAGCTTTCGGAAGCGCCGTGCAAGCAGCTTCGCGTGTTATCTGCAGCCGCCGCGGCGGCTCGGGCCCGCTATTCTTCCTTTAGACCGCCGGATTTCGGCTTTTTGCGACCCGGCTTCAGCGCCTTGAGCGCGGCAAAGGGATGATCCTCCGGATCGGCGGCAGTGACGTGAGGCTCGAAAACCACCCCCGGCTTGCGGGGATAGGGATCGATGGCGAGATAGAGGACATCCGTGGCCAGCCGGCCGAGATCGATTGTTCCGTTGACGAACGGCTCCGGCGGATCGGCAAGCTCGGCCTCGCCGCCCGCGGCCACCTCGGCCGACTCCTCGGTCGTCTGCGCAATCTGCTCTTCCGGAGCGAAGATCAGATCGATCTCCTCGTCGATGTCGTTCTCGATCGGATCGAGCGTCACCACGCAGGTCTGTTCGATCCGCGCCGTGACTTGGCCCGCGACATGGACGCGGCCGCGGCTCCGCAGGGAGAGATCGAACGAGGCGTGCGCCGATGATATCTCGCGCACGCCCGCGATCTCCGCCATGGCTGCGCGCGCGGCCGCGCTGGCCTCGAATTCGCGATGCAGCCCGGTCTCCGGTATCTGGGCCACATTCACGGAAGCGCGCCAGGGATCGTTCGGGTCGATGGTGGCTTTGGTCATGGCTTCGCGCACTCCCTCAAACCGAGTTGGGCGATGGAAATGTCCAGGACGCGGCGAGCAGCGCCGCATCCTCCAGGGCAGCCAGATGGGCAATCGCCGCCTCGGCATAGGCCGCCAGGCGCGGTGCGCTCTCGATGTCCCTCCCCTCCAAGATATTCCTGCCAAGCGCCCGCGCCAGCGCCTCGCCGCTGTCGGTGAGTGCGAGATCGTATGCCGCACTGCGGCCATAAAAGGCCTCGCCAAAAGCCTGCATGCGCTTCGGCACGGCAAGGTCGCCGATCCCCATTTCGCGCAAATTCGCGTCCATATCGGCGCAAAAATGGTCGAACAGGGCCTGCGACAGCTCCACTCCGCCCGTCACCTGCCGTAGCCGGCGCAAAACTATCCACAGGTGTAAGAGAAGCAGGTCAAAACGGCCATTAACGGTATCCGGTACGCCCAGCTCCTGATAAAATAAGGGTTCCCGGGCCTGCGTCACGATCATGCCATAGATGGCTTCAATGGTGCCGGGTGGGGTTAGCCGGGGTTTCCTGAAGTGATTGAACGGCCAAAGCATTGTGGGTTCCGCAAGCGAGCCTTGTTGCCTGTTGAGGGCTTGAGGTGGCCGGTTCTAAGTGGACCAGCCGGCTTCCGCAATGATTGATACAGCCGTGAAAAATGCGGACCGCGCCGCGCCCCGTCGACCGTTCGCGCGCTGGCGGCTGGCTGCCGCGGTGGTGCTCACCTGTGCGCTACTATCCGCCTGCACAGGCGAGCAGTTCCAGCGGGGCTACATCATGCCGCCCAACGCGCTGGAGCAGATTCCGATCGGGGCTAGCCAGGATCAGGTGCTGCTCGTGATGGGCACGCCTTCGACCGTCGCCACCCTCGACGGCGAGGTGTTCTATTACATTTCCCAGCGCGCCGACCGGCCGGTCGCCTTCATGAAGCAGAAGGTCACCGATCAGCGCGTCATCGCGATCTATTTCGACAAGAACCGGCAGGTCCGGCGCCTTGCCGACTATGGTCTGAAGGACGGCAAGATCTTCGATTTCGTCAGCCGCACCACGCCGACCTCCGGCCAGGAGATGAGCTACCTGGCTCCGCTGTTCAAGCTGTTGAGCTTCAACTAACGCCGAACGGTTAGCGCCGATACTTCCGGCCACACAGACATGCGATAGACTGAGTATCTCCGCATGCGCGTCTTTCACTCCGTCGCGCACGAAGGCGAATACCACGGTGGCACCGTAAACGCTCAGGACGATCCGGAGCGACAAGGGTGTCATCAGGACTCCTGAAATAGACATTATCGGCGCAATCAACAAATCGGTTAGCGAATGCGGATGAGAGCCGGTGGGTCGGAGCGTTCGGCCCGGATCGAAGCGAGATCGCCTCGTTCGCGGTGATCGTCGACGCGAAAGCTGAGAGCGTTCGCCGGTTCTATGAGCGGGTGAGTCTGCTGCCCTTTCCGAATCAGCCGATGAAATTATTTCGGGCGAATGGCCGATATTGGAGGGCTGTTCGCATGAAAACTATTCGCGTGCTGGCGCCGGGGGCAGATTCCCGTTAAAAGTTTGCTGGAGAACAAAGACGACGCTGCTGAATTGGCCTGTACTTTGCGCTGCTCGGGGAGGCCGTGTGTCGCTTAGGATCGCAATCACAGCATTGGGCTTGGGGCTTTCGGCTCAGTTTTTTCCGCTCCTCGCTCAGACGCTTAAGCAGCCGCCCGATACGATGGCGGCGCGCGTTGAGGCCTGCGCCCCCTGCCATGGCGATCAGGGTCAGGGCACGAGCGATGTGTATTTCCCTCGCCTTGCGGGAAAGCCGGCCGGCTATCTCTATAACCAACTGATCGCGTTCAAGAACGTGCGGCGGAAGTACCCGCCCATGAACTACCTGCTGGAATTCCTGCCGGATCCTTATTTGCAGGACATCGCGGACTACTTCGCGAGCCTGCACCCGCCTCTGCCGCCGCCGGCCGCAAGCGCCGTCAGTCAGGACCTGCTGCAGCACGGCCAAGACCTGGCGACCAAGGGTGACATCTCCCGACAAATACCGGCTTGCGAGAGCTGCCACGGACCGGCTCTCACCGGCATGGAGCCTGGGATTCCCGGACTGCTGGGCCTGCGCCCCAACTACATCAGCGCGCAGCTCGGGGCATGGCGCTACGGTACGCGGACGGCGAAGGCGCCGGATTGCATGCAGAAAGTCGCGGCCAAGCTGACCGAAGCGGATGTCACGGCGGTCGCGGCGTGGCTGGCGTCACGGCCCGCTCCCGTCAGTCTGGCTCCGGCGCCGAAGGGCACTTACGTGTTGCCCTTCACGTGCGGTAGCGAACCAAGTTGAGGAGCGCGGGCGATGCGAGGGTCGGTCATCGTTCTCCTGTTTTCGCTGCTCGCCTCGGCTGCGCACGCCCAGCAGCAGGGCGGCGGCGAGAGCAGCTCAAGCGACATCGCCAAGCGCGGCGAATACCTGGCGCGCGCCGGCGACTGCATCGCCTGTCACACTGCGCCCGAAGGACACATCTTCGCCGGCGGCCGCGCGATGCCGACCCCGTTCGGGACACTCTACAGCTCGAACATTACGCCGGATCCCGACACTGGCATCGGCAAATGGACCGCCGACGATTTCTACCAGACCATGCATCGAGGCCGCTTTCCCGATGGCGGGCTGATTTATCCGGCGATGCCGTTTGCGTCCTACACCAAGATCACCCGGGCCGACAGTGATGCGATCTTCGCCTATCTGAAGACAATCCAACCCGTGAAGCAGCCGAACCGGCCGCACGACCTGAGTTTCCCCTACAACAACCGCGAACTGATCCTCGGCTGGCGCACCCTGTTCTTCAGCGAAGGCGAGTACAAGCCGGACCCGAGCAAATCGGCGGAGTGGAATCGCGGCGCCTATCTCGTCGAAGGCCTCGGCCATTGCGGCATGTGTCATTCGCCGATCAATGCGCTCGGCGGCACGTCGCAATCGGACGCGTTCAAGGGCGGCCTGATCCCGATGCAGAACTGGTACGCGCCCTCGCTCACCTCCAACCGCGAAGGCGGCCTCGGCGAGTGGAGCATCACGGACATCACCGATCTCCTGCGGACCGGCGTCTCGGCACGGGGCGTCGTCTACGGCCCGATGGCCGAGGTCGTCTACAACAGTCTGCAATACCTGACCGACGACGACGCGAAGGCCATGGCCGTGTACCTGAAGAGCATTGCCGCGTCGCCGCCGCGTCCGCCGAGCTCGACGCTGCCGAGCACCGAGAGCAGCCTCCTGATCAGCCTGGGCAAGACCGTCTATGACGCGCACTGCGCAACCTGCCACGGCGCGCAGGGAGAAGGCAGGCCCCCGCATTGGCCGCCGCTCGCAGGCAACCAGTCGATCGGGATGCAATCCGCGGTCAATCCGATCCGGATGGTGTTGAACGGCGGCTATCCCCCCGGCACCAAGGGCAACCCGAAGCCCTATGGCATGCCGCCATTCGCAGGGCAGTTGTCGGACAACGAAGTCGCCGCCGTGGTGAGCTATATCCGCACCGCCTGGGGCAACCGCGCAACTCCCGTGAGCGCGAGAGAGGCCAACGAGCTCCGCTCGGCACCGCTCGACTGAAGGCATCACATGATCAATTCCGACCAGCCATCGCCAGCTGCACCTGATCACAATGCGGTCGAGCGGATCGTCGCCGGAGGCCCCGGCGGAGCGCTCGTGGTTGCCGGCATCGCGACCGCCATCGTGGTGGCGCTCTGGCTTGCCTTCTACCTGTTCGTCTTCCTGCCGCGGGGGCCCTTGCAATGACCGTCGAAGACGGACATCGGAGCGCCAGCGCCGAGATCGCGGCCCGCGTCGAGCGGCGCTGGGCGACAATTTCCGTCATCATCGTGATTGCAATGATCGTGCTGGCGGCGATCGCGGGGATTCAGCAGGTCACCATGCCGCAGCATCAGGTCCAGACCATCGATCCCGCGCGACTGCATTTGTCAGGCGAATTCGTGGAGTCGAACCTCGGCAGCGTCCTCGAGCCGGACGGCTCGGTGACGGTACGCGCGATCGGCCAGCAATATTCCTTCACCCCGAGTTGCATTCTGGTGCCGGCGCAGACGCCGATCACGCTGCGCGCCACCAGTGCCGACGTAGTGCACGGGATTTATATCCAGGACACCAACATCAACACCATGCTGGTGCCCGGCTTCGTCTCCGAGCAATCCATGCGTTTCGAGAACACCGGAGATTATCTGATGCCCTGCCAGGAATTCTGCAGCGTCGGCCACGAGGGCATGTGGGGCAAGGTCAAGGTGATCGATAAGGCGGAGTTCGCGGCAAGAGCGAAGGGCGGCGGGAGACTGAGCTGTGTTGGTCAATAGAAAACTCATCCTCGCGCATTTCTGGCTGGCCTTTGCAGCGTTCGGCGTTGCGCTGGTGCTCGGCGCCTGGCAGATGTTCATCCGCAGCCCCTTGCATAACTGGCTCACCGATCCCGAATGGTACTACCGCTCGCTCACCGCCCACGGCACGATCATGGGCTACGTGTTCCCAACTCTGGTGGCGATGGGTTTCGGCTACGCCATCAGTGAATCGGCACTCGAGCAGCCCCTGATCGGCGTGCGCTGGGCGTGGAGCGGGTGGTGGCTCATCGTCATTGGCGCGGTGATGGCGATGATACCGGTCGCGCTCGGCCATGCTTCGGTCCTCTACACGTTCTATCCGCCGCTGATCGGCAATCCTTTTTACTACATCGGTGTGGTCCTGGTCGTGGTCGGCTCCTGGATCTGGGTGGCGCTGATGTCAATCAACCTGCGCGCCTGGAAACAGCTGCATCCCGACGCGCCGGTGCCATTTGCGATGTTTGCCAACGTCGCCGGCTCCTACTTGTGGGCCTGGACGGCGGTCGGCGCCGCACTCGAACTCCTATTCCAGATCATTCCGGTGGCCGTCGGGCTCAAGACCACGATCGACGCAGGTCTGGCCCGGGTGTACTTTTCGTGGACGCTGCACGCGATCGTCTATTTCTGGCTGATCCCGAGCTATATCGCCTACTACGCGATCGTGCCGCGCGCCATTGGCGGCAGGCTCTACAGCGACACCATGGGGCGGCTTGCCTTCATCCTCTTTCTCGTGGTGGCGATGCCGATCGGCATCCACCATACTTTTGCGGATCCGCAGGTCGGCGCCGGCTTCAAATTCATTCACTCCGCCTTTACCGCGCTGGTCGCGGTGCCGACCCTGCTTACGATCCTCACCATCTGCGCCTCGGTCGAGATCGCGGGGCGGTTGCGCGGCGGTCGCGGCCTGTTCGGTTGGATCAAGGCGCTGCCGTGGGACAACCCGATCATGCTGGCAGTCGCGTTCTCGTTCATCCTGCTCGGCTTCGGTGGCGCCGGCGGGCTGATCAACATGACCTATCAACTCGACGCCTCCGTGCACAACACGCAGTGGATCACCGGGCATTTCCATCTCATCTTCGGCGGCGCGATCGTGATCATGTATTTCGCGATCGCCTACGATCTTTGGCCGCACCTCACCGGCCGCGCGCTGCCCGATCTGCGGCTGATGCGCATCCAGCTCTGGCTTTGGTTCATCGGAATGTTGGTCACGACGTTTCCGTGGCACTGGGTCGGCATTCTGGGGATGCCCAGGCGCATGGCGTATTACGATTTCACGAACCCGGCTCTGGCACCGCAGGCGATACCGGTGATCCTGTCGGTGATCGGCGCATTGATCCTGCTCGCGTCTGGTATCCTGTTTCTCTTCATTCTCGCCCGTGCGCAGGTTCAGCCCGCCACGGAGGCCGGTCTCTATCGGTTCAGCGAGGCCGTGCATCCACCTGTGGCCGTTCCCGCCGCGCTCAACAGCTATGGCATCTGGGTAGCGCTGATGATCGGCCTCACGCTGACGAACTATGGCTACCCGATCGCGGCACTCCTGGCGCGGCACGATACATCGGTCCCCGCGGTCTACGTGGGAGCACAATGATGAACGAGCTGTTCTCGTTTCGTAATCCCTACTTCGTCGCCGCCGTCAGTGTGGCTGTCGTCTACTTCATCGTGAGCGCAGTGGTCGGCCTCATCGTGCTGCCTTATGCGCAAGCCCAGCCGAATTTCACCGGCCTGTGGGATGCGATCTGCAGCGCCGCCGGGCTGCCGCGCCCGACGCCATCCGGCGAGGCGCCGCCGCTCCCCTTCAAAGTCTCGAACGCCGTGCTCACCTCGACGACCATGGCTCACCCAAACCAGCAATCGATCGGTCGTGGCGCGACGCTCGCTCAGCGCTGCGCCATCTGTCACGGACCCACCGGCATCAGCCGTGCCGATTCCCCCAACCTCGCCGGTCAGTATGCGAGCGTGATCTATAAGGAGTTGCTCGACTTCCGCTCCGGCGCGCGGACCAATGCCGTCATGACGCCGTTTGCGAAGAATCTTTCCGATCAGGACATCGTCGACCTCGCGGCCTACTACGCCTATCTGCCGCGTCTGCCGGCCTATCACCCCGAGATGCGGATCCCCCTGCCCCGCATCGTCATTTACGGCGCACCGCTGCGGGGAATCGCGCCGTGCGGCGCCTGTCACGGCAGCCTCGATAATAAGGCGGGAGCCCCCTGGCTGGAAGGGCAGTCGGCGGTCTACATGAGGGCGCAATTGGAAGCCTTCGCCTCGAGCGAGCGTCACAACGATATCAACGAGCAGATGCGCAATATCGCCCGCACCATGACGCCGGAGGAGATTGACCAGGCGGCGAAGTACTACGCCTCGCAGCCGCCCGAGATCGTCAAGGCGATGCAGTGAGGCTCAAATCCGGCCGCCCTTCACCGGTGCGGTCTCCGGCATCAAGCTCATCGCGATCAGTCCGATCGTCGCGGCGAACAGCAGATACCAGGCCGGCGCCAGCGGATTCCCCGAGACATGGAGCAGCCAGGTAACCACGATTTGGGCGGTACCGCCAAAGCTCGCGATCGCGACCGCATAGACGGTGGCGAACACCCCGCCGCGGATGTTTTGCGGCAGCGCCTCGGTGAAGGTTGCATAAAAGGCCGTGAACGGGAGTGAGCCGATCAGCGATAAGACGCCGAAGCCGAGCAGCAACGACGGCGCGGCGGGCGCGTGCACGATCCACAGGAAGGTCGGATAGGTCAGCACAAGCGTGATCAGCTGCGGCCAGACCATGATCGGCTTGCGACCCATGAAATCGGCGAGCCAGCCGCCGAGCAGCGCCCCTGCGATCCCGAGACCGTTGCTCACCAGCGATACCGCAAACGCGAGCGGCGCAGCCACATGCAGCGTGTTCCGCGCATAGGTCGTCATGTATTGGGTCACATAGGTCGCGATCGTGCCGCTCGCCAAAATCACCAGCGCCAGCCCGATAACGCGCAGGTGCCGGCGTGCCAGCGCCAGATGGCTCGTCCTTTCGACCACGCCCGCGCTACTCTCACTCTGCAGGATGGTCTCGGGCAGGCTTCGCCGCATCCACAGGCCGAACGGCAGACAGACGCTGCCAATCAGAAAGGCGATGCGCCAGCCATAGGCGTCCAACGCCTCGGGTGACATCGACTTGCTCAGGATGACGCCGACCAGAGCGCCGGCGGTCGCTGCGATCTCCTGGCTCGTGGGCTGCCACGCCACCGCCAACCCGCGACGTTCCGGCGGGGCGATCTCGATGAGATAGGCCGTGGTCGGTCCGACCTCGCCGCCGAGAGCAAATCCCTGCGCCATGCGCGCCACGATCACGATGATCGGCGCGGCAACGCCGATCGCGTTATAGGATGGGGTGAGCGAGATCGTCAGGATCGCAGCTCCCATCAAGGCGAAGCTGAGCAGCATGGCCGGCCGTCGGCCGATGCGATCGGAATAGATGCCGAGCACGATGCCGCCGAGCGGCCGGGTGACGAAACCCGCGCCGAACGTCGCGAGCGACAGCATGAGGCTACTGTACTCATTGTGTGAGGGAAAGAAGGTATGTCCGATCTGGATTGCGAAGAAGCTGTAAGTGATGAAATCGTAGAACTCGAGCATGTTGCCGATGGTGGCGGCAAATGCGGCGCGTTTCACGCTGAACGCTTCGGTGCTTTCCATACTCAGCCTCGATCTCCGCTTCCCGTCATCATGTTTGGAACTGACTATCTTGCTCCTGCCGGTTTAGGCAACGCATGAAGGCGTCGCCTTGCTATGCTCTCGTTGCAGCCGAGGTCTGGTGAATCAGCTGCGTGGCCGCCGCAAGCGACCGCACCTAGCCCCTCCCGATCGGATCACGGCAACGATGCCATGCTGCGGCCGATTGCCCCCGTCACGCACGAAATGCCGTCGGGCCGAGCAATGTGGGGGCGCTCCCCTCCTTGATGCGATAGCCCCAAGCGATTTGCCCGACGCCTCGCCTCCCGCGAATTCCTGTCAAGCCCTAATCACGAAAATTTTCTACTTTCCAGAAATTCGGATTTGCCGTATTGTCCGCACATCCCGCCTCGATTGCGGAGGGGCGTATCGCGATCGTCACGACACGCGAGGCGGGCTCGCGGTGGACGCGGATGTGCCGATCGACGAGCG
>Ga0134125_10006144_pt1 | contig 13618 bp, 12 predicted proteins | sample KB31751_FD_96464 | JGI IMG/M metagenome (GOLD analysis project Ga0134125, IMG submission 96464) | Terrestrial soil microbial communities with excess Nitrogen fertilizer from Kellogg Biological Station, Michigan, USA - KB3-175-1 | ecosystem: Environmental > Terrestrial > Soil > Unclassified ... | reverse complement strand
GAAGCCGGCGCGACCTCGGCTCACGTGCTTCGGCACGTGAATAGTTATGAGACGCTCGCGAACGTGGCCCCGCAGCAGCCGGTCGATGCGGTCGGTTATGCCGCGGTGGTGGTGAAGTGAGACCACCCAACGTGGCGCGGTGTCCAGAGAATGCAACAGCACGGGATGAAACATGATGCGGCCCGGAATCAGGCCGCATAAACGGAGCGGCGATCAACCCAGAGGGAACGGATCACTTGGCGCACACGGACGTGGAACACGGTTTGCCTCGTATCACTCGCTTCATTGCAAGTCGTTCGAGGCGAAGAGGAGTTGTCATGAACGAGCAGGAGTTCCAGTCCAAGCTCGCCGAATTGATGGGCGAGATCAGCACACTACCCCCCACCGAGCGAGACAAGCTCGAAAAACTCGCCAACGAAACCCGCCAGCGCCACGAGCGCCTGCGCCAGACCGTCAGCGGCCTCCAGGAAAGCCTCGACTACCTGCGCCTCAGCATCAAGTACCTGGTCTTCGATCTGGAAGCCACCCGCCGGGAGAACGGGTATTTGCGGAAGATGCTGGGGAGACGAGTGGAAACGAGTGAGGTGACCTACGCCAGAACCGGATCGATGGCGGTGATCGGGAGATCCTTAAAATCCTTGCCATTGAAGGTGAGCAGGCGGCAGATGCCGTAGCACTGCATGGCGGCGGCGAGGCGGGCGTCGTGGGAGCGGAAGCCTTTGATCTGCCGCGAGTTGACCAGTTCGTGCCACCGCGCGGGCAGGTCGTCGCGGTCGGGCAGGAGGGTAAAGCGGCGCTGGAAGAAGCCGAGCCACTGGGTGGCTTGGGCGGTCGTCATCGCCAGCCCGTTGGCGGCGGGCGTGCGCGTGGCGACCGCCCAGAACTCGTACAGGTTTTGTGGAACAATGGCGATCTGCTCGCGTCGCGATAGGATCTTGTGGACCACGAGGCGCGCGATGCCGCCGTGCGGGTGGGCCGTGCTCGTCAGGCGGGTCAGGAGGTTCGTGTCCAGAAGGATCACTCCCCCTCCATCAGCGTGTAGATCGCCTCGCGCGAATCATCGACCTGGCCGACGTTCGCCATGTACGGCTCCATTTCCCTGAACAGGTCTTCGACGGTTGCCGGCACGGGTAGTGCCGAAGGGTCGATCGGCTCGTCAACGAAGACGATGGCCTCTCGCACCTCACCCTCCAAGCTGGCGACCTGCTGGGCAATCTGCTGTTTGGAACCAGTGAGCACGCGAGTAGTCATGTCCTCCTCACAAAGTAATTCTACGCAAGCCAAGAACTCATCACCCGTGATTGTGAAACGCCATCGCCAGCACAAATAATGACATCGCGTAGAGTCCAACACATACCAGTGCAACGGTGCCCAAGCGACGCGATCCCGTCGCGCAGCTGCGAATTGCAAGAACCAGTCCGAGAATGGCAAGAATGCGTGAAAGCCACATTCCGAGGCCATATACGAAGTACGAAAGGTCTGACTCCACCATCCATGACAGATTATACAAGCACCAGAAGAACAAAAGATCAGCCCCCGCGCACACGCCCAATGCCCACAGACCCAATGGGCTCCGGCCGCTAATCCGTTGCGGCGAACGATACGAAAGCGGCACCTGCGGCTGCACCATCCGTGCGCATTGTTACATGGCGGGTAGTGAAAGCCAATTCCGTCCGCCAGGCGAACGCCACCCAAATACCCTGATCCGCAAAATCATCTTTTTCCCTATCCCCCACCATTGATTTTGCCGATGGATGTTTTATTCTGTGCGATCAAGGTCCGGTAACACGGGCCAAGGGCAATGCTGGCGTGCGGCAGGGATGCTCGACGGCCGGCATGAATCGAATGGGCTCGGGGCGGGAGAGGCCGATGGATCGGTACTCCCTCCGCCTCCTTCTCAATCGAAAAACTTTGGTCTGTCAGATGCCCGCCGATCGGCTTGCGCGTTCGTATGGCGCGGCTCGTTTGTGGAGCATCGGGCAACTGATCGGGTGGGCTGTATGTCCAAAAACCCCGTCCTCGACGTTCCCCTCTCATCGGTCATGCGTCCGGAGATCGCGCTTCCATTGCAGCACGTGCTGAACCTGTACACGGTCGGCAGCCTGCTGAAGGCTTGGCGCAGCCCCAAAAACCATCGGAGCATCGAACAAATCTTCGACACCCCGGAGCAGGCCCGGCACGCGGTCGCCGTCTGCGCCGCCTGGCTGGGCATTCAAACGCTTGCCACCCACGAGCCGGTCGCGGCGTGGTGGCGCGGCGACGAACGCGTGCCAGTCGGGGCTTGATCGAATTACACCCATCGCGTGTCGCGCCCCGCGAGCGGGACGGCTAATCAAACAGATGTGTGCTGCGCACGCGATTGATGGTCAATCCAACACCCCGTCCGTTCTTTTTCCGCATGCGAAGCATTCCTTTGTCCGTTTAGCCGCCCCGCTTGCGGGGCGCGTGCTTCCATCACAGGGCACCTGCCCGCTTTCCCGGCTTGCCCCCCAGCCGATTCCGAAGGTACGATGCTGCGGCAGGCGGATGGCTCTGCATCTGGACGGTGCGAAAGCTCTGAATTCGTCCAGCCTGCTGTTTTGTGGGTCACTCTGGCGCGCTCGGCCATCAGGTGCCAGGGAGGGTTGGTCTTGGCAGTATCATCCATCGCTCCCGAACGGATGGGGTCACGCGCACCGGACACGCAGGCGGCCGCCCGCGCGCAGCAGCCGGTTTCCGTCTCCGTGGTCATCCCCGCACACGATGAGGCCCTCACCCTCCCCCGCTGTTTTCAGTGCCTGCTGAACCAGGATTACCCGGGAAAGATGCGGGTCATTGTCATCGACAATGGCTCGACCGACGGCACGTTCGATGTGGCCGCGCAATGGAAAGAGCGATTCGATGCGGTCGGACACGAGCTGTTGCCATTGCGGCTGGAAGTCGGAAACAAGCCCGGCGCGCTGAACGCCGGCGATGCCGCCGCCGTCGGCCAGTGCCGGATCTATCTCGATGCCGATACGGAGATTTCTTCCAACTGCATTCGAGCCATCGCGGCAACGCTGGCCGACGGTTCTGGAGTCGGGATTTGCTGCGCGCAGATGGAGGTGCCCCCGGCTCGTTCATGGTTCACCCGCCGCTACGGGCGAGTCTGGTCTCAACTTCCCTGGGTGCGGGACGACGTCATCGGTGCAGGGCTTTACGCCGTCAGCGCCGCGGGACGCAAGAGGTGGACGGATTTCCCCAACATCATCGCCGACGATATGTGGGCCCAGGCCCAGTTCAAGCGGGAAGAGCGTCGGGTGATCCCCGACGCCTCCTTCGTCGTCCGCCTGCCGGACGGCCTGCGCAACCTGATCCACGTCCGCACCCGCTGGATTCGGGGCAATCGGGAACTCGAGCAGTACATGAACGCCAGCGTCCCGCGCGTCGATTTCCCCCTGGCGGGACGGATCCAATGGCTGCTCCGCAACCCGCAACTCTGGCCCGACCTGCCGCTCTATTTTGCCGTCAACACGTGGGTCAAGTGGCGGGCCCGCTCGCGGCAGGAGGTCGGAACCAGACACTGGGAACGCGGCCGTCCTAAGAGCCTCTAAGCTAAGAGCCTCTAACTGATCGGGAGTAGAATTCGTTCCAACGACGGGTGCAATGCGGGTCCTGCTAGTCGCCGAGGCGTGTAATCCGGAATGGGTCAGTGTCCCCCTCGTGGGGTGGTCTCACGCGCGGGCGATCGCCAAACTCACCGACGCGCATCTGGCGACGCAGGTGCGCAACCGCGATGCAATCCTGCGGGCGGGGCTCATCGAGGGGAGGGACTTCACCCCCATCAACACCGAGCCGCTCCTGGGCCGGATTTACCAGTTTGCCGGCCTCTTTGGCCTGGGCGAGGGAGGCCGATGGACGGCGCTGGGATCCATGACGTCCCTTGCATATCCCTATTTCGAACACCTGATCTGGCGTCAGTTCGGCAGGCGGATCCAGGCCGGTGAGTTCGACATCGTCCACCGCCTGATCCCGCTGAACCAGGCGTCCCCCAGCCCGCTGGCCGCGCGATGTCACGCCGCCGGCGTGCCATTTGTGCTCGGACCGCTGAACGGCGGGCTGCCCTGGCCGCACGGCTATGAAGACGTGCGCAAGCGCGAAGGCGAGTGGCCCTCGAGCGTGCGCGAGGTATACCGGCTTGCTCCGGGGTATCACTCCACCCGGCGCCACGCGGCGGCCATCATCGCCGCGTCGCGAACAGCTTTCAAAGAAATCCCGCGGCAGTACCGTGGCAAGTGCTTTTACACGCCCGAGAATTCCATTGATCCGAATAAGTTCGTCGCCCGACGAACGCGTCGCGCGTCATCGCCATTGCGTGTGGTATTTGTCGGCCGGCTGGTCCCGTGCAAGGCGGTTGATCTTCTGCTCGAAGCGGCCGCACCGCTGGCGCGCGAAAGGAAGCTTCAACTGGAACTCATTGGCGACGGCCCGGAGATGCCGCGCCTGCGGGACCTCGTGAAGCGAGAACAGATCGAGTCATCGGTCAAATTCGCCGGCTGGGTCGAGCACTCCAAATTGCAGGACCGGCTGATCGAACACGACCTGTTTGCATTCCCGAGCATCCGCGACTTCGGCGGCGGCGCGGTGCTCGAAGCGATGGCCGTCGGATTGGCCCCAATGGTCGTGGCTTACGGCGGCCCCGCCGAGCTGGTGACCGACCGCTCGGGGTTCCTGATCCCGCTCGGGCCGCCGGACGAGGTCGTCGCGCGGATGCGGGCGGCCCTGACCGACCTGGCCGCTCACCCCGGGCGTGTCGACGCCGCGGGCGAGGCCTCCTATCGCCGGGCACACACCCTGTTCACGTGGGATGCCAAGGCCCGGCAGGTGGTGGACATTTACCGCTGGATCCTGGACCGCCAACGCCAGAAACCCAGGCTCTCGATCCCGCTGCCGGATGTCGCTTGAACAGCGATCATTTGCCCTGAACGGTGTTCGTGTCGTTCAGCCGCAGCCGGGGATCGCTCAGATCCAGGCGGTACATGATCTGGTTGTACTCGTAGTACGGCGTTACCCGCGGGTTGCCGGAGAACGTGTTGACGTAGGTGCCTTCCAGATAAATCACCCGCCCCCCTTCCCGATCGAAGAACGGGTGTTGCGTCACGTTGTAAAAATCGTGGGGGCCGTTCTTCTTGTCGACGTGGGTGATGATCTTGCGGGCATTGACCCACGGCCCCTCAGGATGATCCGCCTCGCTGTACCAGATTTCCCCCAGCATCGTCGCGCCCATCGCCTGGCAGGCGATCATGACATACTTTTTGCGATAGTCATTCCAGAAGCAGGAACAGTTGTTGATGAGCACCGGCTTTCCCGTTTCGACGTCGCGCAGCCGCTGTGGCGACTCGTCCCGCTTCATTTTCCCGGCGGCGATCAGTTCCTCCTGCTGCCTTGGCTGTAACGCAGACGTGGCGCGCTTCCATCCCCAAACGAGCTTGCCGCCGGCGTCCCGGTCCAGCTCCGTGGTCGCCGCGGATTTGAAATGCGTTCCGGGTTTGAGGCAGGTAAAGCCTTCGTACGAGCCCAAGTCCAGGTAGGACTTCATGTCCGCCCTCACCCGCAGCGACGGATAGGGCGCATCGAAGTAGACGTATGAGTTACCATCCTTGTCCTTCACCTGCAGCGGAAGGCCGGTGCCGGTAGGGACGATCGGCGGGTTGATCGGCAGATCGTTCACCTTCTCGAACTGTTCCTTCTCGTCATTGAAGATGATAAACCCATTTTCGAGCACGGCCCCCATCCCCCTGCGCCGCTGGAAAAAGCCAAGCATGCGATCGTGCCCCGATTCGTCGGGAAGCACGACGATCCCGCCGACCCAGACCACCCCTTCGCCTTTCATGGGCGCCATCGGCCGGACAAAGCCGTCTTTAGCCGTGAAGTAGTGCAGATTGAAGCCGGTGGACGGATCGATTTTGTCCGGAAGCCCGGTTGTGGCGCCGGTCGTGGAGAAGTTGCCCAGCGCGTACGAGATCCGGCCGGTGTCCCCGTAGAACCAGTACAGCTTTCCGTGGTAGATGGCGTTAAGAACACTGTCCTGCCCGGTGACCTGGGCATTGAGCAGCGGCTCGGCGATCGGCGCTTTGCGGCCGAGCATCACGGTGTCGCGGTAAATGCCCTGCCCGGTGACGCGGTACAGCCGCTCGGCGATGTTCAGCCGCTTGATCTTGATCGTCGCACTTCCACCCGGCGTGGTTTGGAGCGCGATTCCCCGGATACCCAGAAAATCGGCCCGGTACTCGTAACCGGGGCTGTCGACGCTGAAGAAGACCTTTCGGTTCATCAGCCCCGGCTCGTCGAACGCGATCAGCCCGTTGGAATCGGTGTAGTACGACACATCGCTGGTGGTTTGCAGTTCCACCAGCGGCACCCCGCGGCCGGTCTGATCATCGACGACTCGAATCGCAAAATAATGAGTGGCCGGCTCCTGTGCCGATGCAACCGTGGTCACACCGTTCGACTGAGCGGCCGTGATACCCGTCAGCAATGCCAGCCACGCCAGCGATGTAACGACATACTTTTCGAGATTCACCTCACCCTCCGGTTTCCGTGAGTTCGTAGTTTCGGCATCCGCAAAGAAGAAATACCCGGAATGCTTTCGCGCACGTGGCGCGTCGCTTTCATGAGATCTCTCCTTTCAAATCAGCCGGAATAGTTACGCGGCAACCTATGCGATCCTGCGCGCCCATTTGAAACTCCTGGTCGATTCCCATGCCGCACATGATCGGCCCCGCCGTCGTAGGGGTCAAAGGCATTGACTTGCCCGCACGTTTTGCGGAAAACCTCCGCTCGCTTACCCGTGTGGCGTTTCCCCGTTTCTTTGGAATTGGACTCGAATGGCAATCGCGTCGTTGACGAATGTCGAGAAGCATTTCGGCAAGCAGGTGCTATTTCAGAACCTGTCCCTCTCGATTTACGAGCAGGAACGGGTCGGATTCATCGGCGCCAACGGCTCCGGCAAATCGACCCTATTCAAGATGCTGTGCAGCCAGGTGCCGCCGGACGCGGGAACGGTATCCGTCGGCCGTAAGACGCGCGTCGGGTATCTGGTTCAAAATCCGGAATTCAATCCGGACAACACGGTGATCGACGAAGCGGAACTCGGCTTTGCCGATCTGCACCGCCTCTCGCACGAGATGCGCGACCTGGAGCACCGCATGGCGGAAGCGACGGGCGACGCGCTTGACAAGGTTCTGGCCAAATACCAGGACGTGCAGCACGAATTCGACCTGGCCGGCGGGTACACGTGGCAGCACAAGATGGAAGCCACGCTCCTGGGCGTCGGGCTGCCGCGCGAAAGCTGGGAGCAGCCGGTGCGCGTGCTCTCGGGCGGACAGCGCTCGCGGCTGGCCCTGGCCAAGCTCCTTCTGTCTGAGCCCGACCTGCTTCTGCTCGATGAGCCCACCAATCACCTGGATCTGGCGGCCATCGAGTGGCTCGAAAAATACCTAACCGATTTTAGCGGTTCAGTCGTCATCATCTCGCACGACCGATTCCTGCTGGATCGCCTGGCCACCCGCATCATCTGGCTCAACCGTTCGCAGATCGACAGTTACCCCGGCAATTACTCGGCTTACGTCGAGCAGCGCGAGCTGCACGAGCTGACACAGCAGCGGGCGTACGAGCTTCAGCAGAAGGACATTGCCAAGCAACAGGAGTTCATCCGCCGCTTTCGTGCCGGCCAGCGCAGCCGCGAGGCCAAGGGACGAGAGGCCCGGCTCGAACGCCTGCTCAAAAGCGACGACGTGGTCCAGCGCGTCGGCATCCAGCAGAAGATCAACTTGTCGCTCAACACCTCTCAACGCGCCGGAGATCGCGTGCTCCAGTTGCGCGAGTTGAGCAAGTCGTTCGATCATCTCAAGCTCTGGGAGAACTTTACCGCCGAGGTCGGCCGCGGCGAGCGCATCGGGATCATCGGGCCCAATGGGTCCGGAAAAACAACCCTGCTCAAGGCGATCATGGGTCTGGAGCCGGCGGGCGGTGAGGTCAAATGGGGGGCCAACCTCAACGTCGCCTACTACGACCAGCGGCTGGATATGCTCAATCCACGTCACACGCTGATCGAAGCGATCCAGGACGGCCGCCGCGTGTCCGACAAATCCGCCCGCGAAGTGCTGGCGCTCATGCTCTTCGGCAACGACGACCTGCCGAAGCACATCGAGATGCTCAGCGGCGGGGAAAAAGCCCGCATCCGCCTGGCGCAGCTGCTCATGGACCGGCCCAACGTGCTCGTGCTCGACGAACCCACCAATCATCTCGACATCTCCTCACGCGAAGCACTCGAAAGCGCGCTTTCGGGGTTTGAAGGTACGATTCTCTGCGTCAGCCACGATCGCTACTTCTTGAACCAGGTCGTCGAGCGGTTGTGGGTGGTTTCGCCGCCCGATGTGACGGATTTCGCCGGGAATTATTCGCAATGGCTCGAGAAGCAGAAGGAAAAGGAAGCGGCTGAGAGCAAACCGCGAAAGCGGTGATCGTGAGATCTCTTTGAGGGAACGCCGATGCAAACCAATCGAACAGCAGCGGGTTGCGACACGGGCCGTTTGTCTCACGGGCAACTGTTGGAACTGAAGCGCTGGAACACCCCGACCATTTACAACGGATGGGAACAGATCACCCGGCGCGATCGCACGTGTGACGGCTTCAACCTGGAAGAGACGCGCGACTTCATGCCGCAGATGGGGGTGATGGTCGGTTATGCGGTGACCGTCGTGATTGAGCCGTCGAACTCTGAGCATCCAAAGAAGCACCCGGGCGGCTGGAGCGAATATCGGCGATACGTGGCCAGCCGGCCGGGGCCGAAGATTGTCGTGGTGCAGGACCTGGACAAGCCGCGGACGATTGGGTCGTTCTGGGGCGAGGTGAACGCCAACACGCATAGGGCGCTCGGATGCGTTGGGACGATCACCGACGGCGCGATTCGCGATGTTTGCGAGATGACCAACGCCGGATTCAAAGCCCTGGCCCATCGGATGTGTGTCGGGCACGCGTGGTCGTGGCCGGTGAGATGGGACTGTTCCGTCGAGGTCTTCGGGCAGCGAATCGAGCCGGGACAGTTGATCCACGCGGATCAACATGGGTTTCTGGCAATGATGCTCGATGAGGAGGCCCACATCCTTGAAGCCGCGCGGTTCATGGACAGCAACGAGTGCAACACCATCATCTGTGCCGCTCGTGATTGCGCCGGCAAATCGGGAGAGGACCTGCTGAGACAAATGGATGAAGCCGGGACCAACTTCCGCCAGGCGGCGAAGGCGCGGTTTGGAGGGGCGTCGGAACAGGGGATTTAGCGTCCGTTCACAACATTCCGCACCGGCTCTCCGACCAGCGCCCGGCGGCAAGCCTGGGCGCCTTTTACCCTCATATCCAGGAGTCCCTGCTCGCTGTAAAAGGCGGCGTGGGGATTGAGGATCAGTCGCTCGTGTGCCGGGTGCCTGGGGTTTCGCCAGGCGACGATCAAAGGGTTGTCATTCGGCGGGGGCTCCTGCGGTAGCACGTCGATCCCGGCGCCGGCAAGATGTCCGGATTCCAGAGCGGAGAGGGCCGCGTCCACATCGACCACGTCGCCGCGTGCAGTGTTGATCAGGTATGACCCGCGCGGCATCTGCGCGATCGCCGCCGCATCGATCATCTGGCGGGTCTGATCGGTCAGCGGACAGTGGAGGCTCACGACATAGCTTGCCGCCAACAGTTCACTGACGGTTTCCGCGCGCCCAATGCCCACCGCCTTGTCATACCCGTCGGGTTTGAACGGATCGTAGAAGACGACGTTCATTCCCAGCGCCTTGCCGCGAAGCGCGACCGCGGTGCCGATCCGGCCCAGGCCGATGATGCCCAGCGTTTTTCCGCGGAGCCGCTGGAGCGGCACGGCCTGCGTGTACATCCATTCCCCGCGCCCCTCGCGCAAGGCCGAGTTGTACAGATGAATGCCGCGCGTCAGCGAAAGCATCATGCCGATCGCGGTGTCGGCAACGTCCTCGGTGCCGTAGTCGGGAATATTGGCGACGGGAATTCCCCGCGTGGCGGCGAACGCGTGATCGACATTGTCCACACCGACTCCACAACGAACGATCAGCCTGCAGTTGCGGAGCCGCTCAATGGTTTTGCGCGTCACCGCGAAGGAGTGGTACATCATGATCGCGGCGGCGTCCTCGATCCGGCCGAACAGGTCCTCTTCCCGCAGGGCATTCAGTGCTTCCACCTGGGCCACAGCTCCCAGAATCTTTCGTTCCGGAGCAAGGTCGTCGGAGATGAAGTCTGTGATGATGACGCGATGCATGGAGTGTCAGTTGTGGCATGGGCGTCTCGCCCATGCAAGTGGCGCTCAATGTAGAAGATCGCCAGCACGGGCAGCGCTCAATTCTTCATCAGCCATACCTCCGCAATCTGAAGATTGCGGCCGGCGTGCCCGCGGTTGGCCTGGGGGAACCAGGTGAGATCCAAATGCCCGCTGGCGGTGGCCTCTTGCGGGACGGTAAATTCGAGCCGCACGCCTTCAGTATGGATCGGGGGGTGAACTTCATAGCGGTCGTTGGCGACCAATCGCACGGCTGATCCATCCTCGGCTGGTGCGTAGACGACCCGCAGCTTGTAATGAGCCGTCCGGTCGAGTTCATCGTAATGCATTCGCAGCGGCTCATCGTACAAGGTGCCGGCCGTGCTCCACCACGAGATCGGCAGCGGCGCCGAACCATCGAAGACGTCCTCCACCCGCACGCACGCCGTGTGATAGAAATCGGGATCGATTTCCCATCCCGCCCCGCGCACCAGGTGCGGCTGGCGCGACAAGTTCCCCAGGTCGTCGTAGAACCCACCGGGGCCGGGATCGGTCCAGCTCACGATCTGATGGATTCGGTCGAGCCGATCGGATTCGCTGGTCAGGTTCCGAATCTGCTCGAACTGCTTCATCAGATACAGCCGGTTGTTGACGGGCGCGTCGATTCGATCGAGGTTCGCGCCACGGCCGACGCTCTCGGCCGAATACCGCTCCACGCTAAGCTGCATCCGGATGCTCTGAAACAACGCCTCCGCGAGTTCGAACACTCGAGCGCGTACGTCGGTCGAAACCGGCTCCGTAATCGCGCGATTCAGTTCCCGTTCCGCGTCGCGCATAGCCGCCAGCGTTCCGATCCTTTTTGCCTGACCGAGATCCGCCAGCGCGCGACGCTCGAGTTCCGTCTCGTGGATCAAACGGCCGCGGACGTACGCATCGTAATACGCGCGATACAGCGCCTGCTGGAATCTCCAGTTCAGTTTCAATTGCGGAGAAGCATTCTTCTCCATGTCCTGGAACTGCTTCAGGGCCGTATCGATTCCCGCGTTCGTGAGCACCGGTCCGACCCAGTTGCGCTCCAGCGCCAGCAATCCCTGCGCGAAATCGTCTGCGTGTTGAGGGCCAATAAAGTAATGGGCATAGTCGCGCAGGATGTCCGCGACGTCGGCGTTCGGATCCCAGCCGAGTGCGCTGAAGACCGCCTTGTTCACGTCGTCGTTGCACCCTTCCGAATAGGTGATGAAGCCGATCGTATCGGTTCGCGCCCGGCGGAAGATGTTGGCCATCTGCGTCGGCCGCGGGCAGATCGGCTCGCGGCCTTCCGTCACCGAGAACGCCAGGTCCCAATCCGGCACCGGGAACTCGCAATGCTGCGTGTGCGTGATGTCGGGATAGAACCGGATCGGATAACGCCTGGGCGTCAGCTTTCGAATCTCATGCAGCGGCAATCGAATTTGCGGGCCATAGACGATCCCGCTCAGCCACGAGGGCTCTTTCCGCAGCACCTGGAAGAACTCATCGAGCCGCTCGCCATTGAAACTCTGCGGCGAAACCCACATCTGCGCGTGCGGGTGGAACTGGCGAAGATTGCCGGCCTGTTTTTCGAGCAGGTCGAACAGGACGCTGGGCCGGGTATGCCCCGGATCTCCACCCGGCACGAACACCGCGTCAATTCGCGGGAGCTTCGAAAAGACGTTCCCCCACTCCTTGATCGCCGACTGAACCGTGGCCGGGTTCGAATAGTCGTTGTCCATCGCCGGGTACCAGACCCACACGTCCAGCCCGTATTCGTCAGCGAGCTTTGACATCTCGACCATCATCTGCATCTGCGGTAGCGGGAAATGCGGGCTGTCGGGCGCATCGTCCGATCGCGGCGGGATCAGCTCGATCGCGTTACACCCGAACACCGCCAGATCACGGATGTACTGCTCCCACATCCGCACGTCCCACCCGTCATACGAATTGCACTTGGGGCGGTAGCCGAGCTGGTGTCCGCGAAGCGCGACTTGGGGCGCGGAGTCGAGTTGCAGGTCGGCGGGAAGGGCAAGCTGTTGGCGCGACATGTCCAGCGCCCGCAGCAGCCGCCCGGCGCCAAACAGGACGCCGCGCTCGTCGTTCCCCGCAACCCAGATGCTCGTTGCGGGCCTGGAATGCTCCGTCCAGATGCGAAATCCCTCCGGCGAATCATTCCCGGACGGGACTTGCACGTGATGGTTGAACGCGATCTGTTTCAGCGAAAGGACCGGTCCCAGAACGATCACCGGAACATCGTTGCTCGCCGGCCAGACGTCGGTCCGCGGCAGCCGGATTTGCGTGCGGATCGCGATTTCATCCACGAGCATGCCGGCGGCCTTCTGCTCGCGGGCGGTGAGGTCTTTGGGGACCACCAGCGTCGCGCTTCGAAGATCGATTCGGTTGGTTTGGCCCCAAAGGAATTGCGCCTGTGCCACCACCAGAATGAAGACGGCAAATCGCATAGCGGAATCCTCATTCAATTTCTTACCACGTGACGCGTCCTCGTAAAGACGGACGCGCGGCTGCCTCCTGATCCGAGATCTCAGGGGTTGATATGGCAAGATTAATAAAGAAACCGGCGGGACGCTACTCGGCGAGCCTTTTCTTGAGCTCACCGACGGCCTGCCGGATCCCGCCGAAGTGGGGATTGATCGACAACGCCTTGCAGTAGCACTCGAGCGCTTCCTGGAAGCGGCCCTCCTGCGCGTGGCAGTGGCCCATCCCGGACCAGGCGCCGAAGTGGCACGGCATCCGCTCGACCGTGCGCACGCAATCTTCCAGAGACTCGCAATAGCGTTCCTGGAAATATTTGGCGATGGCTCGCTGGTTGTAAGCTTCGGCGAAGGTGGGATCGAGTTCGATGGCGTAGCTGAAGTGATAGAGCGCCAGATCGTAATCACGGTGATTCATCGCCCGCGTACCGCGGCATAGCTCGTGATTCGCGTCGATCGTGCCGCTTCGGAACCAGATCGACCAGAGCGCGTGCTCGGCCATCTGGTTGACCATGGGATCGGGGTGTTTGAGCTGGGCGGCCAGGGGCTCGATGCAGCACTTGCCGCCGACCAGGGCCAAAGCCAGCGCCGCGACTTTTCGCACGTCGCAATCGGGGCTGCCCAGCAGTGCGGTGATCTGGTCGGGCTTCCAGCGCGTTTTGAGCAGGTGTAACAGGGCGGCGGGGTCCTGCGCCTCCAGCAGCGGCTGGACCGACGCCACAAACTCGCCGGGATCAATCGTGTGTACGCCCATTACCTGCATAGACTGTAGGCCGGGGAATCTTGGTTTTCCCCGCAAAAGACGGTCGCGCCGGTCGATTGTCGATCG
>Ga0134125_10006139_pt1 | contig 13623 bp, 12 predicted proteins | sample KB31751_FD_96464 | JGI IMG/M metagenome (GOLD analysis project Ga0134125, IMG submission 96464) | Terrestrial soil microbial communities with excess Nitrogen fertilizer from Kellogg Biological Station, Michigan, USA - KB3-175-1 | ecosystem: Environmental > Terrestrial > Soil > Unclassified ... | reverse complement strand
TAAACGTGAGGTGGCTGAGGCTTAGGGCGTTCAGCTCTAAAGACCTGGCGAACTCCGCTAGTTTGGAGGTTTGCAGAGGCCATTCACATAGAGTGACCGCCTCAAGCCAATCTCAACAGCGTACCGGCAGCCCGCTGCGGTGAAACTCCCGCAGCGGGTTGTGTCATTTTGGGAAGCGTAATTTTGTGCCTTGTCGTTGGTAATTTTGCGCTACTCCAGGCCCAATCCGGCTCGGCTGAGGCGCCGAAATCGTTAATGTCACTGGTAACGGTGGTTACCAGTAATTTCGCTTACCAGCGGCGATGTTCCAAGCGCATTAACCGAGCTATATTCTCACCTTCTAACATACTCAAGCATCTTGTTTTCAATATCTTCGGTCATCATTCTCGATCCGAATCTTTAACTGAAACCGCCGTTCTCATTGAGCTTCCACGAAAGTGGAGGTTACTCGTGCGCACCCGGCCGTTACATTGACCCTTGGATTAGAGCGTCCTAATGTTGGGCCACGCACCCCGAAGTACAAGGCCCTTTCGGAACCTCAAGAATTCCCAAATTGGGTCGAGGTGCGGGCTGTAGTTGACGAGATGCACGGGACAGAACGGTTCCTTGCGCCCGCTAACACCGCAGAAACAAACCGCAGTAAAGCCGTACTGATTTGAATTTCCCCTAAACCACGCGACAGAGGCGTCGAGTGGCAACAGGGATTACTCAAGAGGAGAACACACAGTTATGAAACGCACATCACTGGCCATCTTGTCGACCCTGTTGATGATGGCTTCCACAACATTTGCTGCGACGCAGGCGACAAATGCGGCCTCTGTTGCCCCCACCCTGAGTGTGTCGGCAACAGTTCAGAAGGCTGTTCGTCTGACGCTTTCAGTCGGTGCCACATCGGGAATCAACCATTGCAATGTCGCCACTGGATCCGGCACTGACTATGCCATGGACTTTGGCACAGTCGATGCCCTCGGCATTGCCGCTGGTAACTGCAACAGCTTTGCTCCTACGACTGCCGGCGTTAGCGACGCGATCTACTGGTCAGACTACTCGCTGACTCCAGTTTTCACTTCGCACACAGCAGCTTCGGGTACGAATATCACGGCGCAGGTAACAACTGACTTTGCCGCGCCGAACAACCTCTATGTTGTGCGCGATAACTCCAGCTCGAATGCTGCGACGGTTGTGACCCCTGCGGGTCCGGGCAGCTTCGTAGCGATGAGCACCGGCTCTGCCGACACAATCGGCGCCGCGGGTCTCGCGAACGGCACCAAGATCACGCGCTTTATCGGTGTGGGCGTGAAGCCGCTTAACGCCAATAACGTCGTTTATACACAGCAATCGGCAACGGTGACATTCACCCTTACCGTTCAGTAGAAGGAAGGTCCCGGAACGGCCCGGGAGCCAACTCAATGTTCCCCAATCGAGTCCACCAACGCAATCACAACACGCCTTCGGTTATCGACAGCGGTAGCCGGAGGCGTAGGTTTTTGCGAGTCGGGGTGACTCTTATCCTGTGGTGTGGAACCGTCTTCTTCACTATCGCCGCTGATGCTGCTGTCAACTTGAAGTTGGGAAACGCCGCGGGCGGCCTCACGCTTACAGCAGTGGGCGGAAACTACACCGCAGCGTTTGGAAATATGAATGGCTTGGGCGTCGGTACGCCAACGGCTGGGCTGACTGTCATAAATCTCCCGAATGGATCTCTCTATTACACGCCTTATCAGTTGAGTGTTACTGGTGGTCTTGCGGGGACTGATAGTGCGTACGTGACAGCCTACCTCACTGTGAATTTCGTACACACTGCCGCTTTGGTTCTTGAAAGCTGCCCCAGTACCTCCGGCTGCAACGCTTCCGGTAACTATTCAGCGATGTCCACCAACGTTCTGGCGCAAACGATGGTAGTTCCGCGGCCAGGCATGTCTAAGAACACTCCCACCAATGCGGGAATCGCCATCTTTCTTCCCGACAATAACGGAGCCTCTGCTTACACGGGCTCGACCGACATAGCGGTCATCACGTTCACCGCTTTCAAGAATTCGGACAACAGCATCATCGATTCAACAACGCTAACGTTGAACTCGAACACAGTGCAGGATGCGGTTCAGTTGCAGCTTGCTACCGCAACTTCCGGCCTCGTGGTAACGCCCGCCGGCGACTACTCGATGGACTTCGGAAACGTAAACGCCTTGGGTATCGGTCCTGGTGCGGGACTCACGACCAGCGCGCAGGCCGGGGGAATTGTTTACTCGACTCCTTACAATCTGCTGCCCGCGTTCAGTGCCTTCAATTCAACGACCGCGAGTGTCGAAGTTTGCGTCAGTACGACATTCACCCACTCAGCCATACTTTGGCTGGAGGATTCCGCCACAGGATCCTCTGGAACATTTTCGAACATATCCACAGCTTGTGGAGCCGCGACATCTTTAGTCGGCTCCGCTGCGAACCGCTCAACGATCACTCGCTATCTCGGACTTTTTGTTTCGAACGTAAATGGCGCCACGGCTTTCAATGGCACCGATATCGCAACTCTTACTTTCACACTAACGGTTCCCTAACAATGAAACTATTTATCCGATTTGCTCTCATTCTGTTTTTCGCGATCAGCAATGTGGCGATCTGCCTGGGACAGTCGATTGGCCTTGCTCCAGCGCAGATCGTGACCGACTTTAAGCCAGGTGTGCCGTTTCAATACGAATTGAGCGTCGTCAATGACGGCAAAGAGCCCGTCGAGCTACACGTACAGATCACCGACTTCTGGTACAACGACAAAAACGAGAAACTGTTTAGCGCCCCCGGCACATCGCCGCGCTCGGCTGCCAACTGGATTCAATTCGTTCCCGAGAAGTTCGAAGTTGCCGCCGGCGCTACGCAAAAGATGAAGGCTATCATCACGCCGCCCGTGGACGCGCGCGGCGGTTACTACGCGGTTCTATTCGTCGAATCAAAACCAGTCGCCACCAACAAACAGACCGAAGATGGCAAGCGCGTCTTTACTAACATGCGCATTGGCTGCCTGGTGCTGCTCACGGCGAAGGACAGCGAAGCCTACCACGTTGCTATCGACGATCTGAAGCTCACGCCACCTGCCGACAACCAGGGACTGAAGCTCGCGTTCACGGTCGATAACGAGAGCAACACACATGTTTTTCCGCTGGCGAGGCTGGCGATTTTAAATCCTAATCACAAGTTAGTGGGTAAGGCCGAGAGCGAGATGAAACGCTTCCTTCCCGGCCAGAAGGATCAGATGAAAGTGGACTGGAACGGGGATCTGGCTGCAGGCGAGTACACGGCCGTGCTGTCGCTTGTGTATGGCGGCAATCACGTCGAGACGCGTCAGGTTGCATTTACGGTTCCGGCACGGACAGCAAGTAAGTAAGGGTTGATGAGGTTGTGGGCCAATGCGCGACTTGCCACCAAAGCAGTTGGTCTCATGCTTTGGACGCTCCTCGTGTATTCGTCGGCCGCATACGGCGTTGAGTCCTCGGTGCCGTCGAGCGTCGATGTGTATTGGAAATCAACGCACTCGATTGCAGCTCCTGGCGTGACCGCGGTCCTCGTTCTGGATGAAGATGTTGCACATGCGCAGCTTGGAAACGAGGTCATCGAATTCGCCGGAATAGCGCGAGGAGAGACCGTCGCCCTTGCGTACGTAAACGGGAAACCTATCAGCATCGTGGTCCACGTGATCGAGCGCCCGGTGGCGCCCATTCCTCCGAGCCTCTTGCGCCGCCAAGCCGAAATGGCGCACGGGGTGATCGGCTCCGATTTCCAGTACTCAAACGGAAATGGAATCGGCTCAAGCTTCGTTGCGCTCAGCAGCCTGTTCTGGTCACAGCAAACAGGAGATTCGCACCTCGATGTAAACAGCGTTGTCGAGGACAACAGTCAGTTCGGAGGCCACACGACAAACCTGCGCACCGGTGGAGTGAGCTACCGAACTCCGCATCTCGCTATTAACGTGGTTGACTTCAATCAGACCTTGACCGGAGAGTTGCCTGGCGATCATGTGAACAACTTCAGCTCGCCGGGCATGACCGAGCTTCGCGGTGTGGGAGTGGCTCTAAATCAGGGCAAGAACGATTTCGGCGTCTTCGGCGGGACAACACTCCCGTACTATTTCCTGTCGTTAAATGCGACACGTGACGTGGCCGGCATCAGCTTCCATCGTAAGCAAACGGAGCGTCTGAATGTATTCGGCAGCACTTCCTACGTGAATATCCCCATCACGTTTTTTGGACCGATTCAGCGCCGGGATTACGTGATGGGGAACGCTGGCTTGAGTTACCGCATTGGGAAGGGATTTCTGATTGGTGGACAGGGAGGCTACAGTAACGGCGGCAGATTGTGGCGTCTCGACGGATCGTATGCGTCTTTTCGCCTGTCCGGCTACGCAAGCGTGATCTTTGCGTCGCAGACTTATCCTTTGATGCAGCTGCAATCATTGTTCTCGGGGACGTCTTCGGCTAAAGGCGGTATCAGCTATCGTGCCACGTCGCGGCTTACGTCGGGCTTTTATTTTGATCACACCGATATTGTTCCAGGACTGATCTACAAGGTCGCGGGCAGCAACGAATATCTCAGTCCGAATCTCGGCTTTCACATCGCGCGTGGTGAATCTCTGAACGTTGCCTACACGTACAGCCGGAATACGGGCGGGTTTACAACCGCAACGACGACGGGAAATCGCTACGACGTATCCCTGAGCTCGCAGTTTGCTTCGGGAGTATCCAACAGCGCGCAGGTTACGGTTGGTTCTGTGCAGGATCCGCTCCAAATCAACTCCCAGGATCAGTTCAGCGTTCGTGACACCGTCAGCTTTCCCATAAAAGGACAGACAGTGCTGCTGGGAATCGAGCACAGTCGCATCGACCCTTCACTCCTCACCAAGCTGAGTCAGGAACTTAGTCTGCTTTCGCCTGCGTTGCAGGCGCAGTTCCTGGCGAATCCAGTTGCTTTTGTTGATTCGACGAACTTCCCGCCTGAAGTTAAGGCGATTCTTGCAGCCGAGCAGCCTACTGGGACTACGCTGTCCGCCGCGACAAATCTCGCAATTGGATCGAAGTTCCACTTGAATCCAAATTACTCCGTGACACGCTCGGTGAACGAGAGCCAGGCTGAGACGTGGAGCCAAAGCGTTGGCTACTCGCTCACCTATCAACTGAGGCCCAGCCTGCAACTTCGTTCTTCGCTCAGCAACGTATTTCTCTGGGACGTGAAGCAGAACAGCGCCACGCGCACGATGGTGCTCTCGGCCGGCTTTCAGAAGACCTTCATGGCTGCGCCGGGAACGTTGTCACTGTTCCATCGCGGCCGGATCATCGAAGGCCGCGTCTTCCGCGACAACAACATCAACGGCTACTTCAACTCTGGTGAGCCGGGAATGCAGGGCGTCGAGGTCAGGCTGGACGATGGACAGGTTGCAATCACAGACGAGTTGGGTCGATACAAATTTTCGTCTGTTTCGGCTGATCAGCATCAGTTGTCGATTGCTCTTACGCAGTTCCGCAATCCGGTGCGCATGACCACTCGCAGTGAAGCAGATGTCGATTTAATTCAACAGCGAATTGCAGTTATCAATTTTGGAATTCTCGACTTCGCGCGGGTCATGGGGAATGTCTATAACGACCTGCGCTTTGACAACGCGCGCCAGCCAGACTCGAAAGGAATGCAGGATATTGAGTTACTGCTCGATAACGGCAAAGAAGTTCGCAAGATCCAAACGACGGGCTCCGGCGATTTCGAATTGGACGATGTTCCGCCCGGCGACTATAAGCTGTCACTCGATCCGGCATCGATTCCGCCGAACTACGTAACTCCCATCGAATCGGCTGCGGTTCACGTGAGTCCTGTTTCCACGGTGGTAAAAGATATCCCATTGCGCGCTTTGCGTTCTATTTCGGGAACGGTAATGCTGAAAACTGCGGTTCCGAATTCCGCGCCGGCTGATCGCAAACGAGGAAGAGGATTGAAAGCTGCCAATCAGCCTGAGCCTGGCGTGCCTTCGCAAGAGTTCAAGACTGTTCCTGTGTCGGGAATCCAGATTGCCGCCGGCTCGGCTACTGCAACCACCGACGCCGAAGGCAAGTTTCTGCTGCGTAATTTGCCGGCCGGAGAACTCAAGGTAACAATCACTCCGGTGAAGCCGGTTCCGGCGGGTATGAGTATTCCAAGCGGCATGGTGAAGCTGCCGGCGGAACCAGTACAGATCCAGGGAGCTACGATCGTGATCTCCAACTCGGAACTGATGCAGTATCTCACTCGCGAGTTCCAAAATGGAAATAGCTCCGCGCCTGCAAATGAAGTCACGACAATAAACCATCCGCCGTTTGTCCAGCCCGCGACCAACACCGGGAGCGTTTCTCCCAAGTCACATCCTGAAAGCAACCCATTGCCGATTCCCGCAAAAGAGCCGGAATCCCGGACTGAGACAAAGGCTGCCGTGGCAACTGCAATGCCGCGTGCGCCCGTTAACCCGAAGCCTGGGCAGGCGAGCACAGGAGTGCTGCCCTCCACAGCTCCAGAAAGCGCCCAGTCTCCTGATCAAGTGGCAGAGAGTCCTGCAGCGGCGACTTTACCGGTTCAGGTTACGCCTCAGCCACCGCAACGCGACGATGTTGCCGGAGCTCTTCCGAATGCCTCTCCTGATGGCGTGCTCACCCGCGAAGTATGCAATCAGTTGCCATCGCTGGGCGAGATAGCGCAATGCCTGCGTCAGCTCAAGCTCAACAGCAGCAGCGCAAACCCGAAATAGCTACTCGGCGATAACGGTTGTTGTCTGCAGCACTGCACCTTTTCCGGGTTGACCACTGCTCTTCACTCCGCTGGTTGTACCCGATGTGGACATCGGCTGAACCGTCACTGGCGAAGTCATCTTTAGCGCGGTCGGAGGCTGCAAATTATAAGTGACCGAACCGGTCGGAGTAGCCACCGTCGGCTGCTGAGTCATTGCTTCAACTGTCGGTACCACGGTCACCTGAATGTGCAGAACCACGCTCGCCCGATTGGAAGCAGCGTAGGCCGGCAGTCCCGCCAGCCCAACAAGCAGGACCACGCACCCGAGACGCTGAAAGCGCCGCAACCAGACCGCAGGTAGGTAAAACTTGCCCATAGAATCCCCTTCGGCAGATTCACGTTGGGGGTTGAGGGTTGTAACGGTTGCTGCCAGTTACTGCGGTGCAAAAGAATAAATGAACTAGCCGAGAAAGCGCAACAAACGTGGAGCAGACCAGGAATCATCTTCGCAGGACAGACGTGCAGCACCTGTATGCATCTGAGTAAACAACGCTTGCACGATTTTTGAGAGGCCTTATGAAAGGACAGATCTTACCGGCCATCTGTGCCGCGTTGATCGTCATTTGCATGGCTGCATGCGGTGGAACCTCAAATAGCTCTCCCGGCACTAGCACTGCGTCCTCTGGGCCAATCAATTCGGGCTCGCCTCCTGGAGGTTCCAGCTCCGGCACCTCAGGATCAGGTTCCGACTCGGCCGGTTCTGGCTCCGGATCTGCTTCCGGAGGCTCGAATTCCGGCGGATCGAGCGGCGGACGCTCGCAGACCGCGATCGCTTACGCCTATGTCGGCACGGTCAATCGATCGACGGCAGGCATTTACGGCTTCTCTGTCGGTCCAGACGGCACAGCAACCGCAGTTCCCGGATCGCCTGCAACTGGTCCGAGCAGCTATGTTCTGACCAACTCTGCGTTCGTCTTCGCCAGCGACTCAGCAAACATAGCCAGCTATACGCGCGGCAGGGACGGATCGTTAAAGCAGTCATCTACTACCTATGCGGTTCTGAGCAATGGCTCCGAACCGTGGGCAATCCAGGCGATGAGTCTCGATCACACGGGCCAGACGCTCTATGCCATGGAAAACGCCGGCTCAGATGATACTTATTACTTCTTCTTCAGCATCGGGCCAGATGGCAAGATTACGAACACGGGGAAGATTGGGCCGAATGTCAATTACGTCTCACCGTTAGTTTTCTCTCCTGACAACAACTACGCTTACGGCTCTGGTTGTTTCCATATCGGATGGGACATCACGGGTTTCCACCGCAACAGCGACGGAACCTTGACGCGGCTCGACGATCGTGCCACGAATACCGCTGTGCCTGCATACGCCGGAACCGGTCAGATGTACTGTCCTGTACGCGAAGCGATTTCCCAAAATGGTTATCTAGCCGTCGCGGATGCTGAGCTCGGCACCACGACCACTGGCTTGGGAGCGTACAAAATTAATGCCGATGGTTCGCTCACGTTCGTCCAGAACTCGACAGTAGCCACTCAGCTCACCAGTGTTCGCGGCATGAACTTCGATCCCACCGGACAATATCTCGCGCTCGCCGGCAATGGTGGAATTCAGATGTATCAGTTCATGCCTCAAGGTACCTTCACGCCGGTTGGAGGAGTACAACAGCCAGGCACGAACTATCTCGGAGTGCAGTGGGATGGCGATAACCATCTCTATGCCATCAGCAACGCAGGATTGCACGTTTTCACGAATGCGCAAGGAGTATTAACGCCGGCTTCCGGATCGCCGCACGCTGCAGGAGCTGCAGGGACTCTGGCCGTCTTGCCGACGCATTGACACAATTCGAAACGTTCTCCTGGGAGCTGACTTTCGCTGCCCGGAGACCAGTAATTCGAAACCGCGCTAACCCTTTCGAATCTCGATGCTGCCGTGATCTGTCGTGAGCTGCAGCTTCGCTCCGCCTTTGCCGATCGTGCCTTCCGCAACCTGATCATCGCCGGTCTTGGTTACATTTAGAGAGAAGTCGCTGTCGAAGTCTCCGCGGCTGCTGCGCGCATCGACGCTGTAATTTGAGTTCTCCGGAAGAACAACATGAATTGCGCCTTGCTGATTGTTCACCTTGATGTCGCCCAACGGCGATTTCGGGTGCAGTTCGACTTCGCCATGGCTGTTCTCGACCGTAATCGTACCGGACACATCCTCGAGACGAATGTCTTTCGCGCGGGTGCGCACCTGGAACGATCCGGAAGCCGAAGTAACGCGAAGATCGCCGGAATCCATCTCCAGATCGCCGGCAAGCTTGCCCAATTCCAAATCGGTACGCGTGCTGTGAAAAGTTACTGATTTCCCGATATGGGAAAGGCGCGTGTCGCCAAAGAATTCACCTTCAAGCAGCGCAACACCGGAGATATCGCTCAGAGTCACGTCATCAGCGCGGCCGTCAAGATGAACATCGCCGGTCACCTGGCTAACCTGCACATCGCCTTTGTGCGTCGTGATATCGACGTTTCCTTTTACGTCGCTTACCTGGATGTCTCCGTGGGTGGTGCTGATTTTGACGCTGCCATCGCGCGCTGAGAGGTTTACGTCACCGTGTGCGGCGTTGATTTGGATGGGAGTCTTGCGCGGCGCCCAAATTTCGAGGTCGCTCACAATGCGCGGTCCCATAACGAAACCGACCTGCACGTGCGGAGCATGTTCGCCGGAGTCAAGGCGCAGCGTGTTTTCGTCCATGGTCATCGTGGGCTTCTGCTGGTCGTTGTACTTGTTGGCCGCGTCCTGCGAATCGGCGGAGATGTGACGATGCACGACCATCTTCACCGGGTCATTCGGATTGTCAGTGGCATGAACTGTGACTCCGCCGTGATCGGACTCGACGTCAATCGATCCATTGGCCGGCAGCGGTTGCGAGAGCTCCTGCGTGAATTCGTATTTCGTGCCGAAGACGCCATCCCAGCCGGGATTCACGTCAACGTTGTCGTTGATCGCCTGCCAGTTCCAGTGCCGCGCAGAGGAAGCCGAAATGCCGATGAGCACAAGCAGGATCAGCAAGAACACAGCTCCGCCTCCAAATCGCGGAGCCGGTCCGCCCTGGCTGCGAGCCACTGAATATTCGATGATCCGAATCAGGCCGAACAAAATGAGCAGCGCCGGCCACCAGGTAGCAAAAAACCATCCAATACGCGCGCCGCTGACCACGTGCATGTTTGCCAGCAGGAACATCACGCCGATAGCGATCAGAATGATCGGACCTGCAATCGAGCGCCGTCGATAGCGGCGGTAATAACGCGGATCGTACTGATACGGCGGCGGAGGCGTCTGCGGACTAGCCACGGTTCACCTCCGAATTCGGCGGGTTGCCCTCGATCGTCGGTCCGGAAGGAGGAACACCAGTCCTTCTCGCGATGTCTTCCTCGACACGGCGATGGATATCATTGCGAATCTGATCCGCAAGATGTCCGGGCGGATAATAGGGCGTCGGCTGCACGTGCCCCATATCGGGAGCGGACCGCTGCGCGATCTTTACCAGGCCAATGACGATCAGCAGGATAGGAAATGTGCGTCCGAACGGCGCTACATGCAACTGCTCCAGCAGGAACAGAACACCAATGGTAATCAGAATCGCCGGACCCATCATCCAGTACGCCATGCAGCGTGGGCAATGGCAATTACGATTGCGCACGTAGTAGTCGCCGTATCCATCGTGGAACATGGCTAACTGCCTCCGTGCGTCGTGCCCATGCGACGCATCGCCAACCACACTCCAAGGATGATCAGCACGATGGGCCAGAATTCGGCGGTCCAGCGGAAGGAGAGGACGCCGAGGTTGTCGAGCAGCAACAACACGCCGAGCGCGATCAGAATCACAGCGCCGAGCGGCAATCCCATTGGCCCGCAGGAGCGCGACAGATTCAGCGGATCCTGCGCGTAAGGCTGATTCGGCTGCGCAGAAGGCGCATTCGGATCCACAACACCCGGATTAATCTCGGGCGATCCAGGCACCACGCCTGCAGCCGGAGCCGCTGGAGCAGCACCTGCTCCAGCCGCCGCCGCCACGGCAACCGGATGATGCGCCGCCGTTCCCAATCCGAAACTGCCGAGCAACGCGTTCAGGCCGAGATGATCGGGAAGAGGAAGGCCAAGCATGCGCGCCTTCGCCGTCGTGTAGGCGTCGAAGACCATGTAGAAGATCCACACAGCAACCAGCCATCCCAGCCAATCGGCTCGATCTGCCAGATGGCAGAGAATGGCAAAGATGAATACGTGAACGAATCCCTTGGCGAACTGCCCGTTGTAAAACGCTCCCACTCCGGGAATAAAGCCGAGCACGGCCGCGAGTCCGGGACTCGCGCCACTCGGCGCGGGAGGATAAACCGCGTTGGGCGCGTTGGCCGCTGCGGCGGGAATGGTGCCTTCAAGGCGCGCGGCGAGGCAATCCTGGCAATAGATCACGCCGCGGACATCGCGCTGGCAGCTTTGGCAAAGCGCTTTCCCACAAGTACGGCAGTAGGCGGTCGCCATCTGGTCTGTGTGAACGGCGCAGGTCATGCGAGTACGCTCCTCATGGAATTACCGATGGGGTACAAACCGCGGGAGAGCTCGGTGCTGCTGAAAAGTTCAGCCTTGCTGATATTTGTGTCCGCGTCAATGCCTTTCCACGCGGCACGTGTTTCTCTGGTACTGCCCTGTTTCAACTCGTTGGTACTCCGTTTCGCTTCCAGCACGTTCTGTCGTTCCATGCTGTAGTAATTCTGCTTGCGATCTCGATTCTTCTCGTTCTCCGTTTTGTCCCGATTAGGACGGGGCTGCTGCTGCTGCTCTTCGTCACTGCTGCCGGCGACGCGCTTCAACTCCTGCAGCCGCGATTCAACTTCGTACACCAGGCGAATGCTGTAGTAGTAGTGAATCACACGATTGCTGGCTTCGGTGTACTTCATCGTCGCCGACTGGCGAATTGCGCTGGGACGGAGATCGATATGGCGCAGATCGTTCAGCCGCACGCCGGCTACATCGAGCGAGAGCATGATCGAGAAGACGGCCATTGCCGTAGTCATCGCAATGCGCGGTTCGCGGATCAGCGGACGGAACGGCGTGGCTACATCAGTAAGAAACGTGCGAACGCGTTGGTTCCATCCCAATTTGGGAGCATTGGCCAGAGCTGCTGCCGTCTGCATCGAAGTGGCGGCGAAGATGTTGTGCATCAGGTTCGCCGGCGGTGCTACTTCGGGCAGAACATCCAGCCAGTTCATTCCGGCAGAAGTCTCGGCGAAGAGCGGACCGCAGGTCGCACACGTCTCGCGATGCGCATCGAAGCGCCGCCGCGCCGCCGGAGTGAGCACGCCGTCGAGTGCGTCGCTCAGCAGAGCGTCGAACTCAGAGCAGGTAAGCGCTCGTTCCGTGTTCCCGAATTGGCTGTTCCGTTCCACTTCTTTATATGGCCTGCTTATTAGTACGCGATAAAAGCCTTGCCAGTTCCGCCCGTCCGCGGTTGATGCGCGACTTCACCGTGCCCTCGGGCACCTTCAGCATGAGGGCGATATCTTTATAATCCATGTCCTGTAAGTCGCGCAGAATCACCGCCTCCCGCAAATCTGGCGACACCTTCTGCAGGGCCTGCTGGACCATCTTCTGGGTCTCTTTGCTGGCCAGCCGGGCGTCGGGTGAAGGCGCATGGTCTTCGATCTTTTCCGATAGCGTCGGTGCATCTTCGGCGGCTGCCGGCGTCGCGTCCATCGAGTCAGTCAAGCGTTCTTGCCGAGTGCGGCGGAAGTGATCGACCAGCATGTTTCGGGTCAGGGTCGTCAGCCAGGTATTGAAAGAACCTTTCTCCGGCTCGTAGCTGGACATTGTGCGATACAAGCGGATAAAGACCTCCTGTGTCAGGTCTTCCGCATCGCTTCCCGATCCCGTAAACCTGTAGCAAATGTTGTAGATACGCCGATTCTGCTGGCGGACAAGCTCCTCCCAGGCGCCTGCATCGCCTCCAATGCAGCGCCGAACCAAAGCCGCTGTGAGCGCGTTCTCTTCCAACCGCTTCTGGCTTCCTCCACGTGGGCCCTGAATCACAGCCACCCTGGGCTGCGGAACTGGCGTGATCACCATCGGGTGACGCAGTGCAGGAGAAGGCACAGCGGCCAGCAAAGAATGACGTGCGAGCTTATGCGTCGACGACACCTTCGAGGTACGAGCGCATCGTACCAAGCTCGGCGGAATCCGTCCCGCTCGCCGATTCTTAACGATTTGGGCTGAATGTCTCAACTTGTCATCGAGATACGCAACCCATCCAGTGAAAGTTCAACAAATCTTGGAGTTTACGGATTCTAGCAGGGCCTGCCGCACACCAAGAGCACCGATACGTCAGTATGGGCCGAGGTAGCGGTCGGGTGAGCGGACCTGTTAACCAGCTGGTTATCGCTCGCAGTTGTTCACGGGTGCCGGAGTACCCCCTCCCCCCTCCCCTTTTTATGCAAAATACATCTTTCAAAGGACTTAACCTCGTTTTCAGCCGCCTTTTCCAATTTTGTACGCAAGATGTTGTAGTTCGAAAATAGGAAATACATACATCTTGTTGATTAACTCTCACAAACCTCAGATCGTGTTAACCACATAGTTAACGGTATGCACATCTGAACGTGCGACTGCTCCCAGATGACGAGTCAGAGGCCAAAAGCTTTCAACGGCCTGTGGCTGGGGACAGGAATTCATGGCCAGTTATGATAGGCGAATGAAAGGCAAATATCAAGCCTGCGCCTTTGACTGCTGCTGACGGCATAATCCAGCACCGTGATTTTGAGGCGCTAGAATAATCCACGGTTGAGCGTCTCCGCGAGCTACATTCTGAATGAACGTTGGTAGGTGATGGACAAGCTCTCC
>Ga0134125_10006137_pt1 | contig 13625 bp, 11 predicted proteins | sample KB31751_FD_96464 | JGI IMG/M metagenome (GOLD analysis project Ga0134125, IMG submission 96464) | Terrestrial soil microbial communities with excess Nitrogen fertilizer from Kellogg Biological Station, Michigan, USA - KB3-175-1 | ecosystem: Environmental > Terrestrial > Soil > Unclassified ... | reverse complement strand
GCGGAGCGAGAGTAATATCGTTCGTTGAAACTACAATATTAGGTGTTGCTGAAATAACTTCCGAAGGAGAGACCACCGTAAACCTGATTACAATTTTTGACAAGGCCGACGTTGATAATATTTCAGATAAAGAACTTAAGGAACTTATCAAAAACTTCAAAGCAAACTAACAAAAGCCCCGAGCTTTCGTCAACCAAGAATAAACCTGACTTTTAGAACGATTGAGGAAAACTTATAAAAGCTGCTACCGCTTTGGCTTTGCAGTAAACAAACATTTGTGATGGATTCTTATTTTTCTTCAGAATTCCCCCTTTTCCATTAGCTTATTTTATTCGCTGCAAAGCGACATTTTAAAATGCGTCCTTGCACAAAAGTGTTTACTTTTCCTGCCTTTATATTCTTAATTTTGAACAATCTAAAAAAACAATGATGACAAACAGAACTTTTGGAAGAACAGGCTGGCAGGTGAGTGAAGTAGGCTACGGCATGTGGGGTATGGCTGGGTGGACCGGATCAGAAATTACTGAAGTGAATAAAGCCCTTGACCGGGCCGTAGAACTGGGCTGCAATTTTTTTGACACTGCATGGGCTTACGGCTCGGGGCTTAGCGAAAAAATATTGAATGATTTGATTAAAAGACATGCAGGTAAAAAACTCTACGCGGCTACAAAGATTCCACCAAAGAACCGAAACTGGCCCTCGAAACCGGAATACCGGCTGAAGGATGTTTTCCCGAAAGACTACATTATTGAATACACGGAAAAGAGCTTAAAAAATTTGGGGGTTGAAAGAATAGACCTGCAGCAATTTCATGTGTGGGAAGATGGTTGGGCGCAACAGGACGAATGGAAAGAAGCAACAGAAAAATTAAAACAGCAAGGTAAAGTGCAGGCGTGGGGTATCAGCATCAACCGGTGGGAACCTGACAACAGCCTGCAAACATTACGAACAGGAATGATTGATGCCGTACAGGTAATCTATAATATTTTCGACCAGGCGCCGGAAGATAAATTGTTCCCGCTTTGCCGCGAACTAAACCTGGGCGTGATAGCCCGTGTACCTTTTGACGAAGGAACGCTTACCGGCACGATGACCAAAGAAACAACCTTTCCCAAAAACGATTGGCGCGCTACCTATTTTGTTCCCGAAAATCTTAACTCAAGCGTGGATCATGCAGACGCATTAAAACCAATTGTGCCGGACGGAATGACCTTGCCCGAAATGGCGCTTAGGTTTATCCTCAGCAATCCTGATGTATCGGTAACTATACCGGGCATGCGAAGAATCAATCACGTTGCAGCTAATATGAATGCCGGTGATGGTAAGCCATTAACGGATAAAATTCTAAAGGAATTGAAAAAACACAGGTGGGACAGAAAAGTAACTGAGTGGTCTCAATAGTAAGGCTATAACGGCTGCTGTTTTTGTTGTTCACTCCAACAGGTATTTGGATAACAAGCCATATCTTGATTGCATAGCAACTTACGAAGCGAGCAAAATGGATACTTTTGTTATGCGCTCCCCAAACCGATTTAATGGTAATTGAAACAAAAGCAAGAAATTGAAAAAGCACTAAAAATAATGGAAGAATATCAAAATGAACTGAGCGAAGCGGCCTCACGAATTCCTTTAAAAAAAATAAAAGAACATGAGTAAAACAAAAAGTAACATCACAATTTTAGACCAAATTCTGGACAAAAAGTATGGTAAAAAAGGGGCACCAAAACGTGAAGAGTGGGAGCAACAATTTGAAGCATTTCATCTTGGAGTTTTGCTGGAAGAAGCCAGAACCAAACTTGGTATGACGCAAGAAGAACTTGCAGAAAAATGCGGAACAAACAAATCTTACATTTCACGGATTGAAAACAACGCTTCCGACATCCGGCTTTCAACTTTGACATAACAGCACTTGCTGTAACATTTGACAACAGGTTGGCTGAAGCCTGCCCGAGATGTAGCTCGCTATTTGCAATAGTGTCAGCATCCTTTTCTTTCCCCGCAAAGCCATTCTTTTTCTCTTCGCATAATCTCTTACTCCAAACGCTGTAATGTTTGTTTAAAATCTTATAGGTCTTACAGAAATAAAACTATTCAAAATTATGTTACTATGATTGGTGGATGCAGAAATTTTATCTGATAATCTTACTAACGGAAATTTTGAAACTATAGAAGCCGCCATCAACGATTATGAACAAAAAATGTTTGTTTATGCAACCGAAGCACAATTGGAATCGAGTGAGAACGAAATAGAGATGCATCAACCTGACTTTTCTTTTCAAACGTTTTTCTAACATAGTTAATGAAGGGAGAAATATTTATTGTAAAAAATTAATTGATGTTCGTACTTTCGGAAATGAAACGACTGCCGCCAATTTTCTGGCACCTTAAACTTGCAAATACCTTTTAAATGAAAAGACTTCTTATTTTAATTTTTATAACAGCATTTTTTCAGACAGTATTTGCACAAAAGCAAAAACTTGGGTTTAATCTTGTTGTTGGGAAAACTTATTATCAAATAATGCAATCTTCAAGTAACATTGAGCAAGATATAAAAGGTCAAAAAGTTAGTATTAATCTTACAATATCAGGTCAAATCGCATTTAAAGTAACTAATTTAAATGATACAATCTATGACATTAGTGTTAGCTATCACCAACTTGCGATGTCGATGAAACTTCCAAATCGTGATGTTAGTTTTAATTCCGACAACAAAGATGAAAATGATATTTTTTCAAAACTTTTAAGCGCAATCATCGATAAACCATTTTTCATTAAGATGACAACACTTGGCAGAATAGTCGAAGTAAAAAATATTGATTCTGTTTTTGAAGAGGCACTTGACAAATTCACTAACCTTTCCGAGACACAAAAGCAACAAATGATGGGACAATTAATGCAAGCATTTGGAGAAAAGTCTTTCAAGGGTAATTTTGAAATGATTACTGCAATATATTCCAATAACCCGGTTGAAAAAGGTGGCACCTGGACAACTAAGACAAACCTTGAAACGGGAATGGCAGCAACTTTGATAACAACTTTTGAACTTAAGGACAAAGTTGAAAATTATAATTTAATCATAGGTAACGGAAATATTGAAACATTAGACAAGGATGCTTACACGCAAGTGAATGGGATGCCGGCAAAATATAATTTAACGGGAACCTTAAATTCAAGTTTAAAAGTCGATAATAAAACTGGCTGGATAATAGAAGGGAAAATTAATGAATTAATTTCAGGCACAGTCGAAATAAAAGATAATCCAAATTTGCCTGGTGGTATGTCAATTCCAATGTCAATTTCAGCGGAAAATACCTATGGTTCAAAATTAAACTGAATTTGCGCAAGCATCCATTTTGCTTTTAACAACAAAAGGATAAAAAAGGAATAAAGTGAATTGTTTTTATAAAATTGATAGCGTATTCCAGAAGACACAAATGTTTTAGGCAAGGCTAACGGATACTGCCTAACGACAATTTAAACCGACATTCAAACAAAAGATATTTATGGCAACTCAAATAACGGATTTAATTAAAAAAGCTTATTCGGCTTTCAATGAAAGAGATATTGATAAGGCACTTTCAACAATGCAACCAAATGTGCAATGGTCAAAAGCGTGGGAAGGTGGCTACATAAGCGGACATGATGAGATAAAAGAATATTGGACAAGGCAATGGAAAGAGATAAATCCAAATGTTGAACCAGTTGGATTTACGGAAAGGCAAAATGGAAGTTTAGAAGTTGAAGTTCATCAAAAAGTAAAAGACCTGGAGGGCAATTCTATGTTTGATGGAACAGTAAAGCATGTTTACACTTTTGAGGATGGCTTGATAAAAACTATGGATATTGAACTGGTATAGAAACCTATTTTGTAACCGGGCGATATCCCTTCCACAGCCATTCAAGCGCTTCAGGTAGTGTTTGCTGTTTCACTTTATAATCCACATGCCCGGCATTGCGGGCAAAAATAAACTGGTAATGATAGCCCTTTGCGGCAAGCACCCTTGCCATGTTTTCATTGGCAACTACCCAATCATGCATATTGTCACGCATCACGTTTGGATTATAAAGGTCGCGGTCACCCACTTCCATCCAAATGCGTATCGGCTTCACCGCACTCTCCGGAATAAGATGTTCATGAAATTCCCATGCGCCATGCGGTGTCGCTGGGTTATAGGGCCACTGCTGATTGATGTAGGTACCCGAATAGGTAAGGACACGATGATACCATTCCGGGTGATACCATGCCATTATTAAAGCGCAGGAACCACCCGAACTACCGCCCATCGTGGCACGGCCTTCGGGGTCTTTCGTTAGTTGTACCTGGCATTTGCTTTCCACGAGAGGCAACACTTCCTGCTCAACAAACTCAGCATATACGCCGGACATGGCATCGTATTCGAGGCCGCGTTCGCTGCCCTGTGCATCGCCACTTCCATTGCCAATAGATATCGCAATCATCACCGGTACTTTGCCTTCGGCAATAAGGTTATTCAAAGCCGTGAACAACAAATGGTCAGGACCGTCGGCGCCAACAATGAAAGGTGCCCGCGTGCCTGGAATGTATTGTTTTGGAACATATACTTCTACATGACGGATGTATGGAGCCGGGTGGCTTGTGGTTACTATCAGCTTCGCCGGGTTTGCAGAATCAACGGTGCCGAAAGTGCCGGACTCGCGGGCAATGCCGGGATAAATTTTGCTGTCTTTGGAATCCATAGTAAACTGATAGATGGTTCCCTGTGGCACATTTTCGCGCTCCGTCATTTCGGGTGCAGGATTGTGTGTAGGCCCGATGATAAAATTGCCATTAGAATCCGGGGAAGGAACGGCGCCATCCTGCAATTCTGTGGCTGCAACGTAACCCGGCGTATGTGGGTCGCGGGTGGGCGGCGATGCACGTACGGGAGTTGATTGTTTTGTATTTGTTGACTGGGCAGTTATTATATTTCCGCTCAACATCAATGCTGTGGAGATCAGTACGCCACCTAATATTTTTACAATATTCATTTTATCTTTTTTAAGTGCAGGAAAACAATCTTTAAAACGATGAGGAACTAAAGATACATAAAACCAAAGCGGAAAATTATAAGGAAAAAAGGTTGAGTTTCTCTCCATGATTCGTGTCACCGCAAACTGGCTGTATCGTTTGCTGCCAACCAAATCAATTATGAGACCGGGAATAAATCTGGCTTTTATAACGATGGAGGAAAACATCTAAAAGTCGCTACCAGGAAGGTTTTACAGTAAACAAAGTTTTATGGGAGATTCTTATTTTGCTTTAGTATCCCGGTTTAATCTTCATTAAGCGTATGTATATTCCCGCGCTACTAACCACCAGGAACAATGAAGAATCGTCAACAAAGATTCAAATCAAATTTTAATTCCCTTGAAAGATATTGAAGGATTTATTGAAAACATAGAAGCTGTATTTGCGCGACTAAATTGACTTTAATATATACTTCGGAAAGTTGTGTGATGAATCGATAATGAATAAATCAATATTTTTTCTGAAGAATCTTTGGATGGTTCGTACTTTCGGAAATATAAATGTTACATGCAACCCGAAGGCAACAATCTGCTAAAATTAAACTAGACCTTATTATATGGCTCACAAAATAACCAGCATTTCAATTACAAATTTCAAATCAATTGTTTCAGAGACATTTCCTTTGAATGACTTTACAGCTATAGTTGGACCAAATAACGCTGGTAAGTCAAATATTCTTCATGCTTCTAAATGGCTTCTCAGAAAATCAAGTTTAGGTGCTGAATGCTTTTATGATGTAGCAAATCCAATTATTGTAGAAGGAAAAATTGAAGGAATAGACCAAGCTCTCTTACAAACACTAGCAGCAAATCATAGGGCAAGTATATCTCAATACCTGGACAACGAAACTCTTTTTATAAGAAGGGTTCAAAATACGCCTGGAGATGGAGTGGCTAATATAAAGCTATTTGTAAAAGACACTGCTGCACAAAATCCTGGTGACGAGTGGGCGAATAATCCTGCTGGAATTGATAATGCGATAACATCAATTTTTCCTGAACCAATTTTTATTGGTGCAATGGAAAATTCCGAAGAAGATGTTAGCAAACAAAAAGCTGGAACGACAATAGGAAAACTCTTAGCTGAAATTATTGAACCAATCGAACAACAACATGGTGCCACTGTAAATCAAGCGTTACAGGGTCTTAAAGATTTGTTGGATGCAGACGGGCTGACAAGAGCATCCGAGTTAATAAATTTTGACCATGCAGTAAATCCTAAAATTGACGGTTTCTTTCCAAATGTGTCAGTGAAGATTCACGTTCCGATTCCTGAAATTAAAGAAGTATTCAAGCAAGGAACAATAAAAGTTTACGAACCAAATTTTGCAACGGGCAGAGAAGTAGGTTCATTAGGGCATGGAGCTCAAAGAGCAATTCAAATGGCTCTCATTCGCTATTTAGCTGATAATAAAAGAGCCACCGCAAATCAAGGTGCAAGAACATTGTTATTAATTGATGAGCCAGAACTATATCTGCACCCTCAAGCTATTGAACTTGTGCGAGAATCCTTGAAAACCCTATCTCAGTATGGCTATCAAGTACTGTTTACGACTCATTCGCCATTAATGGTCACGACCGATGATATACTTAATACACTTATAATTACTAAAGTTCATCCCGCTGGAACCCAAAAAAGACAGACTTTAAACCAAGCTATAACTCAAGTAATTCAGGATAATCCAAGTCAGATTAATCTGATGTTCACGTTGACTAACTCTGCACAGATACTTTTTGCAGACAAAATAATTCTAGTTGAAGGCACTACAGAAATTCGGCTATTCCCTAAAGTATTTGAGGCTCTTAATGGACGCAGCTTAGGTTATCATAAATATGCCTTAATAAATCAAGGTAGTGTGAGCAACACAAGAAAGTGTTTTTCAGTATTAGGTGCATTAGGGTTACCTACTAAAGCTATTGTCGACTTAGACTACGCTTTTACCTTAGCAACTGACGATGGATATTTACAACCAAATGACCCAGACATTATAGCATGTAAAGGTTTTTTCCAACAAATAGCGCAAGCAAATAACATAACATTAAACGCTAATGGTTTGCCACAAAAAAATCCTCAAGTTTCCGCATCTAGAGCATATGAGATTCTTGCTCAACATGCACCTGCTCAGCTGCATATTGACAGTTTATCTCAAAAGTTAATGCTGCATAATATTTGGGTTTGGAAAAATGGTGCGATTGAGGTTCACTTTGGTTTGGCTGCTAAGACAGAAGCAGCTTGGGCAAATTATGCAAATCAAATTAAGACACAGCCTACGAATCAAGTAATAACAGACCATGTTGGAGTTACAGCATTAATTACATGGCTGACACAGTAAGATAATGGCTATGAGCTGCATATAACATCGCATTGACAATAGCTGGGCTGACCTGCATTTCATCAGCTTTTTGTTCTCTATTGAGCTGTAGTTCCGGCGGAAAACTATCTATTGAGCTATGAATCAAAATTTCAACTATTTGTTCGTTTACTGTACTTTTGTTCCGGCAGAAAATTCATTGAATGCCCAGCCAATGCCAATGCGTAAACGTTAACGGTAACATAGCAGGGCGACAAACATTTATAAATATGACACCCTTAATCATTTTAATTTTTTGTTTTTTATCAACCAAATCTTATTGTCAGTTTGACAAGTCATTTGGCTTAAATACATCCCTCGATTTAAAAGTTACGCTGTGACATTAATTTAGTTCATACATGGATTTGACAAACGCCACATCGGCGCGAGGTTGTAGTTCGTGACGAAAAAGCGAACTCAACCATCAACAACATCCCCGCAAATCTTTACTTTTACCATTCATTTTTTTAAAACATGCGGAGATTTTTCATAGCTTTTTTTCTGTTGGGTTCAGTGTTTACATCTTTTGCGCAATACAAAATGCGCACGATTGACCAATTAGTAAACAGGGAAGACCCGGCATGGACTGTGCTTAAGCAATGGATTGATTCTGCAAAAAATAAAGTAGAAGTTCTTCCGGTCGATACATTAAAAGCGAAAGAGGCTTTGTACAAAACACAAGTGACGACCCGGAGTATCATGGGCGCCAGCGTTTATTGCACCGGGGGTATTTTAATTGATCATGGCTGGATTAGAATTTTAGGTTCCGGTAGCGCGCAAATGAAAAGAACGCTTCCCGATTGGAATAAAGGCAAAGCATTTAAAGAATTTGGTGACCCACCTGCTTTTATTTTGGTGGCGGATGATGCCGCTGGTGGATATTTTGCAATCAACTATGGAAATTTCGGACACGACATTGACAGCATGTATTACCTATCTCCGGATAACTTGAAATGGGAGCCACTTAAAATCAACTACGAGGATTTTGTTTGGTTTTGCTTTATGGGAAATCTGAAAAAATTTTATGCCGGCACCAGGTGGTCAACATGGCAAAAAGATGTTCAGAATTTAAAAGCAGACGACGTGTTTCATTTTAATCCACCGCTATGGTCCAGGGAAGGAAAGGATGTCGAAAAAAGTGTTAGAACACCCGTTCCCGCGGGGGAAGAATTTTTTTATGAGATGGACTTAAGAAAGAAAATGAGCCCGAAAAAAAATGGTGAAAAAGCAATTCTGAATGATAAGAAATAATCTTCTTCATTCTTTATTCCCTCGCAAATGAGCATAGAAATATTTATTGAAAAATACCTATCCAGGCAAACGAACCTACGTGCGGAATGCAGGAGTTGGCGGGATTGCAACAGACAAACAAATATTTGCTTTTGTATTTTATCTTCATCTTTTGTTTTTGTCTCGGTAGCTTAATATCCTGAAAAACCTCAAAGTCATGAGTCATTAAACCAACTTAAAATATCAAACGCTGCGTAATGAGAAAATTGAATCTTTTATCTATCTGCCTTTTATTTACGCTGACATCTTATTGTCAGTTTAATATGCCATCATTTAAAGAAGTTGTCACGGAATTTTTCTCAAAATATTCGTTTGATAGCAATGAAAGCTATTTGAAATTTTATAGAAAAAAAGATGGGTGGTACGTTTCTCGGGACTATTATAATAACCCTGGTAATTATTTTAATACTGTTCAATTTTGGTCAAAAGAAAGTAAGTCATTTATCAATATTGATTATCCTGCATCTAATGGCGACACTGCTTTAATTTCAGAAAATGTAGCCAATTATTTACAATTAATAGATTGGAATTACGAGGAATATCAATTTAATCGAAATAAATATTATGGTTATCCCGGTTGGGATTGGGATATCATTATTGATTCTTCAGATCTGAATTTTGACAATGATTCTTTACTCGAAAGCCAGGCCAGAGCGTACTCAAATTATGCTTCGGGGTTCATTGTAGAACAATATGGGGATATATTTGTTAATAATGACTCAGATAGGGTGCCACTAAAACCAAACTGTAAAATAAGTGCTTCAAGAATCAACAAGTTTATCCGGTATGAATTAAAGTCTATTGATATTTATAAAAAAATAATAAGAATCAATCCGGAATACGAAACACGGGTTGGTAATATAAAAATTAAATGCGCTAACGAATACCTGTTTATGTATTGTGATCTTATGATGGCTGGTGATTCGTTCCATGCAAAGCAATTTGCAGCAAAAGCTGATTATCCGGATAGTTTACTAACGATTGGTAAAGCTTATTTAGAATCTGTTCCTTTGAACAGTATAGTTATTACAGGAGGAGACAATGATACCTACTCTCTTTGGTATTTCCAGGAAATCAAAAAATATCGGCAGGATGTTATTGTATTAAATTACAGTTTGTTGGGACTAAGACGGTACCTTTCTATGCTTGACAAGAAATATAATCATAGTTTATTTTCTACAATGGATACAAGCTATTTTAAAAACAATTTTGACTATGCACTTTTTAGTAATGATAAAGACACCAATCAAAATATTAGTGCCTCAGTTTTTCTGAAACATTTAAATAAAAATTACGATCCCTACGATACAACAATAACTGAATATAAAAATGAGGCTTTAAGAAAATACTACTCAAAAGGCATATTTTTCACGAACGGTAAATCAAAACAATCCAAAATCATCACATTAAAAAACTATCTTTTAATGAATGATTATATGATGCTGGATATCTTAAATACTGATCCAGCCCGTAATGTATTCTTTACATTTGATAACGATTTGCTGGCGAACGTCTTTGAACAAAACGGCGTTATTTATAAAGTTGAGTTATGGGGGAAATAAATTGCTACTCCCAAAAAGATTGCTGACGGAATAACAACAAGTTGCAATTTAATAACAGCCTCAAAAGTTGTCGGGATTGCAGCAGACAAACAAATATTAGCTTTTTATATTTATCTTCATCTCTGTTTTTATAATTGGCTTTGGGAATTTAAAATTATAAAAATCCCACACCAACATTCAGGTTCGGCTCACTCAAGTTGAATAAGCCGTTTACTTTTAAAAAAGAGTTTAAATAATTCAGGCCGCTAAAAAAGCGGCCTGAACATAATACTTTCTTATTTCTTTTCTTATTTCACACTCACCTGATAAATCGTCACCTCATGATATTTTTCTCCCGGCTTCAAAATTGTTGATGGAAAATTTGGTTTGTTGGGAGAATCAGGAAAGTGCTGAGTTTCCATGGCAAGCGCAGAATGAAGTGTCAGTGGCTGGTTGCCCCGATTTGTAAATTTACCGTCTAAGAAATTGCCGGTGTAAAATTGCAAACCCGGCTGTGTGGTATAGACGTCCAATGTGCGGCCACTGATAGAATCTGACAGTGAAGCAACTTTTAGTAAAGAATTGTCTTTTCTGTTTAAAACAAAATTGTGGTCATAACCACCTTTTACAGCGGCAAAATCCTTCCCGATTTTTTTAGGTGTGGTAAAATCAAAAGGTGTTCCCTTCACCGATTTTATTTCGCCTGTAGGAATCAGTGTGCTGTCAACAGGTGTATAGCTGTCCGCATTTATCATCAATGTTTCATTAAGAATCGTGTTACTTACATCGCCTGATAAATTAAAATAACTATGGTTGGTTAAATTAACCGGAGTGGCTTTGTCTGTCTCCGCACTGTAATCAATTTTTAACCCGCCGTCATCGGTTAACATGTAAACAACCGTAACATTAAGATTTCCCGGATAACCTTCTTCTCCATCTTTGCTCAGGTATTTTAATGTGAGAGATGGAACCGTGTCATTCAGAATGGATGCATCCCAAACTACTTTGTCGAATCCTTTGATACCACCATGCAATGTGTTTTTCCCATCATTAGCAGCAAGGTGATAAACCGTTCCATCCAATGTAAATTTGGCATCGCCAATCCTGTTTCCATAACGGCCAATCAAGGCGCCAAAGTAGGGCGGATGCTGAAGATAAGGCGCCAGGCTATCGAAGCCAATGATAACGCTTGAATATTTTCCGTTCTTGTCTGGCGTAACAAATGAAGTAACCGTTCCGCCATAATTGGTTATGGTGACGGTATCGCCCTTATCGTTAACCAAAGTATATAAGTACACATTTTTACCATCTACCTTACCCCAATCGGTTTTAGTGATACCCGCTTTTATTGGAGGAGCATTTTTATTTTCAGCACCGTTGTTACAGGCAACCGTTAAAGTAGCGAGAGCGCTGGCTCCAAGCATAAACTTTACAAATTTCATGATGATTGATTTTGACTTGATAATTATTATGATTGTTTTTTTGTGAATAATCAGAACAAAAAAACAAAGATTTACTTGAGATACGGAGTTCTGTTTTTAGTCTTATTATTTCACCGTCAAAACTACTACAGAAAACGGAGGCATCTTCAGGCTGATTACATTATCTTTTAAAGTGGCTCCGGTAAACGTTTTTGGTTCAATTTTATCCGGATTTTCAAATGTATTATCGTCCTGCAGTTTTGCAGAAGTTAAAATTCTTCCCGTTACATTTTTGTATTTCATTCCATCTACATTGATGGTAATACCTTCCTGCGTGTGTGCATTGATGTTAGTAATGGAAATATGTACTACTCCCGCGGAATCTTTTGACGCGGAAGCTGACAAAGATGGAAGTGTTTCATCACCGAATTTATAATTATCCGTAATCATTTGCAACGGCAGCATGGTAGCATTTTGATGAACGTTGTACATTTCCATAACATGATAAGTAGGGGTGAGCACAATTTTTTCTTTGTTGGTTAAGATAACAGCCTGCAGCACATTTATCGTTTGTGCCAGGTTCGCCATCCGCACTCTGTCTGCATGATTATTAAAAATATTGAGGGTAGCGCCTGCAATCATCGCGTCGCGCATGGTATTCTGCTGATAAAGAAAACCTGGATTGGTGCCGGGTTCCACATCGTACCATCCACCCCACTCATCTACTACCATTGCCACTTTTTTCTCCGGATCATATTTGTCCATAATGGCTCCATGTTTTGTTACCAGTTCTTCCATTTGCAAAGCAGATTTCATGGTTTCAAAATATTGTTTCTCTGAAAAATCTGTTGCAGAGCCTTTATTACTCCAGCTAATAATTGAATAATGATGCACGCCAACGCCTGCCAGCATATTATGCGGAATGTCCCGCATCATCACTTCTGTCCAGTGATAGTCGGCATCGCTGGCTCCTGAAGCAATGCGATATAAATGGCCGCCTTTAATCCAATTGTTCATAAAAGTGGCGTACCTCCTGAAAACATTGGCATAATATTCCGGGGTCATATTTCCTCCACAGCCCCAGGCCTCGTTGCCAATGCCCCAGTATTGTACTTTCCAGGGCTTGTCTCTTCCGTTCTGCCTGCGCCAGTCGCTCATCGGGCTTTTGCCATCAAAGTTTACATACTGCAGCCAGTCAGATAGTTCCTGAACGGTACCGCTACCCACGTTTCCTGAAATGTAAGGCTCAGCCCCGAGTTCTTCACACATATTCAGGAAATTATGTGTACCGAAACTATTGTCTTCCGTAACGCCGCCCCAGTTTGTGTTTACGATGGTGGGCCTTTTATCTTTTGGCCCTACGCCATCTTTCCAATGGTAAGTATCAGCAAAACATCCGCCGGGCCAGCGCAAAACAGGGATTTTCATTTTGCGCAAAGCCGCTATTACATCGTTCCTTACACCGTCAGTATTCGGAATGATTTTATTGGTATCGCCCACATAAAAGCCATCGTAAATGCAGCGGCCAAGATGCTCGGCAAAATGTCCATAGATATTTTTGTTGATGGTAACCTTTCCCTGGTCAGCATGAATCACAATGGTATTTTGCGATATAGCAAACAAGAACGAAAACAGTAAAGGCACAAATAATGCTTTTTTCATATCAGTGTGTTTTTTGTAAATGAAATAAATTTTAAAAATGCAATCTTTTTAAAGCAAATCGAAAGACGAATATATTGAATTATTTTATTAGTGTCAAAATAACATTTATTATATCTATACTTGTTTGAAACAATAAAGATGATAAGAGAATTTTAATGTATCAAAAAGAATAAATCTGTTTTTCTTAATCCATCCAGGATTCCTTTGGGTGGGACGTTTCAGGATTTAGCGGATTTTCATTTTTTTGCGATAATCTATTATTTCTTTTAATAAAAAAGTCCTCGTCATGCTTTTCAATGACGTATTTCACGATC
>Ga0134125_10006135_pt1 | contig 13626 bp, 11 predicted proteins | sample KB31751_FD_96464 | JGI IMG/M metagenome (GOLD analysis project Ga0134125, IMG submission 96464) | Terrestrial soil microbial communities with excess Nitrogen fertilizer from Kellogg Biological Station, Michigan, USA - KB3-175-1 | ecosystem: Environmental > Terrestrial > Soil > Unclassified ... | reverse complement strand
GGGAACGGCAGGGGCCGGAGAACAATGGAATCGAGCGCGGCAAAAATTGCGAGATTCGCTCCGAGGCAAATCGCGACTGTTAACACCGCGGTGAGGGTAAATCCCGGCGCCTGCCGCAATCGCCGGAAGGAGAACCTTAATTCACGGAAGAAGGCTTCGAAAGACAGTTGTGGCGACGGCATGACGGCAATACGTCATGGAAGGCGGTAATGTTCCCGGATTTCAACCGCCGTGCCAAACTGATCGCATGTATAATCCCGCGCCGTTTCCCGAGGAACACATCGAGATCCTCCACGCGTTTATACGAGAGCACTCGCTGGCGATCATTGTGACGTGCGGAGAAGGCGGACTCGAAGCGACGCATGTTCCCGTGGTGCTCCATCCGGATATCGGGGAGCGGGGAGCGATGCGCTGCCACGTCGCACGCGCCAATCCGCAATGGAAAACAATCCAAGCGTCGCCCACGATTCTGGCGATCTTTGGGGGGCCGCAGCATTACATTTCGCCTTCCTGGTACCCGTCGAAGAAAGAGCACGGAAAAGTTGTGCCCACGTGGAATTACGCGGCCGTGCATGTTCGCGGCAAAGCGAGAACGTTTGAAGACCGCGACGAATTGATCGCGCATGTGACTGCTTTAACAGAAGAAAACGAACGTGGTTTAGAGATGCCCTGGTCGGTATCGGACGCGCCGCGAGAGTACGTCGAGGCAATGACAAAGGCTATTGTCGGTATCGAAATCTCGATCGGAATGATTGAGGGCAAGTGGAAAGCAAGCCAAAACCGACCCATAGCCGATCGGCAGGGAGTGGTGGCAGGACTGACGGCGCTAGGGTCGCCGGAGAGTCTCGAAATGGCGGAAATGGTGCGCGAGCAAGGGTTGAAGTAAGCCGGTGAACATTAGAAAATGAGGAACTTGTATTTGAGGGTGCTCGTATTCCAGGAATCACCGCCATGCAGAACATCATTCAGGACATACGCTACGCACTGCGGCAGTTTCGGCGATCGCCCGTTTTCACCGCAACGGCTTTGCTGACTCTGGCCATCGGTATCGGCGGCACGACAGCCATTTTCACTATGGTGAACGCGGTGATGCTGCGCTCTCTGCCGGTCGCGGATCCAGACAGCCTTTACCGAGTTGGCGATAGCAGCAATTGCTGTGTGAATGGCGGTCCGCAAGACAACTGGGGATTGTTTACTTATGCGCTCTACGAACGCATACGGGAGGCAACACCAGAATTTGCAGAGCTAGCGGCGTTTCAAGCCGCGCCTGGTCCGATGAGCGTGCGGCGCGCTGGGAATGACGAACCGTCGAAGCCGCTGACGGGAGAATTTGTCACCGGGAATTACTTCAAAACGTTTGGCGTGAATTCCTTCGCCGGTCGAGTTCTCACTGCAAGGGACGACCGCGCCGCGGCAGCGCCTGTAGCGGTGTTGAGCTATCGGGCATGGCGGCAAACGTACGGATCGGATCCGGCGATCATCGGCTCCACTTTCGTGATTGGGGGACATCCGTTCACGATTGTAGGTATTTCCCCGCCGGGCTTCTACGGTGACACGCTGCGCAGCGACCCGCCCGATTTATGGGTTCCTTTGCAGCAAGAGCCGATGATGCGGGGCAGCGCCGCGCTACTGCATCAAAAGATTCCGGCATGGCTGCGGATCATCGGCCGGTTGAAGCCGGGCACAACGATTGCGGGGATGCCGGCGCGCCTCACCGTGGTCATACGGCGGTACCTGAAAGATGAAAGCGACTATCCGGCGGCATTTATGCCCGAGATTATTCGTCTGTTGCCGAAGCAGCACGTGAACGTGGTACCCGCGGGCAGCGGCGTTGGCACGATGAAAGACGGATATCGAAACAGCCTGCGCATTCTGCTCACGGTCTGCGGTTTAGTGCTGCTGATCGCTTGCGCCAATGTTGCCAATCTTTTGTTGGCTCGCGGCGTGGCACAGCGCGCAAACATTTCGATACGGACGGCGCTGGGCGCATCGAGAACGCGTCTGATACGTCAAATGCTGACCGAAAGCATTTTGCTTTCGGTGCTCGGCGGCATTGCGGGCCTGGTGGTGGCGTATTTCGGAGCGCGGTTGCTACTGGCCTTGGCATTTGGCAGCACGCATTTCATTCCGATTAGCGCGGACCCGTCGTTGCCGGTGCTCGGGTTTGCATTCGCCTTGTCACTGGTAACGGGCGTATTGTTCGGCACCGCTCCGGCGTGGTTTGCGTCGCGTACCGATCCGGCAGAGGCATTGCGCGGGTTGAACCGCAGCAGCGGAGAACGTTCGTCACTGCCGCAAAAGACATTGCTGGTGATGCAGGCGGCGCTATCGATTGTGCTACTGGCGGGCGCTGGATTGTTAACAAGGAGTGTGTCGAATCTGGAGCATCAGGATTTCGGCTTTGCGACGGAACACCGGCTCAGCGTGGCAATCAACGATCCTCCGGCGACACTCAGCGAAGATCAACTGCGCGTAATCTATAAACGTTTGCGCGAGCGACTGCTCGAAATACCGGGCGTGAGGAGCGCCGGCATTGCGCAATACAGCCCGTTGACAGACAACTGGAGTGACCTGGTTTATCCGGAGGGCAGCGTCGACGTAAAGCTCGACATGAACCAATTAACGTCCATGGACCGCGTGGGAGTGGGCTATCTGGAAACGATGGGGCAGCCAATTCTACAAGGCAGAAGCATTACGGAAGAGGATAACGAGCATTCGCGGCCGGTGGCGGTGGTGAACCAGACATTCGCGAAAAAATTCTTTCCGGGAAAGAATGCCATCGGTATGCATTTCGGGCTGGACTTACTGAAATATTCGAAAACGTATGAAATTGTCGGTATAGTGCGCGATGCCAAATACACGGATCCGGAACATGCAGCGCGACCCATGTTCTTCATGCCGCTGGCGCAACATGTGAATTACGAGGAAGACGTTATGCGCAACATTGAGTTGCGTTCGCATTATATGAACGCAGCGGTGCTTCAGGTAGATCCGAACGCCGGAAATATGACAGCGCAAATACGAAAGGCCTTTGCCGATGTCAACCCGGACTTGACGATACTCGGTATCAATCCTTTGCGGAAGCAAGTGGATCTGGCGTTCGATCAACAAAGAGCAGTAGCGCAGCTCGTCGCGTTATTCGGATTGATTGCATTGTTGTTGGCCGCGGTTGGGCTCTATGGGGTGACGGCCTATACGGTGGCGCGGCGCACGAGCGAAATCGGAATCCGAATGGCTTTGGGCGCGGATAAGACGAGCGTGGTGCGCCTGGTGTTGCGTGGCGCGTTTACCCAGGTTGTCATCGGATTAGCAATCGGCATTCCGGCGGCAATCGGAGCGGGCCGCTTGATCGCTTCGCAACTCTACCAAGTAAAGTTCTGGGATCCGGTGGCTTTGCTGCTCTCGATTGTTACGCTCGGGATTTGTGCGTTCATCGCTGCGGTGATTCCGGCGCGGCGGGCAGCGTCGATCGATCCCATTAAGGCATTGCGGACGGAATAAAGAAAGAGCGGCTCAGCGGCTGAGACAGACCCTGCCAGAAAAGCGGCGTGAGACGCCGCTAACCCGTCGCTCACGCTCCGGGCTCCTTCGAGCAATCAACAACTTGAAAGTTTGGTTGCGCTATTGCTTACGCTTCCGGCTCGGCTTCAAGATCTTGCGAAAAAGTAATGCGCTCTGAACCTCTGCTAGGTTCTTAAGTCAATGACATTCGGGCGAGGCTCGGTCACGGAAATTCCGCGAACTTGCAACCGGCCGTGCTCGTACTTACCAACAGGACGATATATGGTCGCGGTTCTATTGTGGTTTTTACTGCTGGTTCTTTGCTGGCCGGTGGCGATTGCGGCACTGGTTCTGTTCCCGCTTATCTGGCTGATTCTGCTGCCACTGCGATTACTGGGGGCAGCGATCGGCGGAACATTCGCCTTGATTACAGCGCTGTTCCTGCTGCCTTTTAAGCTGGTACGCGTTCTGATTTAAGCGCAGGACTCTCTGCCGGCGAAGTTTTTGTCATACGCCGCCGGACGATAGTCATGCCCGCAAGCAAGACCAACCCGATGCCGATATAGCCGAAAGCTACGCCCTCGCCGGCAAAAACCGGAGCTGGATCGGAAGCAAAAGTTCCCGTGGCTGCCGCGGTGAAGTTATCGACATTTGTATTTCCGACGCCGCCGACGTTGAATCCGGCATCGCCCGTTTGCGTGTCGAAAATAGACGACAGCGAAATAGAGAAATTTTCCTGGAGCGGGATGAACTGAACTATATTCGAGAAGAACTGGACTTCCGAGGTGTTCGAGGTGCTGGTGCTATCGGAGAAACTGGCCGACTGCCCTCCCTGGACACCCAGCAACACGGTCTGGTTTTTAAACGTACCGCTGAGAAGATTGGTATGTCCATTATATCCAGCACCTTGAGCGGTAAATTGAAAGCTTCCATTGAAGCCGCCAATGTAGGCGTAATTGGTGCCAACGATGCTAACTATGCCGACATTCTGATTCGAAGTGCCGGTTAAGGTGAATGTGGCAGGCAGGGGGCCTAGTAGCTCGGATGGAAGACCGGGGACATTGCTGTAAGCAAATAAGACACTGTCGGTGACGGAAATCGTCTGCGAACCATTGAGCATATTGGTCAGCACAAAGTTCTGCGCACCGTTATCGGTGAATTGCGCGAACGTCACGGAATTAGCCGCGGCGCAGCCGGCGAAAATCACGATATAGGCACAAATTCTAATCAACAGAAGAACTAAGGACCGGTAGCAGGCGAAAACGATCCCCGAAGGTTCGAGTAGTGCGGACATTCCCACTCGCGACATAGACCGTTCGCGCAACCAAAAATCTCCACTGCGGGTTAGGGAATTGACTGAAAGCCAGGAATAATTTACCGGCAGCAAGGCCGGCTTCCTTTACAGCCCTTGGGAAGCCAGGTATTTTTCGGTTTCCGCCACGGAAGTGTGCTGATAGGCAGTGAAGCCCAGAGAGCCGGCGAAGTCGGCAAACATCTTGCGATCGTCGATGTAAATGACCTGCCGCGGTGTGAGAGCAGCGAGCGAAAGAGCAAGTTTCCAGATGCCCGGGTCGGGCTTGCGCATGCCAACCGCATTGGAAAACACCATATAATCGGCCAATTCGCGAAGCCGGAACCGCTTCACGCGATCCTCGGTGAGGCCGGCGCCTTCATTGCTGACTAGAGCCAGTTTGATGCCGCCGCGAGCTTTTACTTTTTGGTAGAGATCGTAAGCTCCCGGCAACGGCCGCGCCTGATCGAAAATCCATTGACGCAGTTCTTCGAGTGAAAACGGACGCTGCTCGTAAAAAACCGTCCAGTTCAAATAATCCTCAAGCGTCAAATTGCCACGTTCATAGGAATCGAACATCAGGTGGTGGCGATCGTCAATTTCTTTTTGATTGAGCGAAAAGTGTTCCACCATTCTTTCGCTAAGGGGTGTATCCCAGCCATTTGTGGCGATGACACCCACGACATCTGTGAATATGGCTTTGTATGGCGAAGCACCCATTGGCGGCTTGATTCCCTCTCCGGTTAATAAAGACTCACCGTTTGGTTAAAGGTGTTGGACGAAAACTTCGCGAAACCCCTTATTCTTCAGGGCGGCGCGGGTGGCGTTCAATTCACCGGCATTGTGAACGGGGCCGACGAGGACCCGGTAAAACGATGTACCCGCTTTGGGCGAGATTTGCGCGTGAAAGCCTTTGCGACTCAGAATTTTTGCTACGGTTTGAGCTTCGCTGTGTTTTAGGGCGGCTACTTGAAGATAGGTGTGGTGGCCGCGGGCGGCCGGTTCTTGTTCTTCTTCGGAACGCGTTAGACCTTGCGCGGCATTTGAATCGGCTTCCCCTTTTGCGATGGTTTTCGGAGCAGCCACGACATGCGTTGTAGCAGCCGGGCTCGGCTTCTCATTGGACGCGGAAGTTGATTCCGTTTTGCCGTCGGGCGGATCGGGAATTACGGCATGTGTTTCGCCCGCAGCGGCTTGCCCATCCGCATTGTCGAAGGTTGCGGGATTTGCCGCCGCAACCGTATCCACGGGGTTTTTGCTGCCCGTGCTGTGTCCCACCATGTAACCGGCAATGAAGAACACGCCAAACAAGATTGCCAGAACGAAGAAGATTCCCAGCAATTGTTTGTTGCCAAGGAGGATCTCCCGTTCACCGTCTCGATCTTGAAACATTTCTAGTTTAGATTGTAATGGAGAAACGGGAGTTTATGGAAGTTTACAGAGGTTCTTTGGGGCTGCGGGGGCCGGAGGTGACGGACACGAAGCCCGTGGACTCGCCGTCGACCGGTTCGCCTTCAGTTGTGTTCCCGAGGCCGTCGGTTTCGCCATCTAAGGGCTCTTTGGGACTACGGGGACCGGACTGTGGCAGCGTGCTTCCATCAAAAACTTTGGGTTCATTTGCTTGCGACATATATTCTCCTTTTCAAGCTTCGTTACACCGATGAGGTTGATGTGACTAGCATATGCAAGAAACGGGCCATTTCCAAACTATTTACGAATAAGATCGAAGGCGTCGGAGAGTACGCGGCCGCGGAGGCACGCGAGCTGCCGTCCGTCGGGCGACCAGGCATAGTCGAAAATCTGATCTTCTTCAAACGAGGTAACGCGGCTTGCATTGCCCCCAGCGAGAGGCCAAACCCAGATGTTGGACGTTCCCTGGTCATCCGTCGCGATGTAATTTAGTCCTTTTCCGTCCGGAGACCATTTCATATCCGAGCCGCTCGGGAAATGAAGAACAGGCTGCAGAAATTTCAGCGAGGAATATTCATAAATCGCGACATTCCAATGTGGCGTCTTCTCGTCCAGCAATTCTTCCACAGCCAGGCGGCTCGCATCCGGAGACAGCGCGGCATAGCGCGCATTGCGTAGCAGCGGCTTCGGCGTACTGCCGGGCTCTGTCGAAACAGACCAAATGGATGGCTTACTCAGGTTCCAGCTTGTGTAGAGAATTGTTTTGCCGTCCGGCGTACAGATGGGAGACTCAATGTACTCCGATCCGCTCGCAAGGAGGCGATAGCGTCCGTCGCCAAGGTCGAAGCGCCATAGACCGACGTTTCCGTTCCTCTCGGAAACCACCGCGATGGCATTTTGATGGGGAATCCAGACGGGATCGCGATTGGCGTGAGGGCCACGCGTTAGCATTTTGGGCAGCTTTCCGGGGGATTCGATGAGCCAGGCGTTCATACCGTCACCCCGATTTGCCTGCGCGATCAACCCGCCGTTGTCGGTCCAGGAGACGGAGTCGTATTGCCCGGAATCGGCGGCGCGAGTCCGCCCGACGCTCAGGTTGGACGTGTCCCCAAACCAGAAGCGCGTCTGCTTATCGCGTCTGACGGTGACCAATTGCTTACCGTCACCGCTCAGGCTGGCTCCGCGATAGCCATATGGCCCAGCGGTCAGGCTGCGGGTGCGGCCGCTACGAGTGCAGACCTCCAGAAGCTGCATTTCGTCGTCCGTTTCGCCGGCCTGCTGCACGGGAACAATCAAGTCGTGTCCATTCGGCAGCCACGCAGCTTGCGAAACTGCTTGCCAGCCGGGAATGGCGACGCGACTCTTTATCTTTCTCGAAGCAACATTAAACAGCTCAAGCAACATCGGCAACTTTGCCGTTGAGGGGTAAACAAACAGAGCAATGGAATCGCCCAATGGGCGCCACGCGAGCTTGTGATCGATGATTTGCTTGGAATTAAGAGGAACTTGTATTCCGTTGGACCCAAACTGCCCACCCGTGAGCACTAAATTCTGCGTCCCCTGAGCGTCGCGACGGAAAGCCAGTTCAGAAGATACCGGGTTCGGCACAACGGGACCGTCGACATCGCTTTCGATTAACTGGGAGTCGCCGCCCGTAATAGCGATTTTACGGAGTGTGCCGTATTCCCCGGCGCGTGTCACGTAATAAACGTATTGGTTGTCGGAAGAAAACGTGATGCCTTGGTAGTCGGTATCGGAAACGGGAACCAGAGTGGAGTCGTAGCTGGAATCGAGCGGCTTTACGCAAAGCTCCTCATGATGAGGAGAGCCCGTTGCGAAGGCCATGTAGCGGCCGTCGGGCGAGATGGAGGCGAGCTTCACCTGGCCGCGATAGGTGACTTTTTTCATCTCCGAATAGTCGAAAGGCTCGGGCCCGAACAGGAATTCCCTGCCCCAGGCAAACCACCATCCGGCGGCGATCAAAATTAAGGCACAGGCGACGGCTGGAATCCAATACCAGAGGCGGCCACGCGCTTTTGGATGGACCAAGGCGGGAGTGCTGGCAATACTCGACAGGTTGAGCGCGCGGCGTGCTTCGCGCAAAGCGGAATAGAGTTGCGCGGCAGATTCATATCGCTGGCCGCGATCTTTCCGAAGGCAGCGCGTCAGGATCCGCTCGATTTCAACGGGCAGGCCTAATGCGGGGTCGATCGGTTTGGGCTCGCTCTCCAGGATACGGGCGACCACTTGATAATGCGTTTCGCCTTCAAATGGGCGTCCGCCCGCCAGCATTTCGTAGAAGATGACGCCGAGGCTCCACAGATCGGCTCGCGCGTCTACTTCTTCTCCGCGAGCCTGTTCGGGCGACATGTAGTCGGCGGTTCCGAGCATGGTTCCCGGCTGGGTGGCCGATTCCTCGCTCAACTCACCGTAAGCGCGGCTGGTGCGCTTGGCAAGTCCAAAATCGATCACCTTGACGTAGCCATCATGGCGCAACATGATGTTGGTGGGCTTTAAATCGCGATGGATGACGCCGGCCGAATGCGCGGCGACGAGCGCCGACGCTACTTGCGTGATGATTTCGAGGGCATCGTACAATTCCAGACGGCTCTGTCGAAGGCGAGCGCGCAATGTCGCCCCATCGACGAACTCGCTGGCGATGTAGTGATCGCGCTCGAACTTTCCGACTTCGAAAATGGTGAGGATATTGGGATGATTCAGAGCGGAGGCAGCGCGGGCTTCCTGCTGAAATCGGCGAACCAGTTTCTCATCGTTGGCGGTGTGGGCGGGCAGGAACTTCAAGGCGACCTGGCGTCCAAGCCTGATATCGAACGCGAGATAGACCTCACCCATTCCTCCCGCCCCGATGCGGCGCAGGATACGGTAGTCGCCGAAGGATTGGCCAACGCGCGGATCCTGGGCCTCAGGAACTCTTGTAGGCTCTAATGAACCAGGGAGATGGGAAAGAACACGGGTAACTTCTTCGAGTACATCGTTATCGGAACAAGCGGCTGAAAGGTAGGAAGCGCGTTCCTCGGGGGCAAGAGCAAGCGCAGACTGCACGAGCTCATGGATGCGTGACTGACGGTCCTCCTGCATGAGGCCTCGAAGTATCTCCTTCGCCGGGAAGCCTCAAGTCGGGACTGTCGCGCAAGCGTGGCGCGCAGCCTCTGAATTACGGCTTCACATGAAGGCTATTGTGTATAGCGTACAATGCAAGCTCGAGGCGGTCGGAAACGCCAAGTTTATCAAACACATTATGAAGATGGTTCTTGACGGTCTGTTCGGTAATGAACATCTTCTCCGCAATTTCCTTGTTCTTATAGCCTTGAGCGATTAAGACGATGATTTCGCGCTCGCGCTGGCTGAGTTGGGCTCGTTCGCGGGGTTTGGCGTTGGCCGCAACTTGCGCGATGGCCGGATCGAGCGGACTGGCGAACTGGCGGATGACTGCCGCGGTGGTGTTGGAATCGAGCCAGATCTCGCCGGCATGCACCTTTTGAATACTCTTGGCAATGAGCGCGGCGCCGGCGTCCTTGGGAAGGATTCCGCAGCAGCCCAGCTTCATCGACTCGATGAAATCTTCTTTGTTTTCGGAAGCGGTGAACAGCAATACCTTGGCTTGCGGAGCGCGAGTGTGAAGCGTGCGCAACACGGTAAGTCCATCCACATTGGGCAGTCGTAATTCCATTAGAATTACGTCCGGAAGCAATTCCAAAGTTCGGTCGACGGCTTCGACGCCATCCTGCGCCTCGCCGACGATTTGAATATCGGGAGAGCCGCTCAAAATAGTGCGGAGACCCGCGCGAACGACAGGAAAACTGTCGACAATCAATAGCCTAATCATAGTGGCACACTCTTTGCTCGCATTTTCAGACCTAAGGCTAGCAAGTTCCGTCGTCAGGCCGGAACAATGTTACATTCTCGCTCGACCTAGTACGGCGGCCTTCTCCACCCATCGCAACGCGGAATAGCCACGCTTGTCAACGGCAGTTTCCAGTACCATAGTACTGTACTATATGGTGTCAGTTAACAAAACATTTCTCCGGCGAGTGTAAAAAACTGCGCATGAAGGAGAGCTTTTCGGCCCTAAGCTGGCGGAGTATTACGGGATTACCCAACGGACGATTATAGGGAGGGTTTGGTAATGTCGAGTAAATTTTGCGCAGCGGGACGAACCAACTGTTAGTACAAATCAGGATTGTATACAGCAGATGGGGAATGGGGACCGGGCGATCGGCATGTGGGCCCGGCGGTCCGCCCTACAACAGTAATCTAAATGTAGGTACAAATTTGGCTGACAGCAAACCGATAATTATTGCTCTCGATGTGGACAGCTGCGAAGAAGCCCGGCGACTTGTAGAGCAGATTGACGACGGAGCCGATTTCTACAAGGTGGGAATGGAGCTTTATGCCGCTGGCGGAATGAGTTTCGTAAACGAATTGCTCGAACGGGGAAAGCGTGTATTTCTCGATTTGAAGCTTTACGACATAAGCGAGACAGTTAAGCGGGCCACGCGCCAAATTGTGAAATCGGGGGTGACGTTTTTAACCGTTCACGGCAGCGGGGCCGTCATGCGGGCGGCGGTAGAGGGCCGGGGCGACACGTCGACACAGCTTCTTGCGGTTACGGTGCTCACGAGCTTCGATCGCCAGGATCTTCTGGATCTTGGCTACCAAAGCCCGGTGGAAGAACTCGTCGCGCTTCGCGTGAATAAAGCAGTGGCCAGCGGCATGGACGGGATTGTTTGCTCGCCGCTAGAACTGCCCAACGTGCGCCGTATCGGTGGATCGAAACTGAAACTTGTGACGCCGGGAGTTCGTTCGGCGGGAGTGGCCGTTGGAGACCAGAAGCGGGTAGCGACGCCGGCGGAAGCGATTCGAAATGGCGCGGATTACCTGGTGATCGGGCGGCAGGTAACACGAGCGGAGGATCCACGGGAAGCGTGCCATCAGGTTCTACAGGAAATTTCCGCCGCGGTTATCGGGTAAGTTATCCCGGTTGCATGGTCCATCCCCAGGCATGATGCGTGGGCCGCTTCTCTACAGAATCCATACTTTCGGGTAACTCGATCTGGAGACCAGAGGCAGAATCGTAACGCCAAGGCAGCGGTTCCGAATATCCCATCATTTTGATTTGGCTCTTCGGCCGGAGACGCACCGTTTTCAGGGTCAACGTTCGTCCCGGCCACGCGAGTGCGAAGCAGTGAATGGTACGCTCATCCTTGCTACGCGTGAAACGGATGGTATCACCTTCCCGCCATAACTCGCCGCTCCGCGAGCGACTTGCATAGATGCCGCTACCGCAAATCTGTAGCCATTTTCCAGCCTCTTTTAGCTGTTGCGCCGCAACCGGGTGAAAGCGCCCGGTTCCATCCGGCCCGACACCAACTTGAAAGCTGCCACCCTTTGCCGCGGTATCGACGATATTTTTTACGATCCAGGGCGCACCTTTATATTTCGACCCATCGGGATCGAATGAGAAGCCACGCGCCAGAGGATAAATAACCATCCACGGCATACCGGTATTCGATTTACTGCCGGGCACGAACCCTTCGGGCGTGTAGTAATCGCCATAGTTTCCGATACCGCGAGCGCGAATCATGATATCGGGCTGCAACTGACGGATACGTAGAAGGGTTTCGCGCAGTTGCGGCCATACGAGCGGCCCGAGCCATTGGTCGAGAGAAAGCATGTCGATTGTGCCGTAATTGGTCAGCAACTCTTCAATTTGAGCGCGGTGCCTTCGCAACATGCGATCCACTTCGGCTTGGGTCGGATCGGGAGCAATCCAAATCAATTTGCCGAGAGCCTTTTTTGCCTCTTCCGCTCGGGTGTCGTATTGCGCTGCGTCCGGTATTTGCACCGGATGATCGGCGTAGGGCCGGAAGTCGGCATCGTACCAATCGGGGTGTGAAAAATAGAGGGCAATGCGCAACCCGCGTTTCTTTCCGGCCGTGCAAAGCTCCTTGACTACGTCGCGCCGAAAGGGGGTTTCCGCGATGGAGTAAGCGAGGTCGCAATCTTCGAAAGTGGGGCCGGCCGGCGCGCTCCAGCGAATGCGCCGGCGGACGCGCGTTTTGGTGTCGAACATAGAAAAGCCTTCGTGATGTTTCGTGGTAAAGGCAAACATCTTGTGTCCGCTTTCCTGGAACAGCGAGGTCCACTCGTCGGCATCGAAGCCGGAGGGATTCCAGGTTTTATACATTTCGTTGTAACGATCGCGCTCTGTATAGCCAAGCTGCAAGTAGGGCCATGATTCCTTCAGAAAGCCGGCCTTGGAATACAGGCCCCAATGAACGCGTATTCCATATTTCTGATCTAGGAACGCCTCGTATGCCTTCCCTGATGCCCAATGGTAGGACTCAATCGGCTTTTCCTCAATATAGGAACGAACGGTCTTATAATGCGAGTCTGTCGCGGGCAGATGATGATCGGCAAAGTAGGGAGGCTCGGAAGCCGCGGAGAGCGGCCCGACAAAGGGAGCGGATGCTAACAAAGCAGCGGATTGCGCGACGAACGTTCGACGTTTCATACCTGGCCTATAAATATCGCAGTAGCATATGAGAGTTAGCTTGGCTCGTCAAGGCGAGTTGCTGTTTAAGACGTAATCATATGAAAAGCTTGGCAATCTCTGCTGTTTTTGTGCTTTGCATGTACGCGGGTGCGCTATTTTCGTTTTCTACTGCCGCCAAGGACATCCACCTGCAGCTTCGGAAACGGGTCGAGTCGGGAGCGGGAGGCGCCTGGCGGCCTGTCACTATTAACCGGACCCTGCAACTTTCGCAAACGGCCATTGTTATTTGCGATATGTGGGATCGCCATTGGTGCGACGGCGCAACCAATCGTGTTGAGAAGTTGGCCCGGAAAATGGAACCCGTGCTGGAGCGCGCCCGGGCAGCCGGTGTGCTTATTATCCACGCGCCCTCGGAGACGATGAGCTTTTATGCCAACGCGCCAGGGCGGCTGTTAGCCGAGAATGCCCCGGCTGTTACACCTCCAAGCGATCCGACACCCCAAGCCTACCCGGCATTGCCAATCGACGATAGCGACGGCGGCTGCGATACCGGTAACAAGGAATACAAAGCCTGGACGCGTGAAACCCCACTACTTTCGATTAAGCCGGGCGATGCGATTTCAGATAAGGGTTCGGAAATCTACAACCTGATTCAAGAGCGGCACATTAAAACAGTTTTGATTATGGGCGTTCACGCCAACATGTGCATTCTCAATCGCACCTTCGGCATCAAGCAAATGACCCGTTGGGGCGTGCCTTGCATCCTGGTGCGCGACCTGACCGATGCCATGTACAACCCGAAGTCGAAGCCATATGTCTCGCACGCAGCCGGCACGGAACTGGTTATCGAATACATCGAAAAATACGGGGCGCCGAGCGTTACAAGCAGTCAGTTGATGGCGGCGCT
>Ga0134125_10006134_pt1 | contig 13626 bp, 14 predicted proteins | sample KB31751_FD_96464 | JGI IMG/M metagenome (GOLD analysis project Ga0134125, IMG submission 96464) | Terrestrial soil microbial communities with excess Nitrogen fertilizer from Kellogg Biological Station, Michigan, USA - KB3-175-1 | ecosystem: Environmental > Terrestrial > Soil > Unclassified ... | reverse complement strand
CTCGATGCCGCGACGCGGCTCGAGCTCACCACGAGCCAGGAGCCCATGGCGATCGTGCTCGGTTGCTCGGATGCGCGCGTTCCTGCGGAAATCGTCTTCGACCAGGGACTCGGTGATCTCTTCGTCATCCGCGTCGCCGGCAACATCGTGTCTCCTTCGCAGATCGGCAGTGTCGAATTCGCCGCTTCGCGGTTCGGGACGCGGCTGGTGGTCGTGCTCGGCCACTCCCAATGCGGCGCCATCCGCGCGACCCTGGAGGAGCTGCGCCAGCCGGCGGAGAATCAGTCCCGCAACATCCGCTCGATCGTCGATCGCGTCCGTCCCTCGATAGAGGTCCTGCTCAAGACCGACTTGCGCAACGACGAGGCGGCCTTGGTCCGGCACGCAGTGCGCGCCAACGTCGGGGTTTCCGTCAGTCATCTGCGATACGGCTCTGACGTCCTCGAGAAGCTGATTCGCAACGAAGGCCTGACAGTGGTTGGCGCCGAATACTCGCTGGAGACGGGCGAGGTCGAATTCTTCGATTGAGCGCACGCGGGAACGCGGCCCACGCGGCGGCCAGCGTGTCTGCTGTTTGGAACCCGCGCTCGACCGCTGCCGTTTAGCTCCATCCCCCTCATGAATCGGGAGGAGCGACATGACTCTCCTGGACGTCTTCGGCGTGACGAATCACATCGAGTGGTGGCAGGAGCTGCCCCGGGCAGTCGTCGTCTTCGTGTTCGGCCTCATCCTGCTGCGCGTGTCGGGCCGGCGGGTCTTCGCGCGGTGGTCGGCGCTCGACATCATTGTTTCCATCATCATGGGCTCGAGCCTGAGCCGCGCCCTGACAGGCTCGGCGCCCCTCGGCGGGACGCTGCTGGCCATGATCCTGCTTGCATTCCTGCACTGGCTGTTGGCGCTCACGGTCGCGCGCTCGGCGCGCTTCGCCCGGCTGGTGGAAGGGGGCGCCGTGGTACTGGGGCATTCGGGCACCGTGCTGGAGCGCGAGGTGCGGCAGCACAACATCAGCGCAACTGACATTGAGGAGGCCCTACGCAAAGAGGGCGTAGCGCACGTCAGCGAGACCCGTCAGCTCACCTTGGAGCCGAGCGGCAACATTACGGTGCTCAAGGCCTGAGTCCGGCCGGGAGCATTCGAGCTAGGATCGCTTCACGAGGCCGGCGCCGAGCAGCACGATGCCGGCGCCGAGCACCATGCCGCCCACCCAACCGGGGAGGGGCCGCTCCTGCTGCATTTTCGCCTCGAGCTGTCCGAGTTTGAAAACGCTCTGCTCGCTCGCGTAGTGGGGAGGGCGAAGGATCAGGAAGACGCCTGCGGCGATCAGCAGCAGGCCGGCGATCATTGACGCTTTCATCGCGACATTGTAGCAGCGTCAAAAAAGGCGCGACTCGATGTCAGCGCATGGCGGCGATAGCCATCTCCCCGCCCGCCCCGAGTGCGGCCGGCGCTTCGCGGTATTCGGTCGGTGAGGCGCCCGCGATCTTGCGGAACACGCGGGTGAAATAGGATGGATCGGTGAAGCCGACCGCCGCTGCCACGTCCGTTACTGACATGCTGCGGTTGCCCAGCAGGCGCTGTGCCTCGTGAATACGATGGCGCGTCAGATAATCGACGAACGTCGCGCCGAATGCCGCCTTGAACTCCCGGCAGAATCTCGAAGGCGACATCTCGCTTGCAAGCGCGACTTCCGATTCCGAGATCTGTCGCGCGTAGTGCTTACTGATATGGGCAATCGCACGCTGCAGCCGCACGGAAGGCGGCGTCTGCGGGCGGTATCGCGCCTCCATCGGGATCTGCACAATGGCTGTCTGCGGACGGCGTTCCGATTGCGAGCGCCTGGCGCGAACCGCCTCGAGCACCCGCTTCATGCAGCCTGCGATCTCCTGTCCCGTCAGGGGCTTCACCAGCAGATCGAATACGCGTGCACGCATCGCCCACACCGCCAGGTCGGCCGAGCAGTGAAGCGTGACCATCAGAATGGGAATAGAGGGCCAACGAGCCTTCGTCTCCGGGATGAGCTTGAGTGATCCCATCTCCGGATAGTCGAAGTTGAAGCAGATTAGATCCCAATCGCTCGTCTCCTCCTGGGAGGCGAGCTGGGAAATCTCGATCTCTCGAAGATGACAGAAGGCGGCGAATTCGCCGATCCATGCTTCCCGCAACCCCCCGACACCCCCGTTCACCCACAGCAATCGCAGCGGGGACATGTGTGCCAGCTAGTAGTAGTTCTTGGAGGAATGCTAACAGCTGTGGGAAATGCTAGCGTGATCCGTCGCTCAAATCACTCGCCTCGCCGTACGTAACTTCACTTATTGCGAGTCCGCGCGCAGCCCCTGCCGAATGGGCGGGCCTCATTCCACGGCTCAAAGGCAGCCACGGATTCCTCTGCCGGTCGAGTATCGTTTTTACATAACGTGTCAGACGAACCACGGAATCAGCCGGTGGCGGACCCGTGCGCAGTAGAGCGTGTACGCCGGGTCGGCGGCCAGGAAGCGCTCTTCGGCCCGCGCGCGGGCGAGCTGCAGCACGCATTCGCAGCCCAAGATCGCCGCATTGAGAGCGGTGGGGTTGGCCATTGCGAGGCCGAGAAAGACGATCAGCTCGGAGAGATAGACCGGATGGCGGACGAGGCGGTACATCCCACCGCTGCGGATGCCGCGATTGCCGGGAACGACCGCGAAGCTGCGGCGGAGCGAGAGCAGCGCGGCGGCGAGCATCAGGAGACCGCAGAGCTCGACAACCATGCCCAGCGACGCCTGGTTTGCCGCCGGAGCCGGACGCATGAGCAGCGGCAATGCACTGCCCGCGAACCCGAGCAGCCAGAGAGGCGCTGAGGTTGTTTCGGCCCTGGCAGGCCTGCGGGTCAGAAAGAGCGCAAGGAAGAGCGCGTTGACGGCGAGGACGCCGAAAGACTGTAACGACCCGGAGGCGTGATACGCGTGTAGGCTTCCCATCACCAGCAACGTGAAGAGTGCGACGATCACGACGTTCATGGCCGTCTGCAGCCCTGCGGTCATGGCCTTCATGAAGCCGCCTCAGTGCCCCAGGTTGGCGAAGACATCGATGACCGCGAGCACGGCCGGGCCGATGGCCACCAGGAAGAATGACGGAAAAATACAAAACGCGAGCGGAAAGATCATCTTGGTGCCGATCTTGGCCGCCTGCTCCTCCGCAGCCTGCATCCGTTTGTCGCGAAATTCCTCCGAGTACACGCGCAACGCATCTGCGATGCCGGTGCCGAACCGCAGGGTCTGCACCATCAGCGTGACGAGTCCGCGAATGTCCGACAACCCCGTCCGCTCAGCGAGGTTGCGCAATGCCTGTGTCCGCTCCACGCCGGCGCGCATCTCGGCGTTGACGAGGCTGAGCTCGGCGCCGAGCTCTGGATGACTGACGCTGACCTCATCCGCGACACGTTGCAGCGCCGGCGCGAGTCCGAGGCCGGCCTCGACGCAGACGACCAGGAGATCGAGCGCATCCGGAAAGCCGACTCTCAGGGCTCTTTGCCGGCTGAGCACGCGACGATCGAGCCACATGCTCGGCAGCAGAGAGCCGAGAACTGCGGCCCCGAGCGCAGCGAAGAGCAGCTTGTCCGTGGTGATCCGCGGGAAGAACGGCGAGGCGAGCAGAACGGCAAATGGAAAGGCCACGATCAGCGAAGCCTTCGTGCCGTAAAAGATCGACAAGGCGAACGGGCCGCGATAGCCGGCATGCGTCAGAAGTTGGCCCACTCGCGTCCGCTCCTTCTCCTTGCTCGGAAGGACGTAGGCGGAGAGAGGCCGGACCCAGGCAGCGATACGTGACGGGGTCGAGGCCGTCCGGACATCCGTGCGTCCCACCTGATCCAGGCGCCTGCGCACCGGATCGGCGATGGCCGTCAGGACGGCCAGGACTCCGAGGCAGAACGCGAAGGCGGCCGCCGCGGCGAGCCCGATGAACGCGAGCTCGGTGCCCTGGGATCGATCCAGGAGGGCGGCGAGACCGGTCAGGATGGTACTCATGTGCATCTCCATCAAACCTGGATGCGAATGATGCGCCGGATCCAGAACGAGCCAATGACCTCGAGCGCGATGGCAGCCGCGATGAGGTCCGGTCCGTGCGGGTTTTTGAGCAGCATCGGCAGATAGCCGGGCGTCGTGAACCACATGACGACGAAGAGCGCGAGCGGTACGAGCATCAGAACCCACGCTGAGAGTCGGCCCTCTGCCGACAGCGTGCGGACCTGTCGTTGCAGCTTGAAGCGTCCTCGGATCACTGCCGTGATGCGCTCGATGGTCTCGGCGAGATTTCCGCCCGTTTCCTTTTGGACGAGCACCGCGGTGACGAACGCCATCACGGAGACGCTCGGAACGCGCTCGAGGAGACCCAGGAGCGCGGTGCGCACGTCGCCGCCATAGCTGATCTCGGTGAAGATGCGCTCGAATTCGCGGCTCACGGGCTCGTCCATGTCGTCGGCGACGAGCTTGAGGCATTGGATGAAGGGATGACCCGCCTTGAGCGCGCGTTTGATCACATCGAGCGCCTCAGGGAGCTGCTCATCGAATTTCGCCGTCCGCTTGGCGCGGTCCCTGATGAGCTTCAGCAGCGGTATCGCGGCGCCTGTCACGCCGATCCCCAGCGACGCATACCACCAGTGGGTCAGCATCGATCCGAGCAGCGATCCGCCCGCCGCGAAGAAAACCGATCGCAGCACGACTCGATACGCCGGCGTCGAGCTGCCGCTTTGCTCGATGAGCTCCGCGAGCCAGTCCATGCCGGGCAGCGCCTCGAGCGACTGCTCGAGCGGCGTGAGGTCCTTGAGATACTTCTCGCGCAGCAGACTCTTCAGCTGGCTCTGCGCCCCCGCGGCGCTCACGATGGCGAGGCGCGCAACCAGGCGCTTGCGCAACTTGCGGTTCTCGCCGAAAACAGGCACGGCGAGCCCCTGCGTCAGCAGGAACACCGCGAGGAACACCAGGCCGATGAAGATCCACATGCCCATGGTCATCTCCTGGAGGTCTGCTCGTTCGGGCGGCGGAAGACATCCAAGGACAGCTCGATGCCGCGCTCGTGCAGCCGCTTGAGAAATCCCGGCACGATGCCCGTCGAGGCGAGCTCGCCGAGCACGTTGCCTTCGGCGTCGAGCCCGCGGCGCTCGAACTTGAAGATCTCCGAGGTGGTGATGATGTCGCCTTCCATCCCGTTGGTCTCCTGCAGGCTCACTACGCGGCGCCGGCCGTCCTCGTGCCGCTCCACCTGGATGATGATTTCGATGGCCGAGGCAATCTGGCTGCGCAGCGCGCGGACGGGGAAAGTGATCCCGGTCATGGAGACCATGTTCTCGACGCGACCGAGCGCATCGCGCGGGGAGTTGGCATGAATCGTGGTGAGCGAGCCGTCGTGGCCCGTGTTCATGGCCTGCAGCATGTCGAGCGCCTCGCCGCCGCGCACTTCGCCGATGACGATGCGGTCGGGGCGCATGCGCAGACTGTTGCGCACGAGATCGCGCTGCGTGACCGCGCCGCGCCCTTCGATGTTGGGAGGACGGGTTTCCAGCCGGACGACGTGCGGCTGGCGAAGCTGCAGCTCCGCCGAGTCCTCGATGGTGACGATACGCTCCGTCGGCGGAATGAAGCCCGAGAGCAAGTTGAGCAGAGTCGTCTTGCCGGCGCCCGTGCCGCCGGAGACGAGGACGTTGAGGCGGGCCCGGACGATCGCGCCCATGACATCCGCGATCTGACGGTTCAGGGATCCGAGGCGGACGAGGTCCTCGATCGAAAGCAGCTCCACCGCGAAGCGCCGGATCGAGAGCGATGGGCCATCGAGCGCGAGCGGTGGGATGATCGCGTTGACGCGCGAGCCATCCTTGAGGCGGGCATCGACCATGGGCGAGGACTCATCGATGCGCCTTCCCACCGCGGAGACGATGCGATCGATGACGTTGAGCAGATGCGCATCGCTGTTGAAACGCACATCGGTGAGCTCCAGGCGCCCCCGCCGCTCGACGTAGACCTGGTTGGCGCCGTTCACCAGGATGTCCGAGACGGTTCGGTCCGCGAGCAGCGGCTCGAGAGGACCCAGTCCCAGGATCTCGTCCTCGATGCGCCGGGCGATGCGCTGGCGGGACACGAGACTCAAGGGAAGCTGCTGCTCGATCATCAGCCGCTCGCAGATCTCGCGGATCTGCCGCCGCGCCTCCCGGTCCTCGAGTCCGCCGATGAGCGAAAGATCCATCACCTTGAGCAGCCGCTGATAGATCACCTCCTTGCTCTCGCGCTCCGTGGCCGTCAGGGGCAGCAGACGGTCGTCGGTTTCCTGGGGAGCCTCTTCGGCGAGGGCGCGAAGCGCGCCGCCTTTGCTTTCGAAGGATTTTACTTCGGCTATCACGGGGACCTCGATTTGATGAGGCTGGAGAAGGTTCTGGCGAGAAGGCTCGGGCGGACGATTGCGGCACTACCCCCGAGGCGAGTCTCGAGAGTCATGACCGCCTTCGTGATCGCCGCCGTCCGCGCGTGCTCGAGGAGCGGCCGGCCGGCCGCGATGCACTCGGACACCGAGCGGTAGTCGTTCGGCACGATGGACACGTCCGCGCACCCGAGCGTGCTGCGAATGTCTTCAATGGAGACCGGCGCGTCCTTCTCGTATCGATTGATGACGGTGATGATCCGGTCAGCGCTCACAGCGAGGTCCCGTCTCAGACAATTCATGAGTCGTGTTGCGTCTCGCAGGACCGTAACGGACTGCTGCACTACGAGGACGATGTGCTGCGAGCGATCGATCACGCGGGCGGTGACAGGGTCGATCCGCCGCGGCAGATCGACGATGACGTGTTGGTGGCTGCGCACCGCCACGTTGAGGAGAGTTTGCACGGCCTCTGCCGATACATTTCCGACCGGCAGGGCATCTTCGGCCGCATTTCCCAGGATATCGAGTCCGCTGCCATGGCGGGCGAGATAGCCCTTGAGCGCCGTTTCGTCCAATCCTTCGAGATTCTCGATTGCCTGCAGCAGGCCCCGCTTGGGAAAGAGGTCGAAGTAAAGCGGAATGGTGCCGAATTGCAGATCCAAGTCCACCAGCGCCACGCGCTGCTCTGACTGCGCGACGAGCACATGGGCCACGTTGCACGCGAGGAAGGTGGCGCCGCAGCCGCCTTTCGCGTTCATGAAGGCGGTGATCTTCCCCTCGTGGCCGGAGCTCACGGCCTTGTGATCGCGCTCGATTCGGGCCAGTGCGCTGATCAGGTCCGCCTCGACTAGCGGCGTGGGAAGGAGGTCACGAGCCCCCGCCTGCATGGCGAGGCGCATGGCATTGGTATCGTTGGTCGAGCTGACGACGACGAGGGGTGGGCGGCGATCGGCCGGCCGGGCCGCGAGCGACTCGAGCTCCGCCTGCCAGGTCTGTCCAAGATGCAGCACCAGCGCGTCGGGTGGGCTCGTGACGCCGTGCAGCGGATCGACGTGACCGTTTACGACCAGTTTGCGCTCTATCCTGATGCCCGGATACTTGTGCAGCAGAGCCTCGAGCGAATCGAGCGTCTCCTTGCGCCGGGAAACCAGCAGTACCTTGAGGCGAATGTCAGCGTGCTCTGGCATTGTGTCTCTCGTCGGATCAGCAGGGCTGTATGGCCGCGGCCGTTACGCCGAGGCTCTCGCGGGGAAGGGTCGCCGGGAAACCCGTGAGCGACAGCGTCGGCATGATGAAGGGGATGATGAGCGGCAATGAGAATCCTGTGATTCGCGCGCGCACGTAGCGGATGGAGTTGTAGTCGGCGCCGGCGGGGCTGCCGAGGACGGCGCCGCTGGTATCCAGATACTCGATCACGACATTGCCGGAGGTCAGGCCGCCGATCACCGGGCTGCCATTGGCGCCATTTATGGCAGCGTTGGCGGGCGCTGTGGAGCCGACCGGACATACCGCGGCCATGCGGGCGCCGCGCCGCGTGGCTTCGGTCAGGGTATTGACCACGAAGAGCGTGCGGCCGAACTCGATCACGGCAAAGAGCACAATGAAGAACACGGCGCCGATGATGGCGAATTCGACCATTGCAAGGCCGCATTGGGCGCGCCTGCCGGCGAGAGTGGTATGGTTCATGGGAGCCCTGGCATGGCTTGCGCTGCGCTCAAGGTCACGGCGAGATTGATCGGAGTTCCCAGCCCGAACGTCGGCAGGCTCGCGCCGACCATCGGCTGGTAGGTGTAGCTGGCCGATACGGACACATAGCCGCCTCCCGCATCTGTGACGGCCACATTCGAAGTCGAGAAGCCCGGCAGCAAAGGACTGCCCGTGCCGGCGGTCGAGCCTGTGACGACCAGGTTGGCCACGGCGGTCTGAACGGTGGGCGTGATGTTGATGAGGCCGGTGCCGTTGGGTATGGCGTTCGATGCGGCATAGCGGACCCCATCTCTGACCGCCTTGGTGAGCGTGTTGTACTGGCTGATCAACCGGCCTATCTCTGCGGTTGCGAACAGCAGGAAGAGCAGGGCCGGCAATCCAATCATGAATTCGACCATAGCCGTGCCGCGCTGCCCGCCCGGATTGCGAGGAGAGGTTCTCATCACGAATCCCCGCTGTCCGGGTCGTGGTAGAGCTCGATGATGTAGGGTCCGGGGCCGGTCACCGGGGCCGGGCCGGGGTTCCCATTGACATCGCAGCTGCCCTCGAACTGGCCATAAATAAAGTCGACGTTGCCTCCGCCGTTATCCGGCTGAAGGAGAAAGAAACAGGCGAAACCGACGACGGGGATGCTCGTCGTGCCGTTTGACTTTCCGCTGCAATCGCCAACGACGACAGAGAGGACTCGCCTGTTGAATACGCCTGGGCCGCCCGAGCTCACCGGCTGATACTGATAGGCGGAGGGGTTCCCCTCATCCTGGGTGTACTTGTCGTAACTGTAAAGCAGCTGGTCGACGTTAGTCGCATTGACCACCTGGCCATTCGTGCCATCGGTGATATCGCCGTTCCCGTTGAGAGTGAGCGCCGGCGACTGCCCTGTCGTGAGCACGTCGGGCGGGTACTGAGCCATCGTCATGCCGCCTTGATACTGCCCGAAGCGGGTGTTGAGCCCCTGGGAGGTGGGTCCCACGAGATTGCCGGTCTGCGTCTGCACCGCTTGGCTGGCTCCCGCGGTCACGCATGCCTGAAAGCCGCCCGCCATGTTTGTTTTTAGATCGCTACCGCCCGGACCTCCGAGCTGCACGAGTTGGAAGTTGCCAGGCCCCAGTGCGGTGCTTCCAGGAGCGGCGCTCTTCAGGACCTGAGGCGCGTTCTTCTGGAATCCCCAAATCGTGCCCGCCGGTGAGGGGGAAGTGCCACAGACCAGCATCGGTGCGAGGTTGCAGGCGGTATTCAGGCTGGGGCTGGCACCCGCGACCGCGGATGCAGATACGCTGAGCTGTGTGAATCCAGCCAGCTGCACCAGCCAGGTCGGCATGTTGAACCCCGTCGCTTTGACACGAACGTACTGGGCAGGAGCGCTTCCCGGAGTGAAGGGGGGCAGAGTGTTCGAGTACTCGACGGTCACCGTGAGATTGCCGCTGCTGTAGCTCGTGCCGAGCTCCTGGTTGCCGGCCGCCGAGGCATTGAGACCGAACGCCGCCAGGGCCGATGCGGTCGCCCGCGTCGTGCTCGATGTCAAGTTCAGCGTGCTGGCTGCCGAGAGCGCGGCGGCATCGACCGTGTCCTGCAGTCGCGTCTTGTTGAGCATCATATGGGAGATGTCGAGCGCCAGCCCAGACATCAGGATGAGGGCTGTGATGGCGATCACGATCAGCACCAGCGAAATGCCTCGCTGGGCGCGCGGCGGCGCGGGACGTCTGTTTCTGCGGTTCATGACGTGTTGCCTCTCGAGACGGCGGGAGGAGGATTACTCTCCGCTGCCGACATCGAACTTGGTGCTCTGCGAGACTTGCTTGGTCGCCTGCTCCGGAACGTCCTTGCGATGCTGCGCCAGGACATTCTCGAGGCGCTGACCGTCAGCACGCGCCGGAGCCAGGGCGGGCGGATGGGCCGCTGCCTGCGGATCGAGCGTCTGTGCCCGGATCATCTGTGCCTGGGACTTGCCGAATGCGGCGTCCACCTGCGGGTAATCGGTCGCGCAGCCGGCCAGCGCTGTGGCCAGAGCGAGGGAGAGAAGAATGCGAGTCATGTGAGGATCCTCTTGCGGCTCTGGCGGTTCAGGGGTTCTTCGGCGGTTGCGCCGGGGTGCTGCTGCCCGGCGGGTTGGCCGCCGGCGTATTCGCGCTCGGGGCATGGCCTTGCATCTTCCCGAGCAGGAAGAAGTCGACGTTGGAAGGCGGCGAAACGGTGTCGGTCGGCAGCCGGACTTGCTCGGGTGCGATCGGCTTGGCGAGCCGCGGCGTGACCAGGATCACGAGCTCGGTGCGGCCGTTCTGGAAGTCCTGGCTGCGGAAGAGCTGGCCCAGGATGGGCACGTCGCCCAAACCCGGGAACTTCTTCGCCGCGGTATTCATGCTGTCGTTCATCAGGCCCGCGATGCCGATCGTCTGCCCGTCCGCCAGCTCGACTGTCGAGACCGCCCGCCGCTCGCTGAGCGCCGGGACGGCGAAGACCGTCGAGGAGGTGATGGGGCTGATCACTAGGGAGTTGGTCGAAGTCAGCTGGCTCACGCTGACGTTGAGCTTGAGATTGATCCTGCCGCTCTCGAGGATCACCGGCACGAAGTCCACCTTGACGCCGAAGTCCTTGTAATTGATGCCGATGGTTCCATTCTGCTCGGGTACGGGGATGGGGAAGCTGCCTCCGGAGAGGAACTGGGCCTCCTGCCCGGACTGGGTGGTGAGAGTCGGCTCGGCGAGGATCCTCGCCAGACCCTCCTGCTTGTAGGCATCGAGCACCGCGTTGGCAGCGAAAGCCCCGCTGAGATAGCTGCCGAAGAGTCCCGAGGTAGTGATGCTCGGCACAGTTGGCGTGACGAGTTGCTGCAGCGGGCCGGCGACACCGCTCGTACCCGGCCTGCCGAGTGTGGGGACGGGGAAACCCGACGGCTCCCAGATCGCCGGCGGGAAAGTCGTCGTGCCGCCGTTGGCTACGCCGCCGCCCCACTTGCCGCTATTGTTGACGCCGAGGACTTGCATGTTGATGTGCTTCAGGGCATCGCGCTGCACTTCCGCAACTCTCACCTGGAGCATCACTTCCTGTGGCCCCGCGACGCTCATCAGATTGATGACCTTGCCTGCATGCTTGTCCTCGCCACCGGCCCCGCCCCCTCCCTGTTCCTGCTGGAACATGATCTTGTTCTTTGCCGTGGCGGCCTGTTCCAGGTAACCCTCGGCGATCTCGAGCGCCGCGTCCATCTTCTCTACGCTGGAGACTTCTCCGGCAAGGATGATGTTTCGGTGCGCGCTCATGACTGTGATCTGTTCTCCGGGAAGGATTGCGTTCAGCCTCTCCTCCAGTCCGACGACGTCGTGGGTGACGGTCACCGAGATGGTGCTCACCAGCACGCCACCCTGATCCCAGAGCAGCACGTTGGTCGTGCCGAGATCCTTGCCGAGGATGTAGAGCTCGGTCGAGTTAAATATGAGCACGTCAGCGACATCGGGGTTGCCGATCGAGACGCGCTTGGCGATGGCGGGTAGCTCGACGATGCGGCTCTTGTAGATTGGCACGTCAATGCTGGTGTGCGGACCGGCATAGATGACCTGATCACGGGGTGCAACGTCGGCGTGAGCGGACCGCGCCATCATGACGCAGGCGATCACCCCGAAAATGAGGTGCAGTCCGAATGCGGTGAGTCTGGCTGTTTTCATTATTTTCTTCCTGTAACGACCCCTGGTGAGCGGCTCAACCGGAGGAGTGAGACTGTTGGACGTTGGTTCCGCGGATGATGGTGATCGCATCCTGAGGGATGGGACGTTCCACGAAGCGAACCTTGCGCACGACTTTCTTCGGGGCGGGCGCCGGTGCCGGTGCCGGTGGTGACGGCGGCGTGTAGTCATCCGCGGCCGCCATCGGACTTCTGAGGGTGAGCTGTATCTGTCCCTCCGTGCGCGCCTTGACGAGAGTTTCCGCCTGCACCGGTGTCACTTCGAGGGTGACCGCCCGCACGACGACCGGGGCATCCTTGTCCTGCGATGCCGTCTGGTCGACTGCGAGCACGTTGATATTGCGCAGCACCGTCGTGGTCGCCGCCCTCTGTTCCACCATCCGCGATTCGACTACGTCGACGTGATTGCCGGGAAGCAGGAAGCCCGCGACACCCACGACATCGTCCACGCGGACGGCTATGGCGCGCATGTTCGGCTTGAGCACTGCTGCAAGGGTGCTGCCCTCGGCCTCGGATGCGAATTGCTGCTTGAGCAGAATCTCGCCCGGCAGGACTTTCTGCAGGGCGACCAGCCCTACGATGTCCTCGGGCTTGGCAAAATGATCTCCGAGGGGCGTTCCACGGGGCAGCGTGAGCACACGCAGATGCCGCGATTCGACCTTGATCCCGAATGGGATCTCGGTGGCGGCGGCAACAACCTGCATGTCGTTGTTCGTGTTGCCGGCTGCGAGCCGCGACTGCAGCCAGCCGCGAGCCACCCATGCCGCGCCGAACGCGAAGAACAGCGAGAGAACGATCAGTAAGAATCCGCGTCGCTTGAACATAATGGCAGCCTTCAGGGTCGTGACTTGTTGACTCTGTGAATCATGATCGGCTCAAATCGACAAAGTAGTTTTTCCAGGCCCACTCGAGCGCGTCGGGGCTCAGTTGATCGCCGCCGCCGAAATACGCCGCGTGATCGAGCGCCATGTCGATCAGGTCGCGCGGATGACAGGGCAGCAACGGAATCCGCGCCGGCGCGTGCAATCGCTCGATCACCTGCTGGCAGACCGAGGGGTCGTAGAGGACCCCATGCTGCTCGCAGACCTGCTTCCAGATCTCGTGGTATTGGGGCGGCGTCAGCGCCTCGAACTGGATCTTGTAGCCGATGCGCCGCAGGAAGGCCTCGTCCGCCAGCTCCGACGGGCGCAGATTGGTGGAGAAGACCAGGATCAGGTCGAAGATCGCTGCGAAGTGCTGACCGGTCTGCAGGGTGAGGTAATCCCGCCCCTCTTCCATCGGCACGATCCAGCGGTTGAGCACGGCGCGCGGCGGGACGCGCTGCCGGCCGAGGTCATCGATGATGAGCATCCCGTTGGTCGCCTTGAGCTGCAAAGGGGCGCGGTACTGGCGTGTGGTGGGATCGAACTGCACCTCGAGCATTTCGAGATTCAGCTCGCCTCCGGTGACGACCAGGGGACGCCGGCAGAGCACGAATCTGGGATCATGGCCGTGATCGAGCAGCATGCCGGAGTTCGGGTTGGAAACCGGAATGTGGACCGCGGGGTCAAACACCTGGGTGATCGTTTCCCCTATCGCGATCGCGTGCGGGACGAGCACCGCATCGCCGACCAGGCGTGAAAGCCGCTGCGTGATGTACGTCTTGCCCGTTCCCGCCTCACCATAGACGAATATGGCCTTGCCTGAATTGAGCGCAGGTCCCAGGCGGTCGATCATCTCGCTGTCGAGCACGACGTCGGAAAATGCAGCGCGCATGAGCTCTCGGGTGACCATTCGGTCATGCACCGACTGCTCGCGGACGATCTGCGAGTACGCGTCCAACGGAACCGGCGACGGACCCATGTAACCGCTGCGCGCGAGCG
>Ga0134125_10006133_pt1 | contig 13626 bp, 14 predicted proteins | sample KB31751_FD_96464 | JGI IMG/M metagenome (GOLD analysis project Ga0134125, IMG submission 96464) | Terrestrial soil microbial communities with excess Nitrogen fertilizer from Kellogg Biological Station, Michigan, USA - KB3-175-1 | ecosystem: Environmental > Terrestrial > Soil > Unclassified ... | reverse complement strand
GGCGGTGGTGAGGGCTCCGCTCGGCTGGTCGAGCGTGATCGTCGCGGCGGCACGCGGCGGGTGGTGGGGGCGGTGCCGTCGCGCGGACGCCGCCGCCGGCAGCGCAAGCGCGAGCGCGGCGAGGGCGACCATGAGCATGACGATGCGAGAGCGCAAGCGATCCTCCAGTGCAGGCATTGACAGGCGACTGACCCCCGGCTGACGGCTCTTCCGTGTGCCGTCCGGCTCGGCCGGCGGGGATGTGGTGACGCCTGCTTGAACACCGGCTTCTCGGCTGAGTTGCGGCGGTATGCTCGGACCGGGAATGGACCCGTTCCTCGCGATCGTGCTCGGCTCCATCGCGCTCGTGCTCGGCGCCTTCGTCGTGCTGGGCATCCTCACGTCGCCCGGGACCGGCTCTGAGCAGCTCGGCTGGAAGACGACGCACGAGCACGACCGCACGCAGTCGGTCCGCGACGCCGAGGATCTCGAGCAGATGCTCGAGGCGGCGAACGCGCGCCGCCGCGCGCGCGGCGAGTCGGAGCTGACGATCGACGGGTTGCTCTCGGACGAGGACGTGCGCCGCGGCTACATGTGACAGGCTCCGGCGCCGATGGCGCGCGTCCTGATCGTCGGCTGTGGCTGTCGCGGGCAGGCGCTTGCGCGGGCGCTGCGGGCGGACGGTCATGCGGTGCGCGGGACGACCCGGTCGGAGGCGCGCCGCGCCGCGATCGAGGCGGCCGGCGCGGAGGTGTGGATCGGCGACCCCGATCGGATCGCGACGATCCACTACGCGCTCGACGGCGTGACGGTCCTCTGCTGGCTGATGGGCTCGGCGTCCGGGTCGCCCGAGCAGCTCGCCGCGCTCCACGGCTCGCGGCTGCAGATGCTGCTCGAACGCACGATCGACACGACCGTGCGCGGGCTGCTCTACGAGGCGGCCGGAAGCGTCGACCCGGCGCTGCTTCACGCCGGGGGGGAGACGGTGCACGCCGCCTGCGGGAAGTCCGAGATCCCGCACGTCCTGCTGCGCGCCGACCCGGCCGATCGCGACGCATGGCTCGCCGCCGCGCTCGCCGCCGTCGACGAGCTGCTCGCCTTCGAGCGCGCTTGACGCGGCGCGGTAGACTCGCCCATAAAAGGGCAAAAGGCGACAGGAATTCGGAGGTCCCCCCGTGGCTGAGTATGCGAAGGACGTGCTGGTGGAGCCGGAGTGGCTCGCGCAGCACCTGGACGATGAGGGCATCCGCATCGTCGAGGTCGACGAGAACCCGGCGCTGTACGCCGAGGCGCACATCCCCGGGGCGATCGGGTTCGACTGGCAGAAGGACCTCCAAGATCAGGTCAAGCGCGACTTCCTCGGGCCGGAGGACTTCGGCCGGCTGTTCGGCGACCACGGCATCTCGAACGATCACCTGATCGTCCTCTACGGCGATCGCAACAACTGGTTCGCCGCCTACACCTACTGGTACCTCAAGTACTACGGGCACGACAACGTCAAGCTGCTCAACGGCCCGCGCGAGCGCTGGATCGCCGAGGGTCACCCGACGACGACCGACGTGCCGTCGCACGCGACCGCGACGTTCGCCGCCCAGCCGGGCGACGACCAGATTCGCGCCAAGCGCGACGAGGTGCAGGCGGCGCTCGGCGACGGCCGCAAGCTCGTCGACGTGCGCTCGCCCGCGGAGTTCGCGGGCGAGATCATCTCGCCGGCCGGCTACGAGCAGGAGGGCGCGCAGCGCGGCGGGCACATCCCCGGCGCCGCGTCGATCCCGTGGGCGCAGGCCGTGCGCGAGGACGGCACCTTCAAGTCCGCCGACGACCTGCGCGCGCTGTACGGCGGCAAGGGCGTGCTGAGCGGCGACCCGATCATCGCCTACTGCCGCATCGGCGAGCGCTCGGCGCACACGTGGTTCGTGCTGCACGAGCTGCTCGGTCAGGCGGACGTCAGAAACTACGACGGCTCGTGGACCGAGTGGGGGAACCTCGTCAACGTGCCGATCGAGAAGGGCGCGTAGCCCGCGCGCGTCAGGCTTCGGGGCCGCTCCGCCGCTCGGCGAGCGGCCCCAGGCGCTCCAGCAGGTCGCCGAGGATGCGCGCGGTGGCGCCCCAGATGAGGTGGTCGCCGACGACGTAGGTGTCGGTCTCGAACGTGAAGCCGCGGCGCGTCATCGGGCGGAGCGCGTAGCCGGCGACGAGCTGGTGGAGCGGCAGCTCCAGCACCAGCTCGACCTCGTTCGGGCTCGGGCGCCAGGCGATCGGCTCGATCAGCCCGACGTGCGGATAGATCAGGTAGCCGGTCACGAACGTGCTGACCGGCACGAGCGTGCCGAGCAGCTCGACCTCCTCCGGCGAGAGGCCGATCTCCTCCTCCGCCTCGCGCAGCGCGGTCGCGTCGAGCTGCTCGCTCGGGTGGTCGCGGCGGCCGCCGGGAAACGAGATCTCGCCGGGGTGGCGGCGCAGGTCCTCGCGGCGCTTCGTGAAGACGGCGTGCAGCTCGTCGTCGCGGAGGTAGAGGGGGACGAGCACGGCGGCCTCGGTCTCGCCCTGCTGCCGCTCGCGGACCGGGCTGCTGGGGTCGGCTCCCGCCGCGAGGCGCGCGCGCAGCTCCTCGCGGATCGTCCTCACGCCGCGCTCAGCCGACGAGCTCGATGCGCTCGTCGAACATGACCTCGCCGTCGAGCGTGCGGTGGATCGGGCACTTCGCCGCGATCACCGAGAGGCGCTCCACCTGCTCGCTCGTGAGGTCTCTCGGCAGGCGCAGCAGCAGCTTGAAGCGGGTGGGGGCGCCGCGCTCGGCGGGCGTGTACTCGGCTTCGACCTCGATCTTCCCGATGTCCCAACCCTTGCGCTTGGCGTACATCTCGATCGTGATCGCTGTGCAGGACGCGAGGCTCGCGGCGAGCAGCTCCTGCGGATTCGGCGCCTCGTCGTCGCCGCCTGCGTCCTGCGCCTCGTCGGCCAGGATCCGATGCTCGCGCATGTCGATCTCGTGCGTGAACGTGCCGGTGCGTCGCGCGGTCGCCTTCATCATCGTGGGTGTCTCTGCTCCGGAAGTCTTCTCGGCGTTTGCGCGCCCATCGTAGCGGGGCGTCGGGCCGTCGCGCGGCTGCGCGTCGGTCAGCCGGAGACGCGGCGGAAGGTCGGCTCGATCGCGATCGCGCTCGTGAGCGGCGGGCACGTCGCCTCGTGCGCGCGCGTGTAGGAGTCGTAGCCGTCGGCCGTCGAACCGGTCCACGCAATGCGAGCGGAGTAGCGGTGGATGGGCCCGTCGGCGGCGGCGGTCACGTCGCGATCTCGACCGGCTCGCCGATCGGCAGCCAGCGGAAGCGGTCGCGGAGCTCGGCCGGGGCGGCGGCCAGCTCGCGCTCGAGCGCGTCGCGGCCCTCGCGGAAGTGCTTCCAGCCCTCGTAGTGGATCGGGATGGCGGTGCGGGGCTGCGTCAGGCGCGTCAGCTCGATCGCGTCGCGTGCGTTGATCGTGTAGCGGAACGGGCCGGAGACGGGGAAGCGGACGCCGCCGAGGTGCAGGATCGCGGTGCCGACGTCGATCCGCTGCGCGACCTCGCGCACGCCGTCGTAGAGGACGGTGTCGCCCGAGATCCAGACGGCGCCGTGCTCCTGCCCCGCCCAGCCGAGCGCGAAGCCGATCACGTCGCCGACGAGCGGCCGGCTGAGCGGCGGGCCGTGGCGGCAGGGCGTGGCGGTGATCTCGATCGGGGTCCTGCCGTCGCCGTCCAGGCGGGTCGTGCCCCATGGCGCGAGGCCACGCGCGTTGCGCGCGCCCGCAGCTCTGAGCCGTCGCGCGCCGCTCTCCGTGGTGACGACGGTCTGCGCGCTCGGCAGCAATGCGCGGCCGGCCGGGTCGAGGTTGTCCTCGTGGTGGTCGTGGCTGAGCAGGATCGCGTCGATCGGCCCGAGGTCGGTCGCCGCGAGCGCCGGGTCGGCGAGCTTGCGGGAGAAGGTGCCCCAGCCGAAGCTGTATCTGCGTCCGGCGGCGTCGAACGTCGGGTCGGTCAGCAGCCGCCAGCCGCCGACCTCGATCAGCGCGGTCGGTCCGCCGATGTGCGTGATGCGCATGGTCATGTGCGCGAGCCTAAGCCAGACGCCCCGATCCCCGCGGCGGTCCACCCGCCCGCCCGTATACTCGCCTCAGCGGGGCGTGGCGCAGCCTGGTAGCGCGCTTGCTTTGGGAGCAAGAGGTCCCGGGTTCAAATCCCGGCGCCCCGACTTTCGCACTGGTAGTTACTCGAGTTCCGCGGTTCCTTGTCAGGGCTGCGTAGCTTCGTAGCACGATTCGCGCTACGCTCTGTGCGTGGCTGCTCGTTCCCTCCACGTCCGTCTCGATGACAGCGCTGCTGCGGCGCTCGACGTGGTGCGTTCGAGTGGCCTGAGTGATTCGGAGGCGGTGCGGACTGCGTTGCGCGAGGCGGCGGCACGACGGCGCGTGCGGTCATCGATCGCCGAAGAGGTCCGCGGTCTGATGGCGGATTCGGAGGACCGCGAGGAGATGCGCGTGATTCGCGAGCAGATGGCGGAGCTGGCTCCGCCACTGTCGGACTGATGGTCCGGGGCGAGGTCTTTCGTCTGCCTGCGCCGCGGGGTTCTCGCGGCCATGAGCAGCGTGGGGCGCGCTATGCGGTGGTCGTGCAAGCGGATGAGTTCCTCGGGTTGAGCACTGTCCTCGTCGCGCCGACCTCCGCGAGTGCGCGTCCGGCGAGCTTTCGCCCGACCGTCGAACTCGGTGGACAGGAGACGCGTGTGCTAGCCGAGCAGACGACCGTCGTCGACCCGCAGCGGCTCGGGCCCTCGGCCGGGCGCCTCGACGGCGCTGAGATTCGCGCCGTCGACGAAGCGCTCAGCCTCCTGCTCGGGATCTGATCTGCGCATCCTCCACCTCTCCAGGTCCACAGCTCACGTGGCATCTGCGCGAGCGGCGGGATCATCCGTTCGGCCAGATGGCGGTACCACTCGGCCCAGGCGGTCTCGTCGCTGCCAGCCAGATAGAGCGCGTCGACGACTTCGCCCCGCTGCCAGCGATTGTCGGGCGGCGGCTCGCGCTCGGGCAGCGGCGGGGAGCCGGGGTAGGCGTGCGTGAACCAGCGGCCGCGAACGACGACCGCCGCGACGCTGAGCGCCACCTCAGCTTGCGCCCGGATCCTCGAGACCGGAGATCAGGCGCGCCACGGAGCGGTAGTCGCCCGCGGCGATGCGCTCGATCGGCTTGTCGTCGTCCAGCAGCGGGATCGGCTTGTTCAGCCACACCGGGATGTACGTCGGGCGGATCACCCGCGCGAGACGCTCGACGAGCGAGGACAACTCGACGAGCCGCTCCGCTCGGACGCCGCTCGGCGCACTTCGGCGTGCAAGCCACTCCCGCACTGTGCTCGGCGACGCGCCCGTCGCGCGGGCCATCTCACGGTCGGACAGGTGCCCGAGGTCGTGGATGTGGATGGCCTCTTCGGCGTAGGCAGTCGGCGGTTTCGCGAGACTGCGGGAGGCGAGTCAGGCTGGGGACCCCCCGGCCGCGGAGCGTGCACGTGTCAAGTGGCCGCGCCGGGCTGCCGATCTAGCTCCAATGGCGAAACGCCGGCTCTCGATCGCTGCCCGCTTCTGGCTGGTGCTCGCCGTGCTGGTCGGGGCGATGGCGTGCATCGGCGTGGCTGCGCTCGTCGGCCTCGAGCAGCTCCACCGCGGCGCGGAGGAGCTCCAGGGACACGTGGAGACGACGGCTGGGAAGGACGACGGGCGCTTCCGCCTGGAGGATCTGCGTAACGGCGTCGAGCTGTATGCCGCTGCGGCGGGCGACCCTGCTCGACGTCGGCTCCTGCGCGGCCGGGTCGCCGGCGACATCGACGCCGCGGGCGCGTACGTGCGGGACACGCTGAGTCCGCACCAGCTCGTCGCGCTCGACACCGTCGTCGGGCTGTGGCGCGCCGGCGCGTTCGAGGGCCGCTCGGCGGCGCGCTCGGCGGACCGGGCCGAGGCGCTGCTTGCACCGGTCCTCGCCGCCACCGACGCCACGGCCGTGCGCGATCTCGGCGACGCGGTCGCCACGCTCAAGCGGGCCGACGACAACTACGCACGCACGCGCGCGTACGTGCTCGCCGTCATGCTGGCGGCGCTCCTGCTCGGCGTCGGCATGGTGCTGTGGCTCGTGCGCTCGGTCGTGCCGCGCACGCGTGACTACTCGCGTTTCGCCGCGCGCGTCGCGAGCGGCGACGCCGGCACGCGGCTCGCCCCGACCGGCAACGACGAGCTGGCGGAGCTCGGCCGCACGCTCGACGAGATGGTCAGCCGGCAGGAGACCGAGCGCGCGTACCAGGCGACGCAGCAGGAGTTCGTCGACGCGATGCAGGTGACCGAGTCCGAGGACGAGGCGCATCATCTGCTCAAGCGCCACGTCGAACGCTCCGTGAGCGACAGCGTCGTGGTCGTCCTCAATCGCAACAACTCCGACGATCGCCTGGAGGCGAGGACGTCGCCGCCGGCCGGATCGGATCTTGCCGAGGCGCTGCAGGGGGCGACGCCGCGCTCGTGTCTCGCCGTGCGCTTCGGACGCCGTCACCAGCAGGGGGGCGCGACCGACCCGCTGCTGCCCTGCCAGATCTGCGGCAAGGTCCCGGCGCTGACGACGTGCGACCCGCTGCTCGTCGGCGGCGAGGTGATCGGATCGGTGCTCGTCGCGCACGACACGGCGCTCGCGCCCCAAGAGGACCAACGCCTGCGCGACTCGGTCAGCCAGGCGGCGCCGGTGCTCGCCAACCTGCGCAACCTCGCGATCGCGGAGCTGCGCGCGTCGACGGACGCGCTCACCGGCCTGCCGAACGCCCGCTCCGTGCGGGCGACGCTCAAACGCATGGTCGCCCAGGCCAACCGCAGCGAGCTGCCGCTGGCCGCCCTGCTCCTCGACCTCGACCACTTCAAGCAGATCAACGACACCTACGGCCACGGTCGCGGCGACGAGGTGCTCGCGGCCAGCGCGGAGGCGATGCGCTCGGCCGTGCGCGAGAGCGACTTCGTCGGCCGCTACGGCGGCGAGGAGTTCCTGCTGCTGCTGCCCGACACGGACAGCGAGGGCGCGCTCCGCAGCGCCGAGGCGGTCCGCGCCGCCGTCGGCGCGGTCGCGGTCCCAAACGTCGATCGCCCGGTGACGACGAGCGTCGGCGTGGCCGTGCTCGGCGCGGACGGAATCGACGGCGACACGCTCGTCCGCGCCGCCGACCGCGCCCTCTACGCCGCCAAGTCGCTGGGGCGCAACCGCGTCGCATCGGCCGGCGCCGTTCCGGTCTCCACGCCAGCGTAGCCGCAGAACGCGGCGCGGGAGTGCCGGCGGGCATCCATCGTCCGCCCTCTATCGTCTGACCGATGATCACCGATTCCCACGCCGCGGAGGCGATCGCCTCGAACGACGGCGAGCGGCTCTACGACGTCGGGCGCGGGATCCAGCTCTGCGCGGAGACGTTCGGCGACCGCTCCAACCCTTCCCTGCTGCTGATCATGGGCCTCGGCATGCAGATGGTCCACTGGCCGCTGCCGCTGATCGCCGGGCTCGTCGAGCGCGGCCTCCACGTGATCCGCTTCGACAACCGCGACCGCGGGCGCTCGACGCACACGCAGCTCCCGCCGCCGTCGCGCACGAGCCTGCTTACGCGCCGCTTCGGTCCGGAGCAGTACACGCTGCAGGACATGGCGCTCGACACCGCCGGCCTGCTCGACGCGCTTGAGCTCGACGCGGTCCACGTCGTCGGCGTCTCGATGGGCGGGATGATCGCGCAGACGCTCGCGGCGACGAGGCCGCAGCGCGTCCGCTCGCTCGTCTCGGTCATGTCGAGCACCGGCAGCCGCCGCGCCGGACAGCCGAAGCCGCACGTCCTGCCGCTGCTGCTGAAGCCCGCGCCCCGCGAGCGCGACGCGTTCGTCGCGCATCAGCTCGCGGTCTTCGCCGCGATCGGCGCGCCCGGCGAGGTGCTCGACACGCCCGAGGGCCGCGCGTTCGTCGCCGGCACGCACGATCGCGACCCCGACGTGCGCGGCACCGGCCGCCAGCTCGCCGCGATCCTCGCCTCCGGCGATCGCACCGGAGCGCTGCGCGGCATCGTCGCCCCGACGCTCGTGATCCACGGCGACCGCGACCCGCTCATCACCCCCTCAGGGGGGAAGGCCACCGCCAAGGCGATCCCCGGCGCACGGCTGATGATCGTCCCCGGGATGGGGCACGGCCTGCCCGAGCGGCTGTGGCCGCAGCTGATCGACGCGATCGGCGATCACGTCGCGGCCGCCGAGCGAGCGGGCGCCCCAACCGGCTGACTTTCGTTCAAACCCTGCTAGCCTGCCGCGCATGGCCGAATCCGCGGAGCACCTCGACGTCCTGATCGTCGGCGCCGGCCTGTCCGGCATCGGCGCGGCGTGTCACCTGCAGACCGAGTGCCCCGGCAAGCGCTACGCGATCCTCGAGGCGCGCGAAACGAGCGGCGGGACGTGGGACCTGTTCCGCTACCCGGGGATCCGCTCGGACTCCGACATGTTCACGCTCGGCTACAGATTCCAGCCGTGGACGGAGCCGAGAGCGATCGCCGACGGCCCGTCGATCCTCAGGTACATCCGCGAGACGGCGCGCGACCACGGCGTCGAGCGCCGCATCCGCTACTCGCGCCGCGTCGTGCGCGCGGCGTGGTCGAGCGCGGACGCGCGCTGGACGGTCGACGTCGAGCACGTCGACACGGGCGAGCGCGAGCGGCTGACCTGCTCGTTCCTCTACGGCTGCACCGGCTACTACCGCTATGACGAGGGCTACACGCCGCAGTTCGCGGGCGCCGAGCGCTTCGAGGGCGAGATCGTCCATCCGCAGCACTGGCCCGAGGGCCTCGACTACGCCGGCAAGCGCGTCGTCGTGATCGGCTCCGGCGCGACCGCGGTGACGCTGATCCCCGCGATGGCCGAGCAGGGCGCGGCGCACGTGACGATGCTCCAGCGCTCGCCCAGCTACGTCTTCGCGCTGCCGGAGCGCGACCCGCTGGCGGAGCTGATCCGGCGCGCGCTGCCGCCCGAGCGCGCGTACCCGATCGTGCGCTGGAAGAACGTGCTGCTGGCGTCGCTGATGTATCAGGTCAGCCGCCGGCGCCCGGCCTTCATGCGTCGCCTGCTGACGAGAGGGGTTGCGCGTCAGCTTCCCGAGGGCTACGACGTCGACACCCACTTCAACCCGCGCTACGAACCGTGGGACCAGCGCCTCTGCCTCGTCCCCGACGGCGACCTCTTCAGGACGATCAGCGAGGGGAAGGCCGCGGTCGTCACCGACAGCATCGAGACGTTTACCGAGCGGGGCATCAAGCTCGCGTCCGGGGCCGAGCTGGAGGCTGACGTGATCGTCACCGCGACCGGCCTGAACCTGCTGCTGTTCGGCGGCATCGAGCTGGCGGTCGACGAGCGCCCGGTCGTCTTCTCCGACACCGTCGGTTACAAGGGGATCATGTTCAGCGACGTGCCGAACCTCGCGCTGACGCTCGGCTACACGAACGCCTCGTGGACGCTCAAGGCGGACCTCGCGGCCGAGTGGATCTGCCGGCTGCTGAACCACATGGACGCGCACGGCTACGACGTCGTCACGCCGCGCCGGCCGGATCCGTCGCAGCCGACGCACCCGTTCATCGATCTCAGATCCGGCTACGTGATGCGCTCGATCGAGCAGCTGCCGAAGCAGGGCGACCGCATGCCGTGGCGCCTGCATCAGAACTACCCACGCGACGTCATGCTGCTCAAGCGCGGCGCGATCGAGGACGGGATGCTGCGGTTCTCGCGCGCGGGTGCGCCCGTTGGCGCCGCGGCTGAGCCGCTCGCGGTCTGAGCACGTCAAGCGGCGGGCGCCTACGATGGGCGCATGTGTCGCAACATCAGAACCCTCTACAACTTCGAGCCGCCCGCGAGCGAGGACGAGGTCCGCGCCGCCGCATTGCAGTACGTGCGCAAGATCAGCGGCTTCACGAGACCGTCGCAGGCGAACGCCGCGGCGTGCGAGCGCGCCGTCGAGGCGGTCGCCGAGATCTCGCGCGAGCTGCTCGCCGAGCTGACGACGGTCGCGCCGCCGAAGGACCGCGAGGTCGAGGCGGCGAAGGCGCGGGCGCGCGCGGCCGAGCGCTACGGCCGCGCCGCGTAACGCTCGGGCCGCGCGGGGGGTTGCCCCGCTCCGCGCCTCACCAGCTCACGCCCGGTGCGATCAGCGCGTCGCTCCAGACGCGCTGATCCTCCATGCCCAGCCGCCAGAACGCGACGCCGCCGAAGCCGTTGTCCGCCGCGAGCTGGATGCGGCGATCGGTCGTGGTCGCGTCCGGGTACCAGACGTCGTGCGGCGAGCCGCCGGCGTCGGTGTACGTGGCGTGGTTGCTGTCGACGCTCGGGTCGAGCTGCGCGACGGCTCCCATCGACGGGAAGCGCGGCACGATGTCGCCGTACTGCTCGGTGTCGGCGGGGTGCGCGGTGCCGCCGCCGTCGGCCCAGTCCATCGCGTAGAGGTTCGTCCCGTAGACGAACTTGCGGTGCAGCGGCATCGTCGCCACGTACTGCGCGACGCTCGTCGCCCAGCCGATCTCGTCCTGCGCGCCCGGCGCCGAGGTCGACCAGTGCAGGCCCCACACCATCACGATCACGAAGTCGGCCGACTGCGAGATCTGCGGGTAGTCGAAGATCCCCGAGCGCGGATGCGTCTTGGAGTCCTTCGCCTTCGCGGAGGCGGCGAGCGAGAGCAGCTTGCCGTCCGCGTGCAGGCGCGCGGCCAGGTCGGAGACGAACGACGTCATCGCGGCGCGGTCGACTGCCGGCCCCGCCTCGAGGTCGAGCGAGATGCCGTCGTAGCCGTAGGTCTGCGTGAGCGAGACCATCGTGTCGAGCCAGTAGGCGCGCGTCGCGGGGTCGGTCAGCATCTGGTCCACTCTTGCGGTCCCCTGGCAGTTGACGCGCGGCATCACGAGCACGCTGCGCGCCCGCGCCCAGCCGGTCACGAGCGGGTCGTCCTGCCCCCGCAGCTGCATCCCCGCCGTGCAGTCGAAGTAGGTCGGATAGACGTAGCGGATCTGGCGGTAGTGCGCCCGGAAGTCGGCGAAGCTCTGGCTCGTGGAGGCGAGCAGGTAGGCGTGCGCGTTGCCGGTCGTCGGGACCGGGTCCTGCGTGCGCGCGCTCACGACGGGGGACGGCGCGCTCTGGTAGCCGAGCCCGTCGATCGCGACGATCGAGATCCCGTAGGAGGTGCTCGGCGCGAGGTTGTCGAGCACGGCCGACGTGCCTCTGACCTGCTCGACGACCGCGCCGTCGCGCAGCACGCGGTAGCCGACGATCCGGCCGGCGCCGACGGCGCTCGCGTCCCACTGCGCGCCGATCGAGGACTCCGAGACCGACAGCGCCTGCACGTTCTGCGGCGTGCTCGGCGGCTCGTGGCCCGTGACCAGCTTGACGGTGTTGCTCGCCGCGCTCGTGCGGCCGCGGCTGTCGACGGCGACGACCGCGAAGCGGTAGCTGTGGTTCGGCATCGCGCCGAGCGTCCAGGCGGTGCTCGCGGTCTGGCCGACGGACCGGCCGTCGCGCAGCAGGCGGTAGCCGGCGGGCTTGCCGTCGCCGCGCGCGCCCGGCAGCCAGTCGAGCTTCATGCCGCGCTCGCTGCCGGAGATCGCGAGGCTCTGCGGCGCGCCCGGCGGCTGATAGCGGACGTCGACGTGGCGGGCGGCGCCGCAGTGCGTGTGGCGGCCCTTGCGGTCGAGTGCGACGACCGCGAAGCGGTAGGGGCGGTCCAGCGTGACGGGGATCCGCATCGTGTGGTGATGGGTCTGGCCGATCGTGTGGCCGTTGCGCGTCACGCGCCAGCGCGTGGCGCGGCCCTTCGCGTGCCAGCTCAGCACGCCGACCATCTGGCCGACGTTGCGCGTGAACGCGAGGCGGCTGGGCATCACGCACGTGGGGCGGTGCGCGTGCCGTTTGACCTTCGCGGCGAGCGCGGACGCCGGCGCGAGCAGCGCCGCGAGCAGCGGCAGCAGGAGGAGCGCGCGCCTCATTCGACCGTCACCGTCTTCGCGAGGTTGCGGGGGCGGTCGGGGTCGAGCCCGCGCGCGCACGCGATCTGGTGCGCGAGCAGCTGCAGCGGCACGACCGCGGGGATCGGGGAGAGCAGCGGGTCGGTCGCGGGGACGAGCACGAGCTCGTCGGCTTCGTCGGCGATCGCGCCGGCGGCGCCTTCGGTGGCGATGGCGAGGACGTGCGCGCCGCGCGCCTTGACCTCCGCGACGTTCGAGCGCAGCTTGTCGAGCACCGGGGAGGCGGTCGCGACGACGACCACCGGCGTGCCCTCGCGCAGGAGCGCGATCGGCCCGTGCTTCATCTCGCCGGCGGCGTAGGCGTCGCACGGGATGTAGGCGATCTCCTTCAGCTTCAGCGCGCCCTCGAGCGCGACCGGCAGGCCGGCCTGGCGCCCCAGGAACAGGAAGAAGGGCTCCTCGCTCCAGCGCTCGGCAGCGCGCACGATCGGCTGCTCGGCGGCGGCGCGCGCCGCGGCGACGACCGCGGGGAGGCGCTGCAGCTCGTCCTCGAGGCGGTCGGCCTGGGCGTCGCCGAGCACGCCGCGGGCGGCGCCGAGCTGGCGTGCGAGCGCGGCGAGCAGCGCGACCTGCGTGACGAACGTCTTGGTGGCGGCGACGCCGACCTCCGTGCCGGCGTCGGTCAGCAGTACCGCGCTTGCCTCGCGCGTGACCTGCGAGCCGGGCACGTTCGTGAGTGCGAGCACGTGCGCGCCGCGCTCGCGCGCGAGTCGCATGGCGCCGATCGTGTCGGCCGTCTCGCCCGACTGCGTGATGCCGAGCACGAGATCGCCGCGGCTGAGCTCGGGCTCCCGGTGGCGCCACTCGGAGGCGATGTCGACCTCGACGCGCAGCCCGGCCCAGCGCTCGAGCAGGTAGCGGCCGGCGAGGCCGGCGTGATAGCTCGTCCCGCACGCGACGATCGCGATGCGGCGGGCGGCGCACAACTGCACCCACGGCAGCTCGTCCAGCCCCGGCCCGCTCGGGGCGGCGCGCAGGGTGCGCCGCAGCGCGCGCGGCTGCTCCTCGATCTCGGCGAGCGTGAACGACTCATGTCCGTCGAGCACGGCGCGCTCCTGCCGGTCGGCGAGCGCGAGCCCGCGCGGGCGCACCGCGCGACCGCGCGCGTCGAGCACCTGCGTCGTGTGCGCGTCGAGCACGACGACCTCGTCGTCCTCGATCGCGTGCGCCTCCGCCAGCTCGGCCGGGAGGCCGACGAGCGCCGAGCCGAGGAAGCGCTCGCCCTCCCCGTGCCCGGCGACGAGCGGGCAGGCGCGGCGCGTGCCGACGAGCAGGCCGGGCTGCTCCGGCGAGGCGGCGGCGAACGCAAAGTGGCCGTGCAGCAGCGGCAGCGTCATGCGCACCGCCTCCGCCAGGCCGTCGGCGTCGAGCGCGCGGGCGACGAGGTGCGCGACGACCTCGGCGTCGGTCTCGGAGGCGAAGCGCGCGCCCTCGTCCGCCAGCGCCGCGCGCAGCTCGGCGTGGTTCTCGACGATGCCGTTCAGGACGATCTGCACGCGGCCCGCCTCGTCGCTCAGCGGGTGCGCGTTCGTCTCGCTCGGGCGGCCGTGCGTCGCCCAGCGCGTGTG